>Ga0335073_10015349_pt1 | contig 10715 bp, 5 predicted proteins | sample Lox_Sample_22_FD_207093 | JGI IMG/M metagenome (GOLD analysis project Ga0335073, IMG submission 207093) | Soil microbial communities from Loxahatchee National Wildlife Refuge, Florida, United States - Lox_Sample_2.2 | ecosystem: Environmental > Terrestrial > Soil > Wetlands | place: USA: Florida...
GGCAGGTGCGCAAGTTCGAGGGCAACCCCGAGCACCCGGGCTCGCGCGGGCGCAACTGCGCCAAGGGCCCGGCCACCATCAACCAGGTCACCGACCCGGACCGGATCCTGTACCCGCTGCGCCGCGCCGGCCGGCGCGGCGAGGGCGCGTGGGAGCGGATCTCCTGGGACGAGGCCCTCGACGCGATCGCGGCCCGGATCCGCGCCGCGATCACCGAGGGCCGCCAGAACGAGATCATGGTGCACCTCGGCCGGCCCGGCGAGGACGGCTACACCGAGCGGGTGCTGGCCAGCTGGGGCGTGGACGGGCACAACTCGCACACCAACGTGTGCTCCAGCGGCGGCCGGACCGGCTTCCAGTTCTGGATGGGCATCGACCGGCCCAGCCCCGACCACGCCAACGCCAAGGTCATCTACCTGATCAGCGCGCACCTGGAGGCCGGGCACTACTTCAACCCGCACGCGCAGCGGATCACGCAGGCGCGGGCGAACGGCGCGAAGGTCATCGTGCTGGACACCCGGCTTTCCAACACCGCCACGCACGCGGACTACTGGCTGTCGCCGCAGCCGGGCAGCGAGGCCGCGATCAACCTCGCCGTGGCGAACCACCTGATCCGGACCCGCCGCTACGACCGGGACTTCGTGCGCCGCTGGTGGAACTGGCAGGAGTACCTGACCGAACGCCGTCCGGAGGCGCCGGTAGCGTTCGAGGTGTTCGAAGAGATCCTCGCCGGGCTCTACGCGGATTTCACGTTCGAGTTCGCCGCCGCCGAGTCCGGGATCCCCGCGGACACGCTGGCCGAGGTCGCGGACGTGGTGGCCGGCGCCGGGTCGCGGTTCTCCTGCCATTCCTGGCGGTCGGCGGCCGCGGGCAACCTCGGCGGCTGGCAGGTATCCCGGACGCTGTTCCTGATCAGCGCGCTGCTCGGCGCCGTCGCGACCGAGGGCGGCACGTTCCCCAACGCGTGGAACAAGTTCGTGCCGCGCCCGATCCACGTCCCGCCGCACCCGGGGGTGTGGCAGGAGCTGTCCTGGCCGGCGGAGTACCCGCTGGCGCAGAACGAGATGAGCTTCCTGCTGCCGCACTTCCTCAAGGACGGCCGCGGCCGGCTCGACACGTATTTCATCCGGGTCTACAACCCGGTCTGGACGAACCCGGACGGCCTGTCGTGGATGGAGGTGCTTACCGACGAGCAGAAGGTGGGCTGCTTCGTCGCGCTGACGCCGACGTGGAACGAGTCCGCTTACTTCGCGGACTACGTGCTGCCGATGGGGCACGGTCCCGAGCGGCACGATACCCACTCCTACGAGCAGTACGACGGCCAGTGGATCGGGTTCCGCCAGCCCGTGCTGCGCGCCGCCCGCGAGCGCCGCGGCGAGGCGATCGCCGATACCCGGCAGGTCAACCCGGGCGAGGTCTGGGAGGAGAACGAGTTCTGGATCGAGCTGTCCTGGCGCATCGATCCCGACGGCTCGCTCGGCATCCGCAAATACCACGAGTCGCGGCGCCGGCCCGGCGAGAGGCTCACGGTCGACGAGTACTACGGGTGGATGTTCGAGCACTCGGTGCCCGGACTGCCCGAGCGTGCGGCGGCCGAGGGGCTGACCCCGCTGGGGTGGATGCGCCGCTACGGCGCGTTCGAGATCTCTCGCGGCCAGGGCGCCGTGCACGAGCAGGAGGTCCCGGCCGCGGAACTCGACGGCGCGCACACCACCGCGCTCGGACGGGTGTACACGGCCTCTCCCCCGGCGTCCGGCCCGAACATCGTCCCGATGGGGGCGCCGGAAGCCGACGGCGCGGGGCGCCGGCCGGCCGGCGTGATGGTCGACGGGGTCGTGCGCCGCGGCTTCCCGACGCCGTCGGGCCGCCTGGAGTTCTGGTCCTCGACGCTGGCCGGGTGGGGATGGCCGGAACACGCGCTGCCCGGCTACATCCGAAGCCACGTGCACCCGTCCCGGCTGGGCCCGGACCAGGTGGTGCTGCTGTCCACGTTCCGGCTGCCCACCCAGATCCACACCCGGTCGGCGAACAGCAAGTGGCTGGACGAGCTCGCGCACACCAACCCGGTCTGGATCCACCCCGCCGACGCCGCCCGGTTCGAGATCGGGCGGACCGGAGACCTGGTCCGGGTCGAGACCGACATCGGGCACTTCGTCGCCAAGGCCTGGATCACCGAGGGGATCCGGCCCGGCGTCGTCGCCTGCTCGCATCACATGGGCCGGTGGAAGCTGTCCGGGCACGACCAGACCGGCGCCGGCGGCATGATGGCGGCCGTCGACCTGCGGCGCGGCGGCGAGAGCTGGGCCATGCACGCGGCCGGCCATGTGGGGCCGTACCGGTCGGCCGACCCGGACACCGCCAGGATCTGGTGGTCCGACACCGGCGTGCACCAGAACCTGACCTTCCCCGTGCACCCGGACCCGGTCTCCGGCATGCACTGCTGGCACCAGGCGGTCCGGGTCCGCCCGGCGCTGCCCGGCGACTGCCGCGGCGACATCGAGGTCGACACCGCCAAGGCCCGCGAGGTCTACCGCCGGTGGCTCGAGATGAGCCGTCCCGCGGGCACCGTGTCCCCGGATGGCACGCGCCGGCCGGCGTGGCTCATGCGCCCGCTCAGGCCCTCGGCCGCCGCGTTCCTGCTGCCCGCGCCCGGCCCGGGCGGTGAGAAGGCCTCATGAGCGACGTCGCGACCGGACGCTGGGAGCTGGTCCGGGCACTCGGCGCGATGGCCGACGGGCCGGACGCGGCGCGCGCCGCCGGCCCGGCCCTCGCCCTTGACCCGCCGGGCGGCCCGGAACACACCGAGGTGTTCGTGATGAACCTGCCGCCCTACGCCTCGGTCTACCTCGGCCCCGAGGGCGCGCTCGGCGGCGAGGGCACCAGCCGCGTCGCCGGGTTCTGGCGGGTGCTTGGGCTTGACCCGCCGGCCGAGCCCGACCACCTCTGCGCCCTCCTCGGCCTGTACGCCAGCCTGGGCGACGCGCTCACCGCCGCGCGGCGGCCGGCGACCGTGAGCGCGCTGTCCACGGCGCACGCCGCCCTGTTCTGGGAGCATCTGCACCCCTGGGTGCCGCCCTACCTCGACGCGGTGACCGACCTGCCCGCGCCGGCCCTGTCCGGGTGGGCGGACCTGCTCCGCCGTGTCCTGGCCGCCGAGGCCGCCCGCCAGCGGGCCTGCCCGGCTCTGCCCCTCGCGCTGCGGGCGGCCCCGCCGGACGGCGACACCGGCCTGGACGCGGACGCGGGACCGCGCGAGATGGCCGGCGCGCTGACCGTCCCCGTGCGCAGCGGGATGATCCTCACCCGGCACCGGCTCGCCCTCGGGGCCAGCCGGTCGGGCGTCGGGCACCGCATCGGGGAACGCCGCTTCACGCTGCGCGCCATGCTCGAGCAGGACCCGCCCGCCACGCTGGCGTGGCTCGCCGCGGAGGCATCTCGCTGGCAGCGCCGCCACGAGAGCCGCGGCGCCGGCGACGAGACGGCGCGCTGGTGGGCGGCCCGGGCCGGGCGCACCCGGCGGATCCTGCACGAGCGCATCGGTTGCTCGCCGGCCTAGGCTGGCCCACAATGGGGCCAATGCCTAGGTCCAATCGGCACGAGCTTGGCCTGCCATCGCCGGCCGGCCTGCGCAACGCCCTGGACGGGTGGCGTCGCGGTACCGGGCCGCTGCACCAGCGGCTGGCCGCGGCGCTCGCCGACGCGGCGGAACGACGGGAACTGCTGCCCGGCACCAGGCTCCCGCCCGAGCGCGACCTCGCGGCGCACCTCGGCGTGGCGAGGACCACCGTCTCGGCGGCCTACAAGCGGCTCGAGCTGCGAGGCCTGGTCGCCCGCCGGCAGGGCAGGGGCACGTACGTGACCGGCGCCGAGGGCGCGGAGGCGGGGGCGCGGGCCGCGGAGCTGGCCACGTCGCTGCAGCGCAACCTGCTGTTTCGCCGGCTCGGCGAGGACCCGGCGGACGCGGTCGACCTGCTCAGCAGCGGCGAGGCGCCCGGCCGGGCCCTCCGGGACATCCTGGCCCGCGCCGGGGCCGCCGTCGACGTCGGGGAACTGGCGGACGGCCAGGGCTACCTTCCGCTCGGCTACCGGCCGCTGCGCCGCGCGGTCGCGGCCCGCCTGACCGCGCGGGGCATGGCAACCGACGAGCAGGAGATCCTGATCACGGCCGGAGCCCAGCAGGCGCTCAGCCTGCTGGCCAGCTACTACATCACCCCTGGTGCCACGGTCGTGGTGGAGGACCCGACGTTCCCCGGCGCGATCGACGCGTTCCGGACCGCGGGCGCCAGGATCCTGACCGTTCCGGCCGGCCAGGCCGGCCCCGATGCCGGGTTGCTCGCCGCGACGATCTCGGAAAGCCAGGTGCGGGCCGTGTACCTGATGCCGACGTTCCACAATCCGACCGGCTGCGTGGTCCCGGCCCAGGCCAGGCGCGAGCTGGCCCGGCTGTGCCAGATCAGCGGCATCCCGTTCATCGAGGACAACACCCTGGCCGAGCTGGCGCTGGGCGACGACCCGCCGCTTCCGCTCGCGGCCTACGCGGGTGACGCGCGGATCGCGTCGGTCGGGTCGCTGAGCAAGGTGTTCTGGGCCGGGCTGCGCGTGGGATGGATTCGCGCCCCGCGTTCGCTGATCGCTCAGCTCGGCCGGCTCAAGGCCGTCGCCGACCTCGGCACGTCGCTGGTCAGCCAGGCGATCGCGGTCAGCCTGCTCGCCGACGCCGATCGCATCTGCGACCTGCGTCGCGGCGAGCTCGCCGAGCGCCTCGCGCTGCTGCAGGACCTGCTCGCCCGGCACCTGCCCGGCTGGACCTGGCGACCGCCGGGCGGCGGCCTGTACCTGTGGGCCAGGCTGCCCGACGGCAGCTCGACCGAGCTTGCCCAGATCGCGGCCCGGCACGGCGTGCTGATCGCTCCCGGCCCGGTCATGTCCCCCACGGGCCGGTTCGACGAGCACGTCCGGCTGCCGTTCGACTACCGGCCGGCCACGCTCGAGCGGGGCATCGGCCGCCTCGGCGGCGCGTGGCGGGCCTACCGGGGCGTGATCGACGCGCACGGCACCCGCCGGATCGACGTGATCGTCTAACGGGACCGGCCATGCCAATCCCAAGTTGATTGGCATGCGCGAAGCACGCGAAGGTGCGATCGTGACCACCGAGCGCTACGGAGGTTCCCATGGCGGTCCCGTACTCAGAGAAGGCCGTTGCCGCGCCCGCCGCCCCCGGCAGGCCGGCCGCGCAGACCGGTACCAGCCGGGTGAAGCGGGGCATGGCTGACATGCTGAAGGGCGGGGTGATCATGGATGTGGTCACCGCCGATCAGGCCCGGATCGCCGAGGACGCGGGGGCGGTGGCGGTGATGGCGCTTGAGCGGGTGCCGGCCGACATCCGGGCGCAGGGCGGGGTGGCGCGGATGAGCGACCCGGACATGATCGAGTCGATCATCGCGGCGGTGTCGGTGCCGGTGATGGCCAAGTGCCGGATCGGGCATTTCGCCGAGGCGCAGGTGCTGCAGGCGGTCGGGGTCGACTACGTCGACGAGTCGGAGGTGCTGACCCCGGCCGATGAGGCGCATCACGTGGACAAGTGGGGGTTCACGGTGCCGTTCGTGTGCGGGGCGACGGGCCTGGGCGAGGCGCTGCGGCGGATCGGCGAGGGCGCGGCGATGATCCGGTCCAAGGGCGAGGCGGGGACCGGGAACGTGGTGGAGGCGACCCGGCACATGCGGGCGATCCGCGGGGAGATCGGCGCGCTGTCGGCGCTGCCCGGCGAGGAGCTGTACGCGGCGGCCAGGGAGCTGGCCGCGCCCTATGACCTGGTGGCGGAGGTGGCGGCGGCGGGGCGGCTGCCGGTGGTGTTGTTCACCGCCGGGGGGATCGCCACGCCGGCGGACGCGGCGATGATGATGCAGCTGGGCGCCGACGGGGTGTTCGTCGGGTCGGGGATCTTCAAGTCAGGTGACCCGGCCGCCCGGGCCGCCGCGATCGTGAAGGCGACCACGTTCCACGACGACCCCGACGTCATCGCCAAGGTGTCCCGCGGGCTTGGCGAGCCCATGACCGGCATCGGCCTGGACACGCTCGCGCCCGAGCAGCGCTACGCCGGGCGAGGCTGGTGACGGCCGCGCGCTGACCCGCGGCCGGTGCCGCTCCCGGATCGGCTCCCACCCGGTCATCAGACGTTGTCTATGTCCCCAATATGGCCCTCACCTGCGGTTTCGCAGACGAGACCGGACTACTCGGGTTAAAGTCTCCTCGGCGGTCCCGCGCGGGCGTGTACGGGCACGATCGGGCGGAATCGCCGCACGATCCGGGCCACTAGGGGGGAAGGCGACTCATGGCCATCTTTGGTGCTGGCCTGCGGCCAGCGGAGGAGCCCAGGGAAAAGGGCCTCAAGACAGGCGCTCTCGGCCTGGTGTCGAGCGTGGTCATGGGCGTGGCCTCGACCGCCCCGGCCTACAGCCTGGCCGCCACGCTCTTCTTCGTGGTGGCCGCCGTCGAGCTGAAGTCCCCGCTGGTCGCCGTGCTGGCGTTCGTGCCGATGCTGCTGACCTCGATCGGCTTCAGCGAGCTGAACAAGGCCGACCCCGACTGCGGGACCACGTTCATCTGGGCGGCCCGGGCGTTCGGGCCGAGGACCGGCTGGGCGGGCGGCTGGGGCGTCGTGGCGTCCGACATCCTGGTCATGGCCAGCCTGGCCCAGGTGGCCGGGCAGTACCTGTTCTTCCTCATCCAGGGACCGAACAGCACGATCGGTGCCAACGCCTCCGGCGGCTGGGTGCTGCTGGTCGGGATCTTGTGGATCGTCGCGATGACCTACATCTGCTACCGCGGCATCGAGGTCTCGGCGAACTTCCAGAAGGCGCTGCTGTCCATCGAGATCATCATGCTGCTGGTCATGTCGGTCACGGCGCTGGTCCGGGTGTACGGCAGTCATCCGCCGCCGGGATCGCTGCACCCGAGCCTGGGCTGGCTGTCGCCGTCGAACCTGTCGGTCTCGGCCTTTGTCTCCGGGATCATCCTGATGCTGTTCATCTACTGGGGCTGGGACACCGCCCTGTCGGTGAACGAGGAGACCGCGGACAAGTCCCGGACGCCGGGCCGCGCGGGGATCATCTCGACGGTGCTGCTGCTCGTCACCTATGTAACCGTGATCATCGCCGTGCAGGCGTTCGCCGGCATCGGCGGCAAGGGCGTCGGGCTGACGAATCAGGCGCACCAGTTCGACGTGCTGTCGGTGGCGGGCGGCGCGATCTTCGGCAACTCCACGTTCGGCACGGTCTTGTCCCGGCTTCTGATCCTCATGGTCCTCAGCTCGGCCGCCGCCTCGACCCAGACCACGATCTTGCCGACCGCGCGCACGACGCTGTCGATGGCCGCCTACGGCGCGCTGCCCGAGTCGTTCGCCAAGATCCACCCCAGGTACCTGACCCCGACGGTGTCTACCCTCGTGATGGGCGCGATCTCGATCGCCCTGTACATCCCGCTGAACTACATCGCCGGCGGCAACCCGATCGCTGACGCGGTCACCGCGATCGGCCTCTACATCGCGTTCTACTACGGGCTGACCGCGTTCTCCTGCGTCTGGTACTACCGGGCCACGCTGACCAGCAGCGCCCGGAATCTGTGGATGCGCGGCATATTGCCCGGGCTGGGCGGGCTGATCATGTACGCGGCCGGCATCTACAGCCTGCGCAGCGACTGGGTCGCGTCCAACAGCTACACCAGCTGGACGGTGCCGGGGCTGCACTGGCAGGTCGGCGGCATCTTCATCATCGCCGCGCTGGCCGCGGTGGCCGGAGTGGCCGGCTTCGTCTTCATGCGCGTCACCGCCCCGGCCTTCTTCCGCAAGCAGACGCTCAACAGAGCCAATCCCGTGCTCGTCTTCAGCGAGGAGCTGTGAGCCGGGGCCGCGCTGGGTCGGCCGCCGCCGGGCAGCGAGCAGGTCACCGGAGGGGATTGCCTATCCGGGCTGACAGCGGGCAGGCTAGGGCAACGATGGTGCGGGCCGGCCGCTAGCTGGCCTCGTCGGCGAGCCGACCGCACCGGGGGGGATAGCGGAAAACGGATATGGCCTCTTCATCTCGGCCAGCCGTACGCCGGCGGGCCGTGGGCGGCGCGCCATGAGCAGCGCTGTGCCGCACACGGACCCGGCGGGCGCGGCCCCGGGCCGGCCGTCCTGGCCCATCAGGTCCGGGACCGTGCCGGGGCTGGCCGACGTTTTCAGTGACCGGCTGGAGACGGCGCCCGGCCTGGTGGCCGCGCTGCAGTCCGGGGCCGCGGTCGCGCTCGTCTGCGATCGGGACGCGGACTCGGGCGACGTTCCCGGCCCGGCGGCTGCGCCCGATGTCCCGGACTGGCTGAGGGCATCGGGTAAGACCCAGCTCGCCGCCGCCTTCGCGGAGTCGCTGTGGCAGTCAGGCGCGGTGGACCTGCTGGTGTGGATCGATGCCACGAGCCGGGCCTCGGTGCTGTCCGGCTACGCCGCGGCGACGGCCGCCGTCACCGGCCGGGGCCAGGAGAGCAGCTGCGAGTCGGTCGCCGCCCAGTTCCTCAGCTGGCTGGGCGAGACCAGCCGTTCGTGGCTTGTCGTGCTCGACGACCTGACCGCCGCGGCGAACCTGGATGGCCTGTGGCCGGCCGGCCCGGCCGGCCGGGTGCTGGTGACCTCCGCCGACGCCTCGGCCGTCCCCGGCCGCATGCGGGTGGTGCCGGTCGGGCCGTTCAGCCTGCGTGAGGCGACCAGCTATCTGAGCGAACGCCTGTCAGCCGACCCGGACAAGCGGCACGGCGCCATCGAGCTGGCTCACGACCTGGACCTGGAGCCGGTCGCGCTGGCCCAGGCCAGCGCGGTGATCGCCAACTCCCCGCTGTCGTGCCGCGAGTACCGCGGCAATTTCGTACGCAGGCGGGCGCATCTGGCGCAGTCGTCCGGCGCACGGCTGCCCGCGGCGGCGGTGACGTGGACGTTCTCGTTCGAGCGCGCTGACCAGCTGGCGCCGGGTTCGGCCCAGTTGCTGCTGGCCCTGGCCGCGCTGCTGGACGGGCACGGCATTCCCCTCACCGTCCTCGCCGCTCCCGCGGCAGGCGGTTTCCTCGCGCGCGGCGGCCAGGTCCCGGCCGGCGGCGACCGGGCCCGCGCGGCGCTGGCGGCGCTGGATCAGGTCGGCCTGCTGGCCGTTGAGCCGCTGACGGCACCGCCGATGATCCGGATCAGCCCGTTGCTGCAGGCGGCGCTGCGGGCCGCGATGCCCGATGGCATGCAGGATCAGGCGGCTCGTTCGGTCGCGGACGCCCTGCTCGAGGCGTGGCCGGAGCGGGAACTGCCCGGCTGGCCCGCTTCCGGCCTGCGATCGTGCGCGGCGGTCCTCCGGCAGATCACCGGGGACCTGCTGTGGGAGGGCGGCTGCCACCACGTGCTGGTGCGGGCGGGAGACAGCCTGGACCGCGCCCGCCTGACCGAGGCCGCGGTGGACCATTGGCTCGACCTGGCCACGACCGGCGGCCGGCTGCTGGGCAGCGGGCACCCCGACACGGTGCTGGCCGGCCAGCGGCTGGCCGACGCCTACCTTGCGGCCGGGCGCGCGGACGACGCCATCCCGTGGTTCCAGTGGGTAATCGACAGCCTGACTCAGGGTCTCGGGGCGGATCACCGCGACGTGATCGAGGCGCGGCGCCGCCTGGGCCACGCCCTCGTGGCCGCGCACCAGGCCCCGGCCGCTATCACCGTCCTTGACCGCGCGGTCCGCCAGTTCGAGCAGGTCTGCGGGCCCACGCACGCCGACGCGCTCGGCGCGCGGGACGAGCTCGCCGCCGCCTACCTGGCCGCGGGCGAGCACTCCGACGCCATCTCCCTCTACCGGCGAACGCTCGCAGACCGGGAACGCGCCCAGGGAGACCGGCACCCGCAGACGATGGCCACGCGTGCGGGCCTGGCCGGCTCCTACCTGGCCAGCGGCCGGGCCAAGGAAGCAGCCGCCGCCTACAAGCGGGTGGTGGCCGACCGGGAGCGCGTCCTCGGGCCCGATCACCTGGACACGCTCACGGCGCGCAGCAATCTCGGCGCCGCCTATGAGAAGACGGGCAAGACGGCGGCGGCGGAGCTTGAATGCGAGCGGGCCTGGGCCGGGTTCGAGCGGGTGCTGGGCCCCCGTCACCCCGACACGCTGCGCAGCCGTGCGGGACTGGCCCACGTGTACAGCCGCCTGGGACGCTATGGCGACGCCCGGGCGCTGCTGCGCGACACGGTCGACCGCCTGGAGCGCATCTTGCCCGACGGCGACCCGCTGATCACCGAGCTGCGTCGGAGCCTGGCGGACATCGGCGAGGAGTAACTCCCGCGCATCAGGCCCTCCGTGCCGGGGCCCGGCCCGGTGACCGGGCGAAGAATCCAGGACAGGGTAGCTCGCATCTCGACAAACCGGTGTGATCAAGGGCATGCTTTTGCCTGTCATTCAGGCAGAACGGCGGCCTCCGGCTGGTGTCAACGGCGACGCCGGAAGCGCCAAGAACGGAGGCGGTATGACTCTGCGCCGATGGATCTACGCATTAGTGGCCATCGTCACCGTGGCGGGTTCGCTTTCCGCGGCCGCGGCCGCGTCGGCGGCAAGCGGGTCGGCGGCGTCAGCGCCGAAGGGCATGACTCGTATCGCCGGCAGCTACCTGCCGACCAGCGCGACCAAGACCGGCCAGATGTCCGCCGGCCGGATGAGCGTCGAGGT
>Ga0335073_10015351_pt1 | contig 10714 bp, 13 predicted proteins | sample Lox_Sample_22_FD_207093 | JGI IMG/M metagenome (GOLD analysis project Ga0335073, IMG submission 207093) | Soil microbial communities from Loxahatchee National Wildlife Refuge, Florida, United States - Lox_Sample_2.2 | ecosystem: Environmental > Terrestrial > Soil > Wetlands | place: USA...
GCCATCACTGGCGGGGCTATAACGGGTACTACAGCCCCGCCAGTCATGGCGGGGGCTCTCCATGCTTCAGGATCAACGCAGATTTCAGCCACTACCCTCGGTTTGACACGCCTTAACTCCATTCGCTAATCTTAAGTGGTTAAGAACTTGCACGGAGAAGGTCTGTCTACATGAAAACCGCAATCCCTTCGCCCGACGCGATTGAGCGCCATTGGCACCTGATCGACGCCGAGGACGTGGTGTTGGGCCGCATCGCCAGCAAAGCCGCTATGATCTTGCAGGGCAAGCATAAACCCAGCTACACGCCGTTTCTCGATACGGGCGATCATGTGGTGGTGGTCAACGCCGCCAAGGTCCGGCTCACCGGACGCAAAGAGGAACAGAAACTTTATCGCCGTCACTCCGGCTATCCCGGCGGATTGACGGAAACCGGCGCGCGCGTGGTGCGCGAAACTCGTCCGCAGCGGATGGTCGAGGAAGCGATTCAGGGCATGCTTCCCAAAACCAAGCTCGGCAAGCAGATGTACCGGAAATTACAGGTTTACGCGGGTCCCAAGCATCCGCATGACGCGCAGAAGCCCGTCGCGATGAACATTTAGGAGCTTAAAAAACAGAGTGGCGCTCGTACAACATTTAGGAACCGGCCGGCGCAAGACGTCGGTGGCGCGGGTATTTTTGCGGTCCGGCAAAGGCGATATTACCGTCAATGGCCGCGCATTTGAACATTATTTTCCCAGCGAAGCGGCGCGCGCGATCGTCCGGCAGCCGCTGCTCGCGACAGAAACGGCCGATAAATTCGACGTTCTGATCACCACCTGCGGCGGCGGGATTTCCGGCCAGGCCGGCGCGGCCAAGTTGGGAATCGCGCGGGCGCTGCTCGAGTTCAACTCGGAGCTGCGCGCGAAGCTGAAGGAATCGGGTTTTCTGACGCGCGACGCTCGCCAGCATGAACGCAAGAAGTATGGACAGAAAGGCGCGCGCAAACGCTTCCAGTTCAGCAAACGCTAGGAGTGTGCGCGAATGGGCAGAGCGGTCTGTCCCCTTTCTTAGGTGTCGATTTTTTTGTACCGGGCTGCGCGGGTCCGGCGTATATTCACTCGCTCCCTTGCCGCAAATTCCGCTTTGGGCCGCGGCTTTCAGGGATTAACCAACAAACCTATAAGGAGGTTTTTTGCCGTCAATTAGCATGAAGGAATTGCTCGAAGCCGGCGTTCACTTCGGGCACCAGACCAAGCGCTGGAATCCAAAGATGAAAGAGTACATCTTTGGCGAACGCAATGGGATCTACATTATAGATCTGCAAAAAACGCTGAAGCTGTTCAAGGACGCCATGCGCTTTGTGGGCGAAATGGCGGCGCAGGGCAAAACCGTGTTGTTCGTGGGAACCAAGCGGCAGGCGCAGGAAGCGGTGGCCGAAGAAGCGACGCGCTGCCAGCAGTTCTACGTCAATCAGCGGTGGCTGGGCGGGCTGCTCACCAACATGAGCACGGTGCAGCGGTCGATCAAGCGCCTCAAGGAACTCGAAACCATGGCCGCTGAAAGCGACTGGCAGGGCCGCGCGAAAAAAGAAGTGGTCCGCATGGAGCGGGAGCGCAAACACCTGAGCCAGAATCTGGCCGGCATCAAGGACATGAACGGGCTGCCGGACCTGCTGTTCGTGATCGATTCGAATAAAGAAGCGATCGCGGTGGAGGAAGCGCGCAAGCTGGGCATTCCGGTGGTGGCCGTGGTCGATACCAATTGCGATCCCGACAAAGTGGATTACGTAATTCCGGGCAATGACGACGCGCTGCGCGCGATCCGGCTGTTCACCAATAAAATTTCGGACGCGGTGGTGGAAGGCCGGCAACTGGTGAGCGAACAGGATCTCGAAAAGATCGTGGCCGCGGACGAGACGCCGGTGGAAGAAATCCCCGAGTACTCGCAGTTCATCGATCCGCAGTACGCCGAGCAGCTCATGTCGGAGAGCCTGGTTTCGGACGAGGATCTGCCGTCGATGTCGCTGCCGCGCAAGGGCGCGGCGTCGGAAGCGGGCGCGGAAGAAGTTTCCACGCGGAATTCGTAAGCGGGCGCGTCCGGCGCGCCGCAGATTTGTTGCAACACGACCGCTCGCCGCTTCCCTATGGCCGGGCGCTCCTGTGAACCGCGACCATGGGGAGCGGCGGAAGGCCGGGTTGTCTTACTAGGAATCTATTTATGGAAATCAACGCACAACTGGTAAAACAGCTTCGGGATCGCACCGGAGCGGGAATGATGGAGTGCAAAAGCGCGCTCACCGAATCGAAAGGCGATCTGGGCGAAGCGGAAGTGATTCTGCGCAAGCGCGGAATTGCGTCGGCGACGAAGAAATCGGCGCGCAGCACCAAGCAGGGTGTGATTGCCAGCTATATTCATCCGGGCGCGCAGCTGGGCGTGCTGATTGAAGTCAATTGCGAGTCCGATTTCGTGGCGCGCACCGACGATTTTCAGGCGCTGGTGCACGATCTGGCGATGCAGGTGGCGGCGGCCGATCCGCAGTTTATCCGCAAGGAGGAGGTGACCGCGGCGGCGCTCGACAAGGAGCGCGATATTCAGCGGGCGCGCGCGCTCGGCGAGGGCAAGCCGGAGAAGATGGTGGATAAGATCGTCGAAGGACGGCTGAATAAATATTATGAAGAGGTGTGTCTGTACGAGCAGCCGTTCATCAAGGAGCCGACGACGACGATTCACGATCTGATCAAGACCAAGATCGCGAAGCTGGGCGAAAATATTTCGGTCGGGCGGTTCGTGCGGTTCAAGGTCGGGGATCAGTCCGAGGATTCCGCGGACAAGGCCCAGACGCCGGCTTCTTAAATTCAAAAAAATGTATCACCGCGTTCTTCTCAAACTGAGCGGCGAGGTGATGGCCGGCGACGGGGCGTTCGGCATCGACGCCGGACGTGTGGCGGCGCTGGCGGAGGAAGTGGCCGAGGTGGCGCGCTCGGGCGTGCAGATCGGGCTGGTGGTGGGCGGCGGGAATTTTTTTCGTGGCGTGGCGGCGGCGGCGCGGAATATGGATCGCGTGACGGCCGATCATATGGGCATGCTGGCCACGGTGATCAACGCGCTGGCGTTGCAGGACGCGCTCGAAAAACAGGACGTGCCGACGCGGGTGATGACCGCCATCGAAATGCACCAGGTGGCCGAACCGTATATCCGGCGGCGGGCGATTCGTCATCTGGAAAAAGGCCGCGTGGTGGTGTTCGCGGCGGGGACCTCGAATCCGTATTTTTCGACGGACACCGCGGCGACGCTGCGCGGACTGGAGATTAGAGCCGAGATCGTGGCCAAGGCGACGCGCGTCGACGGGGTTTACGATCGCGACCCGCTGAAGGATCCGGCGGCGATTCGCTTCGATGAAATCGGCTACTCCGATGTGCTGAGCAAAAACCTGCGGGTGATGGATGCGTCGGCGGTGGCGATGTGCCGCGACAATCACCTGCCGATCGTGGTTTTCAATTTGAATGTGCGTGGAAATATAATGCGAATGACGATGGGAGAGCCGATCGGCACTCTCATTCACTAAGATGGCATGGGAGGGGCGGACTTCCAGTCCGCGCGGGATGAATCCCGCCCTCCCGAGAGAACATATATGAAACCAGAACAAGCAATTCACACTCCGGCGTTCGCGAATATTCGCGAGGTGTCGGCGCATGCCAAGACGCGCATGGAAAAGGTGCTGAGCGATTTGCAGCACGAAGTCGGCAACATTCGCACGGGCCGCGCCTCGGTGAGCATTTTCGACAACATCCGCGTGGATTATTACGGCACGCCGACGCCGCTCAATCAGCTCGCCAATCTGCACGTGCCGGAGCCGTCGATGATCACCATCCAGCCGTGGGACGTTTCACAGATCGCGGCGATTGAGAAGGCGATTCGCAGCTCGGATCTGGGGTTGAATCCGGGCAACGACGGCAAGCTGATCCGCGTGCCGATTCCGCCGTTGACCGAGGAGCGGCGCAAGGAGATCGTCAAGCGGCTGCACGGCATCGCCGAGGATCATCGGGTGGCGCTGCGCAATGTGCGCCGCGACGCCAACGAGCACCTGAAAAAACTGCTGAAGGACAAGGCGATCAGCGAAGACGAGGAACGGCGCGCGCTCGACGAAACTCAGAAAATGACCGACGCGCAGATTCAGAAGATCGATCAGGTTTCGAAGGCCAAGGAAAAAGAGATTCTGGAAATAAAATAGCTCCCGCTTCTAAATGGCACTGTTGACCATTTCCGGCGACCCGGCGTCGCGATGGGAAGAGGTCGCGCAGGGTGCGGCGCGATTGCTGAAATTCGAGCTGGTGACCGAATCGCGCCTGGAACCCTGGCTGAACGAGGAGTTCGGCGGCGCGGCAATCGAGGGTCGCGCGTGGCGTCCGGCGGCGGTGTCGATTGTGGCGCGAATGGCGCTGGAGCATCACCTGGTGGTGGCGGTTTGCGGAAGCGAAGCGCTGTTCGGGTCGATGCCGCTGGTGCTGCGCGCGGGGGTGATCGCGCCGGAAGGAAGGCGCATCGGGAATTTGATGCTGGACCGGCGGCTGGAACGGCCGGAGGCGAAAAAAGTTCTGGCGGAATTGGATGCGCAGGTTCGCGAGTCGCGGCGGGCGCGGTTCGGACGGGCGCGCGCGGCGTGGGAAAATTTCGACCTGGTGCTGAACGCGGAAACGCTCGATTCGCGGCAGATGGCCGAAGTGCTGCGCGCGGCGGCGGAAGCGCGGGGACTGGCGGAGCTCGGTTTGCTTTCCGCTCCGGCCGAGGCGCAGCTCCAGTTTCAGACCCGGCTGCAACTGGCCAAATACGGCATCAAGCCGGCCGCCCGCGCGCACCTGAAACTTGCCGCTTTCGGGCATCCGAGCGAGGAATTATTCGCAAATCTGCTCGATTTTTACCGAATTCAGTGGGATTATGAGCCGCGCAGTTTTCCGCTGCAATGGGACAAGGACGGCCACGTGACGGAGGCGTTCACGCCCGATTTCTATTTGCCGGAATTCGATTTATACGTTGAGTTGACCACCATGAAACAGGCGCTGGTGACGCGCAAGAATCGCAAGGTGAAACTGCTGCGCGCGATTTATCCGCACATCAACATTCAGGTGTTTTATCAGAAGGATTTTCAGGACCTGATTTTCAAATATGGAATCCCCAGCACCGCCCGGGATTGATCGCATCCTGTTCACCGAAGAACAGGTGAGCGCGCGTATCCGCGAAGTGGCGGCGGAGATCAGCGAGAAATACCGCGGGCGCGATTTAAAGCTGATCGCGGTGCTGAAGGGCGCGGTTTTTTTTCTGACCGAGCTGGCGCGGGCGATTGAAATTCCGGTGAAGATCGATTTCCTGGCGATTTCCAGCTTTCGCGGCAGCGCCCCGGGGATGGTGCGGATCGCCAAGGATCTGGATGAGCCGATTGAAAACGAGGACGTGCTGCTGGTGGAGGATATTGTCGATACCGGGTTCACCACGCGGTTTCTATTGCAGACGCTGGCCGGGCGCGCGCCGCGGTCGCTGGGGATTTGCACGCTGCTCGACCGGACGGTGCGCCGGATTGTGCAGGTGCCGGTGGAGTTCCGGTGTTTTGAAATTCCGGACCGGTTCGTGGTGGGCTGCGGGCTCGATTACCGGCAGCTGTACCGCAATTTGCGGTATATCGCGGTGATGCATCCGGAGAAGCGATGAGGGAGCCGCAGGCTTTGAAACCGCGCCCATTTTTTAAAGCGGCGCAGGGTTCGTTTGCGAACCTACCGGCGGATTGAAAATCCGCAGCAGGGCAAGCCTGCCCCACACCAACCGGGCTGCGACCTTCCGGCGGGTTAACGCATCAAACGCTGGGTGTGAAGGAGAAAAAATTATGAGCAGCCCGCAGGCGGCCGTCACGCCGCGTTACGATATCGATCCGGCGCATACTTCGGCGCAATTTAAAGTGCGGCATCTGATGATTTCGCATGTCAAGGGTGAATTTACCAAGATCAGCGGCAGCGTGATCTTCGATCCGCAGAATCTGGCGGCCTCGTCGATCGAGGTGACGATCGACGCGGCGAGCATCAGCACGCGCGAGCCGCAGCGGGATGCGCACCTCAAGAGCGCGGAATTTCTGGACGTGGAAAAATTTCCGTCGATCGTGTTCAAATCGGCCAAAATCACGGCGACGGGAAAAGATTCTTACCACGCGGCGGGCGAGTTGACGATTCATGGGGTGACGCGGCCGGTGACGCTTGATGTGGAAGGGATGACGCCGGAGGCGAAAGATCCGTGGGGATTTTTGCGGCGCGGGGCGACGGCATCGACCACCATCGATCGCAAGGATTTTGGCGTGGCGTGGAATGCGGCGCTCGAAACAGGCGGAGTGATGGTGGGGGACCAGGTACAGATCACGATTGACGTGGAGATGGCGCGCAAGGCGTAGGATCAAAGCACAGGGGTTCAGCGATCAGGGTTCTGGCCCCCGCATTTTAATCCGAATTTTCAAATACCTAATGTTTCTCGACCCGGGCCGCTGCTTGATGCCGCTCAAACAGTAAAGCGTCCGACGTTTTCCCCCATCGTGGGGATCGACACTGACGCGTTGGCCGACCTGCGCCCATCGTCGCCATGCTAGCTGGCTTTACGTTGCGACCGGAGGGACTCGAGTACTTTCCCGCCGCGCGGTGGGCTGGAGGCCGATGAGCGCGCCAACCACTCTGCCTGCATGGTAGTGGGAATCTGGCAGTGGGAAGTGGCGGGCGAAACGGGATGTGATTGAAAACGGGGTGAAACGATTCCTGGCGGCGGAAGTCACCTGGTTGCCGGTACTAAGGAAAAACTCCCATACGGCCGATAAGTGGATCGTATGACGAGCATTACGTTGCGCGATGCGGCTGAACCAGCGCCTGTGGTCGAGAAGGCGATCGAAGAGGGCGGCGAATTCGAGATTGTGCTCGGAAAACGGCAGATCGCCGGGGTGTTGTTCCTGGCGAGTGTTTTTGCGGCGCTGTTTTCGGGCGTCTCCTATATGGCCGGGGAAGCGATGGGGCCGAGGCGGACGGTGGTGGTGGAACGTCCCGCTCCGGTGGCCAAGCCAGCGCCGGCGCCTACTCCTGCTCCTGCTCCTGCTCCGGCGCCAGCTCCCGCGCCCGTGGCGGCCGCGCCGGAACCGAAACCGGCGATTGCAGCGGCTCCATTGTTCGCCGATCCGGAAAAAGGCGTGCTGTATCTGCAAATGGGCGCCGTGGAAAAAGGCATCGCCGTGATCCTGGCCGAAGGCTTGCGCACCCATGGTTTCCAGGCGTTCGTCGCGCCGGGACCGAGTGAGAAGATTTTTCGCGTGTTGATCGGGCCCATCGCCGATCACGACGCCTACTCGCGGACCAAGAGCGCCATTGACGATCTCGGCCTGAGCACATTTGCCCGCAAATATCAGCAGGAATCGCCCGCGTCTACCGACACGAGCTCGAAGTGACCGGCGAAAGCGCTAATACTTGCGCAGAACCGCCAGCACTTTGCCCTGAATGCTGACCGAGTCCTTGGGAACATAGATCGGCTCCATGGTTTGATTGGCCGGTTGCAACCGGACGCGATCGTCCGGTTCGGCGTAGAAGCGCTTGAGCGTGGTCTCCATTCCGTCGACCAGGGCGACTACGATGTCGCCGTCGCGCGCTTCGCGCGATTTGTGCACCAGAACAAAATCGCCGTCGCAGATGTGATCCTCGATCATCGACTCGCCGCGCACTTGCAGCGCGTAGGTGCCGGGATCGCCCGCGAAATCGGAGAAGTTCAGCGTGTCCTGCCCCGCGATCGCTTCCACCGGAGCGCCCGCCGCAATCCGGCCGAGCAGCGGAACCTCCGCCGCCGGCGGCCGGAACTGCCGCATCTCTTCGTAATATTTGGGCGCCAGCTCGAGCGAGCGGCTCTGATTGAACCCGCGCTTGAGATAATGCTTGCCCTCCAGCGCGAGGATGTGTTTGTGCACGGTTGCCAGCGACGCCAGATTCAACCCCTCCGCGATTTCTTCATAGCTGGGGCTGTAGCCGCGCTTTTCCAAAAAGCCTGCGAGAAACTCCAAAAACTCCTTTTGTCGTTTCGTGAGTGCCATGCCTCATATTATAGGCGAAGAAAAAGGGAATTTTCAAGCTATTTCTGGGGCGCCGTTTCGGCGCGAGGTGCGGGCGCGAAGTGACCGGCCAAGGCGCGCAGATCGGCGTTGGTCTGATCGGTGCCGAGGCGCACGTCATCGCGATGGTCCCAGGCCAGGCGATTGGCGGTGTGGAATCCGAGCCGGTATTCGAACACCAGCGCGATCATTCGCAGGCCCAGCTGGAACGCCTTCCGAAGATCGCCGGTGACGGAGGAGGTTCCGACGCGGCTGCGATAATTTACCGGGATTTCGACGAACGGAATTTTGTGCGCCACCACTTCCATCAGCAACTGCGGCCCGAAATGCGAGCCGCCGATGGTCAGATGGGGGCGGATCAACTGGAGCGCCTTGCGATGAAATAAACGATAGGTGCAACCCATGTCGGTGAGGATGGTGGTGTTGAACAACAGCTCCGTCATTTTGGCGACGGCCCAGTTTCCCCAGCGCAGAAAACGGCCCATATTCGCGCCGGCCCAGATAAATTCACGGCTGGTGCGGCTGCCGAAGACGACCGGGACATCTTCGGAATAGGCCAGCAGCTTGAGGAGATCGCGGGCGGTGAAGGTCGCGTCGGGTTCGGAGAGAATGACCAGATCGGCGGTGGAATGGTCGATGCCGCACAGCAGCGCGTGGCCGTAGCCTTGCTTGGTCTCGAAGATTTCGCGCGCGGCGGTGCCGGCGAGCTCTTCCGAGGTCCCCGGCGCGGCGTTATTGTTCACCACGATGATTTCATCGACCAGTCCGGTGGAGGCATATTCGAGTGTGGATGCACGAATGGATTCTTTTTCGTTGTAGGTCGGAAAAATCACCGCCACGGTTTTGCCGCGCCACATGCTAAACGGAATATCGGCGGATGGCGGCTGCGGCTTCAGTATGACGGGCTAAAGCATGGCCAGCGGCCGGCTTTTGTATCATGGGACTGATGCGTTTCGCGATTTTTATGGTGGTTCCAGCCCTTGCGTTCGCCGCCGGACCGGTGACCGAAACGCACACTTACAGCCTGTCCGCCAAGGGCACGATTCATCTGGAGAATGCGGCCGGGGACGTGACCATCGAAGCGTGGGATCAGCCGCGAGTGGAGCTGACGGTGATCAAATCCGCGCCCGATCCGAAGCTGCTCCAAAAGATCAGCGTGACGGCGGAAGCGGGGCCGAACGCTTTGAATATTGCCGCGAAGTACCCGAAATATCGCCGGATCGAGCGGCCCTTCCGGTGGACGCTGAATTTCGATTTGCAGTATCGGATAAAGGCTCCGAAGACGGCCCGGCTGGTGATCGACGAGTACGCGGGGCAGGTGAACGTCAGCGGCATGAGCGGCGAGATTCGCGCGAGGAACGGCAACGGCGATATTTTTCTGCTGATGCCGGATGGCAATTACGCCATTCACGCGCACACGAAAATCGGCGAGATCGATTCGGACTTTCCGGGGAAACAACGGCAGAACGCGCTGCTGTTCGGGCATGATTTCGTGAGCAACGGCGGAGGCGGAAGCAAGCTGGATTTGCGCATCGGCACGGGCACGGTGATGGTGTTGAAAATCCGCAAGCCGGCGCTGGCGGATTAAGAGGGGCGCTGAAAAAGGGGACAGAGCGCTCTATCCACGGCCGTGGTGGGACGCGGTATGGAGCGCATAGCCCGCTTGGGTTGCTCGAAAATTTGAGTGACCTCGCAGTGAGCCCGCGAGCCGTCCGGCGATTACGCGAATTTACGCGAGGTTCGCGGGCCGATGAATCGACACGCGCAGAGCGCAAGCCTGGCGGCTTACGCCACTTCTTACCAGTGGCCGACTCTTTGAAAATAGGCGTCGAGAAAATCCAGGCCGCTTTTGTTGGCCACTTCGGTCTGCGCGATGCGCTGGCCGAAACCCATGGCCAGCTCCAGGTCGAGATGGTAGGCCGGCCACTTCAGCATGTCCTTATGATTGGGATCGCCGAAGGCGGCGAAATTCGCCCAATAGGAGGTGATGGCGTTGTTGATCGCTTTGTCGATATCCTGCAACTGCTGGCCGTTCATGTGGCCGAAAACGTAAGGAATCTCCGCGCCATGGTAGGCGCCCAGACGCGCGCCCAGCGGTCCGGGCGGAACGCGGCTGAAATAATAGGCAAAAATTTTCGACTTGCTCGTCTTCGCCTGGATGCGCGCCCAGGTGCGCATTTCCCATCCGATCTCCTGATCGCGCAACAACTCGGCCTGGGATTGGCGCGCTTCGTCGGGATCGGTAGCCGGATAAATTTTCAGAAATAGAGGGGACTCGTCGCCGAAACGGCGCTTGGCCATGGCCTTGAAATCGGCCGGTTTCACCACCGCCGGCGTAAACTCGGTTCCTTCGTCGGCATTCGACCCGATCAGCAGCGGGACATCATTCTGCCGGTGCGCCGCGTAGATGGCCGAAATCGGTTCCGGCAGCAGCCAGCCATCGACCACTGGACGGAGCGCATCGGCGCGCGCCTTCATCAGGTCCGCGGCCGATTTTGCGCGCAGGGCCGCGATCGAATCCGCACCAAGCTGCCTGGCGATTTCGACGCCTTGCTGTTCCGCGCTGGCCAGCGTGGGAAGACCCGAGAATGCGGCTCCGCTTTCGCCGATGGCGCGTTGGAA
>Ga0335073_10015352_pt1 | contig 10714 bp, 11 predicted proteins | sample Lox_Sample_22_FD_207093 | JGI IMG/M metagenome (GOLD analysis project Ga0335073, IMG submission 207093) | Soil microbial communities from Loxahatchee National Wildlife Refuge, Florida, United States - Lox_Sample_2.2 | ecosystem: Environmental > Terrestrial > Soil > Wetlands | place: USA...
ACTCGCAGTGTCGCCGGATCCGCTAGCACGCGCCGCGAGCGCGCTCCGGTATGGGATGAGTCCTGGATGCGCTAGGATCGCACCGTTTGAGAATTCTCAGGGAGCAAAAAAATGACCTCATCGTCCATCCACACGTCTCTGGCCTCCGCGCGAGGGATTCTGGCGGTCGCAGCCTGCCTGGCAGGCACGCTCGGCGGATGTGCGTCCTCCAGCACGCAAACGAATCGCGACGCACAGTATTCGGGACACCCGATGCGCATCTTCGTGGTCGAATCGCTCATTCCTCTGGGGGATGGGTTCGAGAGCACCTTCGAGCCCATCCTGAGCCAAGACATCCGCACCTGCGGGGGTGATGTCGCCTTCCATCGCATCGAGGCGGCCGATATCTCCAATCCGCTCGCACTCAATGGCCCGACGACCTCGCAGCAGGCCGACGTGAACAGGCTCGACACCGAGATCAAGGCGTTCGCGCCGGACGCGGTCTTGACGATGGTCATCGCGCACCGATCGTTGATCAACGGGATGCTGAATGGCGTGACCATAAACTCCAAGCTCTATGACTATAAAACGCACAAAGCGGTCTGGGCGGGTGTCAGCAGCTTCGGCTTCGCACCGGCGTCCACCACCGCCACGCGCGCCAAGGCACTGCACGACGACCTTGGACCCAAGCTGCGGCGCGACGGGGTCACTCCGGACTGTGCGGCGCTGAGAGCGCAGTCCAAGCCGACCTAGCAGAGGAGTGCGCGGCCTATCGGCAGGTCATTCGGGCGAGCTGCGCCGCTTTTGAGGCCGTCCGCCGGTCTGCTATCGTGCATGCCCGACCGTAAGAGGGGGGGCTGGCATGGACGCATCGGGTTATCTCTACACAATGGCGGCTGTCGGGATGTCCTTCGCGGGCTTGTCGGTTCTGACGATGATCCTGCGGCAGATGCTCGGTGGGCAGATGACCAAGTTCGACAGTTTCGTTGCGCGCACCTGGGTTCATCTGGGATTCATGATCACGTTGGGCTCGATGCTGCCTGCGCTGCTGGCTCTGTTCGAAGTCTCGATGCCGATGGCTTGGCGCATTTCGAGCGGCTTGATGGCGACCATTCTAGGGTGCTGGGCGTTGACGTTCCGGCGGCGCCGGCAGGCGACCAACCCCACGCGCTTGCCGATACCGGTGGTGACGTTCCTCATCGCCATGGGTCTCATTGCGCTGAGTCTCGCGGCCAATGCGATTGCCGTGCCTGCCGAGCGTGCGGCGGGTGTCTATGCGGCATCGCTGATGGGGATTCTCGTTGGCGCGGCGATGTTGTTCCTGTTCACCTTCGTGCACTGGTACGACGCGCTGCCGGTTGACGACAGGCCGAAAGCATAGTGCGCGCCGCGGCACGGGGAAGCTGACCACGAGATCGGCACCCTGCATCGCACGCGCTCGACGGCACAATGGTCCGCCCCGGCTGTCAACCTCGATGGCCCCGGATCACCGGCTCACGAGCAGGAGGATAGAGCGATGGCCAAGAACGTGATCTGTCTTTGGTACGACGGCACCGCAGAGGAGGCCGCCAGGTTCTACGCCCGGACCTTCCCGAGGAGCGCCGTCACTGCAGTGCACCGCGCCCCCGGCGACTACCCGGATGGCAAAGAGGGCCAGGCGCTGACGGTCGAGTTCACGGTGGTGGGAGTTCCCTGTCTCGGCCTCAATGGCGGTCCGGCGTTCAAGCACAGCGAAGCTTTCTCCTTCCAGATCGTCACCGAAGACCAGGCCGAGACCGATCGTTACTGGAATGCGATCGTCGGCAACGGCGGGGTGGAAAGCCAGTGCGGATGGTGCAAGGACCGCTGGGGACTGTCCTGGCAGATCACACCGCGGGTGCTTCTCGAGGCGACGACCGGTGAGGATCGGGCGGCCGCCAAGCGCGCGTTCGAGGCGATGATGCGAATGAAGAAGATCGATATCGCCGCGATCGAGGCGGCGCGGGCGCCCCGCTGAAACGCATGACGATCCCGCGCTTCTCGCGCGGGATCGTCAGCGCGATTATCGGCCGTCGACTCAGAAGCGGTAGCCGATACCGACTCCGAGGAGCAGCGGATCGAGCCGGGCTTCCGAGATCTTGGTGCCTTCGAACTTGATGTCCGAACGCAGCATCGCCCACTTGATATCGGTGTTCAGGAACCAATGGGGCGCGATCTTCCAGTCGAGGCCTCCCTGAACAGCGGGCCCGACACTGACGTGATCGAGATCGAGCCGGCCGACCGTCGGCACGGTCAGGTTGTCGTCATAGATAAGAGTGATGTTGACGCCCGCGCCGACGTACGGCCGTATATCGCTGTCCGGCAGGAAGTTGTACTTCGCCGTCAAGGTCGGCGGCAGGTGGCGGAAGCTGCCGATGGCGGTAGGACCTCCGAGAGCGCTGTGCTCCACGGTGACCTCCTGGACCTGCGGATAGGTCAAGACCAGCTCGGACGACCAATGCGGAGTAAAGAAGTACTCGACGTCCAGATCCGGTATCCACTTGTCGTTGACATGAATGGCATTCTCCGGAATGCCGAGCGGTGAATACGCGTCGGACTTGTTGGCCATGTCGAGATATACACCGCGCAAGCGAACCTCGAACGAGCCCTCTTCGTCGGCGCTTGCGACCGCCGCGGACCCGAGTAGTACGACGGCCGTCGCAGCCATCGATAGTGAAATCTTGATACCCATGAAACTCTCTCTTGTTGGACTGAGACAACGAGTAGAGTAGGGGCCGCCCGGCGCCTTAAGAATACGGAAAAAGCGCGGATCGGATAGGTACAAATCACAGTTACCCTTCGATCGACTGTGGCGCCGACCAGACACTGGTCACGGAAGCGGAAAGTACGTATGTCAAGCGGACGCGGGGTGCGATTCACTTGGGGACGCAGGAGCTGGATTCGCTGTCGCCGGAAGGGTCTGAGGATGAGCGTTCTCGGGGATCTGGTGAACAAACACCAGCAGCAGGAAGGGCTGGCATGGCACATGACGGCGGCCGGCGGCGGCGCGATATCGAGCACGCGCGGCCATGGCGAGCCTTCCGCAGCTTCGAGCCGGTTGAGCGCACCGCAATGGTTCCGCGCATTGCTGGAATCGGCGCCGGACGCGATGGTCATCATCGATGCGGCGGGCAAGATCGTCCTCGCCAACTCGCAGGCGGAACGGCTGTTCGGCTACTCTGCGCTCGAGCTTCTCGAGCAGCCGGTCGAGATCTTGCTGCCGGACCCCGTTCGGGCGCTGCACGCTGGACACCGCGCCCGCTTTCTCGCCAATCCACGCGTACGCGCGATGGGTGCCGGACTTGAGCTCTTCGGCCGCCGCAAGGATGGCACCAGGTTCCCGGCCGAGGTCTCGCTCAGCCCGGTGCAGACGGATCAGGGGCTCGTGGTATCGAGCGCGATTCGCGACGTCAGCGAGCGCAAAAGATCCGAGGAGGCGATCGCGCATCTCGCCGCCATCGTCGAATCCGCCCAGGATGCCATCATCAGCAATGACCTCGAAGGGGCGATTCGCAGCTGGAATCCCGCGGCCGAGCGGATGTTCGGATACTCCGCGCACGAGGCCGTTGGTCAAGACATCCGTGTCCTGATTCCCTCCGAGCGCGAGAACGCGGAACGGGCCCATCTCGAGCAGATCCGGCACGGCGAGCGAGTCGAGCCCTACGAGACGGTGTGGCGCCGCAAGGACGGATCACTGATCGACATCTGGCTGACGACCTCGCCCTTGAGGGATGCTCGCGAGTCCGTGGTCGGTACCTCGAGCATCGCGCGCGATCTGACCGAGCGCAAGGAAATGGAGAGAAGGCTCAGGGAGCAAGCGCGCACCGACGCACTGACGGGAGCGGTGACGCGCCGCTATTTTCGCGAGCTTGCGCAACGGGAGCTGGCGCGCGTACGGCGCCATGGCGGGGCGATGTCGATCGTGACGCTCGATGTCGATCATTTCAAGAAGATCAACGACGCTCATGGCCATGCCGTCGGCGATCGCGTTCTGCAGGCACTGGCCGGCATCTGCAACGGCTTGTTGCGCGGGCAGGATGTGCTGGGTCGTCTCGGCGGGGATGAGTTCGCCTTGCTGCTGCCCGATACCGACGGCGCGATGGCCGCCAAGGTGGCCGAGCGCCTGCGCACCGCATTGGCCGCCGTGGAGCTTGCCGGCGCCGCCGCACCGGCGGTTCATTTCACCGCCTCGATCGGGGTCGCAGCGCTGTCGCCCGACGATGCTGGAATCGAGGAGCTTCTGCTCCGAGCCGACATGGCACTTTATTCGGCCAAGCGCGCCGGGCGAAACACCGTACGGATCGATCGCGGCGTGAAGTGAGCGCACCCGCGCCCTGAGCGGCGGCCCGCGGCGGCCTGCGGGAGGCCGAAATCCTCTAGGCATAGCTCCGAATGCGGACGCGGCGCGCCTGGTTGCAAGATTGCGGGCGGCTTGTCACCGGAAATCCGCCATGGCCTCGAGCATTGGTTCTTCGTCTTTCGATGTGATCGTCATCGGCTCGGGCATCGGCGGATTGTCCTGCGCGGCGGCGTTGACCCGCACCGGCCGCAAGGCGCTCGTGCTCGAACGGCATTTCGCGGCGGGTGGCTTGACCCAGACGTTCTCTCGTCAGGGCTTCACCTGGGATGTGGGGTTGCATTATCTCGGCGAGATGGGACCCGATGGTCTCGCGCGGCGCATCCTCGACCGGCTGGCCGCGCGTCCGATCGAGTTCGATTCGATCGGACACGTCTATGACGTGATGCATTTCCCGGGCGGCTTCGAGTTCGACTACGCGCGGCCGCAAGCGGCGCTGCGCCGCGGACTTGCGGAAAGCTTCAGCGAAGCGCACGAAGACATCGACGCGTACTTCCGCGCCGTCGAGGCCGCCGCCGCCGCGGGACGCGCGCTGTTCTCGGGACGCGCCCTGCCGGCGATGTTCTCGAACCTGACGCGCTTCTGGCATGCCGGCGCGATCGCGCGCTGGTGGGGTCGCACGACCCAGGAGGTGCTGCTCGAGCTGGTCCGCGATGCGCGGCTGCGGGCGGTTCTCGCAGGGCAGCGCTCCGATTACGGCCCCGACCCGTGCGAGACCAGCTTCGGCATTCACGCGACCGTGACGCGGCACTACTTCGACGGCGCCTACTATCCGCGGCAGGGTGCGGGTGCGATGGCGGATGCGCTCATACCGGTGATCGAGGACGGCGGCGGCGGCGTGCAGACTCGTGCCGAGGTGGTCGAGATACTCCTCGAGGGAAGCGTGGTCGCCGGCGTGCGGCTCAGGGACGGGACCATCGTGCGCTGTCCGCGGGTCGTATCCGACACCGGCGCTCTCGGCACCGTGTCGCTGTTGCCCGCCGCTGCGCGCGCCAGCGACTGGGCGCGGGAAATTGCCTCGTTTCGACCCTCTGCCTGCCACGTGCAGCTCTATCTCGGGCTGGAGGGCGACGTCCGCTCCTGCGGGGCGACGCCTTCCAATCACTGGTTTCATGATCGCTGGGATCTGTGCGACGCGTTGTGGCGCGATCCTGAGAACGAACCGGTCCCGCCCACGCTGTTCGTGTCGTTTCCATCCCTCAAGTCCACGCTGACCGCGCCGGGCGCCCGGCATACCGCGGAAGTGATTGCCTTCACCGCTTGGGAAGCCTTTGCTCCTTGGGGAGCATCGCAGATCGGCCGCCGGCCGCCGCAGTACGCTCGGTTCAAGCGCCTGATCGAGGAGCGGCTGCTCGCCGAGTTCACGCGACATTTCCCGGCGCTCGCCCCGATGATCGTGGCGCGCGATGTGTCCACCCCGCTCTCCACGCTTGCGTTCACGGGCGCCCTGCATGGCTCCGTCTACGGGCTCGAGGCAAGCCCGCGGCGCTTTCTGTCGAACAGCCTGCACGCACACACGCCGGTGCCCGGGCTGTATCTTGCCGGTCAGGATGTCGCCAGCGCCGGCGTGACCGGCGCGATGATGGGGGGAGTTCTGGCGGCGGCGGCGGTCGAGCCGCGGGTATTCCTGCAGCTGCCGTTCCTCTGAGGTAGGCTCGCGAGCATGGCGACTTACGTACTCGTGCACGGCGGCCATCATGGCGGATGGTGCTATCGAAAGCTGGCGGCGCTGCTGCGCAGGGCGGGCCATGAAGTTCATGCCCCGACGCTGACCGGGCTCGGCGAGCGGCGGCATCTGTTGAGCTCATCGGTGGGGCTCGACACTCACGTGATGGACGTGAGCGCGGTCCTCACAGTCGAGGATTTGCACGAGGTGATTCTCGTCGGCCACAGCTATGGCGGCATGGTGATCACCGGTGTCGCCGATCGCACGCCGGATCGGATCGCGGAGCTGGTATTCCTCGACGCTGCTCACCCCCGGAACGGCGAGTCGCTCGCGGACGTGGCGCTCGAGATCATGGCGGTTTGCAAGAGCTGGGTGCGCGAGGTCGACGGCGTCGAGCTCGTGACATGGCCCGACACGCTGGATCCGGAATTCTTCGGAGTGACCGATCCGGCCGAGATCGCCTGGATGCGACCCCGGCTCCAGCCTCATCCCTGGAAATGCTATGCACAGAAGCTCGCGCTGCAGGATGAATCGAGAGTCAGGCGCATCCCGCGCACCGACATCAACTGCGCGCGCCGCGTGCGCCAGTTCGACACGCGCAGAAAGGCCGAGCTCGCGCAGGCCCAGCGCGCCTTCGAGATCGACACCGGCCACGATCTCATGATCACCGAGCCCGAGCGGGTCGCGGAGCTGCTGACGCGCCTCGCATGAAGTCCGTGCGCAACGTGGTGTTCGACTTTGGCGGCGTCCTGGTCCGCTGGCGCCCGCTCGAGATCATCGAGAGCTTCTACGCGGATGAACCGTTGCGGCAGCGTGTCCGGGAGCTCATCTTCGAGCATCCCGATTGGCTGGAGATGGACCGCGGCACTCTGAGCGATGCGGCGGCGGTCGAGCGATTTGCGGCTCGAGTCGCACGGCCCGAAAGCGAGATGCAGGCGCTCCTCGCGCATGTGAAAGACTCGCTCACGCCGCTCCCCGAGACGGTGGCCATCGTCGAGCGTCTCAAGAACCGCGGCATTCCTCTCTACGGCCTCTCGAACATGGCCGCGTCGACGTTTGCGCACCTGCGGGAGCGCCATGCCGTCTGGGATCACTTCACGGGCATCGTGATCTCGGCCGAGGTCAAGCTGGTGAAGCCCGATCCGCGGATCTTCGAGCATCTGTGCGCGTGCTACGGCCTCGACCCGGTCGAGACAGTATTCATCGACGATCACCGGCCGAATGTCGAGGCGGCCGCGCGTCAGGGCTTTCACACCATTCATTTCTCCGATGCGGCGAGCTGCCGCGAGCAGATCGAGTCCCATCTCGGGCGCGATGCGCATCGCGCGTTGCTATAATGCCGCTTGCGCGAGATCAACGGAGGCGACGATGGCCACGAGGGGATGGTTGCTCGGCAGCGCGGCAGTATTCGCGGTGCTGCTCTGCGCGGTTTCGATGGCGGGCGCTCCGGCGCAGAACACCCAGGCGCCGGGCTACTACCGGATGAGGCTCGGCGCGTTCGAAGTGACCGCGCTGTCCGACGGCACCTTCCCGATGAAGGCCGCGGAGCTTCTGACCAACGTGACAGCCAAGGAGCGCGATGCGGCGCTGGCGCGCGCCTTCCTCAAGGATCCGCTCGAAGGGTCGGTCAACGGCTTCCTGGTCAATACCGGCGCGAAGCTCGTGCTCATCGACACCGGTTCCGGCACGAACTTCGGCCCGACGGTCGGCAAGCTGGTCAAGAACCTCGAGGCCTCCGGTTATCGCCCGGAGCAGGTCGACGAGGTCTACATCACTCACATGCATCCCGATCACGTGGGTGGGCTGGTGACCGGCGGCAGGATGACGTTCGCGAACGCCACCGTGCGCGCCGCCCAGGAGGACGCCGATTACTGGCTGAGCAAGGAGAAGATGGATGCGGCGCCCAAGGAAGCGAAGGACACCTTCGAGGATGCCGTGAAGGCGTTTGCCCCCTATCAGGCGGCCGGCAAGTTCAAGCCCTTCGAGGGAAACCTGGAGCTCGTTCCCGGGGTGCGCGCGATCGCCGCGCACGGCCACACGCCCGGTCACACCGCGTATCTGATCGAGAGCCAGGGTGACAGGCTGCTGCTCTGGGGCGACCTCATGCACATCGGTGCCGTGCAATTCCCGGATCCCGCGGTCACCATCCATTTCGATGGTGACTCGAGCGCGGCGGCGGCGGCGCGCAAGACGATCTTCGCCGAAGCTGCCGAGCGCCGCGAATGGGTGGGTGGTGCGCACGTGTCGTTCCCCGGGCTCGGCCATCTGCGGGCGGCGGGCTCGGGCTACGTGTTCGTGCCGGTCAACTACAGCTCGTTCCTCTTGCACTGAGGACCCGCGCTCGAGCGCGAGCCCCGGCGCTGGCGGCCGCCGCCGCTCAGGGAGGGCCGAGCGTGGCGCCGGCGAGGCGCGCGATCGCGCCAAGCGTGGTCTGGGCGGCGTTCAAGCCGAGTCGAAAATCCGCGTCGCTGAAGGTCGCGTACACATCGGTCGGCTGATGCCAGTGCGGATCCCAGCCGGCGCCGATCTCGGTGCCGCGCTCGTTCTCGCGCACGCTGATCGCGGGGACGAGATCCATGAAAGGAGTGCTGTCGGTGTTGCTCATGTGGGGGCCGACGGCCGCCGGATAGTCGGTCGCATAGCTCTCGTTGGCCGCATAGAGAATCCATGCGAGTTTTTGCGCGCCATCGGCTTGCTTGGCCGCGGATTGAAACTCGATGTTCACGTCCGCTTCGGGCCTCTGTTGCTTCGCAACCGTGCCGTCGGCACGCGGCATACCGTGATCGAACAGCAGCATGTCGTGCTGGATCATGCCGAGCCAGCGCGGTTCCGGGTAGCGTCCGGAGCCCGGCGGCGATTCCTGGCCCTGCAGCGCCGCCCGCTGCGCGACGTAGGCGTAAGCGCCGTCGAGACCGGTCTCTTCATTGTTCCAGAGGGCGAAGCGGATCGAGCGCTCGGTGCGCACATCCGGAGCGGACAGCACGCGCGCCAGCTCCATGACCAGTGCGCTGCCCGAGCCATCGTCGTTCGCGGCCTCGCCCCATCCATGCCCGTCCATGTGCGCGCCGACGATGTACATTTCGTCCGCCCGGGTTGCGCCCACCTTGGTGCAGTAAACCTCCTCGCGCGCTCCCGGCGTGCTCGGCTGCGTATCGAGGGCGCGCAGTTTCGGGTCGGTCTGGCGCTCGGGATCGGTGTTGACGCCGGTGGCGGCGCGGAATCCGCGGTAGCGGCCGCCGCCCACCGGCGCATCGCGCGCCACGGGCGGACCGCTGGGACGCGGCTTGGCATCGGGCGAGTAGAGGTACTTGAGACGCTCGGTGGTACACCCGTAGCTCTTGAGCCTGCCCTCGATCCAATCGATGGCCGCCCGGTTGCGGTCGGTGCCCTGGCGCCGGTCGCCGAACTGGGTCAGGCCCTGGATGGTGTCCTTGTAGCGATCCAGATCGAGCCGGCTCACCAAGGTCTTGACCGGATCGGCGGCTCTGGGCGCCGCCGTCTCCGATTCAGCGCGCGGCATGGCCAGAGCACACGACAGCAAGCAGCACGCGAGCCAGAGTCTCATGCCGGATCTTAGGCTTGCGCGGCGCGAAGCGTCAAAGACGAGGCGACTGCGCCCGCGGCCTGCGCCGGGCGCCGCACCGCTCAGGTCGAGGGGGTCGAAGTCCTGCCGCGCAGAATATCGGCCAGGTTCACGGTGGCATGAACCTCGCGGATCATCGCGTGCCAGCGCTCGGCGCCGTCGCGCAGCAGTCCGATCGCTTCGCTTCCGGCCTTGCGCCCGTGGTGGAGCAACTCCTCGAAGCTGCCCACGATCAGTGCCTCACCGTAGTGAATGTGTTGAAGCGTGTCGTCGAGCCAGTGGTTCATGTGTGCGACTCTAAGCGGGGTTGACAATGCTCTTCAATTGTCTCCGTATCGAGACAACGATTCGCGCAATTGGTTCACGCCGCGCAACGAGGCGTCAAGGCGCCTTGCGGTTCACGTCGACGACCACCCGCCCGCGGATCCGTCCCCGCAGAAGCTGTTCGGCGATGCCCGGCACCTCGTCGAGCGCGACGACGCTCGTCATGGAGTCGAGCTTGTCGAGCGGGAGACTCGCTTGCAGCCGGTTCCAGCTCTCGAGGCGCCTCGCCATCGGACACATCACCGAATCGATGCCGAGCAGACTGACGCCTCGGAGCAGAAAGGGGATCACACTGTGCTCGAGCTTGCTGCCGCCCGCGAGTCCCACTGCCGCTACGCAGCGCCCGTACTTGGTCTGCGCGAGCACCCGCGCGAGCGTGTTGCCGCCGACCGAATCGACGCACCCCGCCCAGCGTTCGCCCTCGAGCGGCCGGGAGGGCGGGTCGGCGAACGCAGCGCGGTCGATGATCGCCGTCGCGCCGAGATTCTTGAGATACCCGTGGGTCTCCGGGCGACCGGTGGAGGCGACCACCTGATAGCCCAGCCGCGCGAGTACCGCGACCGCGATCGATCCCACACCGCCCGCGGCGCCGGTGACGAGCACCTCGCCCGCGTTCGGGGTAAGGCCGTGAGCCTCGAGCGCCATCACCCCGAGCATCGCGGTGAACCCGGCCGTCCCGATCGCCATGGCTTGCTGGGTGGTGAGTCCCGCGGGCAGCGGCACGAGCCAGCCGCCATCGACGCAGGCTTTCTGGGCATAGCCGCCCCACTGCACCTCGCCCACCCGC
>Ga0335073_10015353_pt1 | contig 10713 bp, 8 predicted proteins | sample Lox_Sample_22_FD_207093 | JGI IMG/M metagenome (GOLD analysis project Ga0335073, IMG submission 207093) | Soil microbial communities from Loxahatchee National Wildlife Refuge, Florida, United States - Lox_Sample_2.2 | ecosystem: Environmental > Terrestrial > Soil > Wetlands | place: USA: Florida...
CACTGACTAACGGGTCGCTGATTAACGGGTTGCCGGCCAACGGATCGCCGGCCAACGGCAGGACAGGCGCGCATGCCAGGCCGGGGCTGGACACTACGGGTCCGGTGCGCGGCAGCGCGGACCCGGCGTCCAGCGGCTACCCCGCCCAGCCCGGCAGCGGATACGCGGCGAACCACACCCTCATCGTTCCGGCCGGCTTCGAGCAGGACTTCGCGACCGACAGGGGCTACGCGGGCCGTCGCGGCGGCAGCGGTCAGCGGCGCTATCGCGATCCGTTCCTGCAACGCTGGTTGTTCAGCAAGCGGATCCTGATCGTCCTTGCCGTCCTGGTGATCGGCATCGGTGTCTGGTGGATGGCCAGCGGCCAGTACTTCAGCGTCCCGTCGGTGGCCGGCCTGACAGTCAGCAGCGCCCGCGCTGACCTGCGCAATGCCGGGCTGACCGTGGTCACGCGCGCCGCCCGGCACAGCGACACGGTGCCGGCCGGCCAGGTCATCTCCACCGATCCGGCCGCCGGGGCTCAGATCAAGCACGGCGGCACCGTCACGATCATCCCGTCCCTCGGACCGGTCCTGGTCACGGTGCCGCAAGTGACGGGCCAGTCACTGGCCCAGGCCGACCACGACCTCCGGGCCGCCGGGCTGACGCCGGGCCAGCCGGCTTACCAGACCTCGACTACGATCCCCGCGGGCATCGTGCTCTCGACGAACCCGGTCGCTGGTCAGCGCTGGCCGGACAACAAGCCGGTCCAGCTGACGGTCAGCAGCGGGCAGCCACTGCCGAACTTCGTCGGCCAGCAGCTCAGCGCGGCCCAGGGCGCCGCGCAGGCGGGCGGCTACAGCATCGACCCCGTCACGGTCTCCGATAGCTCACAGCCATCCGGGACGATCGTCCGGCAGTCCCCGGCCGCCAATACGGCGATAACGCAAGGCGAGGTGGTGACCGTCTACGTGTCGGCGGGTCCGCCGATGGTAAACGTCCCGGACGTGGACGGCCTGAACGTCAACCAGGCTGAGCAGGTACTCACCGCGGCGGGCTTCGCGGTGACGGTGAACTCGTCCGGCCTGGGACACAAGGTGGTCAGCTACTCGCCGACCGGGCAGGCTCCGAAGGGATCGACGATCACCATCAACGTGGGCTTGTTCTCCGGGCTCATCGGCGGCGGAGGCGGCGGAAACGGCGGCTAGATAGCCCGTCCTCGCCGCGCCGGGGCTCAGAGCGGCGGGCCCTCGCCTGCCCGTTCCTGGTATGAATAGCGTTGCTCCTGCCACGGATCAGCGACGTTGTGGTAGCCGCGTTCCTCCCAGAAGCCACGCCGGTCCGCCGTCAGGTACTCGATGGCACGGACCCACTTGACGCTCTTCCACGCGTACAGCATCGGGACGACCAGCCGCAGCGGGTATCCATGCTCGGCGGTCAGCCTGGCATCGTCCCGGTGCGTTGCGAGCAGCGTGTCCTCCGCCGCGAAGTCGCCTATCCGGATGTTGGCGCTGTAGCCGAACTCCGCCCAGATCATCACGTGCGTCACGGCAGCGGCCGGCGGGTAGAGCCGCAGGATCTCGGCAGTCGGCACGCCCGCCCAGTGGATGCCGGGCACCGTGAACTTTGTCACGCAGTGGAAATCCGCTGTGACCTGCCTCACCGGCAGCGCCTCGACGTCATCCCAGCACAGCCTGACCTCAGCTCCAGACTCGGTGGCGCCAAGGATGCGCAGGTCCCAGGTCTCTGCCTTGAATGCGGGAACCGGCCCGTAGTGCAGCACCGGCAGGGTCCGGGGGATGTACTGGCCAGGCGGCAGCGCCGGTTGCTGGCCAGACGCTCCCGCGCCGGCGGAGATGTCGTCTCCGCCGGGCCCTCGCTGGCCGTCAGTCAGCTGCTGCTCCGGCCCCGGTACCTGCAAGCCCTGCCCGCGCTCGCCAAGTTCGCGCGCACCAGTGTCGGGCTGCATCATCTCCCGCTGACCTGCCCCTTTCCGCTGTCGCGCCAGTGCGGGCCGCGACCTCGACCCCTTGTCCTGCAGGTGCAGCTATCTTGCCACCCCGCCCGTAGTGCCTTGGCCGCGCCCACCGTGCATCGCCTGGACCGCCCAGTGCGCTACGCTTGCCCTCGTGCGTACCGAGTATTGGTTTGGATTTGGCTACCGGCCCGGCCCAGGGACGGTCGCCCGCCAGACTCTGCGCTGACGCAAGGCGACACTCAGTTAAGCCCCGGGCCGAGATGGTCCGGGGCTTTCGTCATGATGGGACGAGGAGGATGACGCAGTGGTAGTGGTGATGGGCCCGGAGGCCACCGAGAGTGACATTGACGCAATCGTCGACCTGGTCAGCGCGGCCGGCGGCGAGGCATTCGTCAGCCGGGGCGTGTCCCGGACGATCATCGGTCTGGTCGGCGACGTCGAGCAGTTCGGCGCGCTGAACCTGCGCAGCTACCCTGGCGTCAGCGACGTCGTCCGGATCTCAGTGCCGTACAAGCTGGTGAGCCGCGAGCATCATCCGAACCGGTCGGTGATCACGGTGGGCGGGGTGCCCATCGGACCAGGCCACCTGACCGTCATTGCCGGGCCGTGCACGGTGGAGACCGCAGAGCAGACGCTGACCTCGGCGCGCATGGCGCAGGCCGCCGGAGCCTCGCTGCTGCGCGGCGGCGCCTTCAAGCCCAGGACCTCGCCGTACGCGTTCCAGGGCCTTGGCGAGGCAGGATTGCGCATCCTGGCGGACGTCAGGGCGGAGACCGGCCTGCCAGTGGTTACCGAGGTCATCGATCCCGCCTCGGTGGACCTGGTCAGCTCCTACGCGGACATGCTCCAGGTCGGTACCCGCAGCATGCAGAACTTCGCGCTGCTGCAGGCTGTCGGCTCGGCGGACAAGCCGGTCCTGCTCAAGCGCGGCATGAACGCCACCATCGAGGAATGGCTGATGGCGGCCGAGTACATCGCGCAGCGCGGCAATCTCGACATCGTGCTGTGCGAGCGCGGCATCAGAACGTTCGAGACCGCCACCAGGAACACCCTCGACATCAGCGCCGTGCCGGTGGCCCAGCGTCTCTCGCACCTGCCGGTCATCATCGACCCGTCGCACTCCGGCGGGCGGCGTGACCTGGTGCTCCCGCTGAGCAGGGCGGCGGTCGCCGTGGGCGCCGACGGGATCATCGTCGACGTGCATCCGCATCCCGCGGCAGCGATGTGCGACGGCGATCAGGCGCTCACCGGCGAGGACATCCGGGAGCTTGCTGAGATGGTCAGCAGCCTGCCGCAACTGCTTGGCCGGACGCTCACGCCGGCGCCGGAGCCAGCCGCGGACGCAGGGAACCTCGCGGGCGCAGGGAACGCAAGCCGGGCCTGACTGCCAGGCGGCGCGCGCCGGGACCGGGGAGGTTTCCGGCGCGGCCGGGCCGTCCCCGGCAGGCTCAGATGATCTGGTCCCGGTACCTACCGTTTCCAGGTATCTTGGTAAAGCCTTGACCGAAGCGTTGCACACATGCGGCGATGGGTTCTGGTTGGACAACCGGGGACGTCGATGCTGAGGATCCGCTCCACTGCGGCGGTGGCCGGCCTGGTGCCCGTGCTCGCGGTGACCGGTGCCGGGGTCCCGGCCCTGGCACGGCAGGCGGCACCCGGTCCTATCAGCGTCCGTCGTTACGAGCGGTCGGCGCAGAGCCGGGTCAGGCCCGCGTTCCGGGTCGTGGTCAGCAACCATTTCGGCAATCCGGAGAATGCCTCGGGATACTCGGCCATCGTCGTCAGCGGTAAGCGGCAGGCGTGGGCCTTCGGCGGGACGAACCCCGGCGGCCCGAGCACGCCGGTAGCTGAGCGCTGGGACGGCGCCTCGATGACGCCGTCCGCGTTGCCACCAGGGCTCACCGGCTTCATCAGCGAGGCGAGCGCGCCGTCTCCGACCGACATCTGGGTGGCCAGCGAGTACGGCGGCTACGTGCTGCACTGGAACGGCACCCAGTGGCAGCTCGCGCTGCGCCGCAGCGGCGACACCATCACCGGACTGACCGCAATTTCGCCTGACGATGTCTGGGTGTTCGGTGCGGTCGCGGCCGGCAACAGAACCGGGACCTGGCACTTCAATGGCAGGACCTGGCGTGCCGTTACCGGCAGAGCCGCACCGGTCTACCGCGCCAGCGCCATCTCCGGCAGCGATATCTGGGCCATCGCCGTCGGCGCGAAGGCAGACTCCGTGCTCCGCTACAGCGGCCGGACATGGCAGCGAGTGAGCACCGGCAGCGTTCTCGATGGCGTTGCCGTGAGTGACATCCTCGCGATATCGAAGCGCAACGTCTGGATCCTGGGTGATGAGGCTGCCGCCGGTGCCGCCCGGCTCGTGCTAGCGCACTGGAACGGCACCCGCTGGTCCCGGCTCGCGCCAGGTCCGCGAGCATTCCCTGGCCACCTGTCAGCCGGGCCGCACGGCACGGTTCTGGCCACCGCGACTCCGGCCGAGGCAACTGCTGCCGGGCTGATCATTCAGGCGGACTCCGCCGGCTGGCGCCATGTGACAGCCGTCCAGTCCGGTTTTGGCAGCGGCGTCAGCGCGGTCGCCGTCAGACCGGGGACCCTATCGGTGCTTGCGAGCGGAGGCGTTCTGACCCGGCTCGGCGGGGATGCCGTGATCTGGGAGGGTCAGCTGGCGCGGGTAACGCGCCACCGCAGCTACGACGCCGACTGACGTCCTGGAGAGTGTTCCTGCGCCGCGGCAGCGAGTTCCTCGGCCAGGTCGTCGGCGTCCATTCGGGCCTCGATCTTGCGCAAGTCCTCGATCCGGGCTTTGGTCTCAACCTGGCGTGGTGTTAGCAGCGAGCAGCAGTCCTCGTCTGGCAGCTCAGAGATCGCCAGCGTGGCAATGCGCCGCGCTTCGGCCATGATCTCGGACTTATCGAGCCCGATCAGCGGTCTGAGGATCGGCAGCGAGACCGCATCGTCGAGCGCGGTGATGTTCGTCAGGGTCTGGCTGCTGACCTGACCGAGCGAGTCGCCTGTTACCAGCGCCGCGGCTCGCAGCCGCCGCGCGAGGGCAGCGGCGGTCTTCAGCATCAGCCGCCGCTGCGCGACGATCTGCAGCCTGCCCGCTCCTGAGGTAGCAAGCCGCCGCTGCGCCGCCCCGAACGCCACGACGAACAGCCGCGAGTCCGTCTGATACCGGTCCAGCTGGCGGGCGAGGCCGTAGGCCTTGTACACCGACTCAGGACCGGTGAGCGGCATCCCGGAGAAATGCAGGAAGTAGCAGCGCAGACCGCGCCGCATCATCCGGTACGCGGCCACCGGGGAGTCGATCCCGCCGGACATCAGCACCAGGCCGCGACCGCTCATCCCGACTGGCAGCCCGCCCTGACCCGGCCAGCCCTCGGTGAAGACGAAGACCTCGCGCTGGTCGACCTCCACGAACACAGTTGTGTCCGGCGTCCGCAAGTCGACCGGGTAGCCATACACGTCCCGGATGCGGCTGCCGATCTGCACGGCAAGCTGCGCTGACGTGATCGGGAAACGCTTGTCTCGCCGGCGGGCGCGGACCGCGAACGAGCCGGCGCAATCGGCCACGAGTCTGACGGCAGCCGACGTGGCAGCCTCCGGGTCCTTGTCAACCCGCACCGCGCGGCAGATCCTGGCCAGGCCCATCACGTTGGTCAGCCGCTCTGCCACCAGGTCGACTGCCGCCTCAGCAACCAGGCCGCCCTTCTCGGCGTCGGCGACGCGCACCACGATGACGCCCTCGCGCTGCCAGACCCGTATCTCGATCCCGAGGTCGCGCACGGCACGCCTGATGTTCTCGTGCAGCAGCCGCTCGAACTGCTGGCGGTTGCGGCCCTTGAGGACGATCTCGCCGAGCTTGAGCAGCACGCATGGCTCATTGAGCTGGCCCGCAGTGTCGGGGTCAGCTGGGCGGGCGACAGGCAGCGCGGACACCACCTCAGTCTGCCACCTTGCGGTGGCCGGTGCCCGCCTCAGCCAGTGCCCGCCTCAGCCAGTGCCCGCCTCAGCCAGCGGGCCGGACGGCGCACAGCAGCCTGTTCTCCCCGCGCTGCCACAGCGTGCCGACCTCGGCAAAGCCCGCCGACGCAAGCGCCGCCACATGTACGGCAAGCCGGCCCGCAGGCGAACCGTGGTGCTCAGAGTCGACTCGCCGCGCGTCCCGTTCAGCAACAAGCGGCCCGAGCACCGGATCGGTAGCAGCCGACTCCCACCAGTTCGCCCACGACTCAGGGTGGCCGTCAGGGAACCGGCGCTGCTCCTCGCGCTCGATCAGCACCCTGCCCAGCCGGACGAGTGTCGGCTGCGAGTCGTCGTCGCGCAGATGGTCGCCGTTCAGCAGCACGCCGCCCGGCCTGAGCACGGTCGCGAGTTCGGCGTACAGCGCGGTCAGCGCGGATCCGGTCAGCCAGTGCAGCGCTGTAGTGCTGACCGCGGCATCGGGCTGCCGGTCCAGGTCCAGACCTGCCGACCAGCCGGGCGCACGCAGGTCCGCGTCGACGAACGTCAAGCCGGGAACGTCGCGCCACGCAGCCCGGCCCAGACCAAGCGTCAGCGGATCAGCGTCGATCGCGACGACAGTGGCGGCCGGGATGCGCTGCAGCAATCTGACGCTGAGCGATCCGGGGCCGCTGCCGAGATCGAGCACCAGCGGATCCGGGCGGCCGGCCGCTTCCTCGACCGCGTCGATCAGCACGGTGAACCTGTCCTCGCGGTCCGGCAGATGGTCCTGCTGCTGGCTATCCCAGCGCTCGATCCACGCGCGCGCCACATCCGGCGATATCGAACCGGCCACCGTCTGACTGCCTGCTCCGGACATAGTTCCTCGCTTCCTGCGGGAGACGCGATCCGCTACCTGAGCCACGCCGACTGCGTCACTGTCGTATAGAGTTTCAGCAGTCACAACGTAACGATACGAGCGTAACTGGTCAAGTGAATTTCAACAGTCACCTAGATTCGGTCATCGCCGTGGCAGTCAGCCTGGTGAACACGCTGACGCCGGGCGAGGCCAGGGGCCGCAGCTATCGGCCGCCAGCTGCCGATGCGGCCTGCGCTGCCGTGACCGCGGCGCTGCGGACCGGTCAGCGATCCGCGCGCCAGGTCACCGGCCCGGAAGCAGCAGACCTGGGCGCGACGGCGGCCACGCTGCGCACCGTGTTCGACGCCGTGGAGGCTGAGCAGGTGGACGAGGCAGCCCGCATACTGAATTCGATGCTCGCCGAGACCGGCGCGCGGCCGCAGCTTGACCGCCACGACGGAGAGCCCTGGCACCTGCATTTCCATAGCCTGAGCGACTCACTCGCGCAGGGCTGGGCGGCCGGCTGCGCGACCGGGCTGGCCGTCGTGCTCGGGACCGACATGTACCGTCGCCTCGGCGTCTGCACTGCTCCGCACTGCGACCGGGTCTACGTGGATGTCTCCCGCAACGGGACGCGGCGGTTCTGTTCAACCGCCTGCCAGAACAGGGTCAAGGCAGCGGCGTTCCGGGCGCGGCAGCCCTGACGGGGTCAGTCGGAACCACAACGGTTCTACCGTTGCTGTGGCTAGAGCAACAGCAAGTGCACGACTGCTGTTGTTAAGGACCGAGAACGCGTCGACCGCGAGCGTGAACGCTACCGGGTGGCCAGGAGTGCCCGTTTCCAGCCTGAAGAGTTTGATCTTGGGTTTTGTCAGCCGAAGAAGACTTCAGCCTCGGCGTAGCGCTCCATCGGAACGAGCTTCAGCTGGGCAGTCGCGTCACCCAGCGGCACCCTGACGATCTCGGTCCCGTGTAGCGCAACCATTGAGCCGAAGGCGCCGTCGGCTACCGCGCGGATGGCGTGGACGCCGAACCGCGTCGCGAGCACCCGGTCGAAAGCCGTCGGCGTGCCGCCGCGCTGGATGTGGCCGAGAACGGCACAACGCGCCTCCTTGCCGGTGCGCCTCTCGATCTCATCGGCTAGCTGCTGGCCGATGCCGCGATTCCCGAGCCGGACGTGCCCGAATGCGTCCACCTCCTCGCCGCCGGCTCCGGCCGCGGCCGAGACTTTCGGGTGTGCGCCCTCGGCTACCACGACGATCGGGGCATAGTGGCTCTGGAACCTGTGCTCCACGTACTCGCAGACCTGGTCGATGTCGAAGGGCTTCTCCGGGATCAGGATCACGTTCGCCCCGCCGGCGATGCCCGCGTGCAGCGCGATCCAGCCGGCGCTGCGCCCCATGACCTCGACGATCAGCGCCCGGTGGTGACTCTCGGCCGTGGTGTGCAGCCGGTCGATGGCTTCCATGGCGATGTTCACGGCGGTGTCGAAGCCGAAGGTGAAGTCGGTCGCGCCGAGGTCGTTGTCGATTGTCTTCGGCACTCCGACCACGTTGCCGCCGGCCTCGTGCAGCTTCCTGGCCACGCCGAGGGTGTCCTCACCGCCGATCGCGACCAGCGCGTCGACGCCAAGGCTGTCAAGGTTCTCCTTGACCCGTTCGATCCCGCTCTTGCCGTCGGCCGAGTTGGCTTCAGAGTCCGGGTTGGTCCGCGATGAGCCAAGGATCGTGCCGCCGCGGGGCAGGATGCCCCGGACCGTGTTCACGTCCAGGACCATCGTGTCGCCCTCGAGCGGGCCGCGCCAGCCGTCCCGGAAACCAATGAACTCGAAGTCGTGCTCGGCTACCCCGGTCCGCACGACCGCGCGGATTACCGCATTCAGTCCGGGACAATCACCGCCGCCGGTGAGGACTCCGACTCGCATGCCTACCCTTTCTCGCATTCCTAGTCCGTCAGACTAGTGCCCATGAGCGTTCTCGCAATCGACGCCGGTACCACCGGAGTCACGGCTCTCATCGTTGCCGATTCGGGCACCGTCGCGGGCCGCGGATACCAGGAATTCCGGCAGTATTTCCCGCGGCCCGGCTGGGTCGAGCATCTGCCCGAGGGAATCTGGCAGGCGACGCTCAGCGCGTGCTCGCAGGCATTGAGCTCAGCAGGTTCCCCCGCGGTGGCCTGCGTTGGCATCACCAACCAGCGGGAAACCGCGGTGATATGGGACCAGACCACACTCGCCGCGCCGCGGCGCGCCATTGTGTGGCAGGACCGCCGGACGACGGAGATCTGCGACCGGCTGCGCGCTGACGGCCACGAGCCGCGAGTGGCAGCGGTGACCGGGCTGCGGATCGATCCGTATTTCACCGCCACGAAGCTGACCTGGCTGGCCGAGAATGAGCCGGACATCTGGGCAGGCATGGCCGATGGAATGCTCGCGGTCGGGACCGTCGACTCCTATCTGATCGCGCGGCTTACCGGCGGGCGCCGGCACGTGTCCGACGCATCGAACGCCTCCCGGACCCTGCTGTTCGACATCGAGGCGGGCCAGTGGTCGGCGGAGATGTGCTCGCTGTTCGGAGTGCCGCCGCACGCGCTGCCTGAGGTGGTGCCGTCCACCGGGGTGATCGGGCACACGGACCCGGCAGCGTTCCTCGGCCTGGCGGTGCCGATCGCCGGCATTGCCGGGGACCAGCAGGCCGCGTTGTTCGGGCAGGCGTGTTTCGACGCCGGCGCGGTCAAGTGCACGTACGGGACGGGCTCGTTCGTGCTGGTGAATACCGGATCGCGAGTGGTCCGGTCGGACGCTGGCCTGTTGTCGACCGTTGCCTGGCTGGAACCGTCCGGTTCGCTGACCTACGCGCTCGAAGGGTCGGTGTTCGTGACCGGGGCCGCGATCCAGTGGCTGCGGGACGGGCTCGGCCTGCTCGACAACGCCGGGCAGAGTGAAGCGCTGGCCCGATCCGTTCCCGATTCCGGCGGCGTGGTCTTCGTCCCGGCACTGACCGGGCTCGGTGCCCCGGACTGGGATCCGTCAGCGAGGGGCGCGATCTTCGGCCTCACTCGGGGGACCACCCGCGCGCACCTGATCAGGGCGGCGCTCGAGGCCATCACATACGAAGTCCGGGACGTCGTGGACGTGATGACGGCTGAGGCTGCCGCACGGTCAGCGGTGGCCGGCGAGGCGGCCGGCGGCGAGAGCGAAGGTCCGGTCGACGGCGGGAGCGGGAGCGGCAGCGGGAGCGGGAGCGGCAGCGCGGGTGCGGGTGCGGGTGCGGGCGAACTGGCCTTGCGGGTCGACGGCGGCGCGAGCGTGAATGACTTGCTCATGCAGTTGCAGGCGGACCAGATACAGCGCCCGGTTGAGCGGCCGGTGGTCGCCGAGACTACCGCGCTCGGAGCCGCTTTCCTGGCTGGCCTCGCGACCGGCGTGTGGTCTTCGCGAGAGGAACTTGCCGCGACCTGGCAGCTGGACAAGCGATTCAGCCCTGGCCACCGGGACGAGGCCGCGCATCAGCGCTGGCGCAGTGCAGTGGAGCAGACGATGGGCTGGCGAGGGCTCGGGAGCTAATCGTCGTCGGGGTCGTGCCCGGCCGGCACTGACTCGCTCACGCGAGCCTCCTCGCGCAGAGCGGGAACAGTCTCCCGGCGCAGCGCGCTGGTCAGCCGGCCCTTCGCGCGCTGGGCGTACTCGTCAACGTACTCCTGCCCGGATAGCTTCATGACCTCGTACATGATCTCGTCAGTGATCGCCCGGAGCACGATCCTGTCCTGCTCAAGCCCGTAGTACCGGGAGAAGTCGAGCGCCTTGCCGAATCGTACTCCCGGCCTGACGGTCAGCCGCGGCGCCAGCTTGCCGGGCGGCTGGAATTCAAAGCCCCCGACCATCGCCGTCGGGACTACCGGCGCCTTGGCCTCAAGCGCAAGCCGGGCGACACCGGTCTTGCCG
>Ga0335073_10015354_pt1 | contig 10713 bp, 10 predicted proteins | sample Lox_Sample_22_FD_207093 | JGI IMG/M metagenome (GOLD analysis project Ga0335073, IMG submission 207093) | Soil microbial communities from Loxahatchee National Wildlife Refuge, Florida, United States - Lox_Sample_2.2 | ecosystem: Environmental > Terrestrial > Soil > Wetlands | place: USA...
CTCACCTTCTACTTCCAGGGCACCCTGCACTACTCCGCCATCCGCACCGGCATCGCCTTCCTGCCCTTCTCGGTGGGGATCGTGGTGGGGGCCACGGTGGCGAGCCGCATCATGCCCCGCATCGGTCCTCGCCTCCTCATGGCGGGCGGCTTCGCCCTCGGGGCCGTCGGCCTGGCGCTGTTCACCATGGTGGGCGTGCACAGCGCCTACTTCGCCCACATCTTCCCCGAGGAGCTCATCGTGAGCCTCGGCATGGGGGCGTCCTTCGTGCCGCTCAGCAGCACCGCCCTGGTCGGTGTCGACCCCGGTGACGCCGGCGTGGCCAGCGCCATGGTCAACACCACCCAGCAGACGGGCGGGGCGCTCGGGGTGTCGCTGCTAAACCCAAGCGCCGCTTGGCCCACCGGGGGCTCGGGGGGGGCCCTGGGGGGGGCGGCGGGGGCCGGGGCCCCCGCCGCCGTGCACGGCTACACCACGGCGTTCACGGTGAGCGGGGCGCTGCTCGCCACGGCCGCCATCAGCGCCCTCCTGATCCTGCGGGCCACGCGCCACGACGTGCCGAGGGACGACCCCGGCACCGAGCCCACCGGCGTGGCCGAGGTCGCCCTGGCCGAGGCCTGAGCCCGGCGGCGAGCGGCTCGGGCGCGACGGTCGGCCCGTCGCGTCCGGCGCTCAGCCGGTGCGGCCGAAGTCGTCCTCGAGGCGCTCGATGTCGTCCTCGCCGAAGTAGTCGCCGTGCTGGACCTCGATGAAGACGAGCTCGGCCTCACCCCGGTTGGCGATGCGGTGGGCCGCCCCCGTGGGGATGTCGATGGCGTTGCCCGCGCCCAGGCAGTGGACCCGACCCTCGAGGGTCACCTCGGCGTTGCCGGTGACGACGAACCAGTGCTCGGCCCGGTGGGTGTGGCGCTGGTAGCTGAGCCGGTGCCCGGGGAGGACCTGGATCCGCTTGACCTTGTGGTGCGGGGCGTCCTCGAGCACGGTGTAGGAACCCCAGGGCCGCTGCTCGTGCTCCGTCATGGCCGCGCTCCTTCCCGACCGCCCCACGGACGGTCCTAGGACCCATCGACACCGGGGGCACCCCGGCTTGAGCCCCTTCCGGTCCTCCCCACCCCCGGGCGGCGGCCACCCCGGCCCGGGCCGCCACCGGCCACGGGGGAACGGGGGAACGGGGCCCGGCACCCGGCCGGGGAGGGCGGGGGGGTCAGAACCAGTGGAACCACGGATGGCCGTGGCGCCAGATGACCATGTCGACCTTGCCGATGACGTTGCCCACCGGCACCGTCCCCCAGTAGCGGCTGTCGCCGGAGTCCCCCCGGCAGTCCCCCATGACGAAGTAGTGGTTGGCCTGGATCCGGGTGGCGGTGATGTGCTCGGAGGGCTCCGAGCAGATGCCCACCAGCTTGGGCAGCCACGGCTCGGCCAGGGGCTTGCCGTCGATGAGGATGGTGGTGCCCACCGAGGAGATGGTCTCGCCCGGCAGGCCGATGACCCGCTTGACCAGGACGGGCGGGCCCCCCACGTCGGCCGCCACGTTGTGAAAGACGATGATGTCGTCGCGGTGGATGGTGCCCGACAGCTTGTCCACGATGATCCGGTCACCGGGGAGCAGGGTCGGGGTCATCGAGGGCGAGGGGACGTAGTAGGTCTGCAGGATCCAGGCCCGGGTGCCGGCCGCCACGGCCAGGACGACGACGATGAACACCAGCCACCCCATGAGCGTCCGGACCCGGCTGGGGCGCCGGGTGGGTTGGGTGAGCGTGGCCGTCATCGGGCCTGGGGTCGTCCGGACATCGGGACATCTTGGCCCATGGGGAACCCACCCGGTCGTCGGCGCCGTGGCGCCCCCCGCCCCTGGGGCCGTCGATCAGGGGATCACGGCCCCAGGCGGGTCCAGGTCACGCCGTCGGTGGTCCGCCACAGACCGGTGCCGGCGTCGCACACCCAGCCGTGGGTGGCGTCGGCGAACACCACGTTGCCCGAGCCCTGGCCCACGAAGCCGGTGCGGGACAGGCCGGGCACGGGTTGCCAGGTCCTGCCCCCGTCCGTGGTCTCGACCACGCCGGAGCGGTCGGGGAAGAGCCACGCCGAGGAGACGCTCAGGACGGCCAGGTTCTCGTGCCCGAGGGAGTAGGGCGCCACGTAGCCCCCGAGGGGCAGCCCGCCCGCGGCCGCCACGGTGGTGCCCCCGGCCAGCACGGCGGCATTGGCGCCGGCCGTGAGCACCCAGTGCTGCCCGCCGTCGCCCGAGCGGTACAGGGCCTTGGCCTGGATGCCCTCGCTCGCCTGGGAGCCGCAGATCATCCACAGGTCGTCGGTGCCCGAGGCGGCCAGCTGCTCGCCCACGTCGAAGAAGCGGGGACAGGGGTCGGGGCGCGCCGTCCAGGTGCGGCCCCCGTCGGCGGTGTAGGCGAGCAGGCCCACCCCGGCCGGGCCGGCCCCGGCGCCGGGGAGCGGTCCCGGGCCCGGGGCGAAACTGAGGACGTAGGCGCGGGTCTCGGTGATCCGCGCCAGCTCGATGCGCTGGTCGTCCACGGACACGGCCGGGCTCTCCGACAGCGGGGGCGCCGTGCCGGTGGAGGCCCAGCCCGACCCGTCGTCGTGCGAGACCTCCACCACGACGGGGCACGACGGCGCCGCCGTGGCGCTCACCGGACAGGCGCCCACCACGGCCCACACGTCGGGGCCGATGGCGCTCACGTCCGACACCACGGGGCCGATGGCGGCCTGGGTCCAGCTGCGCCCGCCGTCGGCGGTGACCCACAACGGCACCGTCCCCGAGGGCGAGGGGGGACCGCCCCACAGGTAGCCGTGGGTGGCGTCGGCGAACTCGAACTGGGCCGGGAAGCCGACGGGCAGGCTCGGGTCGACCACGGTCCAGGTCGACCCGCCGTCGCCCGAGGTCACCAGGACGCAGCGGCCGTCGTGCAGGGCCAGGCCGAACCCCCGGGTGGCCCCGATGAACACCACGGCGTCGAGATCCGAGGGCGGGACGGCCGTGCCCCGGGCGATGAGCCCGGTCTGGGAGTCGAAGGCGGCGTACACCGGGGCCCGGCCCGGCCCCGACGCCACCACGCCGATGACGATGCCGAGGCCCAGGGCGGCGACGCCCACCGTGCCCAGGGCGGCGCCGACGCGCCGGCGGCGCAGGGTGGCGGCACGGGCCAGCACCGCCGCCAGCGTCCCCGGTGTGGGCGGCGGCGGGGCCGGGTCATCCAGATGCTCGAACATCGTCCCCTCCTCGGGAGCCTCGTTCGTCCAGCGAGCGGCGCAGGTGGGCGAGGCCGCGCGCCGCGTGGCTCTTCACGCTGCCGGTGGAGCAGCCCAGCGCCCGGGCCACGTCGGCCTCGGACCAGTCGGCCAGATAGCGCAGCACCACCACCTGGCGCTGGCGCCGGGCCAGGCGCCGCAGGGCCCGGGCCAGGTCGATGCGCTCGGTGAGGTGCAGCTCGACCAGCGCCATGGGCTCCTCGTCGCCCAGGCGGGCGCGCTGGCGCCGGCGCAGGCGGTCGATGGCCAGGTGGGTGGACACCGTGACGACCCACCCCTGGGGCCGCTCCCGGAGCCGGGCCCAGCGCACGTGGGCCCGGGCCAGGGCCTCCTGGGCCACGTCCTCGGCGTCCCCCCGGTCACCGAGCACCCGGAAGGACACCTGGTAGGCGAGGCGGAAGAGGTCGGGGAACGCCTCCTCGAATCGCAGCCCCTGGCCCAAGCTCCCGCCACCTCCGCCCCCCGGTCGTGGTCCCAGCCTGTTCACGCCCGGGACCCCGCCGCCGTTGTCACCGGGGCGGACGGGCGGCGCCGGGGCCGCCTACCGGCGCCGGACGACCCAGACGAAGCGCTGGCTGACGCTGTTCTCGGCGTCGGCGGCGGTGACGGTCACCGTGCGGCGACAGGGCACGGTGGGGGTGCCGGCGATGCGCCCCGTGGCCCGGTCGAGCGAGAGCCCGGGAGGGAGGGCGGCGGCGCTGTAGCCGAGGGTCTGGCCGGTGTCGGTGTCGGTGCCGCGCAGCTGGAGGCTCACGGCGGTGCCCGCCACCGTGGTCTGCTTGCCCGGGTCGGCCAGGCCCACCGGGCCGGGCCAGCACCCGGTCATGGGCGAGAAGACGGGGGCGGTGGTGACGGGGAGGCCCGAGGGGGGATCGACGATCACGGTGGGGTTGTCGGGATCGGTGACCGAGTCGGCCCGGGTCCAGGTGCTCTCACAGTGCAGGAGGGCCTTCTTCTCGGGCTGGTGCACCGCGGCGGCGTCGCCCCCCGCCCACATGTCGAAGCGGTAGAGGTGCTCGGCGTTCCAGTCGGCGTCGCACTGGCTGCACTCGTCCTCGTGGATGAAGTAGCGCTGCATGTAGGGGACGTAGATCTCGACGCACCAGCCGAGCTCCGCCACGTCGGTGGCGAAGGTGATGGGATCGGTGTAGCTCCCCACGCCGCCGGCGGTGGCGTGGATGCACCCGTGGGCGATGTCGGGGCCCGGGGGCGAGTTGTCGGCCCAGCCGTACAGGGTCATGAAGGCCCGGACGTCGCTCGGACCCTGGGCCGTCCGCACCCCGGCGGTGCCCGCCGGCGTGGTCGCGCCGGACGCCCCCGCCACGACGGGGACCCCCACCGTCAGGGCCGCCACCGCCAGGGCGAGGAGCCCCGTTCCCCGTAGCAGGCGCCGCACGGGTCGATGGTAACCCCGGCGTCCCCGGCCCGCTCGGCCTCCGCCCCGGCCCGGGGGGGTGCTGGTCGGGTCAGTACAACGGGGACCAGGTGCTCGTGCGCAGGAGCTTGCTCTCCCACGAGTCGCGGAAGGCCAGGGCGTCGTGCATGAACTCCCCGGGGCGGCGGTGGGCGGGGTCGGTGTCGTGGGTGAGGAGGTGGAGCAGCACCCGCTCGTTCACGATCTTCTGCATGAGGATGGCCTCCTTGCGCCGCCCCGTGCCGAAGGCCACCTGGAACACGGCCTGGATGTCGAGCAGGTTGGCGGCCCGCTCCTGCATGGGCTCGTAGTACCCCGTCCCCCAGAAGGCCACGTAGTCGTCGATGGCGGCATGGGGCCACCCCGTGTCCTCCATGTAGAGCGAGGGCGCGTGGGTGGCGCCGTCGGTGGGGACCGACGCCAGGTCCACGTCGGCCATGGGGGACCAGCTGGTCGGGAACAGGAGCTTGCCCGTGACGCCGTGGCGCAGCTCGTCCACCCGGCGGGCCCACGCCTTGAGGTCCCCGTCCCGGATCCGGCGGGCCAGGTCCTCCCACGCCCCCCCGTCGCGCAGGGCGGTGACGGTCACGACGTGGTACGCCGGGCCGCTCCCGTGGGCGTGGTTGCAGTACCACAGGAGGCGGGCGTCGTCGCCCTTGCCCAGGGTGGGCATCCACTCGTCGCGGAAGGCCGCCTCGAATTCCTCCTCGAACGCTCCTCTGACGGCGTGGACCTCGTGCAGGAAGATCATGGGGGAACTGTAGGACCTGGACACCACGCCCTCCGGCCCGACCGACACCGCCATACCCGGGAGGCGCCCGGCCCGGGCGGGCGAGGCGGGTCAGCGCACGGACGGTGCCGCCCCGCTCCCGGCGCGCCGCGGCGGGTCATAGGGGTGCACCACGGCCCGCCACAGGTCGCCGCCGGCCCACGCCCGGGTGGACGGGAGGAGCCCCGCCGGCCTCGGGCTCCACAGCCCGGCGCCGGGGGGAGCGGCGCCGGCCCCCGCCGCCCGGCCCGGGCGCGAGGTGAAGCCGGCCAGCACGGCCTGGAAGGGATAGGCGAGCTGGCGCACGAAGATCACCAGCCACCGCCAGGGGTTGCGATCGCCGTCGGCCCGGAGGGGGAAGGCGTCGTCGGTGATGCCGGTGGGGGGGTACTCGTGGCGCGCCGTGTACAGGGTGCCCGCCGCCCGGTCCCACCACGAGAACACGGTCCCGAAGTTGTGCTCGAAGTGCCGGGGCAGGACGGAGTGGTGCACGCGGTGGGGTTGGGGACCCATGAACACGTGGCGCAGCGGTCCCAGGTCGGTGCGGATGTTGGCGTGGAGCATGGCCGAGTAGTAGATGCCCACGAAGGCCAACCCGGTGGCGGCGGCGGCGTCGAGCCCGAGGACCTGGGAGGGGACGAACACGATGAGCGCAGCCGCCACCACCTCCCCCACGTGGGTCCGGTTGTCGGCCAGGGCGTTGAGACGACGCTGGGAGTGGTGCACGGCGTGGAAGCGCCACAGGGTGGGCACCTTGTGGTGGCACCAGTGCGTCACCCAGGCCAGGAAGTCGGTGAGGACGAAGGCCACCAGGGCCAGTCCCCACGTGCCCAGGACGCCCTGGAGGTGCAGCGACCACGTCCCCACCAGCCGGGTGTAGGCCACCGAGGCCGCCCCCAGGGTCACGGCCACCACGGTGAGCTGCAGGGCGTTGCCCATGACGAACCACACCGCGTCCACCGCCACGTCCACCGACAGCGCCCGCTCGTCGCGGCGCGCCGGCCACCGCCACTGGGCGAAGGTGAGGAGGGCCACGAACCCCCAGTACCACGGGTTCAGGGTGCTGTCGGCCAGGCCCCGGCCCACCGAGGCGCCGATGCCGGGCCACGACGGGCCGGTGGCGAACGCCCCCCGGGCCAGCTCCCCCCAGCCGCCCCCGCCGGCCAGGGCCACACCCGTCACCGTGCAGACGGCGGTGGCCCCGAGCACCACCCCCACCGCCAGCGCCGCCGGCCGTGGCCGCCCCGACGCGGTCGCGTTCGTGTACGCCACGCGCATGTCCCGCCCTTCGCCGTGCCGCCGGCCTGGTCACCGTCCCGGCCCGTCGGCGTCGCCGCCGTTCCCGGCGGGCCCGGACCGCACGGCCGGCTCGACCCGCGGCGACACCGTACGCAGGGCGACTGGGAATCCCGTGACCGTTGAGCGACCTCCAGGCGAACCTTCGATGAACGCCGCCCGGGAGACCCCGGGTCGCACCGGCGCCCCGGGGTCAGCGGGTCAGGAGCGGGGCCACCTCGGCACCGAAGGCGGCGATCTGGTCACAGAGCTCGTCCGCCGATCGGCTCGGGAAGCGCAGCTGGAGATGGGACACGCCCATGGCGAGGAGCTCGCCCAGGTTCTCGGCGATCTGCTCGCCCGGGCCCGTCACCACCCCCCGGGGGAGCTCGTGGCGGGGCGTGCCCAGGAAGACCACCCCGGCCAGGGCGCCGATGTCGATGGGCGCCCCGCCCCGGTGCTGGCGGCGCAGGCGCAGGAGCTCGGCCACCTGGGCCGCCATCTCGTCGCGCCGCACCGTCTGGGGGAGCCAGCCGTCCCCCCGCACGGCCGCCCGGCGCAGGGCGGCCGGGCTCGACCCCCCCACCCAGATGGGGGGCCGGGGGCGCTGCACGGGCCGGGGGGCCACGCCCATGTCGGTGGCGGGCCAGCGGGGACCGGGCAGGGTGGGGAACTCGTCACCCAGGGCGGCGGCCAGCGCGTCCACGGCCTCGTCCAGGGCCCTGCCCCGCTCCTCGAAGGGTGGCCCGAAGAGGTCGAACTCCTCCCGCACGTGGCCGGCACCCACGCCGATGATGAGGCGGCCCTTGGACAGGACGTCCAGGGTGGCGAACTCCTTGGCCGAGCGCAGGGGGTGGCGCTGGGCCGCCACGTAGACGTGGGACAGGAGGCGGATCGTGGTGGTCACCCCGGCCAGCCAGCCCAGGGTGGCGATGGTGTCGTACCAGGTGGTGCTCATGGCCGGCGCCAGGCGCCGGGGGATGGCGGTGTGGTCGCACACCGCCACGTAGAAGAACCCGCTCTCCTCCGCCTGGCGGGCCACGGCGGCCAGCTCGTCGGGCCCGGCGCCGAGCTCCCACTCCTCCACGTAGATCGTGGACTGTGACTGGATGGGGAGCTGGATCCCGAGCGCCACCGTGCCCTCGGGCACGATCGACACCGTGGTGGCCGCCCCGCCCGTCCCCGCCCCGCCCGTCCCCGCCCCGCCCGTCGTGGCCCCGTCCATCGCCCCTCCCGTCCTCAGAACCGCTGCGCCACGACCTCGGCCAGCCGCCCCGCACCCTCGAGCCCGGCCACGAGGACCCGGGCCCGCATGAGGTAGAGGTGGGCCGGGATCTCCCACGTGAACCCCATCCCGCCGTGCACCTGGATGCAGCTCCTCCCGTTGGCCACGGCGGCCTCGCCCGCCAGGAGGGCCGCCCCCGCCGCGGCCCGCTCGGCGTCACCCACGTCGGGCTGGTCGACGGTCACCGCAGCGGCGTGGACGGCAGCCCGGGCCACCTCGGCCCGCACCACCATGTCGGCGCACAGGTGCTTCACGGCCTGGAACGACCCGATGGGGCGCCCGAACTGCTCCCGGTCCTGGGCGTAGGCCACGGCCAGGTCCGTGGCGGCGGCGGCCAGCCCCACCAGGAGCGCCCCCCCGAGGACCCGTTCCTCCCGCCGCCACCGGGCCGCCTCGGCCGGGCCGCCCACCGTCTCGCCCCCGGGCAGGGCGTCCACGCACCACAGCGGCGTCAGGGGATCGAGGGGACGGGCCACGGGCAGGGCACCGTCGAGCTCGGCCGGGTCGAGGAGCCCGAGCCGGTCCTCCTCCACCACCACGAGCGCCCCCAGCACCGCCAGGTGCTCGACCACCACCGGGGCGACGGCGTTGGATCCCCCCGGCTGCCACGGCTGTCCCGCCCCGGGACGGGGTCGGGCCGAGCCCACCACCACGACCCCCTCGGCCGCCCCCGCCACGAGGCCGGCGGCCAGGTGGGAGGGGAGCAGGGGCCCGGGGACGAGGGCCCGGCCGAGCTCCTCGAAGACCATGGCCGTCGTGGCCAGGGGGAGCCCCAGCCCGCCCTCGGCCTCGGGCACCCGCAGCGCGAACACCCCGGCCTCGGCCAGCTCCGACCACGCCGTCGGGTCGACCACGGTGGTCTCGCCCTCGGCCCGTCGCAGCCGCTCCAACCCGAAGCGGCCGGCCAGCAGGCGCCGCATCCCCTCGGCCAGGGCCAGCTCGTCCTCGGACGGCTCGAAGTCCACGTCCCCCGCCTCAGCCCTTGGGCAGGCCGAGGATGCGCTCGGCGATGATGTTGCGCTGGATCTGGGAGGTCCCCGCCGCGATGGTGCGCGAGAAGCTGTGGACCCAGGTCCCGACGACCACCCCGTTGCCGACCGGTCCCTCCCCCACCACGCCGTCGCCGCCGGCGGTGCGCTCGGCGACGTCGTCGTCGGACGCCACCACGTCCCCCGGGACGGGGGTCCCGGCCCCGTAGGTGCCGTCGGTGCGGAAGCCGGGCAGGTCGTCCCACACCAGCGAGGCCGGCCCGGCCAGCTCCGTGCCGAGCTGGGCGATGCGCTGGCGCAGCTCCGACAGGGCCAGCTTGAACACGCTCCCGCCGATGCCCGGCACCCCGGTGCGGGCCGCCTGGGACACGTTGCGCCGGGCCAGGGCCCACAGGGCGTCGAGCTCGGCCCCGAGATGGCCCAGGCGCCGCCTGATCTCGCCGTCCTCCCAGGCGCCGGTGCGCCGGGCCAGGTCGCGATAGGCACGCAGGAGCTCCATCGACTGCAGGGCCTCGCCCACGAAGGCCGTCCCCCGCTCGAAGCTGAGCGTGGTCATGGTGACGCGCCACCCGTCGTTCTCGTCGCCCACCCGGTTGGCCACCGGGACGCGCACGCCGTCGAGGAAGAGCTCGCCGAATTCGGTGGAGCCGGCGATGGTGCGCAGGGGGCGGAACTCGATGCCGGGACTGTCCATGGGGAGGATGAGCCAGCTGATGCCCCGGTGGCGGCTGTCCTCGGGGCCGGTGCGGACCAGCAGCTCGCAGAAGTCGGCCACCTCGGCGTGCGAGGTCCAGATCTTCTGGCCCGTCACCACGTACTCGTCACCGTCGCGCACGGCCCGGGTGCGCAGCGACGCCAGGTCGCTGCCGGCGCCGGGCTCGGAGAAGCCCTGGCACCACACCTCCTCGCCCCGCAGGATGGGGGGGAGGAAGCGGGCCCGCTGCTCGGGCGTGCCCTCGACGATGACGGTGGGGCCGGCGTGCAGCAGGCCCACGAAGTTCACCCCCACGTAGGGGGCGTGGGCCAGCTCCAGCTCCTCGAGGAAGATGAGCTGCTCCACCGGGCTCGCCCCCCGGCCGCCGCCCTCCACGGGCCAGTCGAGGCCGGCGTAGCCGGCGTCGTACAGCCTGCGCTGCCAGGCGGTGTCGTAGCGGCGCCGCCCGGCCCAGTCCAGGGACGAGGGCTTGGGGCCCAGGGTGGGCACCACCTCGGCCAGCCACCGCCGCAGACCGGCGCGGAAAGCCTCCTCGGCCTCGGTGTAGCGCAGGTCCACGTCGGTCCCGGGTCCGTCGGAGCGTCCGCCCTGGCGCTCAGGGCGCCAGGTGGTCGAGCCCGAAGAGGGTGATGGCGTTGCCCCGGACGATCTTGCGCCGGGTCTCGTCGTCGAGGTCCGCCATCTGGCGTTCGGCGATCTCCCGGGTGTGGGGCCACGTCGAGTCGGAGTGGGGGTAGTCCGACTCGTAGGTGATGTTGTCGGCCCCGATCTCCTCCACCGAGCGCAGGCCGTGGGCGTCGTCGAAGAAGCACCCGTAGATCTGGCGGCGGAAGTAGGTGGAGGGGGGCTCGGGCACCTTGTCGGCCACCCCGCCCCAGCCCCGGTTCTCGTCCCACACCTTGTCGGCGCGCTCCAAGATGTAGGGGATCCACCCGATCTGGCCCTCCGAGTAGGCGACCTTCAACTCCGGGAACCGGATGAAGACGCCGGAGAAGA
>Ga0335073_10015355_pt1 | contig 10712 bp, 8 predicted proteins | sample Lox_Sample_22_FD_207093 | JGI IMG/M metagenome (GOLD analysis project Ga0335073, IMG submission 207093) | Soil microbial communities from Loxahatchee National Wildlife Refuge, Florida, United States - Lox_Sample_2.2 | ecosystem: Environmental > Terrestrial > Soil > Wetlands | place: USA: Florida...
AGCTACGGCTCGGCGCAGCTCTTCAGCGACGGGTTCACCGCGGCGCTAGGCGTTTCGGCGGCGCTGTCCGTGGTCGGAGCGCTCGTCAGTGCCGGCCTGCCGGCGAGGGCTCAGGTGGCGACGGTCTCGGCGCCCAACTGCTCGGAGATCGCGACGTCGATCGAGTAGTCGATCGGCACCACGATGAGCGAGGGGACGTCCTTGGCCAGGGCGTCCCCGAGCCGCCGCGGGAAGTCGTCGGCGCTCTCGCAGCGCCACGCGGGCAGGCCGAACGCCTCGGCCAGCTTGACGAAGTCCGGATTGCCGAAGTCGACGCCGAAGTGCCGGCCGAACTTCTTGTCCTGCTTCCAGAGGATCGAGCCGAACTGGGCGTTCTCCCAGATGACGTTCACGACGGCGGTCCCGAGGCGAGCCGCCGTCTCGAGCTCCTGCGAGTTCATCAGGAAGCCCCCGTCGCCGCTCACCGCGACGACCTTGCGTTCGGGGTGCACGAGCTTGGCGCCGATCGCCGTGGGCAGCGCGAAGCCCATGCCGGCCAGGCCGTTGGCGATCAGGACGGTGCCGGGCTCGTGGGCGGGGAACATCCGTCCGATCCACAGCTTGTGCAGCCCGACGTCCGACACGAGGATGTCCTGGCGGCCCAGCGCCTGGCGCAGATCCCATAGCGCCCGGGGCGGCCGGAGCGGGAAATGGTCGTCGTCGCGGGCGTCTGAAAGCGCGCCCATCACCACCTCGTGCAGGCGGCTGGTGCCCGCGGTGGTCTGGCTGCGCGTGCAGGCCGCGGCCAGCCGTGCCAGCACATGGGCGATGTCGCCGATCAGCTCGACGTTCGGGGTGAAGTACTGGTCCACCTCGGCGGCGACGCTGTCGATCACGACGATCTGCTTGTCGCGGTTCGGGTTCCAGTTCTTGGGGGAGTGCTCGACCAGGTCGTACCCGACCGCGATCACCAGGTCGGCGTCATCGAAGCCCGCCATCTCGTAGTCGCGGGCCTGCAATCCGACGGTGCCGAGCGCCTTGGGGTCCTCGTAGTCGACGAGCCCCTTGGCCATGAACGAGTCGGCGACCGGGATGCCGGTGTTGTGGACGAACGAGCGGAGCGCCCGCGAAGCATGCCCGCGGATCGCACCGTTGCCGGCGAGCACGAGCGGGTTCTCGGCGGCGTCGATCAGATCCGCGGCGCGCTGGAGCTCGCGGCTGCCCGGCTCGGGCTGGACCGGGGCGTGACGGCGGAGCGGCGAGGCGTCGAGCGGCCGCGCCATCACGTCCTCGGGCAGCTCCAGGTGGGTCGGCCCCGGCTTCTCCGATTCGGCCACCGCGAAGGCCTTGCGCACCACTTCGGGGACGATCTCGGGCGCCGACACCCGCGCGTTCCATTTAACGATCGGGCGGAGGATGCCGATTAGGTCTATGTACTGGTGGGATTCCTTGTGCATGCGCTCGATGTCGGACTGCCCGGTGAGGGCGACCAGCGGAGCGCGATCCAGGAACGCGTCGGCCACCGCGGTGACCAGGTTCGTCGCGCCTGGGCCGAGGGTCCCCAGGCAAACACCGGCTCTGCCGGTCAGACGGCCGTAGGCATCGGCCATGTACGCCCCGCCCTGCTCGTGGCGGACGGGGACGAACTGAATCGATGAATCGGCCAGGGATTCGTTGAGGTCGAGGGTCTCCTCGCCTGGGATCCCGAAGACGTAGCGAACCCCTTCCGCCTCCAGGCACTCGACGAACACCGCTGAAGCTTTGCGTTCTCCCATCTCGCCCCCCTATATAACCGGATCCTCACACGCCCGAGCCGCAACCGGGCGCGGCGGCGCGTGTCTTGCCCAGTGGATGCGCGCAGCGGCAGTGGGTCTGACAATGGTGGCTGCGCTGGTCCTGGCGGGACCGGCGCTGGCCGCGCGCCGGCATGGGACGCACCCGGCGCCCACCGCGAGCCCGGCCTCGGCCGCCGGCACTCTCTACATCCAGGGCGGCGGCGACGGCCACGGAATCGGGATGAGCCAGTACGGGGCCTACGGCTATGCCCTGCACGGCTGGAACTACCGCCAGATCCTCGCCCACTACTACACCGGCACCCAGATCGGGACCACCAACCCGAACCAGACGGTGCGGGTCCTACTGGGTAGCGGCCCCGCCGCCTTTGCCGGCGCCACCCAGATCGGGAACAAGAAGCTGAACCCGAGCCTCACCTACGACGTGACTCCGCTGGCCAACGGGCAGCTCGCCGTGGTCAACCAGGCGAACCACAAGCAGGTGGGCAGGTGGGGTGCTCCGCTGACCGCCACCGGTCCCGAGCCGCTGAGCCTCGCCGGGCTGGGTGCTTACCGCGGCTCGCTGGAGTTCCGCCCCAACGGATCGGGCGGCGTGTACACCGTCAACGTCGTCGGCCTCGACGACTACGTCCAGGGCGTGATCGGGGCCGAGATGCCGGCCAGCTGGGCGCCGCAGGCGCTCGAGAGCCAGGCGGTCGCGGCCCGTACGTACGCGATCACCAGCGACGTCGCCGGCACCTTCTTCAACCTGTATCCCGACACCCGGTCGCAGATGTATCGCGGGGTCGCGGCGGAGACGCCCGCCACCGTCGCCGCGGTCGCGGCCACCGCCGGCCAGATCGTGACCTACAACGGCGCGCCGGCGATCACCTATTTCTTCGCGAGCTCCGGCGGCTACACCGAGGACATCCAGGATGCCTGGCCGGGCGCATCGGCCCAGCCCTGGCTGGTTGGCGTGCCCGATCCCTACGACGGCGCCGGCGGCGACCCGTATCACCGCTGGACGCGGCAGCTGAGCCTGACGGCGGCCACCAAGGACCTCGGCGGCCTCGTGAAGGGCGAGTTGGTGGGGATCCGCGTCACGCAGACCGGCGCTTCCCCACGGATCATGCAGGCCAAGGTGATCGGCACGGCCGGAACCACCACGGTGACCGGGAGCCAGCTCCAGAACGCCTTCGAGCTGCTCAGCACCTGGGCCACCTTCACCGTGATGTCGACCTCGGTCAAGCCTCCCGCCACCGGATCCGTGGACCCGGGTAGCGAGATGGACGTCATCGCCCAGGTCAAGCGACTGTTCGGGATGATGGCGGCGGCGCGTCCAGCGCTGACCGGAACCGTGTTGGCCGGCGGCCGACGCGGCTCGGTCACGATTGAGCTCCGCGCCGGGCACCGGTGGCGCAAGCTCGGGAAGGTGGCGCTCGGCAAGGGCGGCCGGTTTGCCGTCCGCACGCCGGTGGCGGGCGTCTACCGAACCGTGTACCGCGGCCTGGACGGGCCGTCGGTCAACGTCGGCTGACCCGGCCGGCCGGGTTGCCTTGTACGCAAATAGTTTGCGTACGAGCATGCATAACTCGACACTACGGCGCGCCTGGCGCGGCCTTGACGGGTTATACACGCCCCACATGTAAAGCTCGTCAAAGTCCCGGAATCCGCGCCCAATTGTCGGGTTATGCAGCATGGTCGGCACGGGTGGCCGAGCCGGCCGCGAACCGAGCGACTAGGCTCCGGGGCGCCGATGCCCGCGCCCCTGCTCGCCGTCGACGCGCCGTTCGTCCTCTACCGCTCCTTCTTCGCGCTGCCGGATTCGATCCACGGGCCGGAGGGGAGACCGGTCAACGCGCTGCTCGGATCGGTCAACCTGCTGCTGCGGATCGCGGCCGACGAGGGGCCGCGGGCGATCGTGCTGTGCTTCGGCGCCGAGGCGGCCGAGTACCGGACCGAGCTGTTCCCGTCCTACCACGCGGACCGGCCTCCCGTCCCCGACGCGCTCGCGTGGCAGTTCGGACAGGCGCCGGCGCTGTTCTCTGCCTTCGGCTGGCAGGTCGAATCCTCGCCCGATCTCGAGGCCGATGACCTGCTCGGCGCGCTGGCCACGGTCGAGACCGGCGCCGGCGGCCGGACGCTGATCGTGACCGGCGATCGCGACATGTTCCAGTGCGTCAGCGACCGGACCTCGGTCCTACTGCTCAAGTCCGGAATCAGCGGCTTCGAGGAGATGGACCCGGCGGCGGTGAAGGCGCGCTATGGCGTGGGGCCGGAGCTCGTGCCCGACTTCATCGCGCTCCGCGGAGATCCCTCTGATGGGCTGCCGGGCGCCCCCGGGATCGGGCCGAAGACCGCGGCGACGCTGCTCGAGAAGTACGGCTCGCTCGAGGGTGCGATTGCCGGCGCCGACGCCGAGCGTCCCAAGGTGGCGGCGGCGCTGAGCGACTCGGCCGATGAGCTGCGCGCCTACCGGGACATCGCCACGCTGCAGCCCACGCCGATCGAGCGGCCGCCTGATCAGGTCACGGATCTGGCGAGCGGGGCGCGGGCGGCGCGGGCGCTGGGATTGAACCGGCTGGCCGAGCGCCTCGAGAACGCGGACGGCGTCGCGGACTTGTAGGGCGGCGGCGGCGGGTTGCCGCCGCGGCCCGAGGCAATGTCCAAGAGAACGCCGTAGCCGAGCATGCCGACGACGGCCACCAGCACGGAGGCCGCCAGGATGGCGTTGAGGCTGAGGACAAGGATGATCATTTCGTACTCCGTTCCGAGTTGGACGTCCCGTCTAGGAAAGGAGGCGCGTGCGGCTCCGACCCCACTCGCCGGCGTGCGTCGGGCCCTGTAAGCCCGCGATCCGTCCGCGCCCGCGCGGCGAGCAGGCGAACGCCACGGGTGAGACGCATGGTGTGACCCTCCTGAGGAATGCCCCGAACCCGGGGCGTTGTGGGCGCCGGCGGAAAGCTGTTTTCAGTGGTGGCTTGCCGGGCGGCGCGATTGCTTGATGAGGGCAAGGTACGCGCCGGCGCCGTGGGCGTAAATCGGGGAAGCCGCAGGTTTGTGGCGTCGGCGCCGCGTTGATTGCCTACATCGCGACCCGTTACAGTCCTCACTGCGGTGGCGCGTAATGCCGGGGCCGCGCACGAGGGGTCCACGAGTTGTTTGGGCGAGAGGCCGAGCTGGCGCTGGTCGAGCAGGTGCTCGACGCGGTCGCGTGCGCGCCGACCGGTCTCGCGATCGAGGGCGCCCCGGGAATCGGGAAGACGACCGTGTGGCGCGCGGCCGTCGAAAGCGCGCGGCGGCGCGGATACCTCGTACTCGAAGCGGCACCTGCCGAACCGGATGCGCGGCTCGCGTTTGCGGGGTTGGGGGATCTGTTCGAGCGGCTGCCCGAGGACGTTCTCCAGTGCCTATCGAGCCCCCAGCGCCGGGCGGTCGAGGCCACGGTCTTCGTCGACGAGGCGGAAGAGCCACCGCTCGATCCCGAGGCCCTGCCCCGCGCGATCCTGGCCGTGCTCCGCCGGCTGTCGGCCGAGCGGCCGCTCGTTCTCGCCATCGATGATGAGCAGTGGCTCGACCGGCCCTCGGCGCGCGTGCTGGGCTTCGCCTTGCGCCGCCTGCGCGACGAGCGCGTCGGCGTCCTGCTGACGCGGCGCTCCGACAGCGACGGCGCGCTTTGGCCCCAACTGGCGGGCGTCGTCGGGCCCTCGGCGATGTCGACGGCGATCCTCGATGAGCTCGAGGAGAGTGCGTTCGATCGTCTGCTGGAGTCCCGTCTGAACGGGACGATCTCGCCTGCGCTGCTCCGCCGCGTCCACGAATCCGCGGGCGGGAATCCGCTCTACGGGCTTACCATCGCCGAGGAGCTCGAGCCGAGCGGCGTGCACGCCGCCAATACGCGCGGTCTGCCCATCCCGAGGACGCTCACCGATGCCATCGGACGGCGCCTCGAGCAGGTCGACCCACGCGGGCGCGACGCGCTGCTCGTCGTCGCCTTGGTGTCCCGTCCGACGCTGGCGAGCCTGCAGGCGGCGATCCCCGAGTTCTCCCTGACCGATCTCGACAGCGCGGAGCGAGCCGGCGTGATCGAGATCCAGGGTGAGAGCGTGCGCTTCACGCATCCGCTACTCGCCTCGGTGCACGAGCAGTCGGTGCTCGCTTCGCGGCGACGCGACCTGCATCGCGTGCTGGCCGAGGTGGTGCCGGGCGAGGAGGAGCGGGCCTATCACCTCGCGCTGGGAGCTGAGGCACCCGATCACGAGGTCGCCGAAACGCTCGAGCGAGCCTCGCACGTGGCGGCTCGACGTGGGGCACCGGAAGCGGCCGCGGAGCTGCTCGAGCACGCCGCCCGCCTGACGCCGCTGGCCGGACGCGATGCGCGTGACAGACGGCTGTTTGGGGCGGCCGAGCAGTACTGGCTAGCCGGCGCGCGCGCCCACGCGCGCACCCATTTGGAGGGGCTCGTGCACGAGCTGCCCGAGGGCCCGGCCCGTGCCCGAGCGCTCGCGCTGCTCGGCTTCATCCGCAACGACGACATCGACGTAGGCAGAAGGCTGCTGGAGCAGGCGTTGATCGAAGCCGGGGATGATCATCGGCTGCGCGCCGACATCGAGTCGAAGCTCGGCCAGGTCTACTCGAACGTCGGCGACTTCTTCGGGATGCTCGAACACGCCACGTCCGCTGTGGCCAGCGCTGAACGAGCCGGAGACCCCGCATTGCTGGCCGTGGCCCTGGGCGAACAGGGTGTGGACACGTTCTGGACCGGTCAGGGGATCGATCGCGATCTTTTCTCCAGGGCGATCGAGCTCGAGCGCTGCTGCGAGGACGCGTCCACCATGTTCCTTCCGTCCTCGGCCTTGGCGATCGCGGTCCTGTTCGACGATGAGCTCGATACCGCGCGGCCGATGCACGAGCGCATGGTGCAGCGCGCGATCGATCGCGGCGAGGAGTCCGAGCTCGGGTATGTTCTGATCGGGGCGGCACTGCTCGAGTGGCTGGCGGGCAAGATCGCGGTCGCGCGGCGCTACCTGGCGAGAGCCGTCGAGGTCGCCGGCCAGCAGGTCAACGACGAGCTCGACACGTGGATCGCACACCAGGAGGGACTGCTTGCGGCCGCCGGGGGCGAACTGGCGCGGGCACGCCAGCTGATCCAGCATGCGCTCGATCTCGCAAACACCAGCGGCAACGCGCAGTTTGTCGCCTGGACGACGATCGACCTGGCCAGCGCGGAGCTCTGGAGCGGCGAGCCCGAACTCGCCCACCAGCGGCTGAACCCCTTCCGGGAACGCATGCTCGAGAGCGGGCTCCGATTCATTGGGGCGCTCACGCTTCCGATGTGGTCGTCCGACATCGAGGCGCTGATCGCGCTCGGCCGGCTCGCCGAAGCCGAGCCGGTGCTCGCCGACCTTCACGACCGCGCTGCCCAGTCCGAGAACCCGCACGCGGTCGCGATCGCCCACCGCTGCCATGGGCAACTGCTCGCCGCCCGCGGCGACGTCGCCGGCGCCACCGAGATGATGGATGCGGCCCTCGAAGCGCACCGTGAGCGGCCGATACCGCTCGAGCTGGGACGGACCCTGCTGGAGAAGGGAGCCTTACAGCGCCGGGCCAAGCAGAAGAGCGCGGCGAAGCGAACCCTCGAGGAAGCGCTCGCGGTGCTCGAGCCGCTCGAGGCCCGCCTCTGGATCGACCGGGCACGCGACGAGCTCGCTCGCATCGGCCTGCGCCGTCCGGCGCTCGCTGAGGGTCTGACGCCGGCGCAGACGCGCGTGGCGGAGTTGGCGGCGCCGGGACTCAGCAACCAGGAGATCGCCGGCGCGCTCTATATGAGCACGCGCACCGTCGAGTCGCACCTGACCAAGATCTACCGGGAGTACGGCGTCCGTTCCCGCGCTCAGCTCGTCGGCATGCTCGCGACTAGGGCGTGAACTTCACCGTGATCACGTCGCCGTCGGCGACCACGTAGTCGCGGCCCTCGACGCGCAGCGTGCCGCGCTCACGCGCGCCGGCATACCCGCCGGCGTCGACGAGCTCCTCCCAGCCGACGACCTCGGCGCGGACGAACCCGCGCTGGATGTCGGAGTGGATCAGCCCGGCCGCGTGCCACACCGACAGGCCCCGGCGCAGGTGCCAGGACTGCGCCGGCTTGTCCTCGCCGGCGGTGAAGAAGGCGATCAGCTCGAGCAGCGAGAAGGCGCCTCGGATGACGCGCTCGAGGCCCGACTGGGTCAAGCCGAGGTCGGCGCGCATCGCGGCGGCGTCGTCGGGGTCGAGCTCGGCCAGCTCGGACTCGAGGCGCGCGGATATGGCCACCGCCTCGGCGCCGTGGGCCCGGGCGCGCTCGAGGATCGCCGCGGGCACCTCGTCGCTCCCCTCGTCGACGTTGGCCACGAACAGCACCGGCTTGGCGGTCAGCGGCTGGAGGAGCTGGACGGCATCGGGCGCGTCGGCCGGGGGCGGGACGGTCCGGGCCGGCCGCCCGGCCTGGAGGGCCTCGATCAGCTCGCGCAGCCACTGGGCCTCGGCCACGGCGTGGCGGTCGCCGCTCTTGGCCGTCCGCGACACGCGCTCGAGCCGGCGCTCGGCCTGCTCGAGGTCGGCGTAGATGAGCTCGGTCTCGATCGTGTCGATGTCGGCGAGCGGATCGACGCGGCCCTCGGGATGGACGACATTCGGGTCGTCGTGGACGCGGACGACGTGGACGATCGCGTCCGTCTCGCGGATGTTGGCGAGGAACTGGTTGCCGAGGCCCTCGCCGCGGTGAGCGCCGGCGACCAGCCCGGCGATGTCGTGGAAGGCGATCGTGTCGGGGACGATCCTCGACGCCTTGACGGTCTGGGCCACGGCGTCGAGGCGCGAATCGGTCACCGGCACCACGGCCACGTTGGGCTCGATCGTCGTGAACGGGTAGTTGGCGGCCTCGGCGGCGACGCCGGTCAGGGCGCTGAACAGCGACGACTTGCCGGCGTTCGGCATGCCGACGATGCCGACCTTCACGAGCGGACCTCACGTCGCGGGGTGGGCTGGGGCCAGAGCTCCGCCATGACGGTCCCGAGCAGCGCGCCCGCGAGCACATCGCTCGGGTAGTGGACGCCGAGGTAGGGCCGGCTGAGGGCGAACGCGACCGCGGCGGCGTAGAGCACGGCCGGTGGAGCGAGTCGCCGATAAGCGGCCGCGGCGGCGAACGACGTCGTGGCGTGGGCGCTCGGGAAGGAGAGCCGGGTGACGACCGGGGTGAGCGGCTCGAGGCCGCGCAGCTCCGGGCGGCGACGCCGGACGGCGAACTTGATGGCCTGGTTCACGCCGTAGGACGCGGCAACGATGCGCACGCCCCGCAGCCAGGCGCGCCGGCGCTCGGCGTCGGGGGAAAGCCTTGCGCCCGCGAGGCCGAGCGCGAGCCAGACGGCGGCGTGCTCACCTGTGCGCGAAAAGGCCGCCACCACGCGTTCGCGGCGCGGCGCGTGCCCGCGCGTGCGCGCGAAGACAAACGTGGCCCGGTCGATGTCCTGGATCGCCACGCCCGGGAATGTACGTATGGAGGCGCCTACGGCGTCGTCTGCCAGCGAATCGGGAGGCCGTGGTCGTCGCACACCGCGAGCACGGTCTCGGGTGCGTGGGCGGGCTCGTGGACGGTCAGCTGCATCCGGGCGTGATGGGCGCCGGAGGGCTCCATGCTCAGCCGTACAACCCCGGGCCGCTCGCCCAGCGCGCGCTCGATCGCCGCCCACTCCTCGGGCGCGACGTACTGGCGAATGACCGAGTGCCAGACGACGACGAGCTCGCCCTCGCGACGGTCGGCGAGGACCTCGGGCAGCCACTCTGAGCCCAGTCGCGCCGTCACCGGAACCGGATCCTCCGCCGCGACCGATAGGGCAGCGCGGAGGCGATCGATCCGGGGCAGCTCGTCCGGCCAGATATACGAGAGCAGTGTGAGCTGGTCGTCCGGCGCCCGGGGGTCCATCGGAGCCACGTCGCAGCCGCCGCGGGCAACGATCCGCAGCGCAGCGGCGGCCGCGCCCAGATCGATCGGGGGCGGCGGGGCCCAGGGATCGACGAAGCGCAGCGGCGAGCCGGGGGTGCCCAGCTCGTGATCGTCCACCTGGTAGGCGTACAGGTCGACGAGCAGGTTGAGGCCGGCGCTGGCGCCGACCTCGAGCAGGCGGATCGGCTGCTGGTAGCGCGCGGTCAGCCACAGCAGGCCGGCGAACAGGACGGCCGAACGCCCGGGCTCGTTGGTCTGGACGGTGCGACCGAGGCGGACCTTGATCGTGTCGAAGTGCTCGTCGATGGCCGCGCTCGCCGCCGGCCACGCGTCCGCGGGGGAGCGATCGCCGCCGGCGCTCGGGTAGAAGGCCCCCAGCTCGGGCGCCCTCCCTGACAGCACCAGGTGGTGCAGCGCGGCGAGCAGCCGGAGCTGCGGTACCGACCCCGGGGGCGCTGGCACGCCGGTGAACAGCTCGGCGACGATCCCGCCGCGGTCGATGTCCTCGGCGGCCGCGCGCATCAGCTGCACGTACAGCGGGGAGCGGTGAGAGCGCGCGATCGAGTCGGCGTGGCGGCGAAAGCGCGCAGCCAGGGTCAATCCACCGGACCGCGCATCGCCTCCGCCGCCGTAGGGAAGCTGTACGGAGCCGCTCACCGTGGTAAGTGTCCCTGACGTGAACGCGCGCGCTCCTCGCATCACCGTGGTGGGATCGGCCAACATCGATCACGTGGCCCGGTGCGAGCGGCTGCCGCGGCCCGGCGAGACGGTGACCGACGCCGAGTTCAAGCGCGTGCCCGGTGGCAAAGGCGCCAACCAGGCGGTGGCGGCGGCGCGGCTGGGCGCCCGCGTCAGGTTCGTGGGGCGGGTCGGCCGGGACGAATTGGTGCTCCGCTCGCTCGAGCGCGACGGGGTCGACGTCACCGGCGTCAAGCGCGACGACGGCGAGACCGGGGTGGCGCTGATCCTCGTCGACGCGA
>Ga0335073_10015358_pt1 | contig 10708 bp, 6 predicted proteins | sample Lox_Sample_22_FD_207093 | JGI IMG/M metagenome (GOLD analysis project Ga0335073, IMG submission 207093) | Soil microbial communities from Loxahatchee National Wildlife Refuge, Florida, United States - Lox_Sample_2.2 | ecosystem: Environmental > Terrestrial > Soil > Wetlands | place: USA: Florida...
ACCGCCTGGATCATCGCGCTTTCCCGCTCCTCGCTCATCCGGGGGAGCAGCAGCCGGAGGGTCTCGGTGGCCATGGTCCGCCGTTCGGCCAGGTCGTCACCGAAGGAGAACGGGTCGAGCAGGCCGGGCTCGGCGCTGCCAAGCGGCACCACCCTCGCCTGGCGCCCGCGCTCGGTCAGCCACCCGGCGAGCGACTCGGCGTCGCCCTTCGGGTCGATCACCGCGACGGTCGCGCCGCGGAGCGCGAGCTGCAGGATCAGCAGCAGCGCGAGCGTCGTCTTGCCGCCGCCCGGCTCGCCGGTGATGGCGACCGCGGTCGGGCGGTTCCTCGCAGCGGCGACCAGCGGGTCGAAATGGACCACCGAACGCGCCCGGCCGAGCGTCTCGCCAATGTAGGGACCCACCCAGCCCGCGTCCGGCGTGACCCGGTCGCCCAGATCGACCGTCGCCGTCGGCATCCCGCCCGCGACCGTATACAGCGGTTGCCGCTGAAGGTAGGAGTTGAGCCGGACGCGGTCGCCCGGCAGCGACTCGCACAGCAGCGAGAACTGGTCGCCCGTCGAGCTGACCACGTCGATGCCGATGTCCCGGTAGTGCTCGACGAGTGCCTCCGCACGCCGCACGCACATATCCCGGTCCGGGGCGGTCACCATGAGCCGGTGCCAGCCGTACACGAACGGCAGCCGCTCCTTGGTGATCCCGTGCTCGAGCATCCGCGCTGCCTCGATCTGCTCGGCCAGCGCGATCGGCAGGTCGGCTCCTGCCTCCCTGATGTGGGCGTCCATGTCCCGTGCGTGCGCGAGGCGCCGGCTGACGTCCTTACTTGCCTTGGCGGGCGCGATCAGCTTCATCCGCGACGACGATTCGACCGGGAACGGCAGCGCATCGGCGTAATGCAGCCAGGGCTCGCCGTCTGGGAAGTACATGACATCGGGGAACCGGGCGAATGAGAGGAAGGCGGCCCAGGATTCACCGGCGGCCTGGGACAGCCGCAGCACCGTGCGGCCGTTGTCTATCTGGCCTTCGAGCAGCGACTCGATCTCGCCCGCCCCCCAGGTCCGGCGGCGCGCGGCCGACGGGGCTGGCTCGGCAATGCTCCCGGCAAGCGCATGGCGGAACAGCCAGGCCACTTCGTCGGAGCTGGCGTGGGCCGCAGCGAGCGCACTGGCAGACAGGGCGCGGCCAAGCCGCTCGGCCTGCTCTGTCCAGCGGGCGATCTCGGCGGCCGGCACAGCTTCGTCGACCAGTCCTAGTGCCTGCTCCGCCGCCCGGTAAGAATTCGTGAACTGTGCCAGCAGGCCGCCGGTCAGCTGCGCGCGCACGCCGCGCTGTCCCAGGCGCACGCCGAGGTAGACCTCCTTGGTCCAGAAGTCCTTGGCCCAGACGTGCCGGTACATCTCCTCCAGGTAGCCGAGCCAGCCCGCGCCGCCATCGGACGTGGCGTCCAGCCTGGTCGCCCATTCCGCCGCCGGGTATGGCCGCTGCGCGATGCGGAGGTGCACTTCGGCGTCGGCCATCCGGATGGCGGCGAGCGCAACCGTGATGCTGGTCGCAAGCGCCTCGCGCTCCACTGGCGTGGTGAACTCATAGGACGTTGTGGGCACCCGGTAATACGCCCAGGCATGCAGGTCGGTCAACACGATGCGGTCGTCGAAATACCGCACTGAGAGCCGAGTGCGCCCGGCGGTCCGTGTGCTCACTCCTCCGCGCTCCGGACCCGCCGCGCACCCGTAGCCGCGCTCACGGGCTCCGCTTCTGCTGCCGAGCCGACAAGGCCGGCCACCAGCACGCCGGCCAGCGCGGTGTAGGCGTGGATGGTATTTGCCGACAATGGGGCCGTGCCGCTCAGACCTTTGCCGCTCAGACCTTTGCCGCTCAGACCTTTGCCGCTCAGCCGACTGTCCCAAGGCACACGGACGATAGCCCGGCATCGTCCGCTCGCGACGGCTGCCGCCTTCTCCGCGTGCATCATGGTCTGGTCACTAACCCCGTTCAGCACCGTGATGGCGGCTCGCGCCAGGTCGGCATGCCCGTGCGCCTCAAGCCATTCCAGCGTCATCGCCAGCGCACCGCCCGCGTCCGCGTTTGCCGGAGTGACCAGCAGCAGCTGATCTGCGGCCTCCACTGCGCGGGGTACGTGCACGGCAGCCGGATCCGCCAGCGTCAGCGGATAACGGGCCACCACGGCGGCCATCAGCTGCCCGACGTCGCCCGGCTCATCGGCCTTCCGGTAGGCAGTTACCACCTGCAACCGCCGTTCCCTGCCGGATCCTGGCCCTTCCGAACCATGCGCCGTCTCGGCAGCACCCTGGCGCCCCGGAATCAGGCGCGGGATGCGGCGCGCGAGCTCGGTCAGCGAACCGGGACCAGGGCTGAGGTCCAGCACGGCGACCGGCTCGTCCCGCAGCGTGGCGAGGATCTGACCGGTCAGCAGAGTGGTCGCGGTCTGGCCGGCCCCTGCCGTGCAGCCGAGGACAACGATGCGAGCGGGCCGCTCGAGTGGCAGGCGCACTCTGGCTTGATCACGCTGGAGCTGATCCGGCTTGCCAGGCCGGTGGCCGCCGGGAACCAGGACGACGCGATCATGCCAGCCGCTGGCGGGAGTGCCCGCTGAGCCGCGCAGCGCGCGCTCCACGACGCGCAGCGGTTGCGCGGCCGAACTGTCTGTCCGCACTGTGATGGCCGGGCGAGCTGGTGTAGCGGCAGCAGGTCCGGGTGCGCCGCCGGCTGGGACCGGTGTATCGGCGGCGGAAGGTTCCGGCGCGCCGACTGCGGGTGCTGACCCGCCAGCGGACCGAGCCGGCCACCCCACAGCTCTCACCTGCGCGACCGGACTCTCATCCGGACTGCCGGCTTCGGTCTCGGCCTGCGGTTCGGCTTTGGTCTCAGCGTGCGGTTCGGCTTGCCTCTCGGCCTGCGACGGCCGCGCCAGGGAGCCGAACGCGGGGCGGTTCGGCCAGACCGGACGCCCGGCCACCGCCGTTCCCTCCGGCTCAGGCATCGCGTCCGCAGCCGCGCCGTCCGCAACGACCTCGAGCGCAGGCGTCGGCACCGGCGCTGCTGGCGCGTGTGCTGCCGCGGCCTGTGCTGGCGCGGCCCGTGCCGCGGACTCCGGCGTCGGCGCCGCGCCCATTGCCCGCACCTGAGCGCGCGAATCACCCGCCGCCCGCACCTGTGGCGCCGGCAGCTGCTGGACCGCTTCGGTCAGCTCGGCTGCCCCCGGTGACGGGCGGCGCCAGACCGTGGCCGCGACGGCGATCACGTCCTTCTCCGCGAGCGGCGCCATGCGGCACCAGGTCCGCGGTTCGCTCAGATAGCGCAACTGGGACAAGACAAGCTCCGGCAGCCGCTTGCCTTCCAGTACTGGGCGAGTCACCAGCCAGGCCAGCACGGCGGGTGGCAGCACGTAGAGCCAGACCCACGTATGGCTGAACGGCATCCCGGCCGCCGTCAGGATCAGCATGTACGGGACGGCGATGGCGAGGAACGTCGCTAGCTGGCCGACCGGCAGCGGCATCGGCAGCCGGAAGTCATACAGCTTGTAGAGCCGTTTCTCGATCTTCCAGATGTTGGTGTAGGTCGGGAGTTCCACGCGCCACCTCCTTCCGTCCGCGCGGGCGGGTCCGGCAAGTCGGCACCGACCTCAGGGTGATCCGCCGCTCAGTTCTCGCTGCGGCCTGCCGGTCAGTGCACCCCGAGCGCATTGGCGATACCGGAGGCAATCGTCTGAACGATGCTCGGCGTGTAGAAAATGACGGCGATAGCGATCGCGAGCACGATGAACTGCACGAAACGGATGATCTCCCGGGTGAACAGGAAGAAGATCGCGACGATACCGACAATGCCGAGGAATAGCGGCCCGAAAAGGCCCTGCAGATAAGAAACAAGGCCGGTAGTGCTGAGAGCCAGTGGATGCGCAGCGATAAGCAGTTGAGCCGACATCGAATCTCCGGAGGTGAGTGACCGCGGCCGTCGGGAGCTGGTGGCGACTTCGGCGTCACGGCGGACCCGAAGCCAGCGTGTGGGTGGACGCGCTGATCGACCGGATGTCCCAGCTGCCGCCCTGCCGGATGATGGTCAGCTGGTAGGCCATCTCGAGCGCAGCGGGTGCGGCGCTGACACTGGCCGCTCCCGCGCCGGCCTGCGTGGAAGCTAGATCCCAGGTCACGGTGACCGAGATCTGACGGGTTGACCCGCCAGCCGGGACGTAGACGCTGTCGACGGCCGCCAGGGAGACTTCGCCGCCGAGTCCCTTGATGTGCGTTCCGCGCACGGCAAACCTCGCAAGCGTTGCCCGATCGCCGCTCGCATAGGCCTGGAAGAACGCCGGCAGCTGAGCTCTCAGCGCGGACTCGGTGGCGGGATCCGGAGACTGGTGGTTGCCGGGAGGTGTCGCCTTGGCCGGGCCGGGCAGCAGGGCTGGCCTGCCCGCCACGCTCATGCCGCCGTCGGCTGCATAGATGGGCACGCTCAGCTCGATCAGCTTGCCACCGCTGAGCTGCGCAAGCAGCGTGACGAGCGCGCTGTGTGCGCCGGTGACCGACACTGCAGTGACCTGCTCATCGAGCAGCCGCTGGGTGCCTGCGCCGTTCCAGCCAAATGACCGGTCCGCGCCGGGCGGCAGGAAGCTCGCCAGGTCCGCACTGCGCGCTGCAGCAGTGGCTGGGCTGAAGTTCAGGTAGGCACGGCCGAACTCCAGGGCATACGCCTCAGCCGCCGTCACGGGGAACTGCGTGCTTGCAGTTGTCGTGCCCGAACTTGCCTGCGGGCTGGAGCCGGGTCCTTCGATGATCGCGAGCACGCCGCGGAAGCCGATCAGCAAGAGCACCGCCCAGGCGACCGCGCGCGCAACCCAGACCAGCCACCTGCCGCCGGCGCCACGCCAGTGCGGCATGACCTGGTCGGGGCGAGCGGAGTGCGGCTGGCGAGGGGGCAGCGCCTCGTCGTCGGCAGTTAGCTGATCACTGCGTTCGAGGAGTGCCCGACGGGCCATCACACCTCCGTCCTTTTCAACGCGTATCTCGCGCTCGGACAGTAATGGCATCCGGCGCGACGATCTTGACGATGTTCCTGGCGGAGACCATTCTGCGCTAAAACGCCCACCAAACCCGGACGGCGCGCCGTCGGGCTGCGAAAGAGGAGATTCCTGAGCGTGTATTGATATTGCGGTCGGATCGTCGAGCAGCCAGTCGAGTCCTGGCGTCGGCTGGCTTGTGCCGCGGTCCGCCCGCGCGCGGCCGCGGTCGAACTCGGGCCACGATGAATCGGCCGGCGGCCAGCGCAGCCCATGCGCACTTTCGACACGCCATTGCTCGTCCCGCAAATGTCCGCCGCTATCGCGTTCACCGCGGTTCGCACCGCCTGCACTCTCACCACGCCCGTGCACACCGCTACCGCGGTCACTCGCGCGCTCGCCGGCACTGCGCGGACCGTTGAGTCCCGCACCGAGCTCCGCCCGCAACCGCGCCGACGAGAACCGCGCCGCCCTGCCCGGAGCGGGGAAAGCGCGAGCGGTAGCTAACGGCTCGTCAAGCCCGTGGTCATGCCAGCGCTCTTGCATCCGTCATCCCTTGCTCGCGTCTCGCCGGGCAGGCCGGCGTGGCTACGGCAGACAGGACAGCAGACGGGGTGTGACATCCGTGTGACGAGCCGGGCTTGAGCCCCGACAGGGTTTCCGCATTTGATAACTCGCAAGCGCACGCCGCTCGCCGGATGAACATCCGAGCGGTTTGCTGACCTCTGCCGACCGATTTGCCTGCTTTGTGGTCAGGAAACCGCAAGGATGTACCGCCACCCGGCCGAACAGGCGGGTCAATCGCTAGCCTTCGTGTCAGCTAGCGGCGCCCGCCGTGCTGACAATCCAGGCGAGCACCATCGCCTCCTCATGCCAGGCGTCGTACCGGCCGCTCCGGCCGCCGTGTCCGGCAGTCATCTCGGTCTTCAGCAGGAACGGGCCGCCCTTCCCCTCCGACTGCAGCCGCGCGATCCATTTCGCGGGCTCGTGGTACAGCACGCGAGTGTCGTTCAGGCTGGTCACGGCGAGGATGGGCGGGTACACCCGGCCGGGTGCGATGTTCTCGTACGGGCTGTAGGACTTGATGTACCGGTAGACGTCCGGGTCGTGCAGCGGGTCGCCCCACTCCTCCCACTCCGGGACCGTCAGCGGCAAGGTGGGATCGAGCACCGACGTCAGCGCGTCCACGAACGGGACCTGCGCGACGATGCCGCCGAACGCGTCCGGCGCTAGATTCGCCACCGCGCCCATCAGCAGGCCACCGGCCGATCCGCCGCGCGCGATCAGCCGTTCCGGCGTCGTCCAGCCGTCGCTCACCGCGTGGCGCGCGCTCGCGATGAAGTCAGTGAACGTGTTGATCTTCGTGAGCATCTTGCCGTCTTCGTACCACTGCCGGCCCATCTCGCCGCCGCCGCGCACGTGCGCGATCGCAAAGACGAAGCCGCGGTCGAGCAGGGAGATCCGGGCGATCGAGAACGAGGGATCGATCGAGATCTCATAGCTCCCGTAGCCATAGAGCAGGAACGGCGCCGTCCCGTCCTTCGGAGTGTCCTTGCGGCGGACCACGGACAACGGGACCTGAGTGCCGTCCTCGGCCGTTGCCCAGAGCCGCAGCTGCTCATAATCCGCCGCGTTATACGGCTTGCCGTCCGGGCCGGGCAGCACCGGGCTTTGCTTCAGCAGGGTCAGCTCGCCGGTAGCAACGTCGCAGTCGTACACCGAGCTCGGCGTGACCATGGAGGCATAGCCCAGCCGGAAGGAGCCGGTGTCATACTCCGGGTTCGCCCCCGGGCTCACCTGGTAGAGCGGCTCGGGGAAGGAGATCTCGTAGTCGCGGCCGTCGTTGCCGACAACGCGCAGTCCGGTCAGCGCCGCCCGCCGGCCGTACACCACGATGTGGCCGGCGAAGGCGTCCACGCCGAGCAGCCGGGTGTCCTCCGAATGCGGGATGAGCGGCGTCCATCGGCCGGGGTTGTCGACCGGCGCTTCGGCGAGCTCGAAGTTCAGCGCGCCGTCGTTGTGGAGTATGAGCAGGCGCTCCGTTCCGTCCCGTCGCACCTGATGCTCGACGTCGTACTCCACCCCTGGCCGCCGCGGCGCCACGACGACGAACTCGCCCGTCGGATCCGACGCATCCAGCAGCCTGACCTCGCTGGTCAGCGAGCTGGCTGAGCCGACCATCAGGTAACGCTCGCTGCGGGACAGGCCGACGCCGACGTTGAACTTTTCGTCGTCCTCCTGGTACACGATCACGTCGTCGCTGGTCGGCGTACCGATCACGTGCCGCCAGATCCGGTACGGCCGCCAGGACTCATTCACCGTGATGTAGAAGAATGCCGACGCGTCGGCAGACCAGGCGGTCCCGTAGAAGGTGTCCGGGATCTCGTCCGGCGCGATCTCGCCGGTGCGCAGGTCCTTGAAGCGCAGCGTGAAGCGCTCTTCGCCGTCGAGATCGGTGGAGTAGGCCAGCAGGTTGCCATCGGGGCTGACATCGAACGCGCCGATGGAGAAGAACGGGTTGTCGCCGGCCAGCGCGTTGCTGTCGAGCAGGATCTCCTCGCCGGCAAGCGGGCTGCCGTCGGCCGTCATCGGCGGCCCGGCATCCTCCGGCCGGACAGCCCGGCGGCAGCTAATCGAGTACTGCTTGCCCTCGACGGTGCGGGAGTAGTACCACCAGCCACCCTTGCGGGAGGGCACGGTCAGGTCGGACTCCTTGGTCCTGGCCTTGATCTCGCCGAAGATCGCCTGGCGCAGTCCGTGCTGGTCAGCTGTTACTGCCTCGGTATAAGAGTTCTCGGCCTCGAGGAATGCGATCGTCTCCGCGTTGTCCTTCTCGGCCAGCCAGGCGTACTCATCGATCACGGTGTCGCCGTGGTGAGTCCGCTCGGCCGGAACGCGCTTGGCGGCGGGCGGCTCGGGATGCGGGCCGTTCCCGGCACCTTTCCCTGCGGGGCTTGTCGGTGCGCTGGCTGGCTGATCGCTCATGACGATCGAGCTTACTGGCGGCGGCAGCCGGCTACTCCCACGAGGCGCCGGCGGGCGGCCGGCCAGGCGGGAGTATGGTCGGCACAGCGATCGGAGAGCCTCGCCATGCCGGTCACCCGCGTCGGCAGACAGGAGGACTAATGCTCATCGTTGTCCTGCTTGTCATAGTGCTCGTCATCGCAGGAGTGGCCGGGCTCATCACCTGGATCAGGCGGGCGAGGTCGTGCGCCCGGACGATCGACGTGCCGGACACCGAGCCCGATCGCGTCTTCACTGGCGACGTGCTGTGCAAGCACGTCATGATGAGCGGATCCATATCCCGGCTAGAGCTCTTCGACTGGGGAGTGCGGCTCCACGGCATCGCCATCAGCCGGTGGATCGTGCCGACATGGGAGGCACGGTATGAGGACCTGGCGATTGCCGAACTGGTAGCGCTGCGCTTCAGCCGGGTCGCGGTCTGGTTCAGGCTGCGCGGGGAACCGGACGGGATCGGCTTCCTCACCCACTGGAGCCAGGACATACTGCGTGAGCTGGAGAAGCACGGGGTCCCGGTCAACCGCGCGGTGACCAGGATCGACCGGACGGAGGAGCTTTACCGCTCCCCCAGATAGCCCTCGCCCAGGCCGCATTCTCGCATCCGTGCGTGGGAGCTACTGCTATATAGCAGTAGCAATCACGCACAGTCGGTGCGGACAAGCGCGTCAGCATAGGTCAGCAGCCAGCCGCAATTGGCTAGAGGCGCGCGAGGAGGTCCAGCGGACCTCGGCGTCTGATGCTCCACGTCATTAGCTCAGTGTCGAGCACCGCGAAATTGCGGAGTACACCGTCCGCGGCAAGCCCCGTTACCTGTACGGGTCCGTAACCGAAGTCGCAGCTCCGCTGGTAGGCGCGATGCAGATGCCCATGAATGAAGTACGCCGGGCGCACGGCGTCAGTGATGCGCTGGAGCCGTTCCCGGTGCGCGCTGTTGCGCGCCAGGTCCGCTGGCGCCCACCAGGCCGGCGGCCGCGGGAAACTGTGGGCTACCCGGGAGGGGCAGTCATGGCAGACCATCACGTCCGCGTGGCCGCTGGCAATGACCGCCGTTTCCTCACGGTCGGTGATCTCCTCCTGCGGCCACCAGTCCCGGCCCTCGACGCGTCCCGCCTTGTCCAGGCTCACGCCGCCGCCGCAGGCCAGCCAGGTGCGACCGTGCCATTGCCACCGGTGACCGCGAGGCAGGTGGTAGATGTTCGGGCGAACGGCGACGCGGCCATCCGGCAGTGTTCCGCTGCTGGCCATCCGGGCGAGCTCAGTGAAGTCTTCGTGGTTCCCGTCGATGAACCACAGCTCGGCACTGACCCGGTCGAGCGCCGCAGTCACCGAGCCGAGGTACCGCCTGCCGTCGTCGCCCGGCCAGATCCCGAAGTCGCCAAGGTGAAGGATCAGGCGCTTGTGCTCGCGCGCTAATAGCTGGGGAACGCGCATGATGACATTCAGCGCCCAGTCGGTGTTGCCGTGCCAGTCCCCCGCGACCATGACCCGCCCGGACGCCGCGCCCGCGACGCTCGGCACCGGCTCACCCACGCGAATCGGTACCTGCCGGTGCGCCATACCTGCATTTATAGCCGCAGACCGACCGCTGTGTCCGGGCATCACGACGTGTGGAGCCACCCGCTGTGTAGCGCCCGGGAACTCAGGCGCCTTAGTGGTGACGCGGTCCTGAGCGCACACCAGGCTGATCTTCGGCCTCACGGCTGGCCGTCCGCCGGCGTGGCAGCTCAACCGCGGTACACGGCCGTGCATACGGGGGCGGCAGTTCCTCCAGCACGAGGGGCCGGTCCGCCGCCGCTCCTTGACCGGCAGCCCCAGCGCCGGAGCGGTATGCGATCAGGCGGGCGCAGGCCAGGGACGCGAAGATGGCCAGGAGGCCCGCAACCGTGAAGATCATCGGAAGCGGTGCGCCGCTCCTGCGGAGTCCGCTCAGGCTTGGCCGTGCGAGCGCGATGGCGACGGGATAGATCCCTATGATGCCGGCCCCAACAACGAGTGGCAGCATCACGAGCTGCCGTTCCGTGAGCTCTGATGCCGGCGGCAAGAACGCGGCACATACGACGGCTGCCAGCAGGAATATGCCGACAATCGCCGTCTCGAGCCGCCCGATCGTGAGCCCGATTACCGTGACGATGACGGGCAGGAGGAACAACCCGAGACTCGCCCCGCGCCGAAATCGCGCGTGCAGGTCGATGGCCGAGAACGCAGCGCGGGCGAACACAGTCAGTGCCGCCCAGAATGCCCCGAGGAAGAGAACCCTGGGACCGATGTTGGCGATAGCCGGACCCATGAAGGCGACCTGAGACCAGGCCACGCAGATGACTACGCCACCGATAGCGAGGAATGCGAGGAGTATGTAGGCATTGACCCGGGCGGGCATGCGCTTGGCCGGATTCCTCAGGACGCAGCTTCGCGAGGCGTCCGGCCCCAGACGCGATGGCGAGCTGACAACGATCAGCAGCACGGCAAGCAGCATGGCGATCAGCGAAAAGGCCCACCACAGGCCAGCATTGAGCAGGCCGAACTGTAGCAGCGGGCCGACGGCCATCCCGGCGGCCAGCGTGAGGGTGAGCCTAAGCAGCCGGCGCTCGGGGTGAGCGGGATCGACATCCAGCACAAAAGCGGTGGCCGCCCAGTAAACCAAGGCGAACCCGGCGCCGGTAAGCACGCCGATCA
>Ga0335073_10015359_pt1 | contig 10708 bp, 7 predicted proteins | sample Lox_Sample_22_FD_207093 | JGI IMG/M metagenome (GOLD analysis project Ga0335073, IMG submission 207093) | Soil microbial communities from Loxahatchee National Wildlife Refuge, Florida, United States - Lox_Sample_2.2 | ecosystem: Environmental > Terrestrial > Soil > Wetlands | place: USA: Florida...
GCCGCCGCAACGCGGGTAGGCCGGTTCGAAGACCAGCTGCAAGGACTCAGTCCGACGGGCTGCTAGGAGCCCCTACCGATAGCCTGGCGGGAAAGATAATGGGGAAATATGCATGTGTCACCGTATTCCCTCTCCAGGATTGACGAATTGTTGACGGGTGGAATTTGCCCGAGAAGACAGATCCAGGCATCGAGAATGGGTTGTCTGCGCCTGACCGCATCCATTTTGGCGATCGCGCTTTTGGACATCCGATAATATGCGACTTCGTATCGATTAAACGGAGACCTTCCGGCAACGGTTTGAGGAAAATTCTGCCACGTGGGGCGCGGCTGCGCGCCCCCCTCGATTACGGCGAAACGACCTTCCTGTCTCATCGACGCCACGTGACGCGCTCCGATCTTCCCAAAACTGGCGGTGACCTCTCAGCTGCACCCCGTCGTCGACCCGCAGGTGTCGCACTTGAGGCAGGTGCCGTTGCGCACCATGGTGAAGTTGCCGCATTCGGGGCAGGCTTCGCCGACGTAGCCTTTCATCCGCGCTTCGGCGCGCTTCTCGGCGACCGGATCGGCGGGGTGAGCGGCCGCGGCGCCGAAGGCGAGGGGCGCTGGCTCGGCAAGCTCGCCCTTGAGAGCCGTCGCCCCCTGCACGTAACCTTGCGCGCCCGAGCCGCCGGCCGCCTTCTGAGCCGCCGCTTCGCCGCCCGTGGCGGAGCGCCCGCGCACCAGCATCAGCTTGTCGCCGGGCTTGCCGCGCACGAGGCCGTTCGAGATGACCGTGGCCGCGGCGGGCGCGCCCGCGGACTGCTCCGGCGCCTTGTCCTGGTCGACCCCGCCGCCGAGGATCGTGTTGCCGATCTCCTCCGGCGCGATATGGGCGAGATCGTTGCGGCCGAGATAGGAGATGGCGAGCTCGCGGAAAATATAGTCGAGGATCGAGGTCGCGTTCTTGATCGCGTCGTTGCCCTGGACGAAGCCGGCCGGCTCGAAGCGGGTGAAAGTGAAGGCCTCGACATATTCCTCGAGCGGCACGCCATATTGCAGCCCGAGCGAGATGGCGATGGCGAAATTGTTCATCAAGCTCCGGAAGGCGGCGCCCTCCTTGTGCATGTCGATGAAAATCTCGCCGAGCCGCCCGTCCTGGTATTCGCCGGTGCGGAGATAGACCTTGTGCCCGCCGACCACCGCCTTCTGGGTATAGCCCTTGCGGCGGTCCGGCAGCTTCTCGCGTTCGCGGGTGCGCTCGACCCGCTCGACGACGCGTTCGACGATCCGCTCGGCGAGTTGCGCGGCGCGCGCCGGGGCGTTGAGGGCGACCAGCGTCTCGACCGCCTCGTCGTCCTCCTCGTCGCTCTCGATCAGTTGCGCGCTCAGAGGCTGCGACAGCTTCGAGCCATCGCGATAGAGGGCGTTCGCCTTCAGTCCCAGGCGCCAGGAGAGCATATAGGCGTCCTTGCAATCCTCGACCGTCGCCTCGTTCGGCATGTTGATGGTCTTCGAGATCGCGCCGGTGATGAACGGCTGCGCCGCCGCCATCATCCTGATGTGGCTCTCGACCGAAAGATAGCGCTTGCCCGTCCGCCCGCAGGGGCTCGCACAGTCGAACACCGAAAGGTGCTCGGGCTTGAGATAGGGCGCGCCTTCGAGCGTCATCGCGCCGCAGGCGAAGCCGTTCGCGGCCTCGATCTCGGTTTTCGAGAAGCCGAGCGCGGTCAGAAGATCAAAGCCCGGCGCGTCGTAGCGCTCGGGCGCGATCTTGAGCGCCTTCTCCAGCGTTTCCGCGCCAAGCGTCCATTTGTTGAAGACGAAGCGGATGTCGAAGGCGCTCCCGAGCGCCGCCTCGATCTTGTCGATCGCCGCCTCAGGCAGGCCCTTGGCCTTCAGCGCCGCATGATTGACGCCCGGCGCGTGCGCAAGCGTCGCCCGGCCGACGGCATAGGCGACGATGTCGGCGATCTGCTTCTCGTCGTAGCCGAGCGTGCGCAAGGCCTCAGGCACGGCGCGGTTGATGATCTTGAAATAGCCGCCGCCGGCGAGCTTCTTGAACTTGACCAGCGCGAAGTCGGGCTCGATGCCGGTCGTGTCGCAATCCATGACGAGGCCGATCGTGCCGGTCGGCGCGATCACCGAGACCTGGGCGTTGCGATAGCCATGAGCTTCGCCGAGCGTCAGCGCGTCGCGCCACGCGGCGCGCGCGGCTTCGCTCAAGGCCGCCCATGCCGGGCCGGCGTTGGCGAGCTCGTTATGGTCGATCGGGGTCGGCGCGACGGAGAGCTGCTCATAAGCTCCGGCCTCGCCGTCGGCGGCGCGCTTGTGGTTGCGGATGACGCGCAGCATCGCCTCCGCATTGGCCTTATGTCCGGGGAAGGCGCTGTTTCTTGCGGCGATCTCGGCCGAGGTCGCATAGGCGCGGCCGGTCAGGATGGCGGTGAGCGCGGCGCAGATCGCCCGGCCATGGTCGCTGTCATACGGGATGCCCGACGACATGAGGAGGCCGCCGATATTGGCGTAGCCGAGGCCGAGCGTGCGATAGTCGTACGAGAGGCGCGCGATCTCCCGCGAGGGGAACTGCGCCATCGCGACCGAGATCTCAAGCGTCAGCGTCCAGAGGCGGATCGCGTGCTCGTAACCCTTGACGTCAAACGCCTTGCTGACCGCATCGCGGAATTGCAACAGGTTGAGCGAGGCGAGGTTGCAGGCCGTGTCGTCGAGGAACATGTACTCGGAGCACGGATTGGAGGCGACGATCGGCCCCGATTCGGGGCAGGTGTGCCAGTCGTTGATGGTGGTGTGGTACTGGAGGCCGGGATCGGCCGAAGCCCAGGCGGCGTAGCCGATCTTCTCCCACAAGTCGCGCGCTTTAAGGGTCTTCGAGACCTTGCCGTCGAGGCGCTTCGTCAGATTCCACTCGCCGTCGTTCTCGACCGCGCGCAGGAACTCGTCGGTGACGCGCACCGAGTTGTTCGAGTTCTGGCCTGAGACGGTGAGATAGGCCTCCGACTCCCAGTCGGTGTCGTAGGTGTCGAATTCGAGCGTCGCATAGCCCTGACGGGCGAACTGGATGACGCGCTTGATGATGCCGTCGGGAACCTCGTTCTTGCGCGCGGCCTTGACCTCGCGTTTGAGCGCCGGGTTCTTGTCGACGTTGAAGCAGTCGTCGCCCGAGCCCTCGCAATTGACGCAGGCGCGGAAGATCGCCTTCAAATGCCGCTTGACGATCCGCGAGCCGGCGGCGAGCGCCGCGACTTTCTGCTCCTCGTTCACCTTCCAGTCGATGAAGGCTTCGATGTCGGGATGGTCGGCGTCGACGACCACCATCTTGGCGGCGCGCCGCGTCGTGCCGCCCGACTTGATCGCGCCCGCCGCGCGGTCGCCGATCTTCAGAAACGACATCAGGCCCGACGAGCGCCCGCCGCCCGACAATTTCTCGTTCTCGCCGCGGAGGGCGGAGAAGTTGGTGCCGGTGCCGGAACCGTATTTGAACAGGCGCGCCTCGCGCACCCAGAGGTCCATGATCCCGCCCTCGTTGACGAGATCGTCGGCGACCGACTGGATGAAGCACGCGTGCGGCTGCGGATGCTCGTAGGCCGACTTCGACTTGACGAGCTTGCCGGTCTCGAAGTCGACGTAATAGTGGCCCTGGCTCGGCCCATCAACGCCATAGGCCCAATGGAGGCCGGTGTTGAACCATTGCGGCGAATTGGGCGCGGCGACCTGGCGGGCGAGCATGAGCCGCATCTCGTCGAAATAGGCCCGCGCGTCCTCTTCGCCGTCGAACAGGCCCGCTTTCCAGCCCCAGTAGGCCCAGGCGCCGGCGAGGCGGTCGAACACCTGCTTGGCCGAAATCTCCGAGCCGAAGCGTTCGTTCTTCGGCAGCGCGCCAAGCGCCGTCTCGTCGGCGACCGAGCGCCAGAGGAACGAGGGCACGCTCTCCTCCTCGACCCGCTTGAGCCGCGCCGGCACGCCGGCCTTGCGGAAATATTTCTGCGCCAGCACGTCGGCCGCGACCTGGCTCCAGGCGGCCGGAACCTCGACGCCCTCAAGGGAAAAGACGACCGAGCCGTCGGGATTGCGGATCTCGCTCCTCGTCGTGGCGAAGGCGACGCGCTCGTAAGGAGAGACGCCCGGTTGGGTATAATGCCGTTCGATGCGCATCGATTCCTCACCCCTTCGTGGCGCGGATCCGCCGCGCCGCCCCGCCCTTTTTCGAACGCGGAAACCGTGACCGCGTTCCGATCAGCGCACAGAACCGCGAGCGCTGAAGAAGCGCCCCGCCAGCCGATTCTGCGTTCAGATCCCGTAGCTTGGAAGGTCCGGCGGCGGTTCGAGAGACCCTCCCGCCGGACGACTCAAATATTACGCCTTTGTGACGGCTGCCGTCAACACCTAGTTATGCAGCCCGACCTCAAACACAAGATATTGTGGACAGCAAATGTATAACGCCCCGTTAACGCCGCCCCGGGTTGACAAGGTTGCGCCGAGTCGGGCGCGCCGCGCAAGAGGAAAGAGCGAGCCCCGAGGCTAGCCGCTCAGGTCGAGCGCGGCAGCCTTCACAAACAACGGCTGGACAGCCGCCGATCGGCCAGCCATAAGAGCCGCGCGCGCAACAGCTGCGTTTATTTCCTCGCGAAGACGGCGCTCGAAGCATGCCGGATTGGCTCAAGCAATACCTGCTCCACTATTTCACCTGGTGGAACGGCGCGAACCTCAACACGCGCTTCTACACGCGCCGTTTCGGCGTGCTGGTTGGCCACGACGAATTCGGCAACGCCTATTATCGGAAGCCCGGGATCGATCCGGCGCTCGGATTCGAGCGCCGCTGGGTGATCTACAACGGCGAATCGGAAGCCTCGAAGACGCCGCCGGGGTGGAACGGCTGGCTTCATCACACCGTCGATGTCGCGCCGACCGAGGAAAACTATAAACCCCACCCCTGGGAGAAGCCGCATATGCCGAACCCGACCGGAACGCCTGCGGCTATTCGGCCCGACGGTTCGACGCTCAGGCCCGGTCCGCGCCAGCCTGCCTCCGGCGATTACGAAGCCTGGAGCCCTGGCCCCTGAGGGCTGTCGCCTTCATTCCGCCGCCGTTGAGCAGCAAAGCGCCCGCCATGAACCTCCTCGACTGGGCTCACGCGATCGGCAGCCGCGCTTTTCCGGCTTTTGCCGTGAAAGCGCCCGCGCTCGCCGGAGCGGCGCTTGCCGCAGCCGCGCTCGCGGCGCCCGAAGCGGCGCGCGCCGACAAGATCAGCAATCCCATCGCCGTCTTCGACGGCCTCGACAAGATCACGGGGCGCATCATTTCCTTCGAAGTGGCGATCAACGAGACGGTGCAGTTCGGCGCGCTGCAGATCACGCCGCGGGTCTGCTACTCGCGCCCGCCGACCGACGCGCCGCAGACCGACGCCTTCGCCCAGGTCGACGAGATCGACGAGGAGAAGAAGCTCAAGCGCATCTTCTCCGGCTGGATGTTTGCCGACAGTCCCGGCCTGCACGGCATCGAGCATCCGATTTTCGACATCTGGCTGACCGGCTGCAAGGGCGGCACGGTGATCATTCACGACGCGCCTGCGGCCGAGGCCTCGGCGCCGAATCCGGACGAAACTCCGCCGACCAACGCGGACTCCGGCATCGACGCGACCGCGACCACGGAGCAGCAGGCCCCGCCGCCTCAGGCGAAAAAGAAAAAGCCCAAGCCCCAGCCGACGGTGGTCGCGGCCCCGGACGCGGACGCCGCCCAGCCGGTCGATCCGCCGCCGGCCCAGTCGACGCCCGGCAGCGCCCGGGTGCGATAACCCTGCCGGCCGGCGCCGCCCATCCTCGGGGATGGCGGCCGGGAGAACGCTGCTATAGCATCGCATGGAGCTGCGGGCCGCGCTTTTAGCGGCGGAGCGCGGCGCGAGCGGGAAGAACGGGAGAGACGCCATGACCGCCATTCGCAGCGCCATCAAGCCGACCCGGCGTCCGGGCGAGCTCGGCGTTCATTCGGTCGACCGGTTTCATTTCGCCGTTCCCGACCTCGCGGTGGCCAAGAATTTCTACGGCGAGTTTGGACTCGAGATCGACGAGGACGGCGCTTCTCTCGCGATGAAGACGCGCGGCAGTCCGCATGTGTGGGTCACGATTGGCGAGGGTCCGCGCAAGAAGCTCGGGCATATCTCGTTCGGCGCGTTCGAAGACGATTTCGAGCGCTTCGCCGAGCGGCTGCAGGCGCTGGGAGTGAAGCGGCTCGATCCGCCGCCGGGCGTCGAGACGAACGGCCTATGGTTTCACGACCACGACGGCAACCTGGTCGAGATCAAGGTCGCGGCGAAATCGTCGCCGAGCGAGAAGTCCGAGTTCTCGGAAATCTCCGTCGGTCCGGGCGAGCGCGGCGCGCCGTTCCGGCGCGACGTCAAGCGCGTGAACCCCAGGCGTCTCGCGCACGTGCTCCTGTTCACCCGCGACGTCGAGAAGGCGGTCCAGTTCTATACGCGGATCCTGGGCCTGCGTCTCTCCGATCGGTCCGGTAACGGCATCGCCTTCCTGCACGGCATTCACGGCAGCGATCATCATATGATCGCCTTCGTCACATCGAACGCGCCCGGGCTGCATCACCTGAGCTGGGACGTCGGCTCCGTCGACGACATCGGCCGCGGCGCCACGCATATGCTGGAGAAGGGCTTCGCGAAGGGATGGGGCCTCGGAAGGCACGTTCTCGGCTCCAACTTCTTCCACTATGTCTGCGACCCGTGGGGCAGTTTCAGCGAATATTCGGCCGGCATCGACTTTGTGCCAGTGGATTGCGACTGGAAGAGCGGCGACCACCCGCCCGAGGATTCGTTCTATGTCTGGGGGCCGAACCCGCCGGACTATTTCACCCACAATTCCGAGGCGTGAGGAATCCCCCTCTCCCACCGGGAGGCTGGAGGCGGGGAAATGGGCGTGGTGTGCCGTTTCATGACGCAGCCACCTACGCTATGCGCGAGTTGCATGGGTCAAGCGGAATTCGTTGCCGTTTTTGGCAGGGGATAGCTTGTTTGGGCGGCGTCGCTGTTCGTGATGATGCTGCCGGTTCGCCTCGTCGTCCAGTCTGAGTTCTGGGGTGCGGCGGCGCAGCGCCTAATGCACCGTGACACCTCGCATTTCTGACACGGAAGAAATAGCGAAGTCGAGGAGCGATTGATGAATGAGCAGCAACGGAATAAGCAGCTGATCGAAGAACACTATTCCGCCTTTTGGAGCGGCGATGCGAGTCTCATTCGTCAACAGATATCGGATGAATATGTTGACCATGGTATGCCGGGAAGTCCGGTGGGAGTTGAACCGGTCCTCGCGCATTCGAGCCTATTTCGCGCAAGCTTTCCCGACATGAAAGTCACCGTCAACGCTTCGGTCGCGGAAGGCGACCGAGTTGCTGTCCACGCGACATGGCAGGGCACGCACAAGGCGACGTTTCAAGGTGTGCCCGCGACAAACAAGGTCATAACCTTTGAGGGAATGGTCTTTTGGCGTATCGTCAACGGAAAACTCACAGAACGATGGGCTATCCTGGATACAGCAGCTATCGCAAGACAATTGCGGCCATGAATGTCCGAGGAGTATTTATTGTCTAGGGGGATTCGGGTGGATGGGATCGAGGGGCGCTACCGCCAAGCCAGCCACCAGGTCCCCGCCGCGAGCGTGACGATCGTCAGCGGCGCTCCGGCCTTAAAATAGGCCCAGAAGCTGATCGGCGACCCGTGCGCGCGGGCGTGTTCGGCGACGATGAGGTTGGCGACCGATCCAATCAGGGTGAAGTTACCGGCGAGCGTCGAGCTCATCGCGACGACGAGCCAGGCGCGCTCGGGATCGGCCAAGGTCGGAACGAATGGTCTCAGCGCCAGCACCGCCGGCACGTTGCTGACGATGTTCGAAAGCGCGGCGGTGAACAGCGACAGGCGCCAGACCGAATCGAGTCCCCAAGCCTTCGCTATCGCGATCCGGTCGGGAGTGAGAAACGCCTTCTCCGCCCCGGCGACGACGACGAACAGGCCGGCGAACAGGATGAGCAGCGGCCCGTCGAGCTCGCGGTAGATGCGGCCCGGCTTGATCTGGCGCGTCAGCAGCAGGAATGCGCCGCCGAGGATCGCTGCCTTCGCTGGCGCAACGCCGGCGAAAAAGGCGATTGCAAGCGCGAGGCAGGTGACGCTCGCCTTGACCACCTGCCCGGTGTGAACGCGGCCGCGATAAAGCTCGGGCTTGAGCTCGTTTTTGAAGGCGAATTCCTTGGCGTAGACGATGCGCACGACGACAACGATGGCGATGAGGCCGAAGGCCGCGACCGGCGCCAGCGCGGCCGCGAAATGGGGATAAGGAATTCGCGACAGCGTCCCGATCACCATGTTCTGCGGGTTGCCGGTGATCGTCGCCACGCTGCCGCAATTGGAGGCGGTGGCGACCGCGATGAGATAGGGCAGCGGATTTCGATCGAGCGCGCGCACGACCTGCAGCACGATAGGCGCCATGACGAGGCAGATCGCGTCGTTGACCAGAAAGGCCGACAGAACCCCCGCCAGCGCCGTCACCGTGATGAGGAGCACGAACGGCGCGTGGGCGTGGTCGATCGCGAACCCGCCGAGCGCCCTGAACGCGCCCGAGACCTTGAGATGCGCGACCACGATCATCATGCCGAGGAGGAGGGCGATGGTGTCGAAATCGATGGCGCGAAAAGCCTCCTCGAGGCTCAACGGCCCGAGCGCGATCATCGCCGCGCCGCCGAGGAAGGCGATGCCCGCGCGATCGAGCCTCAAGCCCGGAATGCGGCCCGCCGCGACCCCGACATAGGTGAGGACGAGGATGATCAGCGCGGCGAGGCTTTCCTGCGTCATTCGCCGGTCGCCGCTTCGACCATGACCCCCTCGCCGCCGGGCGCGCTCGCCGCTTCCCCGCGCGTCTCCGGCATGAACCCGACAAAGACAAGGAACGCAACCGCGGCGGCCGCGCCGAGGGCGAGAAACGAAGCGGAATAGCCAAAATGATCGACCATCTCGCCGGCGAACAGCGCGCTGACCGCTGCGCCGATTCCCATCGTGGTCGCAACGGCGCCTTGCGCGAGGTTGAATCGGCCGGTGCCGCGCATGATGTCGGCGATGACGAGGGGCGTCAGCGCCCCGTAGATGCCCGCCCCCACACCGTCGAGCAGTTGGACGCCGATCAGCCAGAAGGCGTTGTCCGAAATTGTATAGAGCGCCGCGCGAATGGGCAGCACGGCGAAGGCAATGAGAAAGATCGGCCTTCGCCCCCAGGAATCCGCATTGCGGCCGACGAGAATGGCGATCGGCAGCATGACGCCCTGCGCGGCGACCACGCAGAACGACATCATCGCCGTCGCCTCCTTGGGGAACTCGAGCGCGAGCTTCTGCCCGACCAATGGCAATAGTGGCGCGTTGGCGAAGTGGAACAGCATGGCGCAAAGGGCGAAAATCATCAGCGGACGAGTTTGAAAGAGGACTCGATATCCGGCCGCCGCCCCTTCAGCTTCGCCATCGGTGGTAAGGTCTCGCGCGCGGTCGTGGTTGATCGCATCGCCTGGAATGGCGAGCACCGCCGCCGAGGTCAAGGTCGCGAAGACGGGAACCATGAGAAAGACGGCGCGCTGGGAGAAGGCGTAGCCGACCGCGCCGGCCAGAAGCGCAATGGCGATGTTGCCGCCGTGGTCGAACGCCGAATTGCGGCCAAGCCGCCGCGCCAGCGCCTCTCGCTTCACCAGGCCCAGCGTGAGCGCCGAGACTGCGGGGGCGAAGGCGTCGCCGGAAACCGCGAGGATGCTGAGCGCGACCGCCATCGGCCAGAAGGTCGGAGCGGCGAAAATGACGACGCCGGCCACGGCCATCGCCGCCATCGTCAAGCAGATGACGCCACGCTTGGCGCGGGTCACGTCGATGGCGGCGCCGATCGGGGTTTGAAGCGCGATGCCGAGGAGGCCGCTCGCGGTCGTCACCAGCCCGACGTCGGTCTGGGTCCAATGCCGGCTCGTGACCAGGAAGACGTTGACGAACGGGCCGAAAAGGTTGCGGACGTCCGCGGCGAGGAAATTGATTGCGTCGAGCGCATAAGGGATAGGGAGCATCGCGGACACGAAGCACGGGAAAGCAAGGGCGCGACCAGAGCCGCGCGCCACAACGACTTCCGGGCCGAATTTGTTCCACAGGCTTCGATCCGGTAGCGTTCTGCGCATGATGCGCAAGCGCGCGGACATCGTTCTCGTCGAGCGCGGCTTCTTTCCGAGCCGGGCGCGGGCGCAGGCGGCGATCGCGGCGGGCCTGGTCAGCGTCGGCGGAGTCGCGCTGACCAAAGCATCGGAGACGTTGGCCTACGACGCGCCGATCGCGGCCGAAGCGCCCCATCCTTATGTCTCGCGCGGCGGGGTCAAGCTCTCCGCCGCGCTTGACGCCTTCAACCTCGATCCCGCCGGCCTCGTCTGCCTCGATGTCGGCGCCTCGACCGGAGGATTCACTGACGTCCTCATTGCTCGCGGCGCGGCGAAGGTTGTCGCGGTCGATGTCGGCCGCGGACAGCTCGATCCCGCCCTCGCCGCCGACCCGCGCGTGCGCTTGCTCGAGGGCCTCGATGCGCGCGCGCTGACGGAAGAACGCCTCGCCGAGCGGCCGGCGGCGATCGTCGTCGACGTGAGCTTCATTTCGCAGCGGCTCGTGCTGCCGCATGTGCTCAAGCTCGCAGCCGGCGGCGCCT
>Ga0335073_10015360_pt1 | contig 10708 bp, 11 predicted proteins | sample Lox_Sample_22_FD_207093 | JGI IMG/M metagenome (GOLD analysis project Ga0335073, IMG submission 207093) | Soil microbial communities from Loxahatchee National Wildlife Refuge, Florida, United States - Lox_Sample_2.2 | ecosystem: Environmental > Terrestrial > Soil > Wetlands | place: USA...
GCATATGCCGACCTAATGAGCGGCAATTAGTTTTCGCGGGAGGTTGAGATGATCGCAGGTAGGAAAGGCGGCATCAGAGCCGCAATGTTGCCGCTCGGGATTTTGCCACTGCTCGGGCTCGCCTCGAGCGCCCACGCCGAGCTTCCGGCCGCACCGCAGATTGGCAATATCGAAGGCTCGGACACCGCGTGGCTGCTGGTCTCGGCCGCGCTCGTCCTGATGATGACGATTCCGGGTCTCGCGCTTTTCTACGGCGGGATGGTGCGGCGCAAGAACGTGCTCTCGATCTTGATGCAGAGCTTCATTCTGGTCGGGCTCGTCTCGATTCAGTGGATCATCTTCGGCTACAGCCTCGCGTTCGCTCCCGGCAGCGCGATCATCGGCGCGCTTTCATGGGTCGGTCTCGCGGGCGTCAGCGCCGTTCATCCCTACGCCGCTTACTCCGCGACCGTGCCGCATCAAGCCTACATGATCTACCAATGCATGTTCGCCGTGATCACGCCGGCGCTAATCACGGGCGCGATCGCCGAGCGGATGTCGTTCAAGGGCTTCCTGCTTTTCAGCCTGCTATGGACAACGCTCATCTACGATCCGCTCGCGCATTGGGTGTGGGGCGTCGACGGATGGATTCACAGGATGGGCGCGCTCGATTTCGCTGGCGGCACCGTCGTTCACATCTCGTCGGGCGCCGCCGCGCTCGCGGGCGCGCTGCTGGTCGGCAAGCGCAAGGGATTCATGCGCGAGCCGATGCCACCGCATAACCTGACGCTCACGATCACTGGCGCTGGCCTTTTGTGGGTCGGATGGTTCGGCTTCAACGCCGGCAGCTCGCTGGCAGCCAACGGCCTCGCCGTATCCGCCTTCGTCGCGACGCACATGGGCGCCGCCGCCGCGACACTCTCATGGGTATTCGCCGAGTGGATGATCCTCGGCAAGCCAACGACGCTCGGTGCGGCGAGCGGCGCAGTCGCGGGCCTCGTCGCGATCACACCGGCATCGGGGTACGTCGGCCCGATTCCCGCCGTGATCATCGGGATGATCGCCGGCGTCGTCTGCTTCTCGGCGGTCAGGATGAAGACGCGCTTCGGCTATGACGACGCGCTCGATGTGGTCGGCGTGCACATGGTCGGCGGCATTCTGGGCGCGGTACTGACCGGCTTCTTCGCGAGCCTCGCAGTCAACGCCGCCGGCGCCGACGGCCTGTTCTTCGGCAACCCGCACCAGGTGATTGTTCAGCTGATCGCGGTCGCTTCGAGCGTGCTGTTCTCGTTTATCGGCAGCTCGATCCTGCTCAAGGTCACCGACATGCTGGTTGGAATCCGCGTCGATGCGGAGTCGGAGCAAATCGGCCTCGATCTCACCGAGCACGAAGAGAGCGCCTACGCCTTCGAAGCCTGAGGTTCGATTCGAGTGCCAAAAAAAGAGGGCGGTGTCATCGCGACGCCGCCCTCTTTCGTTTTCTGACGCCTTCGATTTAGCGCTGCATCACCTGGAACAGGATCGGACCCGCCTCGGCCATCAGCTCGCCGACTACCTCGTGCAGCGGCTTGCTCGGCAGCGCGAGTTTTTCAGTAAGTGATCGCATGATGAGCAGGTAGCGCTCTTTGAATTCGGGCTGAATCGTCTCGAGCCGGACTTCTTCCATCACCTCGATGAAGCGGCGATGAACCTCGACGATCTCGATATCGACCGGGTCGGTAAACTTCTTCTGACGCGCCATGATGCTTCCCTCGCGAATACGCCGACTATATCACAAACGTCTCGAACGTATGATGTTCAGCCGACTAGTCAATTGGCAATCAGGATTCGCGCCCAGCGCGGCGGCACTGGCAGAAGGCGCCGTGTGCCGGCGCCATTGAACTTCTCGTCGCTGTTGAGCTTATCGACCAGGTGGCTGAAGCCGTCGGGTAGTCGCAGGGGAATCTGCGCGGTGTGCGCGGAGGCATTCAGAGCGATGACAATCGATTCACTGTGAAACCGTCTGATGAATGCGAACTGTTCCGGCGCGACATGAAGCTCCGCGTAATCGCCGACCTGGAGCGCGCGGAGCTGGTGCCGCAATGCGATTAGCTTTTTGACCGCGGCGCACAGCTCGGGATGCGGTGCGTGATGGGAGAGCGCGCGAATATCCAGCGCGGGCCTGAGCGAAGCATCGGTACCGTGCTGCTTGCGGCCTTCGATTCCGAATTCGCTGCCATAATAAATCGACGGTACTCCCGGCATCGTCATCAGCAGCGCGTAAAGCGGATACAGTAGCGTCGGCTCGCGCAGGATACTCGCGGCGCGGGTGACGTCGTGATTGTCCACGAAATTGTAGAGCGGAATTCCACGATACATACCCTCGGGTCCGAATTCGCGATTCAACGAATATGCAATCTCGAAATAGTTCCGATCGTTGAGACTCGACCACAGCCCTTTGTAAGCCTCGTAGTTAGTCGTCGATGCAAGTGCGCCCGGATGAGCCCAATTGCGGTAGTCGCCGTGCACAACTTCGCCCATTAGCCAGAAGGCCGGCTTGATTCGCCGGCAATACTCACTCAGCTCGTGAATGAAATCGGCGTCGAGGCCGTCGGCGACATCGAGTCGGAGTCCATCGATCTCGAAACGCTCGACCCACGATGAAACCGCGTCGAGCAGATGTTTTCGGACCGCCGCGCTTTTCAGATTGAGCTTCACCAGATCGTAGTTGCCGGCCCAGCCTTTGTAGTGAAACGGCTCGCCGTACGGGCTGCGGCGAGAAAAATCGAGATGGAACCAATCGCAATACTGCGACTCGCGGCCGCGCTCGCGTACATCGCGGAAGGCCCAGAAATCGCGCCCCGTGTGATGAAAGACGGCATCGAGCACGAGGCGGATTCCGCGCCGGTGCAGATCGCGCGAAAAATTTCCAAGGGCATCATCGTTGCCAAGCCGGCGATCGACCTTGAAAAGGTCAGCGGTGTCGTAGCCATGAGAGCTCGACTCGAAAACCGGGCCGAGCAGCAGCGCATTGATTCCGAGATGTTCGAAATGATTGATCCATTCTCGCAATGTCGAAATGCGATCGACGCACGGCGCGTCGAAATCATTGCGCGCGGGCGCGCCGAGGCATCCGAGGGGAAATAGATGATAGAAAATCGTGCGCCATGACCAATGCTCGTTATCGATCATTTTGATACCTACCGTTCGGTATAGATTGAAGACGCGGATATTTCGGGGCTTCGGCGCATCGGGTCACAAAGCCTACGAATAAATGCCGTGGCTGAATTGATGCACGATATCGCGGCGCAGCCGGTCGGTGATCACCAGATGCTCGTTGAGCTGCAACGCAACGTAGCTGTTGATCATACCGACCAGCGTCACGGCGTAGCGGCGATGGCGGCCCCGCATGTTACCGTGCTCGCGCACTGCGGCGGCGAACATCTCCTCGAGGATCGCCTGGCGGCGCGCATAGTGATGCGTCGCGACGCGATATGCGTCACTGTCTTTGGGGGCAAAATACAGCGCCAGTTCAAGGCGGTAGAAATCCGGTTCGCGCGAGGCGAAATCAACGTAGGCGGCAACGATGCGGTCGAGGGTCAACGGCAGATCGCGCTCGTAGCGGGCCGCCGCACGGACCGCATCATCGAGCGCCACCGCGTGCTCGGCAAATATCGCCTCGAGTAGACCCTGCTTGCTGCCGAAGAAATGATAGAGCGTGGGCTTGGCGACCCCGGCACTTTCGACGATCTCCTGCACCCCGACGGCATCGTAGCCGCGACGGGCAAAGAGCCCGCGCGCCGCGCGTATCAGACCTGTCCGCGAATCCACATCAAAATATATACCGTTCGGTACATATTGAGGCAATACCGCGGTTAGCAATGTAACGAAAAAGGCCGATGCGCCTGTAGGTGCATCGGCCTTCGCGGCAGAACGCGCAGGGCCGGTTCCTTCGCCGGCTCAGGCGCGTCCCGCTGCCGCGTCAGGCTGCCCGTGCTGACTGCTGCGGACGTTCGCTTTCGACGTTTTTGAAATAAGGAATCACGTACCTGCCGACCAGTTTGATCGTGTCCATGATCGCCTGATGCGGCATGCGGCCGACCTGGACCAGCAGCATCAACTCGTCGATACCGGCGGCAGGATACTTTGCCACGCCGGCGATGCAATCGTCGGGGTTGCCGCAGATGACGGTGCCAGTAGCCGACGCGGTTTCGATATTGAAGGCCGAGGGCTCGAGCGGCGTAATTGGCAGCGGCGCATTTGGATCGAGCTGCTTATTCTTGCTCGAAATCAACGCCTCGGAAATATTCGAATAGTATTTGTACGACTGCGCATTCTTCGGAATATACAGTTTCTGGCCGAGATCCCAGAAGAAGCGCATGTTCGGCTCTGCGACTGCATATGCCTTATCGCGCGTTTCCGCGCAGCAGGCCATCGCAGACGACGCGACCTGATTATTGACAAAAGCGCCCGCGGGATTGGTGCAGGCTTCCGCCGCGGCGCGATAGAGCCCGATTTGATTTTCAAGCATGCCCGGCGCAGTGAAGCCGAATGACAACAGCCCGAGCCCGAGCCGTCCCGCGCGCTGGAAGCTTGAGGGCTGCGTCGCCGCATGCCAGAGCGGCGGATGCGGCTTCTGGAGCGGCTTGGGCAGAACCGCGCGCTCCGGCATCTTGAGATACTTGCCGTCGAAGGAAACCGTCTCGTTCATCCACATCTTCGGGATCGCGCGCACCGACTCTTCCCATTGGTCGAGGGTCTCATCGGGATCGATATTGAAGCCGCCAAGTTCCTGTTCGGTGATCGACCTGCCCGTGCCGAGCTCGACGCGGCCATTGGAGAGAAGATCAAGCACCGCGGCGCGTTCGGCGACACGAACCGGATGATTGTACTTGTGCGGCAGGAGCACCACGCCGTGGCCGAGGCGGATACGCTGGGTGCGCTGACTAATCGCACCGAAGAACACTTCGGGCGCTGAGCTGTGCGAGTACTCAGTCAGAAAATGATGTTCAACGAACCAGGCCGCGTGAAATCCCATTTCCTCGGCCAGTTCGATCTGTGCCATGGCCTGCCAGTACGTGTTGTACTCGGACTTCTCGGTCCACGGCTTGGCCATCTGGAGTTCATAGATAAGTGAGATTCGCATAACACCTCCTGCGCCTATTGCCTTAGCAACTCGTGCTCGTGTTCTTCGATTTCTGAGTAAACCTCGCGCTCGAGCGTGCGATAACGCTCGAGCGTGCGTGCGAGGCGGGCATTATCATCGCGTTGGGTGGCGAGCTGGTTGAGCTTCGCCGTGATCCACTGGAGATGCCATTCTTCGTCGCGCGCGACATCGGCCAGCAATTCGGCCGTTACTGGATCGACGTCTTTCATTGCCGCATGCGCCAGGTAGCGGCTTTGGGCACGTTCCTCCGTGATGAGAGTGAGCGCGAAAATTTCGACTAAATCGGTCGGCACGCCGATTTTGGCATGGAGACGGCGTTGATAGCCGTCTGCAACCTCGATCGGCGTGCCGCCGAGCTGTGCGATCCGCTCTGACCAAAGCAGCGCGTGGCGGGTCTCGTCGGCGAGATGCCGGGTCAACTTGGCCTGTGCATCGGGGTCATGCATCAGTCGGGTCAGAGCGAGAAGGAGACGCGCGCCGCGCAGTTCGGCGTCGCGATAAAAGCTGTAAACCAGGATTCGCGGATCTTGCACCACTACTCAGAACCTCTCTGCTCACGTGAGGCACGGCGATACGAGGAATAGCCCGCGAATACGAACAGGCTAATCAGGATGAACGGCATCAGGGTCAAAAGTGCAGTACTCAAATAGTAGGCATGAAGCGCACGAGTACCGGAGGCCGCAAAGCAACTCGGACAGGCAGGCGCGATAGCCGGCGACACGAGAATCGCGAGTGTCGCGGTGAAAGCGGCGAGAGCGAAGTAAGTTGGTACTTTCACACTACATGCCGTGGCGAAAGACGATATCTGGAATGAGCGTTAGTGCGAGGCCGAGAAAGAAAAGAACCGGGACCAGCACTATCAAATAGATGAGATAGTGCTCATGCTTGAGATGCATATAATTGCGCAGCACGAGTCCCGCTTTGACGGCGGCTACGCCAAAGATCAGCCCGACTGCGACTACGCGCGGGATCGGCAGGCCGAAGATCGACAAGCCGACAACCAGCAGCACCACCAGCCATATCCAGATAAAGAAGTAGAGCCCGTTCTGATTGTGCGGCATCGCCGCGTCATGGGTTGTATCAGTCATTGACACTACCTCAGGTCAGATAGAGAAGCGGGAACAGGAAGATCCAGACCACATCGACGAAATGCCAGTAGAGCCCGGCGAATTCGAGGCGGCGTTCGAGGAAATCCCACGGCGCCTTGCGCAGCGCAGCGATCAGCAGCAAGCCATTAACGACGAGGCCGCCGAACATGTGCAGGGCGTGAAGTCCCGTCATCCCGAAATAGAATGACCAGAATAGGCTGGTGCTCGGCACGAAGCCTTCATGAATCTCGCTCGAATACTCATATGACTTTATTCCGAGGAACGTGAGCCCGAGCGCGATCGTGAGAAAGAGGCAGAGGCGAGTGCGCGCCAGGTTATGCGCACGCGCATAGCCAAGCGCCAAAATCATCGTAAGGCTCGAGGTCACGAGCACTAGAGTGTTGATGGCGCCCAGCTTCCAATGCACGTGCTTCGCTGACTCAGCGAAGGCCCCGTGTGACGCGAACGAGAACAGTACGAAGGCGGTGATCAGGCCGCCGAAGACCATGATCTCCGAGCCGAGGAACCACCAGATCGCGATCTTGCCCGGTGGAATTTGACGAATCGTATCGTCGTGTTCCGGAATTAGTACGTGTGCGCCTGCAGCCATTGCTAAGAGCCTCTCAGTCGGCGGCCAGCTGGATATCGACCAGTTCCTCGGGAGCTACATTTTGCGGAATATAGTCCTGCGCCGCACCGGGTACGCTGTACTCATAGGGATCGCGATAGACGCGAGGCGGCACCGCAAAATTCGGATGATGCGGTGGCGAACCCACTGTCCACTCAAGAGTGTTTGCGTGCCACGGATTTTGCTCCGCACGCGGGCCTCGGGCGAGCGAGTAAAGGAAGTTGATAATGAACGGCACCTGGCCAATGAGTAATGCGATCGCGCCATATGTCGCGACTACGTGCAGCGGCTGCAGATGCTTCAGCATGTCGTAGGAGGAGAGCTCGTAGATTCGGCGCGGACTGCCGCCGAGGCCCACGAAGAAGAGCGGGATGAATATCATGTTGAAGGTGATGAACGTGATAACGAAATGAACCTGCGCGAGTTTCTCGTTCATCATGCGGCCGAACATTTTTGGGAACCAGAAATAAATTCCCGCAAACCCGCCGAAGAACACGACCGGGAAAAGTGTGTAATGGAAATGCGCGACGACAAAGTACGTGCCGTGCATTACGATGTCCACGGCGGCCGAGCCGAGAAAGATTCCCGTCACGCCGCCGATCAGGAACGTTGCGACGCCGCCGAGCGCGAACAGCATCGGCGATGCAAACCGAATCGAACCGCCCCACAGGCTCGCGATCATCGAGAACAGGATGATCGCGAACGGCACTGAGATCAGGATGGTCGTAACGCTGAATGGACTCGCAAGGCGTGGATCCATGCCGGAGACGAACATGTGATGTGCCCAGACGACGAAGCTGAGCAAGCCTGCCGCGATCGTCGAGTAGACCATCACTTTGTACCCGAAGATCGGTTTGCGGGCGAAGACCGGGATCACTTCGAGCATGATGCCGAAACCCGGCAGCGCCACGACGTAAACTTCAGGATGACCAAAGAACCAGAACAGATGCTCCCACAACAGCGGATCGCCGCCTTTGTCGGGCTGATAGAACCCGGTGCCCATCGTGCGATCGAGCAGGAGCATGATCGCGCCCGCGATCAGCGGTCCGACCGAAAGCAGGAAAACCACCGCCGCCGTAAGCTCCATCCAGACCAGTAGCGGCAGGCGCATCAGCGTCATCCCGCGCGTGCGCAGGTTGAGACCAGTGACGAGGAAGTTCACGCCGCCCATAAGGAACGAGGCGAACTCGAGCGCGAGCGCGATGATCCAGAGGTTCTGTCCCCAGCCGACGCCGGTGTAGACAGCCTTGTCGGAGAGCGGCACGTAGCCAGTCCATCCCGAGGCGGCCGGACCTTCGGGCATGAAAAACGATGCGATGAGCACGCTCGAAGCGGCGAATATTGTCCAGAATGACATCGCGTTGAGGCGCGGAAACGCCATGTCATCAGCGCCGACCATCAGCGGGATCAGGTAGTTGCCGAACGCGCCGAGCAGAAACGGCATCGCCACGAAGAAGACCATGATCGTGCCGTGCATCGTGATGAGCGCGTTGTACTGGTCGGGACCGATCGGACCCCATCCGGGAATCGAGGTCTCAGGCCACGCGAGCTGCCATCTGATGAGGTAGCTCGATCCGCCGCCGATGAGCGCCATCACGGCGGAAAGCGTCAGGTACTGCTTCGCGATGACCTTGTGATCGACGGAGAAAATGTAGCGGCCGATGAAGCCGGCCTCGTGGGTCTCGTGATGCGCAATCGGCGCGGCGGATGCTGCGATGGCAGTCGACATTACGCTCCTCCCAGGCTACTTGCCGGCGTTGGCCAGCATGTCCGCGCGCCAGCGCGCGTAGTCGGCGGCGGTATGCACGATGATCTGCCCGCGCATCGAGTAGTGACCGAAGCCGCACAGTTCCGAGCACGCGATTTCATAGGTCCCCGGCCTCGTCACTTCGAACCATGCGACGATCCTCCGGCCGGGAACGACATCCTGCTTGAGTCTCAGATTGGGCACCCAGAAACTGTGAATGACGTCCTGAGAACTGAGCGTGACGCGAACTATTTTTCCAACGGGAACGTGAAGCTCGTTCTCCAGCGTCACGTCGTTAGGCCCGCCGAGCTTGCCATCCTTGCCTGGGTAGGTGAAGTTCCAGTTGAACTGCTTGGCGGTGACGTTGACGATAACGTCGGCGGGGGGCTGATTCTCCTTGACGAGCGCCCACGCGCGATGACCTGCGGCGTCGATGCCGAGGTCGAAGATTAGAATGATCAGGCACGGAACGATGATCCACGCGAACTCGCGCACATTGTCGCCGCGATTGTAGATCGCGCGCGGCACGCGGCCGCGTCGATAGTGAACGGCGAAGTAGACGAGCAGCACTTCGCTGACGATGAAAAAGAATCCGACGACGTAGAGAATCAGCCGGAAGACCGAGTCGATTTCGCCACCGAAGGTGGAGACGCTTTCAGGAAAGATTCCGCCCATTGCTGCCCGCCGTGGTTGTGAGTCCGGGGACAGAGAGCACGCGCTATGCCATTAGCGGCGCCTATACGGGGTCAGCGTTTTTATCAACCAAACATTCGGTAAGTGACTCCGATGGCGCCAGCAGCGCGAAGCGATGCGTCCATCGGCGGCAACAATAGTCGACTAAATGGAGCGGGAAGTCAGAACAGGAAGCGGCGGGTGTTTACGCTTATCAAGAGGCCCATCGCGAACATCATGGCGATTAGCGATGAGCCGCCGTAGCTCACGAGCGGTAGCGTGATGCCGACGACGGGCAGCATCCCGGTGGCCATGCCGATATTGATCGCGACCTGCCAGAAGACGATCGCCGTGAGGCCCATCGCGAGCAATGCGCCGAAGCGATCGCGCGAATGCCTCGCGATCCATGCGCCGCGCGCGATCAGCGCCCCATAGAGCGTGAGCAGTGTGATCGATCCCATGAGCCCGAATTCTTCGGCGAAGACCGCGAAGATAAAGTCGGTGCTCTGCTCGGGCAGGAAGTTGAGCCGCGCCTGCGTGCCGTTCAGGAAGCCCTTGCCGGACGGACCGCCCGCGCCGATCGCGATTTCGGACTGGATGATGTGATAACCGGAGCCGAGCGGATCGGCCTGCGGATTCAGGAAGCTGACGAGGCGCTGGCGCTGATACGGCTTCAGGAAGTGCCAACTTGCCGGAGCGACGAGCACGGCCGCGAGCCCGAGAATCACCATCGTCCGCGTGTTCAGGCCACTGATATAGACGAGCGTCACCGTGATCAGCATCAGGATGAGCCCGGTGCCGAGATCCGGTTGCTTGAGCACCAGCACGAACGGCACTCCGAGCAGGAGAGCCGGGATGATCAAGTGGCGCAGGCCCCATCCGCCCTTGGGCGGCTCCTCGCGCAGATAGCGCACCATCACGAGGACGACAGCCAGCTTCGCCAGCTCTGATGGCTCGAGATGAAAGAAACCCAGATTGATCCAGCGGCGCGAACCGCCGGTCGCGTGTCCCGCTATCATGACCGCGATCAGCAGTCCGACCACGGCCACGTAGAGAGGATAGGCGTAGGTTTGCAGTGCGCGGTAATCGAAGAGCGCCGCGATAACCAGGGCGAGCACGCCGACCGCGATCCAGACGACCTGTCGTATCACGAGCGGATTGATCAGCTTGTGGCCGCCGTATGAAGCGCTGATCACGCTGATCAGCCCGATGCCCGCGAGGCCAAGTACGATCAGGAACACGGTCCAGTCGAAATGCAGGATGATGCGCCGATCAGGTCCCGCCACCGCTAGCGCTCCTGGGCGTCGTCGGCCGCATCCTCGGCGGATTCCGAAGTGCCGTTGTCGGTGGCCGCCGCAGGTGCGGCGCTGTCGTCGAGGACGCGCGCGATCGCGGGACGATTTGTGTCGCTGGTCAACTGCGTGTCCGCGGGCGGATAGAGCTGGAAG
>Ga0335073_10015361_pt1 | contig 10707 bp, 11 predicted proteins | sample Lox_Sample_22_FD_207093 | JGI IMG/M metagenome (GOLD analysis project Ga0335073, IMG submission 207093) | Soil microbial communities from Loxahatchee National Wildlife Refuge, Florida, United States - Lox_Sample_2.2 | ecosystem: Environmental > Terrestrial > Soil > Wetlands | place: USA...
ATCCACGGCCACCCGACGCTGTCGGAAGCGGTCATGGAAGCTGGACGCGCCGCGGACGGCTGGCTGATTCACGGGTAGTGCCGGCCCAGCCTGTCTTCTACTACGACCTCGGCAGCCCGCAGTGCTACATAGTCGGCGAGACGATCATGTCTGCGTTGCCGCTCGTGCCGGAATGGGAGCCGGTCCTCGCCTCGCAGCTCACAGCCGAGGCTGAGCTTGACCGCTCGGAGATCGCGCGGCTCGTGTCAGGGCTCGGGCTCCAGACGCTCCGGTGGCCGACAACGTGGCCGCCCCCGACGACCGAAACCGCGATGCTCGCAGCCACGTACGCCAAGAAGATCGGCCGCGGCGTCGCCTTCTCGATGGCCGCGTTCCGACAGACGTTCGCGGGCGGCCGCGACATCGGCGACGAGAACACGATCTTGATCGCCGGGGCGGCGTGCGAGATGCACCCGACAGCGCTGACCAAGGGCCTGCGGATGGCCTCGACCGCCCAGGCGCTCGAGAGCGCGAACATGCGGGCCCGAGCGGCCGGCGTCACGACCCTGCCGGCGATCGAGATCGACGGCCACACGTACGAGGGCGCCGAGGCGATGGCCCTGGGAGGCGCCGGGTGAAGGCAAACCGGCTCTACCACCTGATCGTCTCCCGCGAAGGACGCGAGCCGGCGTTCCTGTCCGACCCCAGCCGGACGGACCGAATCGAGGTCGTCTCGGTCGACGACGGCGAGGTCATCCTGTTCTGGGAGGTCGACCCGAAGCGGGCCTCGAGGCTACTGAGGCTCCTGCGTGCCGATCTCGCGAGCCTCGACTCCGACGAATTCTTCGACAAATGGCTCGACGCCGACGCCGAGGACTTCTGAGCGGTCGCCATGTCCCCGACCGAAGCCGCCAACCTAGCCCGCCTGTTGCGGCCTCAGGTCGGCGACGAGCGCGTGCTGGCGGCGATCGCGAGCATTCCCCGCGAGCGTTTCGTGCCCGCCGAGGAACGCGACCGCGCCTACGAGAACGTGGCACTCCCGATCGGCGCCGGCCAGACAATCTCCCAGCCGCTCGTCGTCGCCCGCATGCTCGAGACGCTCGAGCTCAAGCCGACCGATCGCGCCCTTGACGTCGGCACCGGCTCCGGCTATCACGCGGCGCTGCTGTCGTTGCTGGTGGACCACGTCTGGACGATCGAGCGCCATCGAACGCTGAGCGCCGAGGCCGAGCGTGCCGTTCGCGACCTCGGCATCGACAATGTCACGTTCGTCGTCGGCGACGGCTACCAGGGGCTGCCTCGCGAGGCGCCGTTCGACGCGATCAACGTTGCGGCGGCCGCCGGCGACTCGGTGCCCGAAGCGCTCGAGGGCCAGCTCGCGGATCAAGGACGGCTGGTGGCGCCGGTCGGGTCGGCCAACCAGCGCCTGATCCTGACCCAGCGCGTCGGCCGGCGGCTAGTTCGCCGGCAGCTCGAGCCGGTCCAGTTCGTCCCGCTCGTCCACGGCAGCCCCGACTAGCCGCTCGCGCATCACCTCGACCGCCACCGGGCTCGAGTCGACGAGTACGAACCGGCGACCGAGCGCGCGGCACACGGCGCCGAGCGTGCCGGAGCCCGCGAACGGATCCAGGCACCACCCGCCCGGCCGTGACGAGGCGGCGACCATCCGCCGCAACACGCCCTCGGGCTTCTGGGTCGGGTAGCCGGTCTTCTCGCGCCCGTTGGTGGGAACGATCGTGTGGAACCACACGTCGGTCGGGCGCTTGCCACGGGCGGCCTTCTCGGCGCTGACGAGGCCCGGCGCCATGTACGGCTCGCGCTCGACCGCGTCGGCGTCAAAGAAATGCGCCCCCGGAGTCCTCACGTACACCAGGATCGTGTCGTGCTTGGCCGGCCACCGCCGGCGCGGCTTGGCCCCGTAGTCGTAGCTCCAGATCAGCTCGTTGAGGAAGGCATCGCGGCCGAACAGCTCATCGAGCAGCAGCTTGCAGTAGTGGGCCTCGCGATAGTCGATGTGGAAGTAGAGCGTCCCGTGTGGCGCGAGCAGCGATCGGGATCGATCCAGCCGCGGCTCGAGGAACGCCAGGTAGTCGCCGAACGCGTCGTCGTAGCTCAACGAGCGCAGCAGCTGCGACCGATACCGCCGGCCCCCGAAGCCAACGCGGTCCCCATCGACATCGTCCGCGACGACCGACAACGAACGCCGCGTCTGCGCCCGTCCGGTATTGAACGGCGGGTCCATGTAGATCAGATCGAACGCACCCTCGGGTAGTTCCGCGAGCACGGCGGCGTTCTCGCCCGCGACTACCAGATCGTCGTCGAGCACGATCGGGTCGCTCGCCGTCTGAATTCGCATGTCCACGAGACCGTATCGACGGGCACGGCGACACCCCCCGGTTGGGGGCCTATACACCCACTTGACGCCCCAAAACGCTACGATCGCTGGTCGGTGATTACTAACCGCTACCACGCGCTGCGCAATTCCCCGCTCGGCGTACGACTGGCGAAGTCCCCGCTCGGACGTCTCATCACCCAGTCGCCTCTGCGCGCGCGCATGACGCGCTACACGCTCGGGTCGATCGTCGCCGCCGCGACGAGCGCGATCGTGTTCGCCGCGCTGTACGTGATGGGCGTGGGCACGACCGCGTGCTCGATCGTCGCGTTCCTCGCCGGCGCGATCCCGAACTGGATCCTGAACCGGCGCTGGGCCTGGCGAGTCGAAGGACGGATCGCCTTCGGCCGGGAGATCGTGGCCTACGTGATCGTCTCGGCACTGACGCTGTTCATCACCGCGGAGACGACCGCGTGGACCCAGCGTCACGTGCAGAGCATCCCCGCGCACCACGGCATCCGCGTGCTGCTCGTGACGGGTTCCTACCTGGCGGTGTTCGCGATTCTGTTCGTAGCCCGGTTCGCGGTCTACGAGGTGTGGATCTTCTCGGGACGCAGTCGCGTCCGCGCCGCCTTCCGGTCGCGCATCCACGTGCGCAACGCAGCCCGCGCGAACCGCACGCCGTAGCCGAAGTTCCCACCCTTCTTGGTCCCGGTGGCGTGCACCCCTCGGTCGCGCATCGTCGTCGGCACCTCGGCCAACCGATAGCCGTGCAGAGCGGCGCTGATCATCAACTCCGAAGCCTGATACTGCGGCTGCTCGAGCACGACGTCGGCGGTCACCTCGGAACGCATCGCCCGGATCCCGCACGCCGGATCAGTGATCCGGTGGCGCACGAGCACGCTTATCAGTGCGCCGAACACCAGCACTCCGAGATGGCGGATCTTGTCGGTCGTGAGCTCGGCGCCGAGGCGCCGCGAGCCCGAGACGAAGTCGGCTTTGTCGGCGAGAATCGGCTCGACCACGCGCGCGAGCTCGTCGGGCTCGTACTGGCCGTCGGCGTCGATCGTGGCGATCACCTTCGCGCCGCGGGCGCGAGCCAGCCAGTAGCCGAGCTTGAGCGCGGCGCCCTGGCCCCGGTTGACCGACACGTCGCACACGAGTGCACCTGCACCCGCGGCCTTGGTCGCGGTCGCGTCGCGCGCGCCGTCCACCACGACGATGACCTCGGTCTGAAGTCCAGCCGCCGAGCGCGGGATCTCACCGATCACGCCGGCCACCGTCGGCTCCTCGTTGTACGCCGGGATCACGATCGCGAGCGGCGCGCCGAGTCCGGGGGCGTGCGTCGATAGAAAGGCAGTAGCCGCGCCCCGCTCCGCGGGCTCGAGTTCTTCGAGCGCCGTGTCGAGATTGAAGCCCTCGGTCCCCAAGGACTCGGAGGATCCACGAGTCGCCGTCACCGGGCACCTCCGGCGGTCACCGGAGCCGCCGGTGCGCCCGCGGCGATCGCGTCGACGTCGGCGACCGACCACTCGTCCCACACGCCGCGTAGCCCCGTCTCAAAATCGAAATGCGGCGACCAGGAGAGCGACTTCGCTCGGCTCGGGTCGACGATCACCGCCGGCATCTCGCCCGGCCGCGCGGGCCCGTGCGTGACCTCGAACGAAGCGCCGGTCACCTCGCGCACGGCCTCGACGACTTCGAGCACCGACATCGACCTCCCCGAGCCGATCACGACCGGACCCTTCCAATCCTCGTCGACCAACCCGAGGCGCACGGCGGCGATCACGTCAGACACATGGACATAGTCGCGCACCTGGCGGCCGTCGCCGTAGATCTCGAACGTCCGCCCCAGCCTGATCGCCCGCATCAGACGCGCGACGATGCTGTCCTTTGCCTGCATGCCGGGCCCGTATACGTTGGTCAGCCGCAGGCACACGCACCGGACGCCGTAGGACGCGGTGTAGGCCGACATCAGCATCTCGCCGGCGGCCTTGGTGGCGCCGTACGGGGTGAGCGGCTTCAGAACCGCTGTCTCGACGATCGCTGGTGCCTCCATCGGACCCGTGACGGCGTTGGTCGAGGCGAACGCCAGCGAGCGCACCCCGGCCGCCCGCGCGGCCTCGAGCACCGCCTGGGTACCCGCCACGTTGGTCTCGAACGTCCCAACCGGATTCTCGACCGATCGCAGCACCGACGTCACCGCGGCCAGGTGTACGACCGAGTCGATTCCACCCGCGAACGCCGCGTCCAACACATCGCCGTCCAGGATGTCGCCGACAACGACGTCAACGGACGGATCGGGATGGGGCTTCAGGTCGACCACGCGAACGACCGCGCCGGCCTGCGTCAACTCCGCCACCGCGTGGCGGCCGATGAATCCTGAGCCTCCCGTGACGAGGACCCGGCGTCCCCGCAGGGCCGTCGAGTCGCTCACGTTTGGGCCAGGGCGCCCGTCGACGTCTGGGGCAGCTCGCTGGTGGTGGCGCGCCAGCTGACGGTCGGCATGATCGCCGCGAGGTCGACGCGGTCCTTGTGCCGCTCGACAACCTCGAACAGGTGGTCGATCAGCGTCATCGACAGCAGCGTCGGCTGCAGGCCGAGGTCCACGAGCGCCGTGTGCTTGGCGTTGTAGTAGTGATCCTCCGCCTCAACGCGCGGGTTCTCGACCTGCTCGATCGTGGCCTCGCCCGGGAACTCCTCGGCGATCGTCTCGGCGATCTGGCGAACCGACAGGTGCTCGGTGAACTGGTTGAAGACGCGGAACTCGCCTCGCTCGGCCGGGTTCTCCGAGGCGAGACGGATACATTCGACGGTGTCGACGATGTTGATCAGGCCGCGCGTCTGCGAGCCGTTCCCGTAGACCGTCAGCGGGTGGCCGAGCACCGCCTGGATCACCATCCGGTTCAGCACCGTCCCGAACACGCCGTCGTAGTCGAAGCGCGTCGCGAGGCGCGGATCGAGCTTGGTCTGCTCGGTATCGGCGCCGTACACCACTCCCTGGTTGAGGTCGGTCGCGCGCAGTCCCCAGATGCGGCAGCCGAACTCGATGTTGTGGCTGTCGTGCACCTTCGAGAGGTGGTAGAAGGAGCCCGGCCGCTTCGGGTAGAGCATCCGGTCCTTGCGCCCGTTGTGCTCGACCTCGAGCCACCCCTCCTCGATGTCGATGTTGGGCGTGCCGTACTCGCCCATCGTCCCGAGCTTGACCAGATGGATGTCGCGGTCGATGTCGGCGATCGCGTACATCACGTTGAGGTTGCCGATCACGTTGTTGGTCTGCGTGTACACGCAGTGGGCCTGGGAGATCATCGAGTACGGCGCCGCGCGCTGCTCGCCGAAGTGGACGATCGTGTCGGGCCGGAAGTCGCCGACCATCTCGTGGACGAACGCCGGGTCGCACAGATCCCCGACGTAGCTCTTGATGGTGTTGCCCGAGACCTCGGTCCAGGCGGTCAACCGCTCCTCGAGCGTGGAGATCGGCACCAGGCTCTCGACGCCCATCTCCTCGTCGTAGCCACGACGCGCAAAGTTGTCGTTGACCGCTACGTCATGCCCGAGAGCATTGAGGTGAAGCGCGGTCGGCCACCCAAGGTATCCGTCACCGCCAAGAACCAAAATTCGCATGTAGGGGCTCCAATGCCTGACGTTCGACTAGGGAATCTTGAGCGCTCGTGGCCTGTGAGGCGGCGCGTCAATGGGCCAGATTCCAGGCAATCCCTGGCCCGCGAGCGCACGAGGATAGCCGACGAACCGTACGCGAGACGTAAGAGCACTGCCGCGGCAGGCCGTCGGACGCCGCCAGAGATTAGAGGACATTCACGTCAATTGGCGCCGCCCGCCCTCCGGCGGGACCGGGCACTCCTGCTGCTACCGTCCCCGCGGCCCCTTGTCTGAGCAGACCCTAGACGCACCGCCGATCGCCGTCCCGGGCAGCCCTCCCCCGGAGCGCGAGGATCGCACCGGCGCCGATTGGCGCGCGCTGGCCTACCGCTACCGGTGGGTGCTGACGGCTGCCGGGCTCCTGCTCGTGTCGCTCGGGATCGTGCTCTATGCGCGCGCGCGCCCGGGCTATGACCCCTACGGCTGGCTCGTGTGGGGCAAGCTCACGATCCACGCCGCGCTCGACACCAACGGTGCGCCGTCGTGGAAGCCGCTGCCATATCTGTTCACTGTCCCGTACGCGGTGTTCGGGCGCTACGCGCTGTGGCTGTGGATGGTGACCTCGGTGGCGATCTCGCTCAGCGGGCTGATCTTCGCGTGGCGGATCGCCTTCCGCCTCACGTACTCCCGGCCCGAGCGCCGCTACGCCTCGTACGTCGCGGGGCTGTTCGCGGCGGGGTTCCTGTTCGCGATGCAGGATCCCGTCGGCAACTTCAACTACACGCACTATGTCCTCAGCGCGGAGTCCGACACGATGATCGTGTCGATCTGCCTGCTCGCGGTCGACCTGCACCTGTCCGGTCACCACAAGGCCGCGTTCTGGATCTGGTGGCTGGGGGCGCTCGGGCGCCCCGAGGTGTGGCCGTATTACGGACTCGCCGGGCTGTGGCTGTGGTGGAAGCAACCCGGCTATCGCTGGTGGCTGTACGGCTCGGTCGCGGGGCTGGTCTTCCTCTGGTTCGGCATTCCGGGCCTCTCCTCAAAGAGCTTCCTGACCGCCGGCAACATCGCCGAGAACTCGCCCCGGGCGATCCACGGCAACAAGATCACCGGGACGATCACCCGCTTCCACGAACTGCTCCCGAACACGATCTGGGTGCTCGCCGTACTCACGGTGGCATGGGCCGCGTGGCGTCGGCGGATCACGATCCTGGTGGTCGCTGCCGGCGCGGTGCTGTGGGTATTGATCGAGATCGCGTTCGCGCTCCACGGCTTCCCGGCGGTGCCGCGCTACATGTTCGAGGCCGGCGCGATCGTCGGGATCCTCGCCGCCGTGTTCATCGGGCGGATCGTGCACGAGCTTCCCTCCCTGCTCTCCGGGCTGGTCAAGCGGGTCGCCGGGGCGCGGATCCCCGCGCGGCTGGCCACGAACATCGGCACCTGGGGCACGGTCCTGGCAGTCGTGATCGTGTCCGGATCGATGCTCGGCGCCGCCCACCGGCAGGAGCGCCTCGAGCGCAAGGATCTGCGCTCGCAGCGCGCCCGGACGGTTCTGATCGGCCGGCTGTCGGGCGTGGTCAACACGCTCGGCGCCTCGAACATGTTCGCCTGCGGGCAGCCGAACATCCCGATCGGGTACCAGAGCGTGTTCGCGTGGTATGCCGGGGTCAAGACCGGTGTGCTCTACGTGAGCCGGTCGTACATCGCCAAGCACCCGCACCCGCTCGTCAACATCTACCCGATCGCCGGCGCGGGCTGGAAGGTCTTCCCGAGCCTCGTCGATCCCGCGCACGCGGCCGCGTGCAAGAAGATGACGCTCGTCTACCACGGCTCATGAGGCCGTGCGGTCCCGGGGCCGGACGGCTGGTCGCAGACGCCTGGCGATAGCCGGCGTCGCGCTGATCGTCCTCATAGCCGTCCTGATCGTCGTTCTGACGGTCTCGGGCGGAAAGAGCGGGCCGCCGCCGCTCCCGCTTCCGGGGATCGGCCAGCCGGCGAAGCCGGGCGACCCGTTCGCGTATGTCGCGAGCAGGGAGTCGGACTTCGTGGCCAGGGCGATCGACGGCACCGATCACGCCCTGTTCGTCAAGAGCCCCGGTGGCGCGCTCGCTACAGCCGCCCGGGTGTCGGCGTTCCGGCCGATGATCGATGCGGCCGTTGCCGGCACCGGGATCGACCCGAACATGCTCGAGGCGCTCGTGTTCGTCGAGAGCGCCGGCCGCCCCGGCGTGATCGCAGGAGTCGACCCGGTCGACGCCTCCGGGCTTACCCAGATCCTCGCCTCGACCGGCCAGTCGTTGCTCGGGATGCACATCAACCTGGCGCGTAGTCGGCGTTTGACCGGGCAGATCGACGCCGCCGCCTTGCGCGGGCAGAACGGACGGGTCGCGCGTCTGGAGCGCCAGCGGGCCGCGATCGACGACCGCTTCAACCCGACCAAAGCGTTGGCGGCGAGCGTGCGCTACCTACGGATCGCCGAGCGGGACCTTGGACGCACCGACCTCGCGTTCGAGTCCTACCACATGGGGATCGGCAACCTGCAGCGCGAGCTCGACCTGTACGACGGCGGGCACGCCGTGCCCTACCCGCAGCTGTACTTCGACACCGCACCCGATCACAACCGGGCCGCCTACGACCTGATCTCGAGCTTCGGTGACGACTCCTCGCTCTACTACTGGCGGCTCCTCGGCGCCGAGCGAGTTATGCGGCTCTACCGGACCGATCGGGCCGAGTTGGACCGCCTGAGCGCGCTCCAGACCACGGTCGACTCGAACGCGTACGTGCTCCATCCCCCGGACGCGGTCCGCGCCTTCGCCACCCCGGACGCACTCGACCGTGCCTACGCCGCGCGCGCGATCCTGCCGCTGCCCTCGAACGCGCGGGCGCTCGGGCTCGCGTACGACCCCGGGATCGGCTCGCTCGCGTCGCAGCTTCACGTCAAGCCGGCGCTCTACCGGGGCCTGCGCCCGGCCGCGCTCGACCTTCTGGTCGAGCTGGCGGCACGGGTGCGCACGCTCTCGGGCGGCCTCGCACCGTTACGCGTCACGAGCGCGGTCAGCGACCTTCGCTACCAGCAGGCGCTCGGGATAACCGACCTGCCGGCGGCCGCCGGATGGTCGTTCACGATCGCCCGCCGATACGTCAACCGCACCCAGGCGGACGCGTTCCAGGCGATGCTCGACCGGCTACAGGCGCTCGATCTGATCGCGTGGGAGAGATTCCCCTCCGAGATCGAGGTCACGGTCGCCTCGGACGCCTCGCAAGCCCTCGTGCACGGCCCGTGAACCGCCACGGGGCGCATCGTGGAGCGCTAGCTTCACGCCACCGTGCCAGGCGTCGTCCAGATTCCTGAGAGCGATCTCGCTCGCGTTCCGGACTTCCCGTTCAAGCCGCGGTACCGCAAGTTCGCCGGGCTGAGGCTGGCGCATATCGACGAGGGCAAGGGGCCGCCCGTCGTCTTCATCCACGGCGAGCCGACGTGGTCATTCCTGTGGCGAAAGGTGATCCCACCCATAAGGGACGCGGGGTTTCGCTGTATCGCGCCCGACCTCCCGGGCTTCGGGCGCTCGGACAAGCCGATCGATATCGAGTGGTACACGTACGACCGTCACACCGACAGCGTGGCGACGCTGTTCTCCGAGCTCAAGCTCCGTGATGCAACCGTCGTGGTGCACGATTGGGGCGGGCCGATCGGGCTGCGCGTCGCGGTCGAGCACCCCGAGTGGATCGGTCGCATGGTCGTACTCGACACCGGCCTGTTCACCGGGCACCAGAAGATGACCGACGCCTGGATGGCGTTCCGCGAGCTCGCCCAGCGCAGCGAGGACCTGCCGATCTCGTTCCTGATCCGGGCCGGGTGCAAGGTGCCGCTCGCGCCGAACGTGATCGCCGCCTACGAGCGGCCGTTCCCCAATCCGGCTTCGAAGGCCGGCGCGCGGGCGTTTCCGTTGATCCTGCCGACGACGCCGGCGATGGACGGCGCCGCGACCGGGCAGCGCGTGCTCGAGCGGCTCGCTTCCGACGACCGGCCGAAGCTGATTATCTGGGGGGAAGGCGACCCGATCCTCCCGGTTGAGGCGGGCTACCGGTTCGCCCATGCGATCGGAGCCGACATCGACCACGTGATCAAGGGAGTGGGCCACTACCTCCAGGAGGACGCCGGCGCGCAGATCGGCCGCCTGATCTCCGGGTGGCTGAAAAGGAACCGATGACCGACGCGATCCGCACCCCAGACGAGCTGTTCGCCGGAGTGCCGGACTTCCGGTTCGAGCCGTCGTACCGCCAGTTCGACGGCTTCCGACTCGCACACGTCGACGTCGGCGAGGGCTCGCCGGTCGTGTTCATGCACGGGGAGCCGACCTGGTCGTTCCTGTGGCGGCACGTGATCCCGCCTGTGTGTGACGCCGGATTCCGCTGTATCGCCCCCGACCTGCCCGGATTCGGCCGCTCGGACAAGCCGGTCGACATCGAGTGGTACACGTACGACCGCCACACCGCGAGCGTCCTCGCGCTGGTGGACGAGCTTGATCTGCGCGACGCCACCGTCGTCGTCCACGACTGGGGTGGCCCGATCGGCCTGCGGGTGGCGGTCGAGCGGCGTGAGCGTGTGGCGCGGATCGTCGTGCTCGACACCGGCTTGTTCACCGGCCATCAGCCGATGACGGACGCCTGGATGGCGTTCCGGGCGTTCGTCGAGCGGACCGAGGACCTTCCCGTTGGACTGCTGGTGCGCCGCGCGTGTTTGAAGGACCCCGGTGACGAGGTGGTCGCCGCCTACGAGGCGCCGTTCTCGAACG
>Ga0335073_10015362_pt1 | contig 10707 bp, 17 predicted proteins | sample Lox_Sample_22_FD_207093 | JGI IMG/M metagenome (GOLD analysis project Ga0335073, IMG submission 207093) | Soil microbial communities from Loxahatchee National Wildlife Refuge, Florida, United States - Lox_Sample_2.2 | ecosystem: Environmental > Terrestrial > Soil > Wetlands | place: USA...
CTCGAGCCGTTATGTCAGTTTCTCGATACCTGGAAAATAGACGAAGAAGATGACAACGGTACAGTATTGACATAGCCTGCTAATAATAGGAGATTATCCGGTTGTATTTGCACAGTATAATTCCATGCTGTTCCTCGTCTGTTATTGTGTTCATCACTTTGGAAGGGAGAGTTCTCTGAATAACCCCAATGGACCTGGATTCGTAAGAACTTGGTTGCGAGAGTATTCCAAGGCGAAGTGGTTAGATATGCTTTCTGATGAAGATTCCAATGCCATCGGAACTTGGATTACGGCCTTATTCGACGGAGAAGGCATTAGCGACGATCTTATCAGGTATCTGTTTTCCATCTCACTAGTAACATAAGAATGAGTCCCCCGTATAGATGGTTGCAAATCAGTACAACTCTAATCCAACAAAGCGTGAGCGCCTACCGTCAAGGCGTTCTGCAACTCAAAACCCTGAGAGATGGATTTGAATGTATGTCCTACGACAGACTATAAAACTGATGATAGATTTCATGCAACCATTCCTTGAACCTTGCCTCCTTGGAGCTATATCGTATCTGACGGGACAACTCAAAGTGGGAACACCAGACTCGGTTGGGCCATATCTAGACATTCTCTCGTCTCTTCTAAGTTTCCTTTCATCTGCCAAACAAGAAGATGACATATTTTCTGGAATGCCGTTAGAACCAGCTCAATCTCGTGTATTACAGATTCTGGCACCATCAATTCTGAGCACAATCTCACAATTATCACTTCAACAAGCGTCATCTGTAAAGAATCTACAGAATCAACTTGATCCAATTATCGAAACACTCAGACCTTATTCAACCCAACTTCGTCCTCCCATCCCTGTAAATCGAAAGGATGTTATAAATACGCTGCGAGAAAACTTTTCAAATATCCTAGCATGGTCAGCGGGTTGGATGACTGGTTTGGCCGTTCCTCAAGGTGTGGATTTGCGATATTTGGCTGCTGCAGTGAGAACCTGTGGCACTAGTGTTACTATTCGCAATGTTGTAGACGAGATGAGAAGTCTTGAAGAGACTTCCTCGTACCATGCTGGTATTGGCTTCGTCTGGCTCATCTGATGTATAGTGACTCTAGCAGGAGCTCTATTTCAAGCTCAGTTCGATATCGGATTTGGCAAAGAGGGATTAGGTCAGAAATTCCTTCTGATGGTTGAAGAAGAGAAGGAAACCACGCAAACCGCTGTGCTTAGAAGGACGCTTATGCCGTTGGTGGAAGTTGTCAAGAGATTGATTGACTGGGATCAGATTACTGTGAATGGAAAGGAGAATGGAAAAATGGTTGTAGATTAAAGGTCAGGCTATGCTAGGATATTTCTCAGAGGAGACGAAAAGTCTGTAGGCTGAACTAGGAAATAGTCGGAATATCGCTGATGTAGCAGGAGATTTTCAAGGTTTCTTTTGATGCTTTCGGAGACATTTTTGGCTTCGATTGATTGAATGATTCCACGTTTCACTGTGCACACTATCGTTGAACCCTGCTCATCAGAAAGTGGAAAACCCGGATGTACTTTATTGTCGAGCTGCAGTTTTTCTGTGAACTCTGGCGTTTGGCCAAACTTCCAATCCCAGCCCTATTCGTCAGTTTCTTTGATGTAAGGCATACAACATTCAAGTGCGCCACGTTAGTTTGTATCTCAGGTATCCTTTCCACATTCTCCTCCCACAATTCTACAAACGGATGTTTTCCATGCATCTCCTCAAACTCCTCTCGAACAACTTGCACAAACTCTTTGAATTTGATGTCATTGTTTTCACCAGGAAACGGGACATTTGAAACGTGATTAGCACGGACACTGTCAACTCCCTGATCCCTCAACATCATCCGTCCCTCAACCTTCAACGCCAACCTCAATTGCTCCAAATCCGCTCCAAGAAGCATGGTTCCATGATGGTAGGCGATGTCCTTGGAAATTTTATACGCCGACCCAGAAACTTTGAATCCCTCGTGAGCTCGTACCATTACGATATCACCTCTATCCGTAACTGTGCATCCGTGCACATCTTTTCTCTCCATAGCTCGTACAACCAGGTCCGCATACGTCCTCCTCGTAAATTCGGGCCGAGGCATTTTCACGCTGAAATTCACATTCCCTAAATCATGGTACACGGTCCCCCCTCCCGAATAACGCCGTAAGAAGTCAGCATGTACTAGGTTTACTTGAGAAAATGGGTTCTGGTTCCGACCTATTACAACTGTTGGATTGTTTCGGTAGAAGAGAAGGATGTGGGAATGTTGGTGTGCTGTGAATAGGTATGTCTCGAGAGCCAGGTTTACGGAGGGATTGGTCGAGTGAGAAAGAACAGTGGCCTTTAGGCCTTGAGGGAGAAGGCTCATTCTAGCATTGAGAGTGAAGAAAGCTCCTTGTCAGAAGAAACGGGGATGAATGGCGACGAGGAAGACGTTGGTGGTGTGAGCGGAAGGACACCCGGAGACTAAATTTTCGGCGCGAATTGCGCCTGTGATCGGCGATGCGGAATTCGTCGCTAATTGCGGCTACAACTCAAGGATAAACCTTGTTTTCATGTTATTTCAACCGTAGTACTACATTGGTATCAAAACTACATTATCACCCTGTCAAGACTATATTGTGGCGTATTCTGGAATTTGGCCGTCGCAACGAATCGATGAGACACTTCCCTCCCACTACCTGGTAGAACAGGTTTCTTCATCCATGTTCTCCGTCTCTTGTTCATTCCATCCTCCTGCGCAACCGTTTCAATCCACCCAGGCCCTCTTCTCTCTTTAAACATAAGCGCTCTATCTTTCTTATTTTGCAATGGTATATCCTGCTGCCTTTGCAATAGCAATGATATCAGTGAAGAGGCTTCGAGACATGTTGATAAATCTTGATGCTGGTCTTGGATGGATGACTGCAGAGAATCGATGAGATCGGTCGAAAGCGACGGCGTAAGTACGAGCGGACCTAGGCCGTAAGAATCGAGTACATTCGAGAGCAATTTGGGATATGCCACATTTGTGGAGTCTGTTGTGAGAATAGAGAGAAATCGATGTAATTCGTCCAGCGTTAGAACACTCTTCATCTCCATGGTGTTGAAGAAGGTGTCCGCATCTCTTTCGAAGGAGTCTATTATTGCCAATATAGATTCCTGTGAATTCTGTGAAGATGTCATATGGTGTTTAACCAAATCCAGATATTCTCGATAAGTGAAGGGCGTTGGAACTTTATCCAGTAATTGCTTCAGGAATGTTGAATTCGAAAGGGCGAGTGGAACCAAGGAATGCGAATCAGGTAATAAATCTCTTGAAAACAAGTCTTCATCAAGAAGAAATTGTATCGTCTCTTCCGGATATATCACCATTTCCGATTTATCCTTGTCTTGGATGAGCATTCCGAGTAGCTTTTTGACAAATCCAGCTCCCAGTTTAGTTTTCTTTCGGGTCTCGCTTCCTCGATTGACTTGAAAATCCTCTCGAAAATCTTTAAACAGAGAGTCGAATTTCGTAACATCTTCCGTATCTAGGGCGATCTGTAGTTCTGAAAACAATTTTTTCAATTCGGATTTTTCGACCTTCCTCTTTTTGGAGGATGATTTGGGTGCGAGGAGGATCGAGGGGTTGCCTAGAGATATGTCTTTCTGAGGTGGTTTCCTTCCAATGGCGTTGAGGAGAGTGGAGGTTTGTGGAATAGTGATGGGTATTGCCAGTGTTCGTCCTTCCTCAGAAGTTATGACTAAGTATGACGAGGATGGATCGGATGTTGAGATTAATGAAGGAGAAGAAGTTGCTATGTCGTATTCGGCTTGGATTGTTTCGTAGATGATGTCGTAGATGAGAATGCTAGTTGCAGATGTGAGGAGGATATGAGATGGTGAGAGTGGATGCACTGTGCGAAAGCTCCCGGGGAGTCGCAGTGTTTTTGATGACTGGTTGGGTGTTGTGATATAGAGATCTCGTTTTAACAAGTGAAAGAGTGTGTTTGACTTGGGGTCATAAGAAACGTACAATACAGTTTGTAACTATTGGTTAGCGAGTACCCGGAAGAGAATCGTACAGTTCTTGATGGGGTGATCTCCAATTCCTTCGGTGCCTCGACTGAAGAAAGCACGAACCATCGAGTCTCATCACTCACACTCAGTAACACAAACTCATTGGCGAATTTCTCTTTCGTCAACATACACTCCGTCCCAGAAAAGCTCTGAATATACTTGGTGTCTCCACTGGGACCATCCCACTTCCATATACTCTCTTTTTTGCCATTCTTGAAACATTCGTACGGCTGGTCTCCCTCGTACTGCACAAAAGCGACCTCTCCAGTGTCATCGACGAACATAATCTTCTTCACACCATTTCGCAGCGGGATACTGAATGTATGTGCCTCAACACCAGTCTGTATCCAACAAAACAATTGAATATCCCCGCGGTTTTCATAAGCAGACCACATCACAGACAATTCAGGCCCCTTCCGAAGGCACAGCGGGGGACACAGGAATCGGACATCCCAACTCATGCTGTAGGCAGATATTACTCTATTCGGTGCAATCTACATGTGAGATCCGACCTTCAGACTTGGATCTTACCGTCTGTATTGAGAGACCGTCTCCGTCCGAAGCGATGGCAGCTTCGTTCTGGGCATTTCGCACTGATGAAATTTGAGTTTTGGCTGCATTGTTGCTGGCAGCCAGAGGGAATGGGGGTGATATGCTAGCCATTGTATAGTATGATATGACGGAAGAGGATATAATCTGGATTACAGCATTGAGGTTGATGCTGGAAAGGCCTCACTGTCGCTTGAATTGCGGTGATAAAAGTTCGAACGAAAAATTTCACGGCCTTGAGAATTTTGTAAATTCGGTAAATAAGAAATATTCACTGTATATATTTCTGTAAATGCCTTAAAATAGTTGAATCAGGCACGGGACGGAGATGTATGTCGAAATTGCAATTTACAAACAAGGAATCCAAAACCGCCGAAGAAAGAGGGGCAGGCAGTCTAATAATAACAATACCCGTCTTACAACCCAGCAAATTATTATTACTGCCCAGTCAACGAGAAAAAAAAAAAGAAACTATAGCCAAGAGCTCAGCAGCATCATCATCACTATCATTCCATCGATAGGCTGGATTAGAGTTAGACATCCATCCTCGAAACACTGACTGCACCCTGGTCTGGATTGGTATTGGCTATTTTTGTATTGGTGGAACGCGTCTCGTAGTTCACTCAGGGGCTACCTTTGAGGGGATCGTCACAGGAAAACAGAAGATTGTACGGAAGGAAGGATGAGACTGTCAACACTCGTTTTTGCCCCTGCCATCGCCTTATTAGTTGGTATTGTTCATGCTCAAAATACGGCTACAACTACAACAACCCCTGCTGCTGCTGCTGCAACAACCACAACTGCTGCTGCGGCAGCTGCTACAACAACAGCAACAACAAATGCTGCTGCTAACACTGCAACCACAACCACAAATGCAGTTCTTCCTGCCGTGACAACATCTTCTACAGGTACAAACACTGCTACTTCTGCCACCACCACAAACACCCAAAACAAAGCATCATCCACTTCAACAGAAGCAGCATTGCCACAAATTTCCTCCTCCACCAATCCTCCACTTCCCTCGCTAAACACGAATCAGCCACTTCCCTCTCTCACTCAAGACAACGCCAACATCCCAACATACCAGGTTGTCATCCCAAACAACGTAAATAATCCATTCCTTCAAACCTCTCCCTATCCCCAAAACACTGTATTCATCGTCGTCGGCTCCGTCCTTGGCGGAATCGCTTTCCTTCTAATCGGCTGGCGAGCAATTCGCATCCTCTGGCTCTATCGCCAATCACGTCAAAGAAAAGACCAAAAATACTCGGAAATGGCAGAATCCTCTCGACCATTCCCTCATTCCGGAAGTCATTCGTCATTATTTCCACCTCCTGCATCTTCCGGAAATACCATTTCGATGGACTTCTTAAGAGCAGATCGTGCTTCAAAAGCAGGATCGTTCTATAATTCACCTAGACCCTCTTCCACTCGACCATCCACTTCCACAACAGCAGCAGGACGACCCACTTCAACCATTCCACGAAGTGGATCTTCGGGGAACCTCTTAGCATCCAATAATGTCCAATTCTTCTCCCCTTCAGCACATCCCGGTGGGACTACTGCTGCCGTATTAGGAACTCAGGCAAGAGAATCAGTATACTTGCCTCCCGGATATTATTTGCGTGATGCATCTGCAAACAATTCGTCTACTTCCATTGCCCAACCCTCTCCAAAACAACCATGGGCGGCACCCACTACACCTGCTTCCTCACAAAGCTTTTTATTATCTGATTTGCCTCCTGTACCCAATATCCCTGGCTCAAGAAAGAGTGTCGCGAGTTCAGTGGCCGCAAGTACGAATGGAGGAGAGAAGATTTATGATGCTAGACCGGTCAGTGGGAATGGTAATGGACAATATCCGAGTCATAGAAGAGGACCGAGTGGTGGTACGGGGGATATCTATTATGGTGGCACTGCAGATCGACGAGCTAGTCGACCTTCTCAGGCTTTGGATGACTTGTTGGGTGGAAGGAATTGATTTCATGGAAATATTTCATATTTTTGCTTAGGAAGAGTTATATTTGCATGTCGCAAGAATTTAATCGAATAGAGATTCCCCTGCGTTACTGATTTTGGAGTTGTGTTGCTTGCCTCGTTGTAAATTTAGTTCTGCAGTCGTTGGATTTTCAGGGGCTCCTCGAGATAATCGATTAGCAGTTTTGCTTGTTGACTTCGCATCTACCCCACACCGACTCCGCAACTGGTCCCCACTTCGAAACGAACTCATTTGCCTCCATTCGAACGTCGAGCGTGGGCAATTCCCAATGATGTCTGAGGTTCCGCATACCCAAGTCCTTATTGTTGGCGCAGGTCCAGTTGGACTCTTCCTGGCTCTGAAAATAGCCCAACAAGGAATCCGCACCACTGTCATCGAAGCCGAAACTGACATCGTCAAATCCCCTCGAGCGACAGCGTACCCACCTTTCTCCTGACAACTTTCCAACTAAGGATATAGATACTTCCCCATAGTTCTCAACGAAATGCAGAAAATAGGCATCTACGAAGACGTCATAAACGCAAGCATCCTGAATAAAGACGGATTCTACTTTCGCACTCCCTTCTCCAAAGGAAACGAAGTCCTCGCCCAGCTAAAAATGGGAAAAATTCCCAAGGGAGAATTGAGATTTGATTTTGCAGCTGCAAATCTGGGACAAGATGATCTGGCAAAGTTGATTCTGGAACATGCTTCCAAATTACCCAATTTCGAAATAAAGTGGGGTCATCGATATGTTGGCTGCAAACAGACTGAGAAGGAAGGAAAGGTTACCGTGTGTGCAGTTACAAATAAAGGAGAGAGGTTTTTGTCTGCTGAATATGTTGTCGGATGTGATGGAGCGACTTCGCAAGTGAGACGGTCTTTGTGTATCCCGTTCGAAGGATTTACTTGGGACGTATGTCCCGCATCTCAACGTCTTTCTCCAGCTCACACGCTAACTGTTTCTATAGGATCATCGATTTGTGGCAACAAACGTCAAATACGATTTTGGAAATTATGGATTCGGAATAGTCAATATGGTTGTGGACCCCGAAGATTGGGCCGCAATAGGTCAGATCACAAAAGACGTTTGGAGAGTAGCTTATGGGGAACCGGCGAATTTATCCGAACAGGAAATTCTCGACAGATTGCCACAAAAGTACGAGAGATTATTTCCGGGCCCAAGACCGTTGAAATACGAAGTGGTGAGTGCAAGTCCCTTTTGGGCACATCAGCGCACCGCAACACACTACCGCGAAGGACGTGTGATTCTTTGTGGAGATTCAGCTCACGTATCTTTCCTTTACTGTTGCTCAACAAGTTAATATTGTAGTCGAATAACCCCTTGGGAGGTTTGGGATTAACAACTGGCCTACTGGATGCTGCAACACTCGGAAATTGTCTGATTAGAATTATGATTAAGGGTGAGTCAGATACGTTGTTGGACCGATATGCGGAATCACGAAAGAAAGCATGGGTGGAAGTGACGAATGTGGAATCAGCAGCCTTTAAGAATCGTCTTGTTAGTATCGAACCAGAGCATGTGGAAGAAAGAAGTCGCTATTTCGACGCTCTAAATAATGATCCAAACATACATCGCCGGATTGCGAATAGTTTGAATGAAGTTCTGCAAGATCTTTCCGCGGACTAAATGGGGATGCACTCTAGAGTGAAGGAGTATTCTCGATTTCTGTCAGATATTCGCTGCAGGAAGATCAGTAGAAACATCTTAGTGGGGAAGAAATCGCATAATTGATAGATATCAGATTAAGCCTTGCGTGTATTTTGATTGATCGTGAGATGCGTAGGTTGCGGGGTTTCCATCAAATCCGCCGAAATCTGTAAAATTGTTTCGACTGTTCTTGGACCCCGAATGTGGTTGTCATCTGCAACGCCTTGCACGACAGATCGACGTCGAAACTACGTCATAACATGTCAAGACCTGACGCACGAAAAGTCGACTTCTATATAATGGCCTCGGGGCCGAGCAATCGAATTCCATCACACTCCTCTTCTCAAATCCATCTTTCAATCCTCATAACCATCGCTCAAAAATAGTCATCAAAAACTTCCGCGAAATCAAACTCGATCTGATCATGTCTGCCCGAAGTGCTTTAGTACGCAGTCTCCGAGTCGTTTCCACTCCGACAACTACCAACACGATCGCCACTCGATCATTTGTCTCATCGTCGGTGGAATACAGAACTGCCACTGAGACAATCAAAGATGCCGCCAAAACCGTTGACCGAACTATCTCACAGGCGGCTATCAAGGGTCTCGAAGGTGTCGAGAAGGTGAATGAAGTAGCAAAAGATGCGTCGGAGAAGGTTGGCATTAAGTTAGAATCATCTCCCGACCCGTTGGATGTTGGTCCGGTGAGCGAGAAAGCAGGAGTTAAAGCGGAAAAGGCAGAGGTGAAAGCAGAAAAGGCTAAAGAAGGAGCAAAGGCAGGAGTTAGGGACGCAGCTGATAAAGTGAAGGATGCTGCAACCTGAGATGTCAATAGATGAACTCGAGGGGTCGTGGATGTAGTTAAAAGATGGAAATTTGAATTGATTTGGTTGCATGATCTCTGCAGACTATCTAATTCTGAAGAAGAAAAGGCCCTGCTTGAATATGTCATCGAAGATCCGGTTGCGGACTCGTTTACTCTGACCATTCTAAGTATGACCCAGAATGGTACGAGGAATGTAAGGCTCTTCCAGCTGTTTAATTTCCTCCTCCGTAAGCTCAATATGCAGAGCCTCGACCATCTCCTTTATTCTTTCTTCAGAGTTCAATCCCACGATCGGTGCAGAGACAGCTACGAGTCAGCTCAGTTGGTTGGACAACGTACTGTCTTTACTGAGAAGCCAGGCGGTGGCAAGTTGTGCCATGGAAATTCCCTTTTTCTTTGCCAAAGCTTCAACACGATCAATTATCTCGTTTTCAGCATCTTGATCTGTGACCAACATCTTCAAAAAATTGTCACTAGTAGATCTCAAGGATTCTGCACTTCGGGGCTTTGCAAGAGCTCCTCGTGCAACCGGTGACCATGGAATTACCCTTGAATAAGCATGGCCCCCGAAACTGATGTGAATTACCCAACCCCTGATTCCTTGCAAGCCGGAAGCATCTCACGCTCTTCTTCACGGTAGATGAGATTGTAATAATTCTGCATGCTGATGAACTTTGTCCATCCATTCTTCTCGGCAACATGCTGATAACCTAGGAATTGATAGGCAAACATGGATGAGGCTCCAATGTACCTAACCTTTCCGGATTGTACCACATCTTTGCATTAGCAGAGGAGCCTGGCCGATACGTACCATGAAGAGCCTTCATAGTCTCCTCACGGGGAGTGTCATAATCGTAACGATGAATTTGAAGGACATCGATGTAGTCAGTGTCAAGGCGCTTTAAGCTTGCCTCGACAGCTTCAAAAATATGTTTCCTGCTCAATCCTAATGTCAATGCGAGGCTCGAGGACAGGAAAATACCTTTCTTATTGACATAATCCCGAGTCTCGGCTTGATTGGGCATAATCCGGGCCCCGTGTGGATCATCAGAGAGTGAAAAGAAACATTTTGTCAAGATGACGAGTTTCTCCCGGGGAATACTGTACTTCTTGATAGCTTTTGCAATCAATTCCTCAGAAATACCCTACCATCAGTCGAGCTAAATTGGGTTTGAATACGTTTGAGTAGGCATTTGCAGTATCCCATGTTTGGATTCCAGCATCCCAAGCCGCTTTGAGAAGAGGGAGAGCTTTCTCTTCATTCAATACCCACTTTTGCCATGTGTCCGACCCATAGGACATGCAACCCAAAACTGCCGTTAGTGGATGCGGGGTAAAGGATACATACTGATACGCGATACTTTGAGCCCTGAGTTGCCGAGGCGGATATATTTCATTTGCTTTTCAGAAGACATTTTTGATGAGAGCCAATGTACAATTGATTATTATTCCAGAGCGATGCGGGAGGATCAAGGAGGGGGGAGGTTTATTAGCAGGATCCAAAATTTGGGAGTCGGCGAGTTTCCGCTGACCCCAGAGATGCGTCGCTAAACTCCGGCGGAGATTACTCGACCGATGGCAGGATCGGCAATGCCCCCCACCCCCCCAGTTGTTCAATGGCGGTTGTTCAGATGAGAGTT
>Ga0335073_10015363_pt1 | contig 10707 bp, 8 predicted proteins | sample Lox_Sample_22_FD_207093 | JGI IMG/M metagenome (GOLD analysis project Ga0335073, IMG submission 207093) | Soil microbial communities from Loxahatchee National Wildlife Refuge, Florida, United States - Lox_Sample_2.2 | ecosystem: Environmental > Terrestrial > Soil > Wetlands | place: USA: Florida...
GAGCAAGCGGCAGATGACGAGGACCGGGAACGGGTGAGCGATGTCTTCGACGATGTCGGCCTGCGTCCGGTCCGCGATGCCGTCGACCAGGCTGCTGATGATTTCTTCCATCTGCGGTCGCATGCCATCGATCTTGTTCGGCGACTGCGGCGGCCCGAACTGGGACATGACCAGGCGCCTGAGCCGATCGTGCTCTGGCGGATCACGACGAATGAACGGGGGATCCTGACCCGGAGCGGAGTCAAGCGGGGGAGGTTGACTGGTCGGCAGGTAGGACAGGTTGCGTCCGTCCGAGCTGACCCGTGGATCGTGCAGCAGCGCGACGATCTCCCGGTAGGTGCTGACGACGTAACTTCCGTCCTCTTGCCGCGATACCGGCTCCTGCCGAAGCTCGCCATACAGCGGGTACGGATCGGAGCGGCTGGATTGGTCGAGAACCTGCTCAAAGGCGGTGGCCGGTGCCATTACGTGCCCTCCCCTGCTCGTCCCTCGCGTGGCCTGTCGTCACTACTGGCCGTGCACGAGCTCGGCGCGGCGTTCGGCCGGGTCGTGGCCGGTCAGTACGACCGTGGCCTGAAGGCCAGCCTGGAAATGGTCGGGTACCTCGGCCGGCACGGGCTCGGTACTGCCCGGCGGGTCGACGCCCGAGAACTTCGGGGGGAACGGCGCAGCGTTTTCGATCAGCCGCCGGTAGTGATCCAGCCACATGGCCTGATCAAAGGTCACTGCGGCGGTCACGCGGCCGTGGTAGCCGTAGGCGGCGACGAACCGGTGCTTGGCAGTCGAGCCTTGCGTGATGACGACCTCGTCGGCCAGGGTCGGGACGCCGACAGACTTGATATTGATGCCGAACTGGCTCGACCAGAACACCGGTAGCGCCAGATGCGGCCAGCGATGGGCCTGGTCGCTGATCATGTTGTGAGCAGCGACCTCCGCCTGCGCGACCGCGTTGCCCCAGTGCTCGAGGGCCAGGAACTGGTACCGGTAGACCGGGTGCGGGAAGCGGGCGACGTCGCCGGCCACGAAGATGTCATCGGTGACCAGGCCATTGACGTCGAAAGCGCGGCAGCCCGCGTCGCAGCCAACGCCCCACACGCCGAACGCGAGCCCCGAACCCTGGAGCCATTCGACATTCCTGGCGGACCCGAGCGCCGCAACCGCCACCTCGACATCAAGCGTGTCGCCGTCAGACAGGTGCGCCCGGCGCAGCCGCCCGTCGGCATCTCCCTCGAGCCGGGTGATCGAGACGCCGCATCGCAGATCTACTCCGTGTGCGCGCTGCAAGTCCGCCGCGATGGCGCCCATGGCCCCGCCAAGTGCGCCCGCGAGCGGGGCCTGCCCGCGCTCGACCACTGTTACCGGCAGACCTTGTTCCCGGCATACTGACGCGACCTCTGAGCCGGTAAACCCGCCTCCGATGACCAGCACCCGGCCAGTGTGCTGGGCGATCCGCTGCCTAAAGCTGGCCGCATCTTCCATCGTGTGCACCATGAACATGCCATCCAGCGCGGCCTCCTCCTTGTTTGGCCATGGCCGCGCGCGCACTCCGGTGGCAATCAGCAGCCGGTCGAAGGCGACTTCGCTTCCGTCCGCCAGGCGGACCCGCTTGTCCTCCAGGTCCAGCCCGGTGGCCCGCTGCCCGCGCAGCCATTCAGCATCAAATCTGCGCAGGTGCGGCAGCATGGTGTGATCAGGAGGTATCCAGCCGGAAAGGACTTGCTTAGACAGCGGCGGCCGGTCGTAGGGGTCATGGTTCTCGTCTTCGATCAGAGTCAGTGATCCGGTGAAGCCGTCCCGGCGTAGCACGCTCGCAGCGCGAGCGCCTGCCAGCGATGCACCCACGATGACGATCCGGCTGGTCTGTCCGAGCCCGGCGCCGTTCCCGGTACGGGCCCTGGGTACCTCCGGCGTGATCCGTGCTGACGACGAGTCTGCCGTGCCGCCCCCTTCCCTGCTCGCCTGCTCCACGTGGAGCGCCTGAACAGGGCAGGCCGCCGCCGCACGGAGGACTCGCTCACGCTGGTCCCCGTCGGGATCGAGGTCGTACATCAGCGCTTCCTGACCGTGCATCTGGAAGACGTCCGGCGCCAGAAAAGCGCACTGGCCGTACCCCTGACACCGTGTGAGGTCGACGACAGCTCTCACCGGACACCCCCCGTTGGGCACGCGTGCTTGGCCGGCCTGCGCCGCGCCCAGGTGGCCGCATGTGCCAATGAGGCGTAACCTCACCGGATTGCTGCACGGCGGGCCGAACATGGCGCCGGACCGGGTCTCCGCGTGTAACGCAGCTGCTCCGCTGGGAGGGTAGGCCGCTCGTCCTGACATCAGACGCCTACCCCGGGGGCTGCTGTTCGTACCGCCAGCGGGCCGGTCATCTCGCACCTGGCGTACCGGCCTTCTCGCACCCGGCGTACCGGCCATCGCGTCCCCGGCGGACCGGCCTGCCGAACCCGGCGTACTGGCCTTCGCCGACATCCCCGCGATCTCCTGCGCTTTGCCGACCGATTTGCCCGCTTTGCGGGCAGGAAACAGCATGGATGTTGCGGTATGCCGCGAGCAAGCGAGTGTTACTGGGCCGCTCGGGCACAGCTACCGGGGCGCTCGGGCACAGTTACCGGAGCCGCTCAGGCACGCGGAATGCCTCGCATACGGCCCGCCAGACGGCCTTGGCGTCCTCGCCATCTGCCAGCGCCTGGTCGACGGTCCGGCTACCGAGCCCGGACAGCACGTAATCCTTGGCAACGCTCTCGGCGTAGCCGTCGCCGAACTGCTTCCGCATTCGGTCCCAGAACTCCGTTAGTCGCACCCGCGCCAGCGTAAACGGGACCCCAAGCCGACACAACTGGAGAGCCGCGTCTTCCGGACCATGATCACTGAGAAGTTTCGGCGATCACTGAGAATCGGTGGCCGAAAACGGGGCAACACCCTTCGCGGTATCGCGCAGGTTTGTTTCAAGCGGCTTTGTTTCAAGCGGCCCAGGTGACGTGCCGGGGCTGCCAGTCCCCGTGACCGGTAGTCCGGGTCACCAGGCAGCTACCGAGCAGGAACTCGAAGAACTCACCGTCAGCGAAGCCAACCGGCTCGGTCTCGATGTCGCGTTCGGCCAGGAATTGCGCTGCGGCGGAAGCTGCCAGCTCCTGGTCAGTGACTGGCCGCGCCCGCCCGGTGACGTAGAAAGCATCCTCATTATCCGGAGATGCGAACGAGTGCAGCGCATATCTCGGATCGCGGTGCAGGTCGTCGCGCTTCAGCGAGGGGATGATGTGTGCCAGCAGCCGGCCGGACGCCAGCACCGGGCAGATCGGATGCAGGCGAGGGCCGCCATCTGGCCGGATGGAGGACAGGAACGCCAGGCCGATCCCGAACTGATAGAGCAGCTCTCGGCCAGCCTCGGCCATCTCAGGGCGGGCTGCGGAGAACTGCTCCCAGCTAACTTCAGTCTGCATGGCCCGATCCTGCCAGCGGCCAGTGACATTTCTCCTCGCGCCGCACCCGGCATCCCAGAAGGTGCAGGCGGCCGCGGCGGCGAGCGAGCCCGCTGGCCGGCTGGCATGATGACCGGGTGACGACGTCGGTGGACTTCTCGGCCGTCCCTGAGGGCGAGCGCGCGGCACTGGTCAGGCAACTGTGCCAGGCCATGGAGGAGGCCTACGAGGCTGGCCGCTATCCGCGCCTGACGGTCGAGCGGCCGTGGTCGGTGCACAATCCGGTCCTCGAGGGCGAGTTCGCCGCGCCCATGGCGATCCGCTGGTACCTCGAGCGCGAACTAGGCCGCCTAGCCGCGGCCGGCGCCAGGATCACGGTCAGCGCCGGCCGTGAGGCGCTGGACCTGCGTGACCCGGCGCTCGCTGAGGCCGTTGACGAGACCAGAGCTGACCTGCGGCGCAAGAAGCTGTTCTTGTTCGAGCCAGAGCGAATGGCCCTGTCGATAGACCGCCTGCAGCATTACACCGGCACCGCGGCCGAGCAGTTCCAGCGGTATGTCCTGCTGACTAACTATTCCTGGCACGTCGAGGAGTTCCGGGCCGCCCTTGCCGGCACCATCGGTCCCGACTCGCCCGGCCGCCAGATGCCCGCCTGGCACTACATGCTGCCGGACCGGGCCGGCCTGACCATGATCAACATAGGCGTCGGCCCGTCCAACGCCAAGACGATCACCGATCACCTCGCCGTGCTCCGGCCTGACCTGATGCTGATGATCGGGCACTGCGCTGGACTGCGCAATCACCAGGAGATCGGCGACCTGGTCCTCGCCACCGCCTACATGCGCGATGACCACGTGCTAGACGACGCACTCCCGCTCAGCGTGCCGATCGTCTCCAACCACACGCTGAACATGCTGCTGCTGGCCGAGCTCATGTCCCGAGACCTGCGCACCAGGATGGGCATCGTTTTCACGACCGCCAACCGGAACTGGGAGTTGCAGCTCTCGGTGGTCAGCGACAAGCTGCGGCAGTCCAGGGCTATCGCGGTGGACATGGAGTCGGCGACCGTCGCAGCGAACGGCTTCCGGTACCGGGTACCAACGGCCACGCTTCTCGCCGTCAGCGACAAGCCGCTGCACGCCAGTCCCAAGCTCAGCAGCGAGGCGCAGGCCTTCTACGCGGCCTCCCGTCGCCAGCACGTCGAGATCGCTATCGCGGTAGCCGGGCAGGCTCGGCAGCAGTTTCCTGATGGTCTGCCCACGGCCGACATTCGCTCGACCGACGAGCCCCTGCTTGGCCTGAGCGCAGCCGACCCCGCCCCGGCCGGGCATGCGGGAAAGCGGGCAAGAGAGGTTGAGTCACAGAAATAATTCCTCTTGCCTGATTGCTGCTCTCGGATGTTACGGTCTTTATGACCGGAGTCCAGCGCAGCGCAGCGCACCTAGCCCTCGGAGGCAGTAGTGCATCGCCTGATCGCAAGCCGCGGACCCTGGCTTGTCTGCCGGCGTCACATCGATCTGCTGCGCGTTTCCAGCGCGATCTGTCGAACCTCCTGCTGAATCAGCCTGCCCCGCACCTCGCAGCGCGCCCGGCAATCGCCAGGGCGACCTCTGTCAGTGCCCGTGCCATGCCAGCAGAAGGATCCGAGCAATGCCATCCGTGCCGCTTCGCGGCCAGGGCCAGTGGGCTCTCGGCCACCACGAGCCGCTTAATCCCGCCGAAAGATTCAAGAAGGACGACGACGGACTGCACGTCCGCGACCGCATCCTGAACCGCTATGCCCAGCTTGGGTTCGACTCCATCGACCCGTCCGACCTGCGCGGCCGATTCCGCTGGTGGGGCCTGTATACCCAGCGCAAGCCCGGTATCGGCGGCGGCAAGACCGGCGCGCTCGAGGATGCCGAGATCGAGGACCCGTACTTCATGATGCGGGTGCGGATCCCAGGCGGGCAGCTTGAAGCCGATCAGTTGCGGGCGATCGCCGGTGTCGCCAAGGAGTACGGCCGCGACCTGGCCGATGTCACCGACCGGCAGAACGTGCAGTTCCACTGGATCACCATCGAGGATGTCCCGGCGATCTGGGAACGCCTGGATGAGGTGGGCCTGTCTAGCCAGCAGGCCTGCGGTGATGTGCCGCGCAACATCCTGGGCTGCCCGGTGGCCGGGATCGACGCAGCCGAAGTGCTGGACGCCAGTGCGGTGCTCCGGGCGACGGAGGAAGTGGCGACGAATAGCCCTGACCTGACGAACCTGCCGCGCAAGTTCAAAACCGCGATCTCTGGCTGCGCCACCCAGTGCACCGCGCACGAGGTCAACGACGTCTCGTTCGTGGGTGTCATCGGCCCCGACGGCACGCCCGGCTGCGACCTGTGGGTAGGCGGCGGCCTGTCCACGAACCCGATGCTGGCCCAGCGTCTTGGCGTCTTCGTCCCGACCGAGCGGGTGCCGGAGGTCTGGGCCGCAGTCGCCCGGCTGTTCCGTGACTATGGCTATCGCCGCCTGCGCAGTCGGGCCAGGCTGAAGTTCCTGGTGGCAGACTGGGGCGTCGAGCGCTTCCGGGAGGTGCTTGAGCGGGAGTATCTAGGCGGGAACGGGCTGGCTGACGGGCCGGCGCCGCCGGCACCGGCGCCGGGCTCACGCGACCACATCGGCGTACACCGGCAGCGGAACGGGCTGTACTACGTTGGCGTGGCGCCGCACACCGGCCGCACGTCCGGCACCCAGCTATGGCAGGTCGCCGATCTAGCCGAGGCCTACGGATCCGGCCGCGTCCGTACCACGATCGAGCAGAAGCTGCTGATACTCGACGTGCCGGAGCGGGCGGTTGCCGAGCTGGTGTCCGAGCTCGAAGCGGTCGACCTGCAGGCTCGCCCGGACGTCTTCCGGCGCGGCACGATGGCCTGCACCGGCATCGAGTTCTGCAAGCTGGCCATCGTCGAGACCAAGGGTCGGGCACGGGAGCTCTACACCGAGCTAGGCCGACGCCTGCCGGACTTCGACACGCCCATCACGATCAACGTGAACGGCTGCCCGAACTCGTGCGCCCGGTTCCAGCTCGCCGACATCGGGCTGAAGGGCTCGATCGTCGACGGCGAGGAGGGCTTCCAGGTGCACCTGGGCGGGTCGCTCGGCACCGACCCAGGGTTCGGCCGGAAGCTGCGCGGGCTTAAGGTCACCGCCGATGCGCTGCCGGACTTCGTCGAGGGCCTGCTGCGTAACTACCAGGCTGACCGGTCATCGGGTGAGGAATTCGCCAGCTGGGTGCGACGCGCAGACGCCGAGCTGCTCACTCGGCCGGCTGAGGTTGCGGCGAGCGGGCGCGCGGAGGCGGCCACGGCGCAAGCTGGGAGGCAGGCATGAGCGGGGAACGGCAGGTACCGTTCTTCTGCCCGTACTGCGGCGAGGAGAACTTGCGGCCAGCCAGCGCAGATGCCGGCGACTGGGAGTGCCGCGCATGCTCGCGAGGCTTCAGCCTCAAGTTCGTCGCGGTCGTGCGCCCGCGCCCGCACGACCCGGTTGCCCGGAGTGCGGTATGAGCGACGATCGATATCCGCTGATGCTGTCGATGGCTGGCCGGCGGGCGGTCGTCGTCGGCGGCGGCCGGGTCGCGCTGCGGCGGGCCCGGAGCCTGCTCGAGGCCGGCGCGCACGTCGTGGTCATCGCCCCGTCGGTGCTGCCCGAGCTGGCCGAACTGCCGGTTACGGTCCTCGAGCGCGCATACCGCGACGGGGACCTATCGGCAGCCTGGCTCGCGCACGCGGCCACCGATGACCGGGCTGTCAACGCGCTCGTGGCCGCGGAAGCGGACCGGAACCGGATCTGGTGCGTGCGCGCGGATGAAGCCGCCGAATCGACCGCCTGGACGCCAGCCATCACAAGGCACGGCGAGGTGACGGTCGCCGTTACCGCGGGCGGCGACCCGCGCCGGTCCGAGCGTCTTCGCTCCGCTGTCGCGCTCGCGCTCGCCGAGGGCAACCTGCCGGTCCGGCCACGCCGGACCAGTGCCGGCAGCGTTGCTCTGGTCGGCGGCGGACCCGGCGACCCAGAGCTGATCACGGTGCGCGGGCGCCGTCTTCTCGCCGAGGCCGACGTGGTGGTCGTGGACAAGCTCGCGCCCCGGTCGCTGCTCGCCGACCTGGATCCGGACGTGGAGGTCATCGACGCCGGCAAGCGGCCGCACGCGCACAACCTGACCCAGGCGCAGATCAACGAGCTAATCGTGACCAGGGCGCTAGCCGGCCAGCGCGTTGTCAGGCTGAAGGGCGGCGACCCGTTCGTCTTCGGACGGGGCGGTGAGGAGGCGCTGGCCTGCGTGCGTGCCGGGGTGACGTTCCATGTCGTTCCCGGCGTAACCAGCGCGGTCGCGGTGCCCGCCTATGCCGGCATCCCGGTCACCCACCGTGGCGTCACGCAGGATTTCTCGGTGGTGTCCGCCCACCTTGACCCGTCCCAGCCCGGCGCGACCGTCGACTGGGCTGGCCTGGCTCGCGGTACCGGAACCCTGGTGCTGCTGATGGCTATCGCGCACCTCGACGCCGTCGCCGCCGAGCTAGTCAAGCGCGGGCGCGACGCGGCGACCCCAGTCGCGGTGATCTGCGACGGCACGATGCCCACTCAGCAGGTGCTGACCTCGACGCTAGGCGCCGTAGCCTCCGATGCCGCCGCAGCCGGCATACAGCCGCCCGCGGTCGTCGTCATCGGTGAGGTGGTCCGCCTGCGCGAGATGCTCGGCCAGCCAGTGGTGGGAGCAACCGCCGCCGGAGCAACCGCGGCCCGAGCAACCGCGGCCGGAGCAACCGCGGCCGGGGCAGCGGCATGAGCCGGCCCGCGTTGCTCGCCGTCGCGCACGGCAGCCGCAACCCGGCCGCCGCCGACGTCATTGGCGCACTCGCCGGGCAGATCCGCCGCCTCGCGCCCATGCTGGACGTCCGGGTCGCCTTCATCGGGCACGCCGAGCCGACGCTACCTGCACAGCTCGACGCGGCGGGATCGAACGCCGTCGTGGTGCCGCTGCTGCTGTCCTCCGGATACCACCTGGCCAGCGACATCAGCGGAGCAGCGAGCTCGGCCGGCGCGATGGTTGCCGGGCCGCTCGGACCGGATGAGCTGCTTATTACCGCGCTGACGGCCAGGCTCGCTGAGGCTGGCGTGCCGGACGGCACGCCGGTTGTGCTCGCAGCCGCAGGCTCGTCCGATCCAGCTGCTGCCGAGGATGTTCGCAAGCAGGCTGACCTGCTGGCCGAACGGCTCGGCGCACCCGTGCTCGGCTCTTTCGCCACGGCATCCTCGCCGACGGTGCCCGAAGCGGTCACCGAATTGCGCGAACGGACCGGCAAGCCAGTCGCGGTGGCCAGTTACCTCCTCGCGCCCGGCTATTTCCAAGATCAGCTCAGCGAAAGCGGCGCCGACTGGGTCACCGAGCCGCTCGGCGACCACCCCGCTCTCGCCGGACTCGTGATCGACCGGTACCGGACAGCAGCAAGGACCAGGTAGGCACTGAGCCCGCTGCCGCCCGCGACTGACGCCGAGGACGGCCTGCCCAGTCGGCCACGGCCCGTCCCACCGGCCGCCACTCCTCAGACCGGATAAGGCTCGGGCTTTGTGGTGTAAGCGCGGCCGTGCGGCAAGGACCAGGTAACCGTGCCGTCGGGCAACATCTCGGCGTGCCAGCCGGGCTCCTGTTTCAGCTGATGATCCCGCCTGCACGCGGGATCCAGGTTGCAGGAGCACGTGCGACCGCCCCGGTCGTACGGTATGAGATGATCCAGGTCGCAGGCGTGTGCTGGGCGGCGGCACCCAGGCGCGGTACACGCCGGGGTCCGGATCTTCACAAGGTGCGCGAGCCTGGGGGCGGGCCGGTAGCCAGGCGACTGGTGTGCGTGGTCGCAGTCCGTTCCTATGCTCAGCCACTCAGGTTTCAGGCCGCGCAGCCATTGCCGGACAACCCGCGGGTCGGTGCCTGGCGGGGGTGTCCGCGCGCATGCGTGCCCGACGGCGTACCCATCGTCGGTGACCAACGTCAGGCAGCACCGGGTGCCCGGCAGGCCGCCGAGGCGTACGCCCACATCGCGGCAGGTCCATGCGTCGATAGGCCCGTGCCCGGCAACCTCGCCCGGATTGTTGGTCTGCCCGAGCCAGGCGGACAACGGCATCGTGAGGTGGATCGTGCCGATCGGACCAGCCGGCCAGGACAGTTCAGGGCCAGGGGACGGTGCGGGACCGAAGGACTCCTTGGCAGCGGCGTCACCCGCAGATCCCGAGTCACCCGCAGATCCCGCGTCACCCGCAGATCCCGCGTCACCCGCAGATCCCGAGTCACCCGCACCCGCGGGGCCGGCGGCCCCGGTGCGGCCCGCAGGCGCGGTGCGGCCCGCAGGCGCGGTTTGGCCAGTCGGTCGGTCGCCCTCGGCATCCGACTCACCGGTCTGGCTGGATAGCTTCTGGCTGGACAGCACGGCGGAAGGATTCTGGCCGGACAGTAGCGCAAGGTAGACGGCAGCCCGGAGCTGATCCAGCGTGCCTGCCGCTCCGGCTGCCTTCACGGCCTTCGCCAGGGCAGTCAAGTGCCGGTCCGCGGCAAGTACGCCAGCGGGAGGCAGCTCGCGTCCGGCGAGCGCTCCGTTGCTTGAGGATTCCTGCCAGGTCTCTACCCGGGCGTTGTCCTTAGCGGCCTTCTGCCGACGGCGGCCAGCCTCGGGGTCGGCTGCCAGCACCGCGCGCCTGAGCCGCGCCTGCAACTGAGCCGTGGTCAGGCCGGGAGCCTCCAGCACGAGCTTCGCCGCGATCCTTGTGGCCTTGAGCCAGTCCAACATGCACAGCTCGTCGGCGAAGACGATCGCACGGCTCAGGTCAATCTGGCCAGACGCGAGTGAGTCACGGAGGCCACCGAGGCGCTCAACGGAGGTGGCCACGTGCACTAGGCGGTCAGCCGAACGTGCAGTCAGCGTCAGTGCAGCGGCCACCTCGGCAGCCACCCGGTCAGCGGGCTGCGGGCCAGGCCTGGCCGGCTCGGCCAGGCGCCGGGCGGCTAGCTCGCTAACGGCCTCAAGCTCAAGCGCCGCCTGCCAGGACTGAACTCTGCGGGCTGCGCGCAACACGCCGACCAGTTCATCGTCGGTGAGCTCGCCCATGCGATCGCGGGCTTGTCCGGTCAGCTCCGCCAGCACCGAGCACGGGGCCATCAGGTCGGCTGGCCCGCAGGCTTCGAACCCGGCGCGACCGCGAATCGGATAGGCATCGTCCGGGTCGCGCGTGAATCCCGCCCCTATCGCCTCAGCGACAG
>Ga0335073_10015365_pt1 | contig 10707 bp, 11 predicted proteins | sample Lox_Sample_22_FD_207093 | JGI IMG/M metagenome (GOLD analysis project Ga0335073, IMG submission 207093) | Soil microbial communities from Loxahatchee National Wildlife Refuge, Florida, United States - Lox_Sample_2.2 | ecosystem: Environmental > Terrestrial > Soil > Wetlands | place: USA...
CTTCACCTTCAGGCGCAGCTCGTTCTTGGAGTCCGCGTTGCGCAGCGCGTCCTCGTAGGAGATGAAGCCGTTCTCGTACAGCTCGAACAGCGACTGGTCGAAGGTGCGCATGCCGAGCCGCGTGGAACGCGCCATGACCTCCTTGATCTTCGCCACCTCGCCCTTGAAGATGAGCTCCTGGATGAGCGGGGAGTGCAGCATGATCTCCGTGGCCGCGACCCGGCCGGCGCCGGACTCGCGCGGCACCAGGCGCTGGGAGATGAAGGCGCGCACGTTCAGCGACAGGTCCATGAGCAGCTGCTCGCGCCGCTCGTCGGGGAAGAAGTTGATGATGCGGTCGAGCGCCTGGTTGGCGCTGTTGGCGTGCAGCGTCGCCAGCACCAGGTGGCCGGTCTCGGCGAACTGGATGCCGTACTCCATGGTCTCGCGGTCGCGGATCTCGCCGATCAGGATCACGTCCGGGGCCTGGCGCAGGGTGTTGCGCAGCGCCGTGTACCAGTTCTCGGTGTCGACCCCGACCTCGCGGTGGGTGATCACGCAGCCCTTGTGCGGGTGCACGTACTCCACCGGGTCCTCGATGGTGACGATGTGGCCGCGGGTCTTCTCGTTGCGGTAGCCGATCATCGCCGCGAGCGAGGTGGACTTGCCCGAGCCGGTGCCGCCCACCATGACCACGAGGCCGCGCTTGGACAGCACCACCTCCTTGAGCACCGGCGGCAGGTCCAGCTCCTCGACGGTCGGGATCTTGGAGTTGATGAGGCGCAGCACCGCGCCGGTGCAGCCCTGCTGCACGAAGGCGTTGACCCGGAAGCGGCCGATGCCCGGCGGGGCGATGGCGAAGTTGCACTCCTTGGTGGCGTCGAACTCCTTGGTCTGGCGGTCGTTCATGATCGCCCGCACCAGGGTGGCGGCCTGCTCGGCCGAGAGCGCGCGCTCGCTCTGCGGGCGCACCTCGCCGTCGAGCTTGATGGCGGGGGGGAAGCCCGCGGTGATGAACAGGTCCGAAGCCTTCTTCTCCGTGACCCGGCGCAGCAGATCCTGCATGAGCTTGATGGCTTGATCGCGGTCCATGGTCGGGTCCCCGTGCCTACACCGAGTCCTTGTTGGCGGCCTTGTAGCGCGCCTCTTCCTTGCTGACGACGCCCTTGGCGACCAGGTCGGCGAGGCACTGGTCCAGGGTCTGCATGCCCTGGTTCTGGCCGGTCTGGATGGCCGAGTACATCTGCGCGATCTTGCCCTCGCGGATGAGGTTGCGGATGGCGGGGGTGCCGATCATGATCTCGTGGGCGGCCACGCGGCCGCCGCCGTTCTTCTTCAGCAGCGTCTGCGAGATCACCGCCCGCAGGCTCTCCGACAGCATCGAGCGCACCATCTCCTTCTCCGCGGCCGGGAACACGTCGACCACGCGGTCGATGGTCTTGGCGGCGGAACTGGTGTGCAGCGTCCCGAACACCAGGTGGCCGGTCTCGGCGGCCGAGAGCGCCAGGCGGATGGTCTCCAGGTCGCGCATTTCGCCCACCAGGATCATGTCCGGGTCCTCGCGCAGCGCCGAGCGCAGCGCCTCGGAGAAGCCGAGGGTGTCGCGGTGGACCTCGCGCTGGTTGATCAGGCAGCGCTTGGACTCGTGCACGAACTCGATCGGATCCTCGATGGTGATGATGTGGTCGGGGCGGTTGTCGTTGGCGTGGTTGATCATGCCGGCCAGGGTCGTGGACTTGCCCGAGCCGGTGGGCCCGGTGACCAGCACCAGCCCGCGCGGCAGCATGCACAGGTCGCGGAAGATCTTGGGCGAACCGAGCTCATCGAGGCTGAGGATCAGCGAGGGGATGGTGCGGAACACCGCGCCCGCGCCCCGGTTCTGGTTGAAGGCGTTGACACGGAAGCGCGCGAGCTTTGGAATCTCGAACGAGAAATCGGTCTCGAAGAACTCCTCGTAGGCCTTGCGCTGCTTGTCGTTCATGATGTCGTACACCATGCCGTGCACGTCCTTGTGGGACAGCGCCGGCATGTTGATGCGCTTCATGTCGCCGTCGACGCGGATCATCGGCGGCACCCCGGCCGAGAGGTGCAGGTCGGAGGCGTTGTTCTTGACGGCAAACGCGAGCAGCTGCGCGATGTCTACGGCCATGCGTGATTCCTGGTACCGGCTCCGGCAGGCACCGGGCCGCGCCCGGGCCCGATGGAACGTGGGGCGAGTATAGCGGAGGGGTTCCCGCATCCATATGTTAATGAGTCCACAGAATCCGCCGCGCCAATGACCAAGCCGGAGCTCATCGCCGCAAACCTCGCCCGGCTGCGCGGGCGCATCGCCGCGGCCGCGCGGCAGGCCGGCCGAAGTGTCGACTCCGTCACGCTCCTGGGGGCCGGGAAGTCCCAACCCGCCGCGGCGGTCGCCGCGGCGGCCGCGGCCGGCCTCGCCCATGTGGGGGAGAGCTACGTGCAGGAGGCGCTCGCCCGGATGGACGCGCTGGCGGACCTGCCGGTCACCTGGCACTTCATCGGCGCGCTGCAGGCCAACAAGACCCGGCCGGTGGCCGAGCGCTTCGCCTGGGTGCACGGCGTGGAGCGGCTGAAGATCGCCGAGCGGCTCTCGCAGCAGCGGCCCTTCCACGCCCCGCCGCTCAATGTGTGCCTGCAGGTGAACATCGGCGGGGAGCTCACCAAGTCCGGCGCCGAGCCGGCCGAGGTGCCGGCGCTGGCGGCGGCCGTGGCCCGGCTGCCGCGCCTGAAACTGCGCGGCCTGATGTGCCTGCCGCCCCCGGAGGCCGAGCCCGCGCGCCAGCGGGCCTGGCTGCACCGGCTGCGGGCGCTGTTTGATGAGCTCAACGCCGGGGGGGCCGGGCTCGACACGCTCTCCATGGGGATGAGCGCCGACCTGGAGAGCGCGGTGCTCGAGGGCGCGACCATCGTGCGGGTGGGCACGGACCTGTTCGGCCCCCGGCGCTGATACAATCCCCGCGTGGATCCAAACCGCATCGGCATCATCGGCGGCGGCAACATGGCCCGGGCGCTGATCGGCGGGCTGCTCGAGAGCGGCCTCGCCCAGAGCGCCGTGCAGGTGGGCGAGCCGGACAGCGCCGTGCGCGGCGCGCTGGCGCTCGACTTCGGCGTGTTCGTCACCGACGACAACCGCACCGCCATCGAGGGCTGCTCGCTGGTGATCCTGGCGGTGAAGCCGCAGCAGGTCGCGAGGGTGCTCGGCGCGCTCGCCCCGGTCCTCGCCCTGGCACGCCCGCTGGTGCTGTCGGTGGCCGCCGGCATCCGCACCGCCTCGCTCGCGCAGTGGTGCGGCGGGGCGGCGGTGGTGCGCGCCATGCCCAACCGCCCGGCGCTGGTGGGCGCCGGGGCCACCGGGCTGTATGCCGCACCCGGCATCGGCGCCGCCCAGCGCCACCTCGCCGAACAGGTGATGCGCGCGGTGGGGCCGGCCGTGTGGGTGGACACCGAGGACCAGCTCGATGCCGTGACCGCGCTCTCCGGCAGCGGGCCGGCGTACTTCTTCCTGCTGGCGGAGCTGATGGCCCAGGCGGCCGTGCGGCAGGGCCTGCCGCAGGAGGCGGCCCGGGTGCTGGCGGTGGGCACGCTGCACGGGGCGGGTGCGCTGGCACATGCCTCGGACGGGGATCTCGCCCGGCTGCGCGCCGAGGTCACCTCCCCCGGCGGCACCACCGCGGCGGCGCTGGGGGTATTCGCGGCCGCGGGGCTCGCGGGCATGGTCGAGCAGGCCATGGAGGCCGCCGCCGCACGCGGCCGGGAGCTCGCGATGCAGTTCGGCGCGGCCGGCGGCGCACCAGGGGCATGAGCGCGCTGCTGTTCATCGCCGACACGCTGCTGACGCTGGCGCTGTTCGCCGCGCTGCTGCGGCTCTTCATGCAGTGGTCGCGGGCCGATTTCCGCAACCCCATCAGCCAGGCCGTGGTGCGGATCACCAACCCGGTGATCATGCCGCTGCGCCGCATCCTGCCGCCGGTGGGCAGGATCGACACCGCCTCGGTGGTGGCGGTGCTGCTCGCCGCCGTGCTGTACGTGGCCGTCATGAGCCTGCTCGCGGACGGCGCCATACCGCCCTCGGGCCTCACCCTGCTGCGCGCCATGGTGGTGAAGATCCTGCACACCACGCTGTGGCTCTACTTCTACGCCATATTCCTATACGCACTGCTGGGGCTGATCGTGCCAGGGGGCTACTCGCCCATGCAATCACTCCTCACCAGCCTGTGCGAACCGGTGCTGCGCCCGATCCGGCGCATCATTCCTGCGGTGGGCGGCCTCGACCTGTCGCCGCTGTGGGCGGGCATCCTCATCCAGGCGCTGCTGCTGCTGCTGCACTGAAGCCGCCCTGCGCCCACCGGCAGGCCAGCAAACCCGTGAAAAACAGCCACTTGCGCGAGCCCGAAGCCGGCGCCGTGCCGTGGTGCACCAGGCAGGATGCCGACCTGCTGCTGCGCCTGGCAGTGCTGCCGCGCAGTGCGCGTGAGGGCTTCGACGGCGCGCACGCCGGAAGGCTGCGGCTCAAGGTGGCGGCAGCGCCGGTGGACGATGCCGCCAACGCGCGCGTGATCGAGCTGCTCGCCGAGTTGATCGGGGTACCGCGGCGCTGCATCCGGATCCTCCGCGGTGCACATTCCAGAGCCAAGGACGTGCTGGTGCGCGATGCCGGTGCACGCTGGGCACAGATCGCCGCGGCGGTTTGCGCGACAGTGGCGCAGCCCGGCGACATGCCGGCCCGCCGCGCTGCGCGCAAACCCTGAAAAAAAAGGCACTTCAGCTGCGCCTCACGGACAAAAAGAACTTGCCAAGCCGGTTGCATGTGCTATTTTCCCGCGCGATTCATTTTCACAGCGCGGTGCCTACGGCGCTCCGCACTCACAACGTCGAAGGAGTATCAGAACATGGCGAAAAAGGGTGGCGCACCGACCAAGTCGGAGATCCTGACGCAGATCTCGAAGGACACCGGGCTGTCGCGCAAGCAGGTCAGCGGCGTCTTCGACTCTCTGTCGGGCGTGATCAAGAAGAGCCTGCGCAGCAACGGCCTGTTCACGTTGCCGGGGTTGCTGAAGCTCAAGGTCGTCAAGAAGCCCGCCACCAAGGCGCGCGAGGGCATCAACCCCTTCACCGGCGAGAAGATGACCTTCAAGGCCAAGCCTGCCAGCAAGAAGGTGCGTGTGCTGCCCCTGAAGAACCTCAAGGGCTTCGTGAACCCGTAGGCCGCCGGCGGCCGCGTGGCCGCCACGCAACGATCACGACCGGGCCTGGAGGAGCGCGAGTTCCTCCAGGCCTTCGCTTTTCGGGAAGGAGGCGATTTTCGGGGAGGGGGCGATCAGCCCCTGTGGCCGCGCGGGCTCAGTGCGCCCCCACAGCCTCGTGCGCGAAGGCCAGGACTGCGGCGCGCAGGTCCGCCAGCCGCCCGTGAAAGAAATGCCCCGCGCCGGCCAGCACGTGCAGCCGCGGCGGCGGGGAGACGCGGCCGGCGAAGTCCAGCATGGCCTGGGGGGAGACGACCTCATCGGCATCTCCCAGCACCATCGCCCAGGGGCAGCGCGGCGCGGGGGCGCCGATGTCGATCCGGTCCACCGCCGGCGCCACGGCGATGAGGCGCAGCGGGTCTGCCGCGGCACAGGCCCGAAGCGCCACGGCCGCCCCGAACGAGAATCCCGCCAGCCACAGCCCGGCACCGGGCCAGCGTGCGCGCGCCCAGGCGATCACGGCGAGCGCGTCGTCCGTCTCCCCCGCGCCTTCCGCGTGGCTGCCGCTGCTCGCACCCACGCCGCGGAAGTTGAACCGCACCGTGGGCATGCCCAGCTCGTTCAGCGTGCGCGCCAGGGTGTGCACGACCTTGTTCTCCAGCGTGCCGCCGAAGAGTGGATGGGGATGGCAGATGACACCAAAGGCCGGCGATGGCGCCGGCACACCGAAGGCAGGTGATGGCGCGGGCACACCCAAGGCCGGCGATGGCGCCGGCACGCCAAAGGCCGGCGCGCCAGCGCTGGCAGCGGGGCCGGGCACCTCCACCCGCAGTTCCAGCTCGCCGGCCGGCCCGGGGATCTGCAGCCGCTGCGAGGTCGGCAACGGGGGGCGCACGCTCATCGCAGCCCGGGCCCGATCAGCCGGCCGCCGGGGGCACCGCCTGTGCATCGGGAGAGGGCGCGTCCGCGGCGGCGGGAGCAGCAGGGGCAGCAGGGGCAGCAGGGGCAGCAGGGGCAGCAGGCACGACCAGGCGCACCAGCAGCCGGTTGAGCCTGCGCACGTACTCGGCGGGGTTCACCAGCTGGCCGCCCTCGGCGAGGGCCGCCTGATCGAACAGCAGCTGCGCCAGCTCGCCGAAGCCTGCAGCTTCCGGCAGTGCATCGAGATGCCTGACGATGGCGTGGTCGACGTTGAGCTCCAGTACCGGCTTCGACTCCGGCACCTTCTGGCCCTGGGCCGCAAGGATCCGGCGCATCGCCGAGCCCATGTCGTGCTCGCCCAGCACCAGGCAGGCCGGCGAATCGGCAAGGCGCGTGGCCACGCGCACCTCGGCGACGCGCTCGCCCAACGCGTCCTTGACGCGCTTGAGCAGCGCCTTGCTGTCCTTCAGCGCCTCCTCCTGGTGCCTGCGGTCCGCCTCGGTGGCGAGGCTGCCGAGCTCCAGGTCGCCGCGCGCGGCATCCTTGAAGCGCTTGCCCTCGAAGGCCTCGACCTGGCCCATCACCCACTCGTCCACGCGCTCGGACAGCAGCAGCACCTCCACGCCGTGGCTCTTCAGCTGCTCGATGTAGGGGCTGACGCGGGCCGACTCGATGCTGTCGGCGATGAGGTAGTAGATGCGCTCCTGCCCGGGCTGCATGCGCTCCAGGTAGGCCTTCAGGCCGACCCTGGGCTCCGCGCCCTCCTCGTGGGTGCTGGCGAAGCGCAGCAGCGGCAGGATCCGGTCCCGGTTGGCGTAGTCCTCCGCCAGCCCCTCCTTCAGCACCGCCCCGAACTCCTTCCAGAACGTGGCGTACTCGTCCGGCTCCTCGGCGGCCAGCTTCGCGAGCAGCTCCAGCACCCGGCGCGTGAGGGCGCTCTTCATGGCCTCCACTTCCGCATCCTGCTGCAGCAGCTCGCGCGAGACATTGAGCGGCAGGTCGCTGGAGTCGATCACGCCCTTCACGAAGCGCAGGTACAGCGGCAGGAACTGCTCGGCATCGTCCATGATGAAGACGCGCCGCACGTACAGCTTCAGGCCCCGGGCCGCATCGCGCTGCCACAGGTCGAAGGGCGCGCGCGCGGGGATGTACAGCAGGCTGGTGTACTCGCGCTTGCCCTCCACGCGGTTGTGGCTCCAGGCAAGCGGCGGGGTGAAGTCATGCGACACGTGCTCGTAGAACTGCCGGTACTCCTCGTCGCTGATCTCGGTGCGCGGGCGGGTCCACAGCGCCTTGGCCTGGTTGACGGCCTCGTACTCGCCCGCCTCCTTCCCCTCCCCCTCCTTGCGCATCAGCACCGGGAAGCTCAGATGGTCGGAGTAGCGGTGGATGAGCGCGCGCAGGCGGTAGCCTTCGGCGAACTCCTTCGCATCCTGCTTGAGGTGCAGCACGATGCGCGTGCCGCGCTCGGCGAGGGGCACCGTTTCGACGGTGAACTCGCCGTCGGCGCTCGACTGCCAGTGCACGCCCGCGGCGGGCTCGGCCCCGGCCCGGAGGGTGAACACCTCCACGCGCTCAGCGACGATGAAGGCGGAGTAGAAGCCCACGCCGAACTGGCCGATGAGCTGGGAATCCTTCTGCTGGTCGCCGGAGAGCCTGCCGAAGAACTCGGCCGTGCCCGAGCGGGCGATGGTGCCGAGGTTGGCAACGGCCTCCTCGCGCGTCATGCCGATGCCATTGTCCCTGACGGTGAGGGTGCCGGCCTTGGGATCCCCGTCCACCCACACCTTGAGGTCCCGGTCCTCGCCCAGCAGCCCCGGGTCGGCCAGGGCCAGGAAGCGCAGCCGGTCGTTGGCGTCGGAGGCGTTGGAGATGAGCTCGCGCAGGAAGATCTCCCGGTGGCTGTACAGGGAGTGGATCATCAGCTGCAGGAGCTGGCGCACCTCGGCCTGGAAACCGAGGGTCTGCTTTTGCGGATCGGTCATGGCGGTCGCGGGCCTGCGGAGGTCGAAGGGAGGGTGCCAGTGTGGGAGCGGCGGGCCGCTTTTCAAGGGGGGGTGCTCCGACTACCGCCCGCGCGGGGGAGCTTAGCGGCGTTCGGAGTCGGCTTCGGCCGGCGCGGCGGCCCGGATGGGGCGGCGCAGCAGCTGCAAGGTGGAATCGGCCAGCGCCAGGGCGGCGCCGCCGGCCAGGTGCGCCCCGGCACCCACGAGGTCGTCGAGTTCGTCCCAGAGCAGTGCGAGGCGTTCCATGGAGCGCAATCTACCCACGGCACATTGCAGCCGGTGTGCGTCAGGTCTCATCTGCAGCGCCAGGCGGCACATGCTGTTGCCACGGGCGGTGCGGGTGCGTAGGCTCGGAACAAAGGGTTGCAGCCACCACTATGCAGCGGATCGTCGTCGTGAATCCCAAAGGGGGTTCCGGGAAAACGACCATTGCCACGAACCTCGCAGGCTACCTGGCCTCGCGCCGGCAGCAGCCCGTGCTGATGGACTTCGATCCGCAGGGTTCCTCGACGCGCTGGGCGCGCAAGCGCCACCCCACCCAGGGCAAGGTCCACCTCATCGCCGCCCACGAGCGCGATGCGCGCGTCACGCTGTCCTTCCAGCTGCACCCCCCTTCAGGCACCACGCACGTGGTGGTGGACACCCCGGCGGCCATACCCGCTCAGGAGATGCCGAAGCTCACGCGCACGGCGGACAAGATCCTGGTGCCGGTGCTGCCCTCGGACATCGACATCCACGCCTGCTCGCGCTGCATCCGCGACCTGCTGCTGGTGGCCAAGGTCCCCCGGGACCAGAACCGCCTGGGCGTGATCGCCAACCGTGTGCGGCGCAATACGCTGGTCTATCACTCGCTGATGAGATTCCTGGAGAGCCTGGGGATCCCCATCGTGGCCACCATCCGGGACTCGCAGAACTACGTGCGTGCGGCGGAGACCGGCTACGGCATCCACGAGATGGCCGGAGGGCTGGTACGCGAGGACCTGGAGGCCTGGGAACCGCTGGTGCAGTGGCTGGCCCAACCGGCGGGTGCACCGCCGGCTGCGGCAACCGGCGCCACGAGCACCGCAGAGACGGCCGCCGCGACGACGGCGGCACCGACGAGCAGCGCGGCTGCAACCGCGGCGGATGTGGGGACGAGAGAGACTGAAGGCGCTGCCGCGGCAGCCACGGCCGCCGCCGAGGCGCTCATGGGCTAGAGCCGGTCCGGGCGGGTGGGTCAGGCCCGGGCGGCTAGATCAGGCCCGGGTGGTCGGATCAAGGACCGGGTGGCTGGATCAGGCCCGGGCAGTACGCCCCCGTGCCGGAGCCTTACTTCTTGGGCTCCTTGCCGGGCTCCCAGGAGCCCTTCACCTGGTCGGCCCAGTTCTTGTAGTTGGACCACGTGTAGATGTTGCGCGAGATGGCAGCCTGGCGCGAACGCGCGCGCTGCATGCGCTCCACCCAATCGCCCTCCCCGCTGGGGGGCACCGCCGGAGGGGCCGCTTCTGCTACCGCGACCGGGGCACGCCTGTCAGATGCGCTCATGGCAGCTCCTGAATGTCTACCCGTGAGCGTACGGAGTCGGGGTTGGCCAGGGAGAGGAACTGGTTCACATTGTCGCCGCCCGGATACGGGGTGGCCGCAGGAACCGGCCGATATGCGGACGGCGGCGCGCAGGGCGTCGCGTTATGTCACGCCACCAGGCGGTAGCAGGGCCGGTAGGTGGAGCCGGGCAGTTTCATGCGGCGCTGGGCGATGAACGCCGCCAGCAGCTCATCGAGCAGCCGCATGACGTTCGGGTCGCCGGCCAGCTCGAAGGGACCCAGGCGCTCGATGGCACGGATGCCCGCGTCCTTCACGTTGCCGGTGACGATGCCGGAGAAGGCGCGGCGCAGGTTCGCGGCCAGCAGGTGCACGGGCTGTCCGCGGTCGAGCACCAGGGCGCGCATGGACTCGTGCGTGACCTCGAAGGGACGCTGCAGCTCCGCGCCCACGGACAGCAGCCAGTTGAAGTTGTAGGAGTCCCCGCGCGCACGGCGGAACTCGCGCACCTCATCGAGGCCGGTGGCCATGCGCCGGGCCACCGCGGCCGGGTCATCGACGATGAACTCGAAACGCTTCAGGGCCTGCACGCCCAGGGTGCCCTCGATGAAGCGCCGGATCTGGTCGAAGTACCCGGCGCTGCCGCGCGGTGCCGTGAACACCACCGGGAAGGGAATGCCGGTGTTCACCGGATCGAGCAGCAGGCCCGCGAGGTAGAGGATCTCCTCGGCCGTACCCGCCCCGCCGGGGAACACCACCACACCGTGCCCGAGGCGCACGAAGGCCTCCAGACGCTTCTCGATGTCCGGCAGGATGACCAGCTGGTTGACGATGGGATTGGGGGGCTCGGCGGCGATGATGCCCGGCTCGGTGAGGCCGATGAAGCGGTTCGCGGCCAGGCGCTGCTTGGCGTGGCCGATGGTCGCGCCCTTCATGGGGCCCTTCATGGCGCCCGGCCCGCAGCCCGTGCACACGTCCAGGCCCCGCAGGCCCATCTCGTAGCCCACCTTCTTGGAGTACTGGTACTCCTCCTCGCCGATGGAGTGCCCGCCCCAGCACACCACCAGGTTCGGTCG
>Ga0335073_10015366_pt1 | contig 10706 bp, 8 predicted proteins | sample Lox_Sample_22_FD_207093 | JGI IMG/M metagenome (GOLD analysis project Ga0335073, IMG submission 207093) | Soil microbial communities from Loxahatchee National Wildlife Refuge, Florida, United States - Lox_Sample_2.2 | ecosystem: Environmental > Terrestrial > Soil > Wetlands | place: USA: Florida...
CCCGCGATCAGCGCGCTGCGCACCAGCCAGGCCGAGGTCGCGGGCTCGCCGAGGAGCAGCCCGCGCCGGGCCGGAAGGTCGGCGCAGATGGCCCGGATCTGCTCCAGCGCGGCGCCCGGGCCCTCACGCATCTCGGACACCTGGGCATCGGCGAAGGTGGTCTCGGCGCGGGCGTAGTCGTCCGCGAAATGCATCGCCCGGGCCGAACGGCTCGCGACGTGATGGGCCGCCGCCTCGAGGTCTCCCCGGCGCAGCGCGATCACGGCGAGCACGCTGTGGGCGATCGACGTGTAGCCGTGCGCGGCCAGGTTCCCGGCGATGGCCAGCGCCGCCTCGCCCTCGGCCGTCGCGTCTCGCAGGCACCCCCTGGCTAGCTGCATGCGGGCGCGCAGGATGGCCGGTACGGCGGCCGACGGGATCTCGTCCAGCGCCTCGATGTCGGCCGAGCGCAGCACGCTCGCCGCCTCGTCGAAGCGGCGCAGGTCCACCAGGCCGGCGGCCAGCGCCAGGCGTGGCTGGAACTGACGGGCATCCGGGGAGGCCACGGTGTCGTGGCGGGCCGCCTCGCGCAGGTACTCCAGGCCCTCCGCGGTCCGGCCCTGGTCCCAGCTGACCGTGGCGCGGACGACCAGCGCGGCGGCGACGACCCGGTCCGCGTGCTTGTCCCTGGCGCTGAGAATCCCGGCCGCCGCGTGGTCGGCGGCCTTGTGGTCGCGCCGTCCGGCGAGCGCCTGGAGCTGCGCGATCATTGCCTGGTCCCGGAGCCCGGCGGGGAGCTGGGCCTGCGCCAGCACCTGCTCTGCCTCGGCGCTCGCGTACTGTGGCGACCCGCTGGTGCAGCGGATCGAGGACAGCGCGCACCGCAGCCGGGCCTCGAGGGCCAGCGGCAGCGGCTGCGGCAGCGTGTCATGGACGATCCGGGCGGCCTGCTCCAGTCGCCCGGCCGCTGTCAGCGCCTCGGCCGCGGCCACCGCGCGCGGCAGAGCGCCGGCATCAGCGGGATCGGTCAGCTCGGCCGCGCGCTGGGCCAGCCGGGCCGCGGTCTGCGGGGAGGTCTCGAGGGTCTCGCCCGCTGCCTTGTCCAGCCCGGCCAGCGACGAGGGATCGTTGGCGTGCGCGGCGCGCAGCAGGTGCCGGGCGGCCTGCGCTGCCGAGCCCCCGCGGCTCAGCAGGATCTCGCCGAACTGGCGGTGCAGGGCGCGGCGGGCCGGCCGCGGGATCATGCGCACGACCGCGTGCCAGACGAGCTTGCGTCGGAACCGGAAGACATCCTGCGACGCGACCAGGATGCCCGCGTCCACCGCCTCCTCGACGGCCGGCAGCAGTGCGGCCGGGGTGACCCCGAGCATCTCGGCCGTTTCGTCCAGCCGAAACGAACGGCCCTGCACCGCCCCCGTCTCCAGCAGGTGCCTGGCCGGGCCGCTGAGGCCGTCCAGACCCTGCCGCGCCACCCGGTCGATCCCCCGCGGAAGCTGCGCGGACATCAGCCGGGCGTAGCCGTCGGCGACCTCGACCGTGTTTTCCTCGCGCAGGCAGCGGATGAGCTCGGTGAGCAGCGACGGGTTGCCCGCAGCACCGGACGCCTGGGCCAGTAGCCCGCGGTCCGGGGGGGCGCCGAAGGTGTCCGAGAGCAGCGTCGCCACCGCGTCGCCGCGCAGCGGCGGGAGCGTGATGCGGGTGGCGCCGTCCTCCTCGAGCGAATCGAACAGCAGCCCGGCGCCCTTCTCCTGCTGGCTGCTGGACCGGGCCAGGATCCAGGCCAGCGGGTAGCGGGCCAGGTCCCTCGGCAGCATCCGCAGCGCGAGCAGCGTGGCCGGGCTGGCCCACTGCAGGTCGTCGAGGCTGACCAGGACCGGCGCGGCCGCCGCCCGCTGCTCCAGGCTGGCCTGGAGCTGCGCGATCTGCCAGTGCAGCGAATCCGGCAGGTCCGGGCGATGATCTTCCTCCACCGCGAGCCGCCCGTACGGCTGGTGCAGGGCGGCGAGCAGCGCGGCGAACGGCATGAGCTGCCCCATCTGCTCCGCCGAGCCGCTGGCCAGCGAGAACCCCTGGGCCGCCGCCTCGCTCCGCGACTCGTGCAGGAGCAGCGACTTGCCCATGCCCCATTCGCCGTCGACCAGGAGCACCCCGCCGAGGCCCTGCTGGGCGCGCCGCAGCAGATCGCGAACGAGCCGCCACTCCGCTTCCCGGCCGCGCATGGTGCCGGATCCGTCCACCCGGACCGGCGATCCGATGTTTCCCCGCACATCTTGCACAATGCGGTCAGTCATAACTTATCCACGATTATCCGGCTTGAGCGCAAGGCAATTCCCCCCGTGACATGACCAGCCACGCTGCAGCATAACTCTGACCCGGCCGACCATATAAGGGGCGTTACCCGGCCTTGTAGTCCTGCATCCCAACCCGCACATCGCGGATGGTGAAAAGCCCGACCCGGTAAAGATAATCCCTAATTCTCGTTGTATACGGTGGCGCGCGAGGGGCGGGGACGGGCCGGGCGCCGGCCGGGCGGCGCCGTCGTACCCGGCGGCCGCGAGCCCGTCCCGGATCAGCGGTCCGGGGGTGTCCCCGGCGGCGACCAGGGTCGTGGTGCCGCGGGTCTCGTAGAGCAGGTAGCCGACCTTGTTGAGGTCGTCCACCCCCTTCTGGCGCAGCATCGCGAAGACGTCGGCGTCCGTCAGGCCGGCCCGGGCCATTTCCCGTTCCTGAAGTTCGCCCCCGGCGACCAGGACCCGGGGCGGGTGGTCGATGACGCGAGAGATCCGGCTGCGCCGCCGGATGACCGACACGACCCGGTGCGCGACCAGCAGCGTGACCAGCGCGACCGCCCCGGTGACGAACGAGGTTGACGATGCGGTCGAGGTCCGGCCGATGATCGACCCGACCGCGACCGCGACCGCGAAGTCGAAAGCGCCGAGCTGGGTCAGCGTGCGCCGCTCGCCGAGCCGCAGGCCGATCACGGCCACCGCGAACAGCAGCGCCGCCTTGAGCGCCACCCACCCGAGGCCGCCGGCTCCCCCCGCTATTTCCACCCGTGCCTCGTCGCCCTTCCCGCGCGACGTTACTTCCTAACACCGTCCTCATCGCCGCGGGCGTTGCACATCGTCAGACCGGCTAGTGCTTCGGGATCAGTGTTTTTTACGCTCCGTCGCCACTGTCGGCCGCCGCCGCGCCGGTCAGCCGAGTTCGTCCTCGTGGTCGGCGGCGTCGGGACCGCCAAGCTCGTCCTCCTGGCCGGCGGCGTCGCCTCCGCCAAGCTCGTCTTCACGGCCGGCGGCGTCGCCTTGGCTGAGTTCGTCCTCGCGGTCGGCGGCGTCGCCTCCGCTGAGTTCGTCCTCGTGCGCCGCCGCGTCGGGCCCGCCGAGCACGTCCGATGTTTCGTCACCGTGGTTCGCCATCGTCTGCTCTCCTTTTTCCTCTGCGGTCTCCCGGTGCATCTGATTATCCGGCCGGCTAAGAAGAATCGGGAGAGGCGATGGGAGGCGGCGATGAGCGACGAGGCCTGGCACCGGCCGTTGGTGCGGGTGCGACGCGGCGACCTGAGCGGCGACACGGGCCAGACGGCCGGGATGACCCGGCTGGAGGCGATCTCGGGCAAGAGCGCCGGATCGCGGAAAGTCTGGATGGGCCAGACCCACGTCGCGCCGGGCACCAACTCGGGTGACCATCACCACGGCGAGGCCGAGACGGCGATCTACGTGCTGTCCGGCCACCCGGCATTCGTCTTCGCCGATGGTGCTTCGGAGGTGCGGCTGCAGGCCGAGCCCGGCGACTACATCTTCGTGCCGCCGTTCGTCCCGCACCGGGAGGAGAACCCGGGTGCCGATGAGGCCGTGGTGGTCATCGCCCGCAGCAGCCAGGAGGCCATCGTGGTCAACCTCGAGAGCCTGTGGCCGGAGCGGGAAACGGACGACCGCAATCCTTGATAAAGGTGCCCGGAAACCCCGCCACTGCCCGAAACCCGTCGCGACGTGATTCCAAAAAGGGCATAACTCGCATAACGTCGCCCCGACAATCCGCTTTCCCCGAGGCCCAATAGCTTGGATGGCACCATCGCTGTCGCTGTTTAAGCAGCGGCGGCACACCGACGCTATTGAGCGCCTAGCCGGGGGCTGAGCGGAGCCGGGGGGCTGAGCGGAGCCGGGGGCCGGGTGTCAGGCGGCGGGGTGGCCTATGCGGCGCAGGTCGGCTACGTCCTGCGGGGTGAGGCGGTCGGGGAGGGCCGCGGCGGCGCAGTTGTCGCGGAGCTGGTCCGGGCTGGTCGCGCCGAACAGCACGCTGGTGACCGCCGGGTTCGTGAGCGGGAACGCCAGGGCCAGCGCGGCCGATGTCGTGCCGAGCCGCCCGGCCAGGCGCTCCAGGTCGCCGGCTGCGGCAGCCGCCGCAGCGTATCTGGGCTCGGCGAGGGCCGCGGCGGCCCGGCCCGCCGCCGCTCCCGACGAGGATATGCCGGAGCGGTACTTGCCGGTGAGCACGCCGCCCGCCAGGCTGAACGAGGCGATGATCCCGCCGACGCCGGGCCCGCTCAGCGCCGCGGTCATGGCCGGGTCCTCGGCCCAGGAACGGTGCACCAGGCTGTAGGGAAGCTGCGCCGCACACGGCGGCGCGATCCCGAGGCCGGCCGACGCCTCGACGGCGCGGCGGGTGTCGTCGGCGGTCCAGTTCACGATGCCCCAGGCGCGCGCCTTGCCGGAGGCCACGAGCCCGCCGACGGCCGCCACCAGGTCGGCCACGTCCAGGCCCGGCGGCGCCGGGTTGGCGTAGATCAGGTCCACGTAGTCGAAGCCCATGCGCCCGAGCGAGGCCTCCAGCTCGGCGGCGGCGCTCTGCCGGGGCCAGAACTCCCACCACAGCTTGTTGGAGACGACGACCTCGTCCCTGGCCACGCCCGCGCCGCGCAGCAGCCGGCCGAACAGCACCTCGGAGTACCCGGTCGGGATCGGCGCCCGGCCGGTCTCGTCGTCGTAGCGCGCGTCGTCGAAGAAGTTGATCCCCTGCTCCCTGGCCGCGTGCAGGACGGCGATCCCGGTCTGCTCGGGGATCCGCTCGAACGTGCGCCATGAGCCGAGCGCGAGCGCCGACACCTCGATCCCGGACGAACCCAGCGGCCGGGGGCTACAGATCGCGGTCACGGCGCAGCCGGTCGAGGACCTCGTCGGGGTGCTCGGCCGTTACCCGGATCATCGCCCGGATTGCGTCGGCCAGGGCCACCCGGGGCACGCCGAGCGTGACGGCGGCCGAGTCGGCCCACTGGGTGAGCTGGCGGTACAGCTCGGGGCTGAGGTCGAGAGTGATCCGGACCGGCTTCGACCGGATCGCGGTGCGCCCGGCCGGGCGCGCATCGGGCTCGCTGCGCCGGGAGGCGGCCGCGGCCATCTGGGCCCGGCGCTGCTCCCGCTGGGTGGTCACGGCCGGACCGAGCAGACGGGAGACCGGCGCGCGATGATGTCGCCGGCCACGTGGCGCCATACCTCGCGCCCGGTTCCCGGGATCGGCATGCCGAAGCTCTGCGCGTAGACCTCGAGCCGCGGCACGGCGGTCTCGAGCACGTCGTAGCCGAGGTCGTGCAGCGCCCCCCGGGCGTCGGCCGTGGAGCTGGCCCGGGTGATGCAGCGGTTCAGCAGCACCGACGAGCGCGCCGGCCGGTCCCGGGTGCCGCACACCTCGCTGATCTCGTCGCGCATCGGCGACGTGCGGTTGATCTCGATCGGGCTCGGCGCGCACGGGATCACGATCTCGTCCGCGTACCGCAGTGCCGACCGTGCGATGCCGGCGTGGTCCTCCAGTTGCGGCGCATCGATGATCACGACGTCGTCGGCCGCCGCGATCTCGGGCACGCGCCGGTGCAGTTCGCGGGACGGCAGCGCCACGATGCGGAACGGGAACGCCGCCTGCGGCTGTACCCCCGGATACATCGCGGCGAGGTCGGACCATTCCAGGGCGCTGCCGGAAGGGTCGGCGTCGACCAGCAGTACCCTGTTCCCCGCCTCCGCGAAAATGTGGGCCAGCCACACCGCAGATGTGGTCTTGCCCGTGCCCGGCTTGAGGTTGGCTAGCGCCAGGCGGATCCCCGTCATCCAGGCAGTATTGCAGCGCATCCCGCTTTGCGGTAGCGGGTCGCGCACCTGTTGGCGGCCTGTGCGCGCTCCGAAACTGTCGGCTACCAAGGATAAATGCGCCCAGCGGGTAAGTGCAGTAAGTACTGCAACACTGCAGTACTGCGATGACGAGTCTGTGCTGATCACGGCCCGGCCAGGTCGAGCCCGGGCCGGGGCGTTAAAGAAATCGACCCTTTTCCACAGGCGCACGGATATGGCCGTGCATTTCATACGGAGTGCCGGGTGAATTTGCCCACAGGCTGTGGATGGCGTTGTGGAATGAATTACATCAGTGTGAGCATGGTGCGGCTAGTTCCGCCATCTGAGTGCGGCCAGCCGCGCGGCCGGGACGTAGCCGTTGTCGGCGAACCAGCGTGCTGATTCCTCGATCGCCTCGCGGGCCGGGCGCGAGGTGTACCCGAGTTCCGAGCGGGCGCGGGCGTCGTTGAAGATCATCCTGGATCCGGACATGCGCGCCGCCTCCAGCGGGACGTGCGGCTCGCGCCGCAACAGCCGGCCCTCGATCAGGTCCGAGGCCATCCCGGCGGTCAGCACCAGACCGCGCGGAACCTGCAGCCGGGGCGCTGGCAGGCCGCAGTAGCTGGCGAGCATCCGCAGGATCTGGCGCATGGACAGGTTCTCGCCGCCCAGGATGTAGCTGCGCCCCGGTCTGCCGCGCTCGAGCGCGGCGAGGTGGCCGAGGGCCAGGTCGTCCACGTGGGAGACGTTCATGGCGGTGTCCACGAACCCGGGCATGCGGCCGTTGAGGAACTCGACCACGACCTTGCCTGTCGGCGTGGGCGCCACGTCGCCCGGCCCGAGCGGGAACGTGGGCAGGGCCAGGCAGACGTCCAGGCCCTCGGCGGCGGCCCGGAGGACCTCGTGCTCGGCGATGAACTTCGACCGCTTGTAATGGCCGTAAAGACGGGAGACATCGGCGCGGCTGGTCTCGTCGGCGGGCCTGCCGTGCTTGGTCGAGCCCAGGCCGAGCACGCCGACCGTCGAGGTGTACACCAGCCGCTCGCATCCGGCGACCCGGACCGCCTCGAGCACGTTGAGCGTGCCGCCCACGTTGACGTCGTAGAAGATCTCGGGGTCGCTGGCCCAGAAGCGGTAGACCGCGGCGAGGTGGAACACGAAGCGGGCGCCGGAGCACACCGCGCGGACGGCCTCGGCGTCCCTGATGTCCAGGCGGGCGCGCTCGGCGTCGATCCCGTCCAGGTTGCTGTCGTCAACGCCGGGGGCGACCACGGCGACGAGCTTCGCGCCGCGGGCGCCGACGGCGCGGGCGACGGCGGACCCGATGAAACCCGTGGCGCCGGTGACGACCACCCGGTCACCGGGCTCGATGCGGGCTAGGCGGTTCATCTGATGGACACTAACGCCCCGTAAGCCCCTCGCGTGCCAAGATGACCGCATGTCTGCGCTGCTTGACGTCCTGTGTGCCGGGTACGCCGCCGACCGCGGGCTGATCCTCGGCCCGATGGCCCGGCTCCACGGCGACCCGCTCGAGCGGCCAGCGGGATAGACTGCGTGGCTACCTCCCGCCTGGAGAACGATGGATGAACGCCGTGACCCCGGCCGAACTGACCGATGACGTCCTGAAGGCGTTCCGCGGCACCCCGGATGCGCGGCTGCGAGATCTGATCTCCGCCTTGATCACCCACCTGCACGCGTTCGCGGTCGAGACCGGGCTGACCGGGCAGGAGTGGATGACCGGCCTGCAGTTCCTCACCGCCGTCGGGCAGATGTGCGACGAGCAGCGGCAGGAATTCGTGCTGCTGTCGGATGTCCTCGGCCTGTCGTCGCTGGTCGACATCGTCAACGCCGAGGCGGGCGCCACCGAGTCCACCGTGCTCGGGCCGTTCTACGTCGCTGGGGCGCCGAGGCGGGCGATGGGCGCGCACATCGGCCGGCCGCAGGACGGCGACCCGACCCTGGTCCGCGGCCGGGTCACGAGCGTGGCGGGCGAGCCGCTGAACGCCGCGGTCCTGGATGTCTGGCAGGCCAGCGGCCACGGGCTGTACGACACCCAGGACCCGGACCAGCCCGCGTTCAACCTGCGCGGCGTGTTCACGACCGGGCCGGACGGGCGGTACGAGTTCCGGACGGCGCGCCCGGCCAGCTACCCGATTCCCACCGACGGCCCTGTCGGCGGGCTGCTGCGCGCGACCGGCCGCAGCCACTGGCGGGCGGCCCACATCCACGCGATCGTCTCAGCGCCCGGCTGCCGGGCCGTCACCACGCACATCTTCGACGAGGAGAACCCCTACCTTGTCAGTGACGCGGTGTTCGGCGTCAAAGGGTCGCTGATCCGGCCGTTCCGCCCTGCGGGGCCCGGCGATCCGCCCGACGTCAGCTACGTGGTGGACATGGACTTCGCGCTGGCCCGGCTGGGCGCGCCCGCGTGATTCGCTGGTCCGGGACCGCCGTAAGCTGCCTGGTCAGGAAGGCCTCAGGGATCATCCAGGCGACGCACAGATCGGGTTCTTAGGCTCGGCTCACGACGAGGCGCGCCAAGCAGGAAGGATTACGGAATCGTGCGTGAGAACGTGACGATCTCCTACCGGGGAGCCGGGTACGAGATCGGGCGAGGCGAGCATTTCTACGGAATATGGGCTGCCTCGTCGTCGCAGCCGCAGCCGCTGGAATGGTGGCCCGCAACGCCTGAGGGATGGGCAGCCGCGTGGGCCAGGTTCACCTCGATCGAGACGCCAGGGACGATCGTGCCGGTCGGCCAGGCAGTGGCGCCGGGAACGGCAGCACCCGCCGGCGGAGCGGGTTTCGCCGGGCCTTCCGGGGGAGCGGGCTCCGGGGGAGCGGGATCCGGCGGGCCGGGCTCGGGCGGGCCGGGGTTCGGCGTCCCGGTCTCGGGCGACGTGCTCGCCTCCGGGCCTGCCGACGCGGGCCCGATCTTCGGCCGGGACCGCCGCACCGTGCTGGCGGTCGCCCTGCTGGCGGTCGGCGTCGTCGTCGGGTTCGTCGGGCTGTTCCCGTCCTACCTATCCGGCGCCAGCCTGGCCTCGCAGCCGGACCAGCTCGTGCCGCACCTTATCTACCTTGCAGGATGGGCCGCGAGCGCCGTTCTTCTCTTCCTCGGCGGCGCCCGGTGGCGGATCGGGGCGCTGCTCGGAGCCGGCTTGAGCGCGGTCACCCTCGGCCTCTTCTTCGCCGACGCCGGAACCGCGATCGCCGACGGGTCCGGCGTGATGGGCGCCGGCCTGGTGCTCGGGCTGATCGGCTGGGCGTGCTGCGCGGCCGGCTCGGCCGTGGCGTTCGCGACCCGCCGGGCCGGCGGCTTCGGTCGGCCGCACAGCGATGACATGGGCCCCATCGTGATGCTGGTGCTGGCGGCGATCGGAACGGCCGCCGCCTTCGCGCCGTCGTGGGACAGCTTCACCCTGCGCAACGCGGCCGGGGTCAGCCAGACCCTGACCGAGGGAAACGCGTTCTCGAACCCGGCGGCGGTGATCACCGGCGACGTCCTGGTCATGGTGGCGGTCGTCGCGGTCGTGGCCGCTGCAGCCCTGTGGCGGCCGCTGCGCCTCGGCGCCGCCCTGCTCGCCGGGGCCATCATTCCGATGGCTGCCCAGGCCATCTCGGCGCTGATCCAGGTCGGCGAGACCGTGTCGCCGACCCAGTTCGGGATAACGCCGGGCCAGGCCTCCCAGATCGGGCTCACCATCAATTCGGGTCTGACGTCGGCGTTCTGGATCTACTGTGCGTTCCTGGTCGCGCTGATCGCGTCGTTCGCCTGGATGCTGATCCCGCCGCACAACGCCGTGAGGCAGCCGCCGCGGATGCCGCAGGGGCCGCCGGCCGGGATGTCGGACACCCCTCCCGCCACGTCGGACGCGCCTCCCGCGGTGTCGGACGCGCCCACCGAGGTGTCTGACGCTAACCGCTCCGAAACGGCCGACTCCGTCGAGACCGTCGAGGCGACCAGCGTCCGGCCGCCCACGCCCTGAGCCCGGGACCGCCGGCGCGCCGCTGGCGGTCCGCGAAGTTGACCTTGCCCTACGGGCATGGTCCATGCTCGGGCCGTGGACGAGCTACTGACGATCGGCGAGTTCTCGCAGGCGTGCGGGCTGTCGGCGAAGGTGCTGCGCACCTACGCCGCCGACGGGCTGCTGCCGCCGGCCGCCGTGGACCGCGGCTCGGGTTACCGGTACTACACGCCGGACCAGGTGCCGCGGGCACGCACGATCGCGCTGCTGCGCCGGGCCGGGACGCCGCTGCGGGACATCGCGAGGTTCCTGGCCCGGCCCACCGCCGAACTGCTCGACCAGTGGGAGCGAGACCTCGACGCCGAGGCCACGACGCGCCGCCTGGCGCTCGCCGATGTCCGGCGGAGTTTCCGCGACCACGAGCCACCGGGTCAGCCGAGCGGCTGGCTGGCTGATCAGCCGGCCAGCCCGCTGAGCGCGGCGTCGGCCAGCGAGGCCGGGATCGGGCGGGCCGTCAACCAGGATGCCGTGCTGCTGGGCGACGGCGTGTTCGCGGTGGCCGACGGCCTGGGCGAGCGGGGCGAGATCGCCAGCATGCTCGCGGTCGAGGTGTTCCAGGCGAGCTTCGCCGCCGGCGGCCGGACCGGCGACTCGGCCGCCG
>Ga0335073_10015367_pt1 | contig 10706 bp, 12 predicted proteins | sample Lox_Sample_22_FD_207093 | JGI IMG/M metagenome (GOLD analysis project Ga0335073, IMG submission 207093) | Soil microbial communities from Loxahatchee National Wildlife Refuge, Florida, United States - Lox_Sample_2.2 | ecosystem: Environmental > Terrestrial > Soil > Wetlands | place: USA...
GTTTGCGCTGGGCGGCAACTTCTTTCAGGATGTGGGGTGGGTCTTCGACGATACGCGAGGTGAGGATCAGCGACAGGATGGCGATGGGGACGTTGATGAAGAAGATCCAGCGCCAGGTGTAGTTGTCGGTGATCCATCCGCCCAGGGTGGGGCCGATGGCGGGCGCGAGCACGACGGCCATGCCGTAGACAGCGAAGGCCTGGCCGCGTTTGGCTGGGGGAAAGGTGTCGGCAAGGATGGCCTGTTCGCTGGGCTGGAGGCCGCCGCCGCCGGCTCCCTGGAGGACGCGAAACAGGATGAGGAGCGGGAGCGAGGGCGCCAGACCGCACAGCATGGAGCTGATGCCGAACAGGGCGACGCAGATCATGTAGAAGCGCTTGCGTCCGAGGAAGCCGACGAGGTACGCACTGGCGGGAAGGATGACGGCGTTCGAGACGAGGTACGAAGTCAGAACCCATGTCGCTTCGTCCTGCGAGGCGCCCAGCCCGCCGGCGATGTGGGGGATGGCGACGTTGGCGATGGAGGTGTCGAGGACCTCCATGAAGGTGGCCAGGGTGACGGTGAGCGCGACCGCCCAGGGATTATGTTTGGGCTTCCAGCTGGCGTCGGGATCCTGGGGCATGGATAAGGGTTGGAGGATTCAGAGTAGCAGGAGGATGCACGAAAAGTGTGGTGGGGAGGATGTCGGTGGCGGGCGAGCGGGCACGTGTATAAGCCCAGGACATGATCTTGCTGGGCAACGCGGTGGGCTGATTCAATGGGAGGGATGAGGATCACACTTGAAATCCCGGAGAGGCTGCATGCTGTGCTCCGGAAGCGAGCGGCGAGCGCGGGGGTTTCAATGCAGTCATTGGTTGTCGAGGCACTAGAGCGGACTTATCAGGTAGAGCGAAAATCAGGAAAAAGCATGCTGGTGACCGGACCGATTCTGAAACTGAAAGCAAAACCCGGGCCGCGGTTTCCAGTGGATGAGACACCACACGATTTAATCGTTGGGTAAGGGGCGGGTGGTATGGAGCGGATTTCGGATGCGTAAATGCATGTTGGTTATCTGCGCAGCGTTGAGCATCGGCGCGTGTTGGGCACAGGAGAAGAAGCCGTATGTCGTTCTTCCACCCTCTGAGGCGCAGGCAATCAACCGCCTCTGCTCAAGACCCGGCCCAGGGAAAGTGGAAGGAGGATGGGTACCCACAGCGAACGATGTAGCGACGCTAGAAGCAGAACTCACCGATATCTCCAAATTGCAGAGTGGCGGTGCCGTGCGAACGACGATCTCTGACCCTTTTCGCTTCTATCGGCAGTATGTGGGTATTGTCCTGAGCGGGTGGCGTCTGATTTATGTCAACGCGTTCGCCCCCGATTCTGTTCTCAAAGGCTGGCAGATCCGGCTCCTGAACGTATGCGATGGCGGCTCAGCATTTTGGGGTCTGCTGTTCGATCCCCTAACAGGGAGATTCTCAGATTTGAAAACGAACGGCGTGGGTTAAGGGCTGAGACATTCTGCCAAGTTACCGGCTCACGGAGATTTGGGAGGAGACCAGAGAATGAAGGCAACTGGGGATCCTTCCGTCTCGTGCTGCGAGTCGTCTGGATGACAGGTTTTGTTGGTGCGTTTTCGGTTTGGCGCGATTTTGGACATGACTCGGTACGATCACAATCGGGTGATATTCTGCAAATTCCACGATGAAGACTGAACTTGAGGCGCTGATGCGCCTGCAGACTATCGATGGCGAAACGGCGCAGTTGCGGGCGGCGATTGCTGCTCTGCCGAAACGGTTGGCTGCGCTCGAGACCAAACTCCACGACGAGAAGACGGCCCTGGAGCAGGCGCAGAAGGCCATCAAGGACGAGGAGGCGCTGCGGCGGCGGCAGGAAAGCGACCTCAAGGACCAGCAACAGAAGATCGTGAAGCTGCGCGGACAGATGTCGAGCGTGAAAACGAACGAGGAGTATCGGGCGTTTCAGCACGAGATTGAATTTGCCGAGGCGGAGATTCGCAGGATCGAGGATCGCGAACTTGAGAGCATGGAGCGGTCGGAACAGCTGGAACAGAAACGCAAGGCGGCCGACAGTGACCTGAAGGACTCGACGCGCGCGGTCGAGATTGAGAAGGAAGACGCGCGGGCCGAATCCGCGGAGCAGCAGAAGAAACTCGAGGATCTGACGCGGCGGCGGACTGAAGAGCGGGCGCTGGTTCCCGAAGAGCTGTTGCGAACCTACGATCGCGTTTCGACGTCGTCGCGCGGCACCGGGATTGCGTATGCGCAGGGGCAGCGCTGCCTCGGCTGCCAGATGGGGATTCGCCCGCAGATGTGGAACCAGATTCGCGCCGGGGAGATCCTGACGTGCGAGTCCTGCGGGCGGCTGCTGTACTTCGATCCCACCAGGGAGCCGCAACCCGAGCCGGAGCCCGAGAAGCCAAAACGCGGACGGAAGGCGCCGGAAGCCGGCGTGGATTAGAGCGTTGTCGGCTTATGAAGCGCGTGGCAATCGACATGGACGAGGTGATGGCCGACACGCTGGCCGAGCACATCGCGCGTTATAACCGCGACCACGGCGAGGCCATCACCAAGGCCGATCTTGAAGGCAAATGGCTGTGGGAGATCGTCTCGATGGATCGGCACGAGCGGCTGGAAGGCTACCTGCGCTCGGAGAATTTCTTCGAAGATCTGCAGGTGATCGTGGACAGCCAGCGCGTGCTGCAGGCGATGGCCGAGCAGTACGAGGTCTACATCGCAACATCAGCCATGGAGTTTCCCAACTCGTTTGGGCCGAAGTATCGATGGCTGCGGCGGCACTTTTCTTTTCTCGATCCCCGGCACTTCGTGTTCTGCGGCGACAAGAGCATCCTGAAGGCCGACTACCTGATCGACGACCAGCCGCGAAATCTGCGCGCGTTTTTGGGACGAGGGATTCTGTTCACGGCACCGCATAACCTGAACGTGAGCGGATTCACGCGCGTGGATAACTGGGAGCAGGTGGGGCGATTGTTTTTGCAGGAGGGCGGAGTGAAGTAGCCAGGCCGCTCCTCTGGCCTGAACCGTCCAGATTCCTGCTGCGCTAAATCTCCCAATTGGCAGAAGTTGGCATTTGATTATGCCTTCTCACTGGCGTGTGCTTGGAGGCAATGACAGTCGACAAGGTAATGGCTCTGGTTGCGAGGTCCCTTCGCAGCCGCACCATGATGGCCAATTCCCTTTGCATCCTGGCGGAAGAATCTCAGGACGGGAACCAGGCGCGGACCGTGGTTACGATTCGCACTCTGCGCGGCGTCCTCGCCGACATTTCCCTCATCATCGACGGTGATGTTTCCTGTCTCCCGATAGCCGATCTGCGCAACGCGCAGGAACTGCTGTGCGGAATGGAGGCGCGTATCGCCGCAATGGAGAAGGTGATGGGGTCGGAGACGGTTCACTGAGAACATGCCCGTCGGGTAGCCGGCAGCACTCCCACAATCGCCACTGAGACTGAGTTAAACCCGATCCCACGGAGCGGGCTTTGCCCTTTTGAGACGGACCCTCAACGGAATCGCCGCCAGTTGCCTGGTTATCATCGATCAGGCAAGACCGATGAGCCAACCGTCCAAAGTCACGCGCAGCCGCTTTGAACTGACCCAGGATGGCCAAACCGCCTGGCTCGAATTCGAGACCGACGACCACGGCTGGCTCACCCTCATCCACACTGAGGTCCCCAAAGAGCTGCGCGGACGCGGCCTCGCCGAGGAGCTGGTCACCACCGCATTTCAATATGCGAAGGATAACAACCTCAAAGTCGACCTCATCTGCCCCGTCGCCTTTCACATCGTCCAGACCCACCCCGAGTTCCAGGCGCTGGTCGGCAAAGGCAGGGAATAGGGACGAGGCGGTAGAAGGCCGTTCGCCACGGACCACCGGTTGCCGCCTGCTTCCGCACGCCGCATCTATAATCACTTTTTAAGCACCGTCACCAACCGCACCGCCCTCCACTCCAATCTCGACGAGGTGATCGATGGCCGCTTCCAATCCCACCCTTGAAATCCTGAAGCCGCGAGCCGGCTGGATCGTTCGCCGCAAGGCCGAAGCCGAGCGCACCGGCGACGGCAACATGTCGCAGATGCACTTTGCGCGCAGGGGCCTGGCCACCGAAGAGATGGCCTTCGTCGCCGAGCGCGAGAAGCTGCCGCTGGAGCTGGTCCGCGACGAGGTGGCGGGCGGGCGGCTGATCATTCCGGCCAACATCAATCACCCTGAGCTGGAGCCGATGGGCATCGGCATCGCGTCGCGGTGCAAGGTGAACGCCAACATCGGCAACTCCGCGATCACGTCGAACATCGACGAAGAACTGCGCAAGCTGCACATGGCGATCCAGCACGGCGCCGACACCGTGATGGATCTCTCCACCGGCGGCTCGATCCCCGAGATTCGCGACGCCATCCTTCGCCACTCGCCTGTCCCCATCGGCACCGTGCCCATCTACGAGGCGCTCGCCCGCGTCAAGCGGGTCGAGGACCTCAACATCGACGCCTACCTCGAGGTCATCGAAGAGCAGGCCGAGCAGGGTGTGGACTACTTCACCGTTCACGCCGGCGTGCTCATCCAATACGTGCCCATGGTCGCAAAGCGCATCACCGGTATCGTGAGCCGCGGCGGCGCCATCCTCGCGCAGTGGATGACTCACCACCACAAGCAGAACTTCCTCTACGAGCACTTCGACCGCATCGTGAAGGTCATGGCGAAGCACGACGTCAGCTTCTCGCTCGGCGACGGACTCCGCCCCGGCTCAGTCGCCGATGCCTCCGACGAAGCGCAGTTCGCCGAGTTGAAGACGCTGGGCGAGCTAACCGCCATCGCCTGGAAGGACGACGTCCAGGTCATGATCGAAGGCCCTGGCCACGTGCCGCTCGACAAGATCAAAGAGCAGGTCGACAAAGAAGTCGAGTACTGCTTCGGCGCGCCCTTCTACACGCTCGGTCCGCTGGTCACCGACATCGCGCCCGGCTACGACCACATCACCAGCGCCATCGGCGCGGCGCTCATCGGCTGGCACGGCGCCAGCATGCTCTGCTACGTCACGCCTAAGGAGCATCTCGGCCTGCCCAACGAGAAGGACGTGAAGGACGGCATGATTGCCTACAAGATCGCCGCCCACGCCGCCGACATCGCGCGGCATCGCCCCGGCGCGCGCGACCGGGACGACGCCATCAGCTACGCCCGCTACACCTTCGACTGGGAGAAGCAGTTCGCCCTCTCGCTCGACCCGGAGACGGCTCGCTCCATGCACGACGAGACGCTCCCCGACGACTACTACAAGGAAGCCGCCTTCTGCTCGATGTGCGGGCCGAAGTTCTGCTCCATGAACTGGTCGAGCAAGGTGGACGAGTTCAACAAGACGGTGCACGGCCTCGAAAAACAGGACCTGAGCGAACTGGTCACCATCGAAGCCGGCAAGCTCGGAGCGCGAAAGTGAAGTTCCCGCAGTCATCGGTATGTCGGGTGCCCCACTCTTGTCGCGCAGGCTTTTTCGCGCGACAGGGTGGGCCACGCAGGAATCTACGCAACCAACAGCCTGTGCATCGTATCTGACCCACGAGGGAGCAAAATCGGGACGAGGCACAATCCTCGCAAGGAGCACGACATGAGCACCTGGAAATTTTGGGCAGCCTTTGGTGTTGGGGTAGCGGCAGGCGCTGCGCTGGCGCTGATCTATGCGCCGCAGTCCGGAGCGCGCACACGGCGGCAGATCAAACGCGCCGTCTCCGACGCCGGCGACTACATCAGGGACACCGCTGACAACGTGCAGGAGTTCGCCGGCAAATATATGAAGCTCGGCAAGGACGCCGTGAACGACGTGGTCGACTCCGCCCAGAACGTCGTCACCTCGGCGAAGCGCGTCACCACCTGGGGCTGAGAACAGCAGGGAATAGGGAATAGCTGGAAGCCGGAAGCTACTTCCCTACTCCCTATTCCCTGCTCCCTGTACCATGGAAGCATGACCACCACCGCTGCTGCAGTTTTCTCCGACCGTATCGGGCGGATTGAGATCTCCGCCACCATGGCTGTGACCGCCGAAGCCGCGAAGCTGCGTGCGCAGGGCGCGAAGCTGGTGGATTTTGGCGCGGGCGAGCCGCACTTCCCGACGCCGCAGCACATCAAGGATGCGGCGATCGACGCCATCCAGAACAACTTCACGAAATACACCATGGTCTCCGGCATTCCCGAGCTGCGCCAGGCCATCGTCGACCGCCACGCCGCCGACTTCGGCTCCAGCTACTCGCCCGACGAGGCCATCTTCTCCACCGGCGGAAAGCTCGCCATCTTCAACGCCATTCAGGTGCTCATCGATCACGGCGACGAGGTCATCGTGCCCACGCCGTACTGGGTCTCCTACAAGGACATCGTGCAGTACGCCGGCGCGCAGTGCGTCTTCGTCGAGGCCGCCGAGGCTGACGGTTTCAGCGTGACCGCCGAGGCGATCGAGCGCGCCATCACGCCGAAGACGAAGGCCATCCTTCTCAACTCGCCTTCGAACCCGTCCGGTGCGGTGATCGCGCCGAAGGACCTCGAACGCATCGTGCAGCTCGCGAAGGAGCGCGGCATCTGGCTGCTTCTCGATGAGTGCTACGTCTACCTGCAGTACACCGGCGCGCTGGTGAGCGGCGGATCGTTCACCGACGCGAAGGAGAACATCATCGTCCTCGGCTCGCTCTCGAAGACTTACGCTATGACCGGCTGGCGCGCCGGCTTTGCGCTTGGACCGAAGGCCGTAATCGCAGCTATGGCGAAGCTGCAGAGCCAGTCCACCTCGAGCACGGCGGCTTTCGTGCAGAAGGCGGCTATTGCGGCACTCAAAGGGGATCAGGCCTGCGTCGGCACCATGCGCGCCGACTATCTCAGGCTGCGCGACGAGTCGCTCGCCGGTCTGGCAAAGATTCCAGGCGTGGCCTGCGTCAAGCCTGAAGGGGCGTTCTACGTGTACCCCAACGTGAAGCAGTACCTCGGCAACGTCGGCTCGGCAATTGAGCTGTCGAAACGGCTGCTGCACGAGGCGCACGTCGTGACGGTGCCCGGCGAGGCGTTTGGGACAGCGGAGCACATCCGCCTCTCCTACGCGACGAGCCATGCGGATGTGGCCGAGGGCCTGGAGCGGATGCGGATCTTCTTCACAAAGCTGTGAGGGTGGCGGAGTGGCCCAGGCAGAGTGCGGCGGTGTTTGAGAGGCTAGGGTGGCGAATCGTTCGTGCAGCACAAAAAGGAAAAGCCCGGCATTTCGCCGGGCTTTAAAGCAGGCACCTCGCTCCGCCTACCCTATCTTCGATGGGGCCCCAAAAGCGCTCCGCACGGGATGACAGGCCAGGGTTATTCGGCTGAGGAAGTTTCCTCGGCCGCTTTGGTTTGGGCGACGGTCCAGGTGGGGTCGCCGACCTTGAAACGGGCGAATCTCCGCACAGTGATGTTCTCGCCTAACTTGCCGACCCTGGTGGCGATGAGGTCCTTGATGGCGATGGCCTGGTCCTTGATGAAGGGCTGCTCGAGCAGGCAGACCTCCTCGTAAAACTTGCCCATCTTGCCCTCGACGATCTTCTCGACCACATTGGCGGGCTTGCCGAGCGCGGCAGTCTGAGCGCGATAGATCTCTTTCTCGCGGGCCAGATCTTCTTCCGTCACGTCCTCGCGGCGGATGTAGCGCGGGTCGGTGGCGGCGATGTGCATGGCGATGTCCTTGAGGAGCTCCTGAAAGTCCTCGGTGCGGGCCACGAAGTCGGACTCGCAGTTGACCTCGACGATGACGCCGATCTTGCCGCCGGCATGGATGTACTGACCGACCGCGCCCTCGTTGGTGGTGCGGGAGGCTTTCTTGGCGGCCGAAGCCATGCCGCGCTTGCGCAGGACGACGAAGGCTTCTTCGATCTCGCCCTTGGTTTCCTGGAGGGCCTTGAGGCAGTCGCCCATGGGGGCGCCGGACTTTTCGCGAAGTTCCTTGACGAGTTTTGCGTCGATCTTTTCAGTCACCGTGGACATCCTTGTTACCTTCTTCCTTTGATCTTTTCATCCCGGATGCGGTTCGGGCAACGAACGGCGGTCCGGGAGAGTTTATTGGTTCGTTAAAAACCGTCGCGCTTCGCGATCCCACCCTGTTCGCCAAAGACGGGCGAACAAGGATGGGGCACCCAAAATCCGATTCACACACAAAAAGCGTGGCCCCTGCTGAGGGCAGCCACGCTTTCTCTCAAAAAACGCAGAACTGCCTGGACCTTAGTACCCACTCTCGGCGGCTTCGGCTTCATCCAGCGCTGCGACGATGGCGGGCGCCTTGCGAATGCCACCACCGAGCGCAGCTTCGAGGTCGACCTCTTCCGTGCTCTCGCCTTCGGATGGTGCGGCTCCCTCGGCTGCGGGCTCGCCTTCGGCGGCAGCCTGAATATCGGCGGTCACGCCACCCTGATCGAAGGTCTTGTCGCCCATTGCGGCAACGCCTTCGGCGACCGAGTCGGCGATCTTCGAAGTGAAGAGCCGGATGGCGCGGAGGGCGTCGTCGTTGCCGGGAATGACGTAGTCGACGACGGTGGGGTCGCAGTTGGTGTCGACGACGGCAACCACCGGAATGCCGAGCTTACGGGCTTCCTTGACGGCGATGGCTTCGTTGGACGAGTCGACGACGAAGATCGCGTCGGGGAGGCGGCGCATGTTTTTAATGCCGGCGAGGTTGGCCTGAAGATGCTTGCGCTCGCGCTCGAGACGAATAACTTCCTTCTTGGTAAGAAGGTTGTAGCGGCCGTCGCTGGCCATCTCATCAATTTCCTGAAGGCGCTTCACCGATTTCTGCACCGTCACCCAGTTGGTCAGCAGCCCGCCCAGCCAGCGGTTATTGATGTAGAACATGCCGCAGCGGGTGGCTTCTTCGGCAATGGCATCCTGCGCCTGGCGTTTGGTGCCGACGAACATGATGACCTTGCCCGAGGCGGCGAGATCGGTAACGAACTTCGACGCCTCCTTGAACATCTTGAGGGTTTTCTGCAGATCGATGATGTAGATCCCGTTGCGCTCGCCGAAGATGTACTCCTTCATCCGCGGATCCCAGCGCTTGGTCTGATGCCCGAAGTGGACGCCCGCTTCGAGCAGCTCCTTCATGGTGATAGTGGCCAAACGACCTCCTTTATAGACTGCATTCCGGACGGTGCTACCGGGCCGGAATTGATGCCCGCGTTGGCGAGCAGATTGAACAACGAACTCAGTTGTTAGCTGTTAGTCCCCAGTCTCCAGCAAAACCACTGACAGCTGGAGACTGACGACTGCCAACTGCAAGCGCTAGCGCTTGCTGAACTGGAAGCGCTTGCGCGCGCCCTTCTGGCCGTACTTCTTGCGTTCCTTCACGCGGGCGTCGCGGGTGAGCAGGCCTTCAGCCTTGAGGGCCTTGCGCAGCTCGGCGTTGAACTGGAGCAGGGCGCGGGCGATGCCCATCTTGACCGCGTCGGCCTGGGCGGCTACGCCGCCGCCAGAGACCGTGGTAACGACATCAAAGGTCGCGGCCGTGTCGCTCACGACGAGGGACTTTTTCGCGGAGACGCGCTGCTGCTCGGTGACAAAGTAGGTATCGAAGGCTTTGCCGTTGATCTTGAACTCACCGGAGCCGGGGCGGAGATAAACGCGCGCGATGGCGGACTTCCGCCGTCCCGTGCCGTAGTACTGAACCAGATCTGCCATTGATCTTCCTTAATCCTTAAGCGCTGATTTCGAGCGGCTGAGGTTTCTGGGCCGCGTGCGGGTGCTTTTCGTCGCGATAAACGTTGAGCTTGGTGGCCATCTTGCGGCCGAGTTTGGTCTTGGGGAGCATGCCCTTGATCGCCTCTTCGACGACTTTTTCGGGGCGGCGTTCGATCAAGCGAACGAACGACTCGGTGCGCAGGCCGCCAGGGAAACCAGTGTAGCGGTGGTAGACCTTGCTGCCAGCCTTAAGACCGGTGAGCCGGACTTTGGAGGCGTTGATGACGATGACGTGATCGCCCATATCAAGAAAGGGCGTGTACTTCGGGTTGCGCTTGCCGCTCAGCACGCTGGCGGCCTCAGTGGCGAGGCGGCCGAGGGTTTTGCCGCTGGCATCGACGACAAACCACTTGCGGTCGATCTCTTTCGCGCTCGGAATATAAGTCGACATCTCTCGTTCTCTTCTCCCGGCAGAGCCGTGAAAACCCAAAATTGTCCACGCAACGCCCATCCACGGAACTCGAACTCTTCCGCGGCTTACGAATGCTGTACGCGTGAGTTAGCGCAGAATTTGAGGCCCCGGTAGCCGGTGAATGCAAGGTTTCCGGATCGACCATCCTCGATCTGCGGCACAAACGCACAGACACGAGGACGCACACTGCGCAAGGACTTCAGGATACGAGAATTTGGGGAGAGAGTCAATTGTGGTGAGGCCGGGGACCTGAGAGCCAGAAACTCGCTGCCGACCAGGTTGATGGACCTGAAACTGTTTAGAGGAGGATTCGCAACTCGGTGATGAGGTTGTGGTTGTAGAGGCAGAAGCGTGACGTTGCGATCTGCATGCCTCCGTCGAGAACCGCTGCGGTATGCCAGGCACCCCAGCTTTTCCGCTTGACGATGAAAAATGCCGCAGGGGTGATGAAGTTCTGGGTTCTGCCGTCGTTGGGGCCGCCTGCATTGAAGAGGGCGTTGTTTTCGATGTCGAACCAGACGCGCGAAACCGGGTGGAGCTGGCCGGTGACATTC
>Ga0335073_10015368_pt1 | contig 10705 bp, 10 predicted proteins | sample Lox_Sample_22_FD_207093 | JGI IMG/M metagenome (GOLD analysis project Ga0335073, IMG submission 207093) | Soil microbial communities from Loxahatchee National Wildlife Refuge, Florida, United States - Lox_Sample_2.2 | ecosystem: Environmental > Terrestrial > Soil > Wetlands | place: USA...
GGTACATTCGACGGCGTGCTGGCCATCAGCAGCCCGCCGGGCGGGCCGACCACCATCGTCATCGAGGTGCCGTGCGCGTTGTCATCGCAGAAGACCTCTTCTTGCTGAGGGAGGGGCTGGCCAGCCTGCTCAAAGAACACGGCTTCGATATCGCCGAGGCGGTAGCAGACGGGCCGTCCCTGGTACGTGCGCTGATCGACCAGCAGCCGGACGTGGCGATCGTCGATGTCCGGCTGCCGCCCACCCACACCGACGAGGGCCTGCGGGCAGCGCTCCAGGCCCGGCAGCAGGTACCCGGGTTGCCCATCCTCGTGCTGTCGGCGCACGTGGAGCAGCTGTACGCGCGTGAACTGCTCGCCGACCAGGCCGGCGGCGTCGGCTACCTGCTCAAGGACCGGGTGTTCACCGACGAGCAATTCACCGACGCCCTGCGCACCGTGGCCCGCGGCGGAACGATCATGGATCCGGAGGTCGTCGCGAAGCTCCTGGCCAGGCGTTCCAGGCAGATGCCGATCACCCGGCTGAGCACCCGCGAACACGAGGTACTGGCGCTGATGGCCGAGGGAAGATCCAACAGCGCCATCGCGCAGCACCTGTTCATCTCGGAGAAAGCAGTCAGCAAGCACAGCACCAGCATCTTCGCCAAGCTCGACCTGCCACCATCGGAAGACGACAACCGGCGCGTCCTGGCCGTCCTCGCCTACCTGAACGCGTTACCCGGGTCCGCCTGGCATTTCCCGTGGCAACCCCAGAGAGCACAGACCGTGCCCGTCACTCTGCTGGAGCCCCTATAGGCCGCTGGTCAAGTTCATATCGAAGCAGCATCCAGCGGCCGCACGGGTGCATCTGCTCGAGCTGACACGCGATATGCCATGTGCGGTCGCTTTCGCGGCCCGTCGGAATAGATCGGCATGTTGTGCTCGGATGCCTTTACCTGCACATCGTCCGTGTCCGGGCCGTTCCAGGATGCTAGGGGACCGTGGTGATCGCCTGCCGCTCGCACACCACGATCATGGACGCGTCGGTCCCGCCCAGGCCTCTGCGGTGGGCCCGAGGTACCTGTCGATCGGGTAACAGGCCTCGGCTACCACGGTCGGCAGCACGAGCAGGACCTCGTCGTTCCTGCGGGGTGACTCGGTGCACTCGGCGTGGCGCTTATCCCGCGGCCGGCCAGGGCATACAAGGCGTTGGTGTCAACGAGGATCACGAAGTCAGCAGGCTACCGGCCGAAGCCCTCCCCGAGCAGCTCATCGGCTCGCTCGGACACATCAGTGCTGCCGCTGTCCCCGATCCCGTAGCTGCAGGCCGCGCCGGTGGGCTTCGGAGCGAAGAGCGGACAGCTGCGGCTCGGCCTCCACTGACGCGGCGAGGACGATGGCCACGAGGTCGACGAGATCCCTGTAGCGGGTCGACGGCGTCCCGGCGGCACCATGCCGCCCGAATATCGCACAGGCCTTGTCCGCGACATGATCGACAAGCGGATAGGCCCGGTAGCCATGTTGCTCCACATCGGGCATGACCACGCAGGCCAGCGGTGGAACATCCTCCGGCTCGCCGACGAGATCGACGTGGAATGCGGCCCGCTCCGTATTCCCACGAGGGCCTTCACGGGAAGGCGCACACCACCGGTATCCACGAGCGGCCGCGGAGGGCCGATCTCAAAGCGGAACCAATCGCCAAGGTCCAGAGCGGCACCTTTGACGATCCAGCCTTCGTCGACGAGGTAGAGGCGCTCCGGCAGCCGGTCATACGCCATCTGGGGCTGGAGTTGCTGGAGCGTCCAGCGGCTCGCGGCGGCGAGAACCCTGAGCGCCAGGCCATCCCCTCGCCTGAGCCCGAAACTGGCGGCGTGCGGCGCAAGGGCGTCCGCGAATGCGCCTGGGTAGTCGTGGACGGGCCGCAGGGCATCGGCAATAACCTGCGCGACAGCCTGCACCGGGCTGCGCGGGCACCTGGAGGGCCGCGATCAGGCCTGCATGCTGCGGGTCCCGTGCAGCTTCCCGCTGGCGCTGCCCGGCCGGGTCACGCTGACCTGCCGGCAGGCCGCCGCGCGGCTGGGCCGGCGCGCCACCGGCCGTACATCTCTAGCGGGACAGGTAGCGGATCACGGCCAGGACGCGGCGGTGGTCGTCGTCACTGGGCGGCAGGCCGAGCTGATCGTAGATGTTGGAGACGTGCCCGATGACGGCCCGTTCGGTCAGGGAGAGGGCCCGGGCGATGGAGGAGTTGCTGCGGCCCTGCGCCATCAGCTCGAGCACCTCCCGCTGCCGGGCAGTCAGCCGCCGCAGCCCGTCCTGCCCGGCCCGGGCCACCATTAGCGCCACGACCTCGGGGTCCAGCGCGGTGCCGCCGGCGCAGACCCGCCGCAGGTCGGCGCAGAACGTGGTGACGTCGGCGATCCGCTGTTTGAGTAGGTAGCCCACCCCGGCGGCCTGCCCGGCCATCAGCTCGATGGCCACCTGGCGCTGCAAGTGCTGGGACAGCACCACGACCGCGGTGCCGGGCAGGACGCGGCGGATCTCCAGCGCGGCGCGCAGCCCTTCGTCGGTGTGGCCCGGCGGCATCCGGATGTCGGTGATCACCAGGTCCGGGGCCAGCCGGTTGGTGTGGCTGATCAGCGCCCCGGCGTCGCCCGCCGTGGCGGCGACCTGAAAACCGCCGGTGGCCAGCACCAGGGCGAGCCCTTCCCGCAGCAGCGCCTCGTCCTCGCCGATCACGACCCGCACGGCAGCTCCGCCCGGAGTTGAGTGCCCTGCCCGTCCCGGCTGTCGACCAGCAGCCGCCCGCCGAGGGCGTCCACCCGGTCGGCCAGGCTGCGCAGGCCCAGCCCGCCGCCGGGCGCGGCGCCGCCGACGCCGTCGTCACACACCTCCACCACCAGAGCGTCCTGGTCGCGGGTCACGCGGACGTCCAGCTTGGCGGCCCGGGCGTGCTTGACCGCGTTGGCCAGCCCTTCGGCCAGCACGAAGTAGGCGGTCGCGGACACCGCCGCTGGCAGCGCCCCCGCCACGCCGATCTCCACCCGGGTCGGCACCGGCATCCGGTCGGCGAGGTCCTCGGCCGCCGCGGCCAGCCCGCGCTCGATCAGCGGGGCGGGCATCACGTCGTGCACCAACTCGCGCAGTTCGGCCGCCGCCGCGTCGATCCGCTCGCGCAGCGCCGTGGCGGCCGCAGCCGCCGCCGGTCTCGTCCCTGGCTGGTCGGCCAGCCGCTGGGCCTCCAGCGCGAGCAGGACCAGCTTGGTCTGCAGCCCGTCGTGCAGGTTCCGCGCGATCCGGCGGCGTTCGGCGTCGGCTGTCTCGACCAGCCGGGCCCGCGACTCCCGCAGCGCCGCCTGACTGGCCAGCAGCTCCGCGGTGAGCCGCTGCCGGTCCACCGCGATCGCGACCAGCTGGCCCGCCGCCAGCACCAGTCCCGGGTCGGCGATCAGGGTCTCGTCGTAGAGGATGGCGCCGATCCGGCGGCCCTCCAGGCTGATGGCGGCCGCGGCGCGGCCGGACCCCGCCTCGGGCAGCGGCAGCGGGCTGCCGTCCGCCCCCGTGTAGGCCCGCCGGGCGGGCACCCAGTACGCAAGCTGCACCGACCGGTCGCCCAGCGTCCGCGCCAGCGCCGCTTCCAGCGGCAGTCGTCCCGCGGCGTCCGCGCCGAGCCAGGCACCCAGCTCCTGGAGCTCCCCGGTCCGGGCGTACCCGCCGCGCAGCATCCCGGCCGCGAACGCCACCGGCACCAGGCCCAGCACGAGGATCTGCACGACGGCGGTGGCGTCCGGCGGGAGCCCGGTCAGCGGCTGGATCACGTCCGGCAGCAGCGGGGTCAGCAGCAGCGCGATGATCCCGTAGAGGTCCAGCGGAAGCAGCACCCGGCGCTGCGGCGGGGTCGCCCGGCGCACCCGGCCGGCCAGGATCAGCGCGGTGACCGCCATCGTCGCAACGCCCGCGCAACCCTGCACCCAGGTTCCCGCCGACGTCAGGACCGGGCTCGCCGTCACGGCCAGCATCCCGCCCGGGCTCGCGGCGGGCGCGAACAGGTACAGCGGCACCTGCAGCGCCACCGCCGCGAGGTAGGCCGCCGCTGCCGTCCACCGGGCCGCCGTGGTGCGCAGCCGACCGGACGGGAACGCCAGCAGCATGTGCACCACCACCGCCAGCGGCAGCTTGGCCAGCATGGTCCCGATGGCGACCAGCACGCCAGGGCCGACGTTGGTCAGCGCGACCGCCAGCCAGCTCAGCCCACCGCCGACCATGATCACGCCGAACCGGTTGCTTGGCCGCCGCCACCAGGCCACCAGCCCGGCCGCGGCGTAGACCAGCCCGTTCACCGTGAACAGGGCCAGGATCCATACCGGGCCGGCCTCCGAGCCCGGGTAGAGCGCAAACTCCACTACGGCCAGCAGGGCAACCGTCGCGGCCAGCATGACCAGGACCGCGCCCAGCGACCCGGCCGCCGGCGAGCGCCCCGGGGCGGGTGGGGTCATCTCGTCAGTGTCGCACCGGCAGCCGGAATAGTTCCACATCCAGGGGAAGTCGACCTAGCTGCGTCGCCGACTGGGCTCAGGGCCCGGTGACCGGTGCCGGGAGCTAGCCGGCACCGGTGATGGTTATCTTGGCGGTGGCCACGCTGCCCAGCGGGTCCGGGTTCAGCGTGGCGGAGACCGCCGCGCCCAGCACCAAGGCGGTGCCGGCCCGGCGGGCGGTGAAGGTGACCGACTGAGTGGCGGTGGCCTTGTCGGCCAGCGTGCGGTCCTTCCAGGCCAGAACATTGCCATAGCTGGCGCAGGCCGGGGAGCAGCTGGTCTTGACCAGCTGCGGGGCCAGCGCGACCGCGGCGATGACGCTGCTGGCTGGGTCCGGGCCGTTGTTGGTCACGGTCAGCGTGCAGGTGGCGGACTGGCCCACGGTGACCGGAGACGGGCAAGCCAGCTTGGCCGACAGGGCCGCGGTGGCCGGCGGTGCCCTGGTGACGGTGACGGTGAACGGCCCCGCGGTCGCGGTCCCGGCGGTGTTGGCGGCGGTGACCGTGTAGCTGAACGAGGTGATCCCGGCCGGGACGGTGCCGGACAGCGCCCCGGTGGAGGAGTCGATGGACAGCCACGACGGGGCGCCGGAGGCCAGCGCGTAGGTGGGCGCGGGGGTTCCGCTGGCAGTGAAGGTGTACCCGTAGGAGGACCCGGCGGTGGCGGTCACCGGCGGGGAATCGGTCACGAACGCCGGCGCGGCGTCCACGGTGATCCCGGTGCCGGCGCTGGCCGAGGCGGCGAACGCGCCAGCCCCGGCGTACGAGGCGGCCAGCGTGTAGGACCCGGCGCTGGCCTCGGTGAGCTGGCAGGACCCCGATCCGCCGGACAACGTGGCGGTGCAGGTCTGGCCGGTGCCGTCGGCCACGGTGACCTGCCCGCCCGGGGCAGCGCTGAACACCCCGCCGCCGGCGGCCGGCGCCCCGGCCACCGACACGTCCACGGTGAACGGCGTCCCGGTGTCCGGAGCGGCCGGGGACACCGCGGTGATGCTCACCGTGGTCGGCTCATACCCCGACATCTCCAGCACCTGCCCGGCTGCTGAGTTGGCCAGGTACACATTCCCGGCGGCATCCACCGCCAACGCCCACGGATTGAACAAGCCGGTGACGCTGAACGGCAGGGTGACCTGCTGGCTGGAGCTGGTGGCCCCGGCAGGCAGCTCCGCCACCGAGGTGCTGTTACCGTAAGGGCTCGCGAAAACGTCCCCCACGGCGTCTACCGCCACCCCGCTGACGCCGCCGAGGCCGGTGAACGGCAGGGTGACCTGCTGGCTGGAGCTGGTGGCCCCGGCAGGCAGCTCCACCACCCGGTCGTTGCCCTGGTCGCCCACGTACACGTTCCCAGTGGCGCCCACCGCCAGCCCGATCGGGCCGTTCAGGCCGGTGAACGGCAGGGTGACCTGCTGGCTGGAGCTGGTGGCCCCGGCAGGCAGCTCCACCACCCGGTTGTTGCCATCGTCGACCACGTACACGTTCCCGGCCGCGTCCACCGCCAGCCCGAACGGGGCGTTCAGGCCGGTGAACGGCAGGGTGACCTGCTGGCTGGAGCTGGTGGCCCCGGCAGGCAGCTCCACCACCTCGTTGTTGCCGGCGGAGGCCACGTACACGTTCCCGGCCGCGTCCACCGCCAGCCCGAACGGGGCGTTCAGGCCGGTGAACGGCAGGGTGACCTGCTGGCTGGAGCTGGTGGCCCCGGCAGGCAGCTCCACCACCCGGTTGTTGTCATCGTCGGCCACGTACACGTTCCCGGCCGCGTCCACCACTACCGCGACCGGGTCGCTTAGCCCGGTGAACGGCAGGGTGGTCTGCACCGGCCCGGTGGCGGCCTGCGCCGCAGCCGGGGCCAGCAGTCCGCCGACCAGCCCGGCGGCCAGCACCGCCGCACCCGCCAGCGCCGCGGCCCGCGGCTGCCACCAGTGTCTGCTCGCAGTTCGGGTCAGCGTCATCATTGTTCCTACTTCCCTCCCTGGCGGGCATGCCCGCTCCGCGGCGCGGCCTCCGAAGACCGGCTCACGGCCAATCCGCGCCGGACCCATCATGTCCGCGCCCCGGTCCCCGGGCAACGGAGCTAGGTACTGTCCTGGCCGGTACCTGGGTACCGTGCGCCGACTGCCCCGCCGCATCACAGGCGGCGGGCGCCGCCGGAGGGCACGGGGGCCAGGAAGCGCGGTCGCGGCCAGCGGCTCCGCGCCGTCGAGCAGGCCTACCGCACCGCCACCGAGCACGACACCGCGTCCAGGCCGCCCGAGCCCACCCGGACATTCCGTTCCCCACAGCGTCAGGCCGATAGGAAGATGGAGCTTGAGCCTGGGTTCCGCAGCTGCGTAGCGTGCTGATCGGTGAATCTGGGGTTTGACGTGCGGGAACGTGTCCGTCTCTAGTGGGAGGGCGTGTATCTAGCCCGGGTGTTTCTGCTGGTCAGCGGCTCGCGGCTGAGGGGAGCTGGTAGATCCTCGGGGGCGGGTCGATGTCGAGCTGTTCGAGGATGGCGGCCTGGTCTGGGCTGATCTCGGCGCGCTGGCAGAAGGTGCCGGCGGGCCCGTTGAAGGTGCCGACGCCGATGCGGTCAAGCTGGCGGCGCAGTTCCGGCCAGGTCGCGCCGCGGGCGTCCTCGGCGACGCGGGCCAGGAGCAGGGCGAGCCAGCAGAGGATGCCGTGGGCCCGGATGCGCTCTTCCTTGCGGTGGTAGACCGGCCGCAGGTCGATGACTTGCTTGAGGTCGCGCCAGCCGCTCCGGTAGGAACTCGGCACGAGGGATAGTCACCCCGGGCACGGGCGATGCATAAACATACAGGACAGACGACAACGCGCCGGGCGACAACCGGGGCTGTTGGGCAGCCAACGACGCGGAGATCCCTTTATAACCGCACGCCGGCCCGCCACCTTCGGTATGCCTGGGTGAACTAACCCACCCGCGGCACGCCTGATGGCCACCACCGGACAGAAACGCTGACCGCCACTGGGCAGATCTCAGGCTCCGGCCCCAATTGCAGCGCCTCAGGCAAGATGAAAGAACAGCAGCACACCGATGACGATCGTGGCGGCAACACCGAAAAGAGTCAGGATGAGCAGAATCTTCGAAGCGGCTCTGGTGTATGCGAACCTCGGCCCGCCAGGAATTACCAGCACGGACCCCATCAAAGTGTCATGCCAGTCCATCACCATCGCGTCGCCCAGCATCCTGCTCGAAGGCCGTGCGTCGCTGACCCGTACACGGTGATATCTTGATAGCACCATGCCGATGAAACCGGGAAGCACCAAGAACCTGCTGCTGCGCCTCGACCCCGTACTGGCCGACCGGCTGCAGACCGTGGCCGAGATCGAGGGCCGCACGGTCTCCGACGTCGCGCGGGAGGCCATCGCCACGCTGGTCGAGCAGCGCCGCAGCGACAAGCGCTTCCTGCGGCTGCTGGAAGACAACCTGGCCCGGCACCAGCAGGCGCTCGAACTGCTCCGGGATGACCCGCGGTGATCACGCTGGAGGTCGCCGATCTGGTCATCATCGCCAGCCGCACGATCGGGCTGGGCACCGGGCAAGTACTCGACCTGCTCGACGCCGCCGCCGCCGAGATCGCCCTGGCCCGGGCGCGGCCCGCCACCGACCCGGGAAACCCGGCCAGCCAGGCCGCCGCCTTGCTGTGCTCGCTCGTGCAGGGCCAGCCGCTGCGGCGCGGCAACCAGCAGGTCGCGCTGGCGGCGACGCTGCAGTTCCTGGCCCTCAACGGCTGGGACGTCGATACCGACCCGCCAGATGCGGCCGCAGCCATGGTCACCGGGGCCGCGGCCGGGACTCTCGCCACCGCCGGCGTCGCGGACTGGCTGGCGCCCCGGCTACGGCCCGCCGCCAACGTGAAGGAGGAACCGATGCGAGACCGACCCGCGCGGCCGCTTGCCGAGCGGATCAAGAAGGCGACGATGCGACAGCAGCCCACCGGCATGTTCCGGCGGTTCACCGACCGGGCGCGGCGGGTTGTGGTCTTGGCCCAGGAGGAGGCCCGGCTGCTGCGCCACGGGCACGTCGGTACTGAGCACCTGCTGCTCGGCCTGGTCTACGAGGGCGAGGGCGTCGCCGCGAAGGCGCTGGAATCGCTGGGCCTGTCGCTACAAGAAGTACGGCGTCAGGTCATCGAGATCACCGGCCACGGCCAGGACACCCCGGCGGGCCGCATCCCGTTCACACCGCGAGCCAAGAAAGCGCTGGAGCTGTCCCTGCGGGAAGCGCTGGCCCTCGGGCACACTTACATCGGCACCGAGCACCTGCTGCTCGGCCTGCTCCGCGAGGAACACGGCATCGCCGCCCGGCTCCTGACCGGGCTGGGCGCCGGCCACGACCGGGTCCGGGAACAGGTCACCGCCCTGCTGAACCAGCGCGAGCAGGCAAACCGGGAAGCGCAGCAGGCGCGCCAGGCCATCCCCGCCGAACTGGCCGACGCCGCCGAGCAACTCGACCACGTGCGGGCGCAGAAGGAGGCGGCGCTCGACACGGAGGACTTCGAGGCCGCCAAAGCGCTGCGTGACCGGGAAAAGCAGCTGCTCGCCGACAAACAGCGGCTGGAACGTCAGCTAAGGGCCGACGGGGACGCAGACATCCAGGCCATCATCGCCGAAAACCAGCAGTTGCACCGCGAACTCGATCGCCTGCGCGGCATCCTCCGCGACCACCGCATCGAGCCGGACAGCGGCACCGCCCAGACCGCCTGAACCGCCACCCCACAGCGCATCGGTAACGATCATCAATTACCTGAGGTACGCGCATGAGTTCCTGGAGGCGGCGGGCTGGCCGCAGGACGGGCCGGAGTTCGGTGCCGGCCTGGCGGCCCTGGACGGCGCGCAGGTGCCGGACATCGTGTCACGTCAGGTCACCCGCCAGCGGGTGCCCTCGGTCGGCGCGGCTTTAACCTTAGCGCTCGACGCGCCGAAGGGCACGGCTGTCGGGCAGGGTGCGGCCGCTCAGCAGCGCCACGAGTGGACCGCTATCGGCGCGTACGGTGTCGCCGCTGCCCCAGCTCCAGTCGGTATCGATGGCCTCGAGGCGAACCCCGGTCAGGTCGACACCGAACAATGCGCCGTTGGCGCCCGCCAGTTGATCAAGGACGGCGACCACGGCGTCTCTCGGGGCGGCCGCCGGCCGGTCGAGCGCAATGGTGACGTCGAGGGAGTGGATCACGGCATGGCTGAGGGCACCGGCGGCGCCGCCGCCTGGCGGCTGCCAGTCGTGCAGCAGCCGGGAGCGCAGCGCGCCGAGCTGGTCGGCGAGCGGCAGGGACGCGTCGCGCTCGGCCACGGTGTCGGACAGCACAGTGAAGTCCCCGCCCGCCGCCGCCATCTCGGCGCCGAACTCCTGTGGCGTGAGCCGCGCCGGCATCGTCACGTGCGCGATCACGTGCCGCACCTGCCAGTTCTCACACAGAGATGGTGCGTCCCAGGTCTCGGTGGGCGCCGAGGCGAGCAGGTCGGCCAGAGCGTCGTAGGTCGCTGCCGCCCAGGTCTGCAGATCACTCATGAGGCTCTGTTCCGGAGCAGTCGGTTGAGGTGCTCCTCGAGCTTGTCGAGGGAGGTGAGGAAGCCGGCGCGGGCCTCGGGCGAGCGCATCGGCTCCGGCACGTGCCGCTGGTGGATGACGACCTCGGTGCTGCCATCGTCCAGCTCGGCGAGCGTGCCGGTCGTGTGCATACCGCTGGTCGCTCGACCCAGGAGAGCAGTTGGGGCGGCACGACCTCGGTGAAGATGGCGACCATCCGGTAGCTGCCCCCTTCGCCGACCATCAGGGTCTCGAACCGGCCTCCGGCATGGAGTTCCACCACGATGCCGTCCAGCGGGGTGGTCATGCCGCGCGGACCCCAGAATTGCGTGAGCTCCGCGGGTTCGGTCAGGCACCGCCACACCAGATCGCGTGGCGCGCGGAACACCCGCCGGAAGACGAGCTCATCGACGCTCACCGCTGGCCGCCCTCCTGCAGGCGGGCCAGATGCGCCTCGAGCCGGTCCATGCGCTCAGTCCAGGTTCGCCTGCTCTCCTCAATCCAGGACACCGCGGCCTCCAGCGCCTGCGGTTCCAGTCGGCACGGGCGGGTCTGCCGGTACCGGCCGCGGCTGACCAGGCCGCACCGCTCGAGCACCCCGACGTGCTGCGACACAGCCTGCAGGCTCATCGAGTAGGGCGCCGCGAGCTCCTTGACCGTCGCCTCGCC
>Ga0335073_10015369_pt1 | contig 10705 bp, 10 predicted proteins | sample Lox_Sample_22_FD_207093 | JGI IMG/M metagenome (GOLD analysis project Ga0335073, IMG submission 207093) | Soil microbial communities from Loxahatchee National Wildlife Refuge, Florida, United States - Lox_Sample_2.2 | ecosystem: Environmental > Terrestrial > Soil > Wetlands | place: USA...
GCATGACAAACCACATGGCCACCAGGTGGATGGTGCCGTCTGGGTTGAGAGTGGCCACGTTGAGGGTGCGCGCCCCGGCCAGGAACGCGGCAACCTCGGGCTCACTCATGGCGATGCGGTCGCGTAGCGAAATCTCGGCCTCCCTCGAAAAACCTATCGTCGTATGATAGCCGCCGCGGAGCTAGGCGGGGCGCACGGCACTCGCCTCGATCTCCACCTGGACGGCCGGATGCGCGAACCGGACGACCTGGGCGAGCGTGTTAGGTGGCACGGCGGCAGGCTCGAAGCGAGCCCGCACGATGGCCCACTGAGCCAGGAACGCCTCCACGTCAGTGGTGTAGAAGCCCATCCTGATGACGTCCGCCAGCGTGTAGCCGGCCAGGCCCAGGACCTCCGCAACGCCATCCAGGGCCCCGGCGACCTGCCCCGCCATGTCCGAGCGCGGATCGCCCGCCTGCCCGGAGACGACGATCTGATGCGGCCCCGCGGGGTACTCGCGGGCGGCGTCGAACCGCAACCGGGCGTACACCGGGTCGTCCGGCCGGTTGACCGAGCGCATCACCATGTCCCTCCCGGGTGCGGTGGCAAAAACCAAATGCTGTTTGCTAACGTAGCGGCGTGCCCGGGAATCCGCCAGCCGCCAGCCTCGACGGGATCAGAGTGCTCGAGCTGGGCCACATCATCGGCGGGCCGTTCTGCGGCCACCTGTTCGCCGACCACGGAGCCGAGGTCATCAAGGTCGAGCCGCCCGGCACCGGCGACCCGATGCGGGAATGGGGCGGCCTGTACCGCGGCGTCGGGCTGTACTGGACGATCATCGGCCGCGGCAAGAAGTCGGTCACGATCGACCTGCGCCAGCCCGAGGGGCAAGCCCTGGCGCGCGGCCTGGCCAGGTCCGCCGACGTGCTGATCGAGAACTTCCGGCCGGGCACGCTGGAGCGCTGGGCCCTCGGCTGGCCAGACCTGCACGGGATCAACCCACGGCTGGTCATGGTGCGGGTGACCGGCTACGGCCAGGACGGGCCGTACCGCGACCGGGCCGGGTTCGGCTCGGTGGCCGAGGCCATGAGCGGGTTCCGGCACCTGTCCGGCGAGCCCGGCCGCCCGCCGGTCCGGGTCGGCATCTCGATCGGCGACGCCCTGGCCGCGACCCAGGGGTTCACCGGCGCGCTGATGGCCCTGTTCGCCCGGGACCGCCCGGGCGGCACCGGCACCGGACAGGTGGTCGACGTTGCCCTGTACGAGGCGATGTGGATGTACATGGAATCGACGCTGCCGGAGTTCGAGAAGCTGGCCCGGGTGCGCGGGCCGTCCGGGCCGGTGCTGCCGGGCATCGCGCCGTCCAACGTCTACCCGGCCGCGGACGGCCACTGGGTGATCATCGGTGCGAACCAGGATTCGGTGTTCGCGCGGCTGGCCGAGCTTGTCGGCCGGCCGGACTGGACCGCGCCCGGCGCGCCGTACGAGACCCACCTCGGCCGCGGCCAGCGGCAGGCCGAGCTGGACGCCGAGCTCTGCACGTGGACCGCCACGCTCGGCAGCAGCGAACTGCTCAAGCGGCTGGCCGAGGCGGGTATCCCGGGCGGGCGCATCTACACGTCTCGCGACATCGCCGCCGACGAGCACTACGCGGCGCGCCACATGATCGTCGATGTCCCCGAGCCGACCCTGGCCGGTGAGACGGTGCGCGAGCCCGGGGTGGTGCCCAAGCTGAGCGGCACGCCGGGGCGCGTGCGGCGGGGCAGCCCGCTGCTGGGCGAGCACAACGAGGAGATCCTTACCGCGCTGGTGGGCGCGGCCGAGATCGAGCGGCTGCGGACGGCGGGCGTGGTGTGACGCGGGCGGAGGTGGATGATGGCGACGTTCGCGCTGGTGCACGGCGGCTGCCACGGCGCGTGGCAGTGGGGCCCCCTGGTGGCCGAGCTCGACGCGAGAGGCCACGAGTCGGTGTGCATGGACCTGCCGATCTCCGATCCGCTGGCGGGGCCGGCCGAGTACGCCGCGGCAGTCGCGGACGCGCTGGCGGACCGCGAGGCGGCGGTCGTGGTCGGCCACTCGCAGGGCGGTTTCACGCTGCCCTTCGTGGCCGAGCGGATACCGGTGCGCAAACTCGTCTGGCTGGCCGGCGCAATCCAGCCCGGCCTGTACGAAGGGCTGCCCCCGGCCGGCGACATGCTGCTGATGACGGCGGAGGAGATCACCCCCAGTGCCGACAGCCTGATCCGGATCCCCGAGGACGTGGCGATGAATCGCTTCTACCATGACGTCAGTCCCAGCCTGGCCCGGTGGGCCTACGGCCGGCTGCGACCGCAGGCGGCAGCCGGGGTCTTTCCCGGCCGGATGCCCAGGTTCGACCCGTCGACGCCGACCGGGATGATCGTGTGCCGCGACGACCGCGCGATGTCGGCGCCGTGGCTGCGGGCAGCGGCCCGCGACGCCCTCCGCGTCCAGCCGGTCGAGCTGCCGGGCAGCCACTCGCCGTTCTTGACCCGCCCAGCCCAGCTGGCGGACGCCCTGGACACCCTCGCCGCCGACAGCCGCTGAGCGAAAGACCCGGAGAAGCATGGAGATCCCGCACGCGGTGACCATCCGCGAGGTCGGTCCCCGGGACGGCCTGCAGTTGGAGCAGCCGCTGGCCACTGAGCCGAAGCTGCAGCTGATCGAGGCCCTGGCCGGCACCGGGGTGAGCCGCATCGAGGCGACGGCGTTCGTGTCGCCGCGCGCGATGCCGACCATGGCCGACGCGGAGCGGGTCGCCGGGGCCCTGGCGGCCTGGCCGGCTGTGCAGTGGTCGGCGCTGGTGGCCAGCCCGGGCGGCGCGCGCCGGGCCGTGGCGGCCGGGATGCGCCGGCTGGAGTACGTGGTCTCGGCGGCGGACGGGCACAGCCTGGCCAACGTGCGCCGCACCACCGATGAGGCGACCGAGGCCACCGCGCAGGTCGCCCGGATCGTGCACGACGCGGGTGGTCAGTGCGAGGTCATCATCGCCACAGCATGGGACTGCCCGTTCGACGGCGTGACCCCGGCGGAGCGGACCGTGCGCGTCGCCAGCCGGGCGGTCGAGCTCGGCGCGGACGAGCTGTGCCTGGCCGACACGATCGGCACCGCAGTCCCCGGGCGAGTCCTGGACCTGGTCGGCGCGGTCCGCGCCGCGCTGCCGGTCACGCCGCTGGGCGCGCACTTCCACAACACGCGCGGCACCGGGATGGCGAGCGCCTGGGCGGCGGTCACCACCGGGGTACGTCAGCTCGACGCGTCGATCGGGGGCCTCGGCGGCTGTCCCTTCGCGCCCGGCGCCACGGGCAACATCGCCACCGAGGAGCTGGTGTACCTGCTGGCCGACTCCGGCATCGAGACCGGCGTCGACCTGGACCGCTGCCTGGACGCCGCGCGGCTGGCGCAGGAGCTGGTCGGCCACCCGCTGGACAGCAACCTGGTCCGGGCGGGCGGGCGATCACGGCCGGCCGCCCGCCAGGCCGGCTGACCCGGGCGGTCAGGGCAGGTCTATCTCCGTCTCCTCGGCGATCCAGATCGGCGAGTTGGCGTGGTCGATGAAGCCGCGCTCGTCGGCGATCAGGTCGGCCGCGGCAGCGCGTCCGGCCGGGCTGTCCAGGGCGGCCAGCAAGTCCTCCAGGCTGTCGAACCAGACCTCGGCCACGCCGTCATAACCGTCGGGGGCGGCACGGAACCGGCGCAGCGCATCATTGGTCCGGATGGGCAGCCGGTGGTTCTGCGTGTACCGCCGCACCCGCAGGGTCTCGGCGTAGCGCCGGAACAGCTCGGCGTGCTCCTGCAGCCAGTACCGGGAGAACTCGGCCTCGCCGAGCCCGGGACGGCGGCGCAGGCAGAAGATCATCTTTACGCTCACCAGCGGTCTCCCTCAGCGCTCGTAGGACGCGTCGTCCCGGTCCCGCCGCCCGGCGCGGTAGGTGGCGACGTGCGGCATGAGCGGTCCGCAGGCGCGGCGCTCGCTCCAGTCGTGCACCACCTCCCGGGAGGCGATCGCCCAGATGCCGTCGCGCTTCTCGAACCGGTCCACGTAACGGCCCCAGAAGGTGTCCAGGAACGGCTCGGCGAACCCCTCGCCCGGCGGGCGGATGTGCGTGGCCGTGAAGGCCGACTCAACCCAGGCCACGGGCCCGTCCAGCTCGATGACCACGTTCGACACCGCGTGCTGGGTGGTGATCGAGCTGGTTCGCTGGACTCCGATGACCCAGGAGGCGAAGTCCCCGGCCGAGCCGGAGAAACGGCCATGCCGGTCCAGCGCGTCCTGGTGGTAGCACGACCGCAGCAGCTCCTCGTCACAGCGGTCGGCCGCGCGGCAGTAGCGGACCAGCACCTCACGGATGGCGTCGCGGTCGAGCAGGTCGCCCAGGAGATCGGCCGGCGAGACTGTGGTCATGACGGTGGTCTCCGAATGGGGTCGAGGACGGAGTCAGGCGGACGGCAGGTGCAGGGCGCCCGACTTCTGGTACCGCCGGACGTGCTCGGCGTCGATGCCCAGCGCTGCGAGCAGCTCCTGCTGGGCGGCGCGGGTGACCGGCCGCAGCGGTCCCGCCGTGCCGGGCGTCTCGCTCAGCCGCGGCGCCGGCGTGACCTGCGGCCCCATCGCGTCAGCCGACCGGACCGAGCCGCGCGCGGCTACGTGCGGGTCAGCAGGCGTCTCGGCCAGTTCGAGCACCGGGTACACGCACGCGTCGGTGCCGGCGAACACCGCGGCCCAGTGGTCGCGCGGGCGGGTACCGAACACCTGCGCGATCGCCGCCCGCGCCGTCGGCCAGTGGGCGCGCTCGTGCTGTCTGCTCATGAGCTCGCGGTCCAGCCCGAGTCCGTCCAGCAGCTGCGCGTAGAACTTGCTCTCGATCGCCCCCACCGACACCCACCCGCCGTCGGCGCACTGGTAGACGCCGTAGAACGGGGCGACGCCGGAAAGGATGCCGGTACCCCGGCCGTGCCACTCGCCGCGGGCGAGCTCACAGAACTGCGCGAACAGCAGGTAGGCCGCGCCGTCCACCATGCCGGCGTCGACCACCTGCCCGCGGCCGGTGCGCTCCCGGGCCAGCAGCGCGAGCACGGTGCCGAGCACGGCGGGGAACGAGCCGCTGGCGAAGTCGCCCAGCAGGTTCAGCGCGGGCACCGGAGCGTCGAAGCCGACCGCGCCGAGGGGACCGCCGATCGCCACATAGTTGATGTCGTGCCCGGCCTGCCTGGCGTAGGGCCCGTCCTGGCCCCAGCCGGTCAGCCGGGTGTAAACCAGCCGGGGGTTACGCTCCATCAGCACCTCGGGCCCAAGGCCCCGGCGCTCCATCGTCCCCGGCCGGTAGCCCTCAAGGAACACGTCGGCCTGGTCGCACAGCCGGGCGATCAGCTCGGGGCCGCCCGGTGCGCGCAGGTCGATCGTGAGCCGCTGCTTGCCCCGGACGAACTGGTCGGCGGCGTCCACCTCGTTCGGCACCGGGCGCCGGACTTCGATCACCTCGGCGCCGAAGTCGGCCAGGACCATGGAGGCGAACGGCCCCGGGCCCATCGTGCTCACGTCGATCACCGTCACGCCGGCCAGCGGCCCGGCCGTTTGCGCTGCTGAGGCCGTCAACTCACCCTCCCGGAGGGCCTGGTCCCGAATCTGGCTGCTGCTTCCCGCCGCTGTTAAACTAACAGTGCTTGGTAGAGCTGAGGAAGAGCGTACCGCCCCCCGGGAGAGCCGTTGCCGATCACCACTCACGCGCCGCCGCAGAAGCGGGCCACGCTCGGCACGGACGATCTCCTTGCGCTGTATCGCAGCATGCTTCGGATCAGGCTGTTCGAGGAGCGCGCCGCCGTGCTGTACCAGCAGGGCAGCATCCCGGGCTTCCTGCACCTGTCGGTCGGCCAGGAGGCTGTCCCGGCCGGCACCTGCTTCGCGCTCGGCCGCCGCGACGTCATCACCTCCACCCACCGCGGGCACGGGCACGTGCTGGCCAAGGGACTCGACATGCGGGGCGCGTTCGCCGAGCTGTTCGGCCGGGCCACCGGGAGCTGCCACGGACGCGGCGGCTCGATGCACATCGCCGACCCGTCGCTCGGGATCTTCGGCGCCAACGGCATCGTCGGCGCCGGGGTGCCGATAGCCGTGGGCGCCGCGACCGCGGCCGCGCTGCGGGCCGACGGGCGGGTCGCCGTGGCCTTCTTCGGCGACGGCGCGGTCAGCACCGGCGCGTTCCACGAGGGCGCGACCCTGGCGGGCTCGTGGCGGGTACCGGTCGTGCTGCTGTGCGAGAACAATCAGTTCTCGGAGTTCACGCCCACCCCGCAAGGCGGCGGCGGGACGGCCTTTGAGCACCGGGCCCGGGTCTACGGGCTGGACTTCGCCCGGCTCGACGGGAACGACGTCATCGAGGTGGCGCTGGCGATGCGGGACATCGTCGGGCGGCTCAGGGCAGGCGGGCCGCCGGTGCTGGTCGAGGCGGTCACCTTCCGCGTGCGCGGTCACTACGAGGGCGACCGGCAGGGTTACCGCGATCCGGAAACCGACCGCGACTGGCTGGCCCGCGACCCCATTGACCTGGCCCGCGGCGAGCTGCTGGCCCGGTCCGTTCCGGGTGTGGCGGAGATCGACGCGGCGGTGCGCGCCGAGGTCGACGACGCCGTCGCCTGGGCCCTGGCCCAGCCCGAGCCGGAGCCCGGCAGCCTCGCCGACTACCTGGCACCGCCGCCCGGGCCAGCCGCCGATGAGACTCCCCTGCCGGCCGGCGCCGAGCCGATCCGGATGAGCCGCGCGGTGCGCGCCGCGCTGCGGCACGAGCTGGCCGCCGACCCGCGGGTGTTCATCGCCGGCATCGACGTCGGGGCGGGCGGGAACGTGTTCGGCCTGACCCGGGGGCTGTTCGAGGACTTCCCCGGCCGGGTCCGCGACACCCCGATCGCGGAGAGCGCGATCGTGGGGATGGGGGTCGGGGCGGCCATGGCCGGGATGCGCCCGGTAGTCGAGATCATGTATTCCGACTTCATGGCGGTGTGCTTCGACCAGCTGATCAACCAGGCCGCGAAGCTCCGGTACATGACGGGGGGACGCGTCAGCGTGCCGCTCACCGTCCGGACCCAGTTCGGCGCGGGCCGATCGTCCGGGGCCCAGCACTCGCAAAGCCTGGAGGCGATGCTCGCGCACGTGCCCGGGCTCGCCGTGGTCATGCCCGCAACTCCGGCTGACGCGTACGGCCTGCTGCGTTCGGCTATCGCCTACGACGGCCCGGTCGTCGTGATCGAGCACCGGCTCCTGTACGAGAAGACCGGGCCCGGCTTCGCCGAGGATCATCTTGTCCCGATCGGGAAGGCGACGGTGCGCCGGCCCGGCGCGGATGTGACCATCGTGTCCTGGTCGCGGATGGCCGCCGAGAGCCTGGCCGCCGCTGAGCGCCTGGCCCAGGACGGCATCGACGCAGAGGTCATCGACCTGCGCACGATCGCCCCGCTGGACACCGGCACCGTACTGGCGTCCTTCGCCAAGACCAACCGGATGGTCATCGCCCAGGAGGCGGTGGTCGACTTCGGCGTCGGCGCCGAGATCGCCGCACGCGCCGTGGACGCGGGATTCTGGAGCATCGACGCGCCGGTGGTGCGAGTGGGCGCGCCGCCCACCCCGGCGCCGTACTCGCCGCCGCTGGAACAGGCGTGGGTGCCAACCGGGCAGCAGGTCGAGGCCGCAGTGCGCCGGCTCGTGAGCTACTGAAGCCGTGAGCTTGAAGAGGGAGAGGGCGATGACGGAGCTGGCCGTGGACGTGCGGGACGAGGTCGCGGTCGTGACGATGGACCGGCCCCAGCGGCGCAACGCGCTCACCTCGGCGCTCATGGTCGCCATCGCCGAGACCATGGGCCGCCTGGACGCCGACCCTGGCGTCGGCGCGATCGTGCTGACCGGCCGGGACCCGGCGTTCTGCGCCGGCCTGGACCTCACCGAGCTGTCGTCGTCCGGGGACAACCTGCGCATCGACGAGACCGGCCGCCCGTGGCCGCGGCTGTCCACGCCGGTTATCGGGGCGGTGAACGGTCCGGCCGTCACCGGAGGCCTCGAGCTCGTGCTGCACTGCGACTTCGCGCTGGCCTCCGAGCGCGCGGCCTTCGCCGACACCCACGCCCGCGTCGGGGTGCTGCCCGGCTGGGGCCTGTCGGTGCTGCTGCCTCAGGCGGTGGGGCTGCGCCGGGCCAAGCAGATGAGCCTGACCGGAAACTACGTCCCGGCCGGCCAGGCCCTGGAGTGGGGCCTGGTCAATGCGATGGTGCCGCACGACGGCCTGCTGGCGACGGCGACGCGGCTCGCACGGGACGTCTGCTCGAACGACCGCCAGGCCGTTGCCGCGCTGCTGACCCTCTACGACGACAACGCCGCCGACCAGACTCGGACCGGTCAGCAGCGTGAGTGGCACCTCGCCCGCGAGTGGCGCGACCAGGTGTACCGGCCGGAGCGGGTCGCGGCGCGGCAGGCGGGCGTCCGCGAGCGCGGCCGCCGTCAGCTGGCATGACCGAGACCAGTCCGGCCAGCTGGAACGGCCGGGTCGTGGTGGTGACGGGCGGATCCCGCGGCATCGGCTACGGCGTCGCGAGCCGGTTCGCCCAACGTGGTGCCCGTGTCATGCTCACCTCGCGAAAGGCGGAAGCTGTCGCGGAGGCCGCGCGGTCGCTGCCCGGCGACGTCGTCGGCGTGGTCGCACACGTCGCCGACGAGGCGGCGGCACGAAGCTGCCTGGCCACGGCGCCGGCCCGGTGGGGCCGGGTCGACGTCCTGGTCAACAACGTCGGCGTGAACCAGGCTGGCGGTCGAGGCGGGCCTGGGGCGCCAGGGAAGCGGGGAGGGCGGGTGGGCTGGGGCGGTCGTCAACGTGTCCTCGAACCTCGCGCTCGCACCCGGCGGTCCGTCCGGGGTGTACGGCGCCAGCAAGGCCGCGCTGAACTACCTGACCCAGCAGCTGGCCGTTGAACTGGCACCGGCTATCCGGGTCAACGCGGTCGCGCCTGGGGTGGTGGACACCGACATGGCCGCGGTCCTGGTCGCGCAGGGGGATGAGCTGGCCGGGCGGTGGCCGCTCCCCCGGTTCGGCGCTCCGGCCGACGTCGCGGACGTGGTCGAGTTCCTGGCTGGGCCGCACTCGTCCTGGCTGACCGGGCAGATCCTGGTCGTCGACGGCGGTGCGCGCCTGGTCGGCGGCACCGACGTGATCGATGCGGCCGCTCCCTAGCCCGTTCTCGGGGGTGCCGGCTAGTCCATGGCCTGCGGTGCCGAGGCGGGCTGCGGCACCGACTCGGCCGACGGCGCGTCGCCGAGGTGTTCGGCGTGCGAGCCGATGTAGGCGGCCAGCACGTCTGGGTGGTTGCGCACGTCGGCCGGTGTTCCGGTGTACAGCACCGAGCCGGTGACCATCACCGTGACCCGGTCGCACAGCTGCAGGACCATGTCCAGGTTGTGCTCGACCAGGAGCACCGCGATGCCCCAGTCGTGCGCCAGCGACCGGACCAGCACGCTCAGCTCGGCCGTCTCCACGCCGTCCAGGCCGGCCGCGGGCTCGTCCAGCAACAGGACCGACGGCTGGGCGGCGACTGCCCGCGCGATCGCGACCAGCCGGCGCCGGCCGAAGGGCAGCGACTCGGCCGGGCGGTCCAGGTCGTCGGCCAAGCCGAAGTCCTCGACGGCCAGCAGCGCCGCCGGGCTGAGCCGGACCCGGCCCGGCCGGGCCAGATCGGACAGGAATCGCAGCCGGCCGGCGCCGGACTCACAGGCGACGGCGAGGTTCTCCCGGACGGTCAGGCCGGCGAACAGCTCGACCGACTGGAAGGACCGGGCGAGCCCGCCGACGGCGCGCCGCCGTGCGCTCCAGCCGCGGATGCTGACGTCGTTGAGCAGGATGTCCCCCCCGGAGGGGCGGACGAACCCGGTGATGGCGTCGATCAGCGTCGTCTTGCCGGCCCCGTTCGGGCCGATCAGGCCGACCACCTCGCCCGGGGCAACGGCCACTCTGGCGTCGGCCACGGCGGTCACGCCGCCGAACGTGACGCGCAGCCCGTCGACACGCAGCGTGGCCGGAGTCACCCTGAACGTTCTCGGCAGCGCCGCCGGGCGGTCCGCCGTGACCTCCGCCGCTGCGGTGCTCGCCGGGGCAGGCCCCACAGGCGCGGCGGCGGCGGGGCTGGGGACGGCCGGCGCCCGGGCAGCGCGGCGGCCCGACCCGAGGCGGGCCAGTCGCCGATAGGCCGTCACGATCATGTCGCGGTTCATGGCGAGCAGGCCGTCCTGGTTCGTGCGCAACACGAAGATGACCGACAGGCCGCCGATCAGCGGCAGCCAGGAGTTCAGGGTCGGGAAGTTCACGAAGATCTGGGCCAGCAGGCCGTTCGGGATGAGCAGCGCCCCGAGCCCGGAACCGCCGATCAGGCCGGTGCCGCCGACGACGGTGACCGTCACGTAGTTGATCGAGGTCAGCTGGTCGAACTGGGCCGGCAGCACCGCGGATTGCATGAAGGCCAGCAGCACCCCGGCCACCCCGGCCACGCCGGCCGCGAGCATGAACGCATACAGCTTGACCCAGTACACGCTGATGCCGAGCGCGGTCGCCGCTCGTTCGTTAGAGCGCACCGCGAGCAGCTTGCGCCCGGTGGCGCCGCGCCGCACGTTGGCTATGGCCAGGCCGGCCAGGAACAGCGCGGTCACGCACACCATCGCGTACCGGCCCTGATAGAG
>Ga0335073_10015370_pt1 | contig 10705 bp, 12 predicted proteins | sample Lox_Sample_22_FD_207093 | JGI IMG/M metagenome (GOLD analysis project Ga0335073, IMG submission 207093) | Soil microbial communities from Loxahatchee National Wildlife Refuge, Florida, United States - Lox_Sample_2.2 | ecosystem: Environmental > Terrestrial > Soil > Wetlands | place: USA...
ACTGCCTCCGAGACCATGGTCATTTCAGCCGGGCCGATGCGGAGCGGCATTGATCTCGATCAAAGACCGGGCAGGGACGTGCTTAAATTTCGGTAAGCCGCATCAACGCGTTCGGCTTCAGTTCGGGAAGTTCCCGCGCCGAGGTCCTGTCACCGGAAAGATTGCGGCGCCGGCACCGGCGCTGCGGTCGGCCGCGCGCGACGCTGCCGCGGCAAAAGCCATTGCGCCGCTCAAATCGCGGTGGGTACGCCGCATCCGCGGAGCGGCCGCGCCTTGACCTCGCTTGCCGGCGCGGCTTCAATCCCCCTGAAGCGAATGCGCGCCGCGCCTGCTGGGAAAGCGTGGCTGGCGGTTCCGCCAGGGAGCAGGATCATGACCTCAGGCAATGCCGCGAAGCGGCCCGGTTCGCGCCCGCCGATGGGCGCCGGCAGAGGGGCCGCCGCTCCTTATTCCTTCCGCCCGTGGCCCTCGCGCCAAGCCCGCCCATGACGCCGCTGCCAAGTCGCTGCTGACGTGCCTTCACCCTCCGATCTCGGTCCGCCGCCGCAGCTCGGCTATGTCGACAGCCGGCTCGAGCGCGCGGCCGAATTGCGCGGCGACGACGCCGCCATGCGGAGCTTTTCCGCGCATCCGGGCGCCGGCGCCTATGTGATCGGCGGCGAGCTCGTGGTGATGAAAAATCAGGGCGAGCGCGGCGAGCCGTTGTTTGCTCCCGATGCGGCGCGTGCGCTCGGTGCGGTGCGCGAGAGCGTGTTCCTCGGCCTCGCCGACGGCGCGCCGCGTTTCGGTTTTGCGCTCGATCCGCAGGCGGTCGAGGCGCTCAAGCCGCGCACCGACCTGAAAATCACCGATCTGCGTTCGATCGCGGTGCAAGGCCTGGTCGAAGCCTCGCATCTGCCGCCGCTCGCCGAGGCCAAGGCCCTGCTCGGCTGGCACGCGCGCCATCGCTTCTGCCCGAATTGCGGCGCGCCGACGCAAAGCGTCAGCGCCGGCTGGCGGCGCGACTGCCCGGTGTGCAAGGCGCAGCATTTTCCGCGCACCGATCCGGTGGTCATCATGCTGGCGATCGCCGGCGAGCGCTGCGTGCTCGGCCGCTCACCGCGCTTTGCCCCGACCATGTGGTCGTGCCTCGCCGGTTTCGCCGAGCCCGGCGAAACGCTGGAGGAAGCGGTCCGCCGCGAGGTGCGCGAAGAGGTCGGCATCGCCTGCGGCCGGGTCAAATATTTCGCGTCGCAGCCATGGCCGTTCCCGTCCTCGATCATGATCGGCTGTCATGCCGAGGCGCTGGACGACAAGATCGTGGTCGATCGCGAGGAGCTCGAAGATGCGCGCTGGTTCGATCGCGAAGAATTGGTGGCGATGCTGGAGCGGCGCCACCCGGAGGGCCTGACCACGCCACCGCCTATCGCCATCGCCCATCACATCATCCGTAAATTCGTCGAGGACGGCGCCGATGTCATTCGCTGAAGGATCGCCTGCGCGGCCGCCCCGCATCCTGTGCACGGGCATCATCGTGCTCGACGAGGTGTTTCGGGTCGACGAGTTTCCACAGCCGGACTGCAAAGTGCAGACCGACACGTTCTTTGTCGTCAACGGCGGTTGCGCCGCCAATGCCGCCGTGGCGATCGCGCGGCTCGGCGGTCAGGCGGCGCTTGCCGGCCCGATGGGCGGGCCGGCCGGCGAGGATCGCAACGGCGATCACGTGCTGCGCGCGCTCGAACGCGAAAAAGTCGACTGCCGCTTCTGCCAGCGTGTCGACGGGGTGTCGACGGCGCTGTCGGCAATTTTCATCAATGCGCGCGGTGATCGCACCATCGTGACCTATCGCGACGAGCGGGTCGCCACGACGGCGCCGGCCGACGCCGCCGCGAGCATCGCCGCCGCCGATGCGGTGCTGGCGGATAATCGTTACCCCGATTTCGTCACGCCGATCTGCGCGGCGGCGCGCCGCCGCGGCCTGCCGGTCGTGCTCGACGGCGACCGGCCGACGATCGAAAGCGACCCGCTGTTTCGCCTCGCCTCGCACGTGATCTTTTCCTCCGAGTGCCTGCGCGAGACCACCGGCATCGCCGATCTTGGCGACGGGCTCAAATGCATCGCCCGCCAGACCGATGCGTTTCTCGCCGTCAGCAACGGGCCCGACGACATCGTCTATCTCGACGGCGGGACGCTGAACCGGGTGCCGGTGTTCAAGATCGCGGCGGTGGACACGCTCGGCGCCGGCGATGCGTTTCACGGCGGTTTTGCCTTGGCCCTGGCGGAAGGAAAAGGCGTCGTGGAGGCGATGCGCTTCGGCGCGGCGACGGCCGGCATCAAATGCACGCGGCTCGGCGGCTCGTCCGGCGCTCCGACCCGCACCGAGGTCGAAGCGTTTCTGGCCAAGCATGCCCATGAGACGCAGGGCGCGGCCGCATTACAGACTTAGCCGCGCGCGGGCCATCTCGGCTATAATAGCCAAGCCCGAAGGGGGACCGATGCTGCGAGGACCGATGCTGGGAGGACAGATGCCGCGAGGACAGACGCCGCGAGGACCAATAATGCTGCGAGGACCGAAGCTGCGGATTTTTTTCAGGGCCGTCGCCGGGGCGTTTGCTCTGGCCCTCGCCATGGCGGCGCCGCACGCGGCGCAGGCGCGGTATCATAAAGTGCGCCACATTCGGCCGCAGACCGACTACCTGCTTTACGATTATCGCTACCACCCCATTCTGGGCTTCACCCGCTACCAGAATTGCTACTGGGTCGAGGATTTCGCGCCCTATCGCCCGCGGCTGATGCGGGTCTGCCCGCCCCGCTGAGGCGGCCGCCGGTCATTATAAGTAGCGCCGAATAGTTTCGCGGGCGGAGAGCGCCGCCGGCGGTCTGCGCCTGTCTTGCGGCCTCTCGCTTGCTTTGGAATATTATTCCATATATTAAAGAAACGGCTGACATTTTGGAAGAATAACGTATATGGATGCCATAGATAGGAAAATCCTTGCCGTTTTGCAGGATGACGCCTCATTGTCGGTTGCCGAAATCGGCTCCCGGGTCGGGCTGTCGTCGACACCGTGCTGGAAACGCATCCAGCGGCTGGAAGGCGACGGCATCATTCTCAAGCGCGTGGCGCTGGTCGATCAGGATCGCATCGGCCTCGGCATCAGCGTCTTTGTCTCGGTCGAGACCGGCGATCATTCGCAGGAATGGCTCGACCGCTTCGCCAAGACCGTCACCGACATGCCGGAAGTGATGGAGTTCTACCGCATGGCCGGGGACGTCGATTACATGCTGCGCGTCGTCGTGCCCGACATCGCCGGCTACGATGCCTTCTACAAGCGGCTGATCGCATCGGTGCCGCTCAAGAACGTCACCTCGCGTTTTGCCATGGAAAAGATCAAGTCGACGACGTCGCTGCCATTGCCGGAAATCAAGTGACGGCCGGCGGCCGTCGCCGGCCCGATTACAGCGTCGTGCGCGCGATCGAGTCGGATTCCCGCGGCCGCATGAAGCTCTGGTCGCTCAGCGTTATCGGACCGGTCATCACGTAGCCATAGGCCGGATTGTAGCTGTACGTGACCTGCGCCAGCACCAGATAGGTGTTCGGCACCGCGAGCGCGGTCGGGACGGAGACCGTGGCGCCGACACTGAGCGCGGTGCCGCCGAGCGTGTTGCTCCACACCACCGTGCCGACGCCCTGGCTGTTGATGGCGATCTCCGACACCACCTCCTGCAGGCTCGTGATCGGATAAGGCGCGAGGATCGCCGAGCCCGCGGCCAGGATATTGGCCATCGCCACATCGTTGATGTCGGTGTACTGGGTGGACAGATCGGCGAGCGTGTGGGCGGTCAATTCGACCTTGCGGTCGGCGGCGATGCCTTGCGTCGCTTCGACGCTGCCGAGAAACAGCGTCACCATCACCGGCAGCAATATGGCGAATTCGACCGCCGACACGCCGCGGCGGTCGCGGCGCAGCCGCGCGGTGGCGCGGCCGAGCCCGGCGAACAGTGTCGTTGCAGTTGTTATGCCAGTTGTCATGGCAGTTGCTGTTGCGGTGGTCTTTGCAGTGGTCATGGCGCCCGCTCCGTCAAGACGCTGCGTAAGGTTCGTTCCTGAAGATTGCGGTGGCGGCAAACAGGTTATAGCCGCCGTTCAGGTTGCTCAGGTTGAAACCGAGCAAATTGAGGAACACCGGATATTGATAATAGAGCCGCAGCATCACGATATCGCCGGGGCGCCCCGGATTGTAGCCGAGCAGGCCCGACTGGAAGATGCCGTTCACGATCGGCAGTCCCAGATTGGCGGCGGCGAAGGACGGATAAGTCTCCACGTCGACATAGACGCCGTTGCTGCAATTGAAGATGCCGTGGATCTGATTGCAAACCTGAGTCTTGAACTGCGCCGCGGTCCAGCCCGCGGTCTGCGCCTGGCCGGTGAAAATGAGCCGGGCCGACGAAGCGGCCGCGGCCTCGAGCGTCTGGCCGGCAAAGAAGATGAGCGCGGTCTGCAGAATGGCGAACAGCCCGGCGACGAACGGCGCGGCCAATAACGCGAATTCGACCGTGGTCCCGGCCTCGCGTTCCGCCGCGAAGCGGCGCACGAGCGGTGCCGAGACGGGCCCGCAAATGAAGCTTTTGACGAGCCGTGCCAATGCGGCCCGATGCGATCTGGTCCGATGCAACATGGCGCCTCACCCGATGAAAGTCGCTTGACCGCGCGACCTCATGGTGAAGCGATAGCAGGCGCCCGTTGGCGATTTATTGCGGCAATTGGCGAGATTGAGGGGCCATGGCTTAAGCCGCCGCTAACCGTGCGGGTTGCCGCCAGCCGGCTGGTTTCCGCGCGCCGCCGCGCTGGGTCGCGGCGCAAGCGGCGCTAATGCGCGCCGCCGGCCGCCAGCGCCTGGTTGTTGCGCGTCACGCTCTGAGTGAGCGTCTTGCCGAAATAATCGGTCGGCAGTTGAGAATCCCGATCGATATCGTCCTTGGCGGTATCGCCGAGCGTGATCCGCGGCGAGCATATCGGCGTGCAGCTATAGGTCTGTCGGGTCTGCCCGCGATAGACCACGACGGTGGGCTCGTCCGGGCCTTTGACCTCTATGGTCTTCTCCATCAGCACGGCGCTGCTTTTGTCCAGCACCACGACATTGGTCTCGCCGTAGCCCTTGCCGGTGACGACCGCGAGCCCGCCGGGCTGGATCGACATGTCGGCAATCAGCGGATCGCCGATGACGACGGTGGTGGCGCGGTCGGGAAGCTTGAGCACCCTGGCCTGATCGAGATGAACGGTGATCGGCTCGTCGGCGCGCGCCGGCGCCGCGCCGCAGACGGCAGCCAGGACGGCGGCCGCGAAGAGCCAGACCAGCGCGCCTCGCACGCAATACGCCGCCATCGATACGCTCCGGAACGCTACGCGGAATTCGACTTCACAGGGCCGTCCACAGGCCAGTCACTTCACTGCAAAATCGTGAACGAAGTGCAAACCCGGCCGGCCGGCAGCAGCCGCCCCGGCGCCGGCGGTGACGCTTCCTTAACGAATGACGGCTGCGTGCCGGCGGCGGCCCGCTACTGCAGGAACGGATGCAGCATCTGGGCCGGGAAGCTCGCCGGATATTCGCGCTCGCCGATCCCGTAATTGTCCGGCAGCTCGCCCTTCGGCATGTAGAAGGTGCCGAACAGCACGTCGAGGATCGGAAAGGTGGAGGCGAAGTTCTTCTCGCCGCCCCGCTCGGCCGCGGTGTGATGCCAGCGGTGAAACACCGGCCCGGCGATGACGTATTTGAACGGGCCGAGCGTCCAGTTGAGATTGGCATGGACGAAAGCCGAATGGGCGATGGACAGCGGCCCGAGCACCACCAGAACGTTCGGCGAAATGCCGAGCAAAAGCATGATGACGTCGGCGGCCACATTGCGCAGAAAAAGCTCGGCCGGATGAAACCGGGCCGCCGAGATCCACTCCAGTTCCTCCGAGGAGTGATGCACCGCGTGGTAGCGCCACATCCGCTGGCCGTGGAACAGCCGGTGCGTCCAATAGAGAATGACGTCCTCGCCGACCAGGAAAATGACCATCTGCGCCGGCAGCGGCAAGGCGGCGAGCGGCCCGTGGCCGTTGTCGTAAAACGCGATCAATCCCTGCGCGGTGGTGATGCGGAACAACAGCGCGGCGCCGACGATCAGCATGCCGATCCGCAGGTAGCGCGCAATGACCGGAATGAAGAACCAATAGCACAGGTCGGTGACGAGATCGCGCTTGTGCCACCACGCCTGGCCGGGATTGCAGGCCCAGAACCAGGTCAGCACGGTGAATGCCGCCGCCAGCGCCAGCGAGATCGGCACGGTCTTCATGAACGTCTGGCCGAAACTGATGACGAACGAGAGGAGTTCCTGCGTCATGCCCTGAGCCTGCGCGGCTTGCGTCCGCGGATTGACGATGGGAGCCCTTCATATCGGCCAAAGGCCATTAAGACGCCGTGAATCCGCGGGCCGACAAGCCGTGCGGCGCCGGCTTGGCTGCCGCGTGTTTGATGCAAGTTGAAGCGTGCGTTCTTACCGATTTGCAATTCTTGTTTGGTAGGTGTGTGCTTGCGGCTTCCGTCCGGCGTGAGCTTTTTTCAGGGAGTGGCCGTCCGGTTTTGGTTTATCGATCGTAAAGCGACTGCATATTGGGCGGCGACGGCGCGGAAAATAACAGTCCGACGCAGTGCCGCAAGCCGATGTTAACTACGTCGGGAAAAGCGAGATTGTGCGCGGGTTTCTTGGATCGATTTAACCGCGTCGAAATTTGTCACGGGTAGGGTCTGGCACGATCCAAACGGCGTCAACAAGCCGCTGGGTCAGCTCAGACAGCCACGTGTGGATCTTAAGGAGCCATGTCATGAAGACTCTTTTTGCTCGTTTCGTGAAGGACGAGTCGGGCGCCACGGCCATCGAATACGGTCTTATCGCTGCCGGCATCTCGGTCGCGATCATCGCCGTTGTGCAGGGCCTCGGCACCAAGCTGAACACCACGTTCAGCAGCGTCTCCAGCGCCCTCAAGTAAGCGTTGTCGTTCTTCAGTGCTACGAGAGGGCTCCGGGCGCATACCGGAGCCTTTTCGATTTCTGGATGCGGTGGGCGGCCGGCGGCGCGAGGCCGCGGTCGCCGCCGCTCCGGCCCGACGCAAGGCGAGGCGGCAATAACATGGTGATGGAAGCGGTCCAGTTGACGTTGTTCCCGGCCATGATGGCGTTTGCCGCGTCGAGCGATCTATTGACGATGACGATCGCCAATCGCGTCTCGCTGATCCTGATCGCCGGCTTCGTCCTCTTGGCGCTGCTCACCGGCATGAGCGGCGCCGACCTGGCGTCGCATTTGGGCGCCGGCGCCGTGGTGCTGGCGGTGGCGTTCGGCTGCTTTGCCGCCGGCTGGATCGGCGGCGGCGACGCCAAGCTCGCCGCGGCGACCGCCTTGTGGCTCGGATTTTCCGCCTTATTTGATTACCTCGTTTATGCGTCGCTGCTCGGCGGGGCGCTGACATTGTTGATCGTGCAATTTCGTACGCTGCCGTTGCCGCGCCTGCTCGCGGGACGGGACTGGGCGGAGCGGCTGCATAGCCAGGGCGCGGGCGTGCCCTATGGCGTGGCGCTCGCCGCGGCTGCGCTGCTTGTCTATCCGCAGACCGAGTGGATGCGGGCGGCCGGTCTCTAAGCTTGGCGTTTTCCAGTCGTGGCGTGACCTGACGCGGCCCGTGTGCGGCCTTGCGTCAACGCAACGTTAACTCGATTTGGATACGCCTCATTAACCATGCTTTGACGTTTAGCTGCTGAAATCCGGTCGAGATGGCCCCTCCAGGCGCCGCCATCCGGTGGAAAGTGAAGCGTAATGAAAGCCGCGCGTCTCGTCGTACTCGGTGTCGCTGTCGCCGCCGGCGGCATCGCCGCGTATTTGGCCGCTGGCAGAAAGCCGCCGGCAGCGCCGCCGCCGGTCGCCGCCGCGCCGCCGCTGGAGACGGTCGAAGTGCTGGTTGCCAAGTCGGATCTGTCGCGGGGACAAGTGATCGACACCAAGGACATCGGTTGGCAGACCTGGCCCAAGGACGCGGCCAATTCCGGTTTCATCAAAAAGTCCGATCGGCCCGACGCCGTCAAGGACTACTCGGGCGCGATCGTTCGCGTGGCGATGCTCGCCGGCGACCCGATTCGCGCTCCCTATGTCGTGATGGCAAAGGGCTCGGGCTTCATGGCCGCCATTTTGCCGAAAGGCATGCGCGCGGTCGCCATCGACATCAGCGCGGTGACGAGCGCCGGCGGCTTCATCCTGCCCGATGATCGCGTCGACGTGGTGCTGACACACCACGAACGCATGCCCGGATCGGGCGCCGACAAGATCGTCAGCGACACCCTCCTGCGCAATGTGCGGGTGCTGGCGGTGGACCAGACCATCGACGAGAAGGCCGACACCAAGGTCGTGCTCGGCAAGACCGCGACGCTCGAATTGACCGAGACGCAGGCTGAAACGATCGAGCAGGCCAAGCAGCTCGGAACTATTTCGCTGGCGCTGCGCAGCATCCGCGACGCGACCTCGTCCGGTCCGGAGAGCGACGACGACGGCCACCGGCAGGCGATCAACACCATTCGATTCGGCGTGAGCACTGCGGGAACGGGCCGGTGAGCGGGAAGGGATCTGTCATGGCAGGAGCGGCATCGGTTCGGGCGGCGATCGCTCTGGCGGCGCTCGCGGCCGGCTCGTGCGTCGTTTCCCGGGCGCTTGCCGGCAATGTGACGTTCACCGCGCCGCCGATGCAGGAGATCCACGTGGCGGCGAGCGACTACCAGTCGCAACCGGTCAATCTCGGCATCAGCAAGTCGGTCGTCATCGATCTGCCGCGCGACATCAAGGACGTGCTGGTGGCCGATCCCAAGATCGCCAACGCCGTGATGCGCTCGTCGCGCCGCGCTTTTATCATCGGCAACAACGTCGGCCAGACCAACGTGTTTTTCTTCGACGCCGAGGGCAAGCAGATTGCCGGCTTCGATATCGCGGTGACGCGCGATCTGAACGGCGTTCGCGACGCCATCCGCCAGGTCCTGCCGGAAGCGGATATCACGGTCCGCGGCATCGGCGACAGCGTCATCCTTTCCGGCACGGTATCGAGCCCGCAGGAGGCGCAGCAGGTCAACGACATCGTCAGCGGGCTGATCGACAAGTCCGGCAAGGTGATCAACGGCATCGTCGTGCGCGGCCGCGACGAAGTCATGTTGAAGGTCACGGTGGCGGAAGTCGACCGCAGCGTGGTCAAGCAACTCGGCATCAACCTGTCCGGCTCGTTCGGCTACGGCACCGCTCTGGTCAATTTCAACAACAACGCGGCCAATCCCAACGTCGCGTCCGGCTATACGCCGCCGCTGTTCCCGATCAACGGCACGCCGTCGAACACCATTACCGGTTCGGTCAATCACGTGACCGCGACGTTGCAGGCCATGGAGCAGGCCGGGGTCATTCGCGCGCTGGCCGAGCCGACGCTGACCGCGATCTCCGGCGAATCGGCGCATTTCCTGGCCGGCGGCGAATTTCCCTATCCGAGCATCACGAGCTGCACGACGACGCCGTGTCCGCCGACCATCAGCTTCCAGAACTTCGGCGTCAGTCTCACCTTCACCCCGGTCGTGCTGTCGGAAGGCCGCATCAGCCTGACCATGCTGACCGAGGTTTCGCAGCTCGACAATCAGAACACCGTCACCGTCGCCGGCACCACGGTCCCGGGACTGAGCGTCCGGCGCGCCGACACCACGGTCGAAATTCCCTCCGGCGGCTCGCTCGCGGTCGCCGGCCTGATCCAGGACGAGACCAAGCAGGACATCACCGGCCTGCCGGGGCTGATGCAGGTTCCGATCCTCGGCACGCTGTTTCGCAGCCGCGACTACCTCAACAACCGCACCGAGCTGATGGTGCTGGTGACGCCCTATATCGTGCGCGCGGTCGCCGAGAAGGATCTGGCGCGGCCCGACGACGGCTTCGCCGATCCGAGCGATCCGGAAAGCGTGCTGCTCGGCCGGCTCAATCGCATTTACGGCGTCGGCGATCCCGCGCCGCCCGACAGCTATCACGGCAAATACGGCTTCATTCTCGATTGATGCCGCGGCTGGAGACCATGATGCAGACCGTCCCCGCACTGACCGCCGGCTGCCGCTCCGCCGGCAACGCGCTGCGCGCCGCCGCGGTCGCCGCCGGGGCGCTGTTGGTCTGCGCCTGCAATACCGATCAGCAGGCCACGGTCGCTCCCAACGTGCCGACCGATTTTCGCCAGCGCCATCCGATTACGCTGCAGGAAAGCCAGCGTACGCTGCAGGTTTTCATCGGCTCCAATCGCGGCGAGCTCAATCCGACGCAGCGCGCCCAGGTGCTGTCGTTCGGAATCGGCTGGAAGCGCGCCGCGACGGGCGGCATCATCGTCGAGCGCCCGGTCGGCACCAGCAACGAACGGGCGGCGGCCGACTCGATGCGAGAAATCGTATCGATCCTCGCCGCGGCGGGGCTGCCGCCGCAAAGCATCGCCGTTCAGACCTATCCGGCGACGGGCGCCAGCGTGGCGCCGGTCCTCATCGGTTATCCGAAGATCGTCGCGCAAGCGGGACCCTGCGGGCTGTGGCCGCAGGATGTCGGGCCGAGCTTGAACCGGGCGTGGACGGAAAATCAGCCGCCGTGGAATTTCGGCTGCGCCGAGCAGCACAATCTCGCCGCCATGGTCGCCGATCCG
>Ga0335073_10015372_pt1 | contig 10704 bp, 14 predicted proteins | sample Lox_Sample_22_FD_207093 | JGI IMG/M metagenome (GOLD analysis project Ga0335073, IMG submission 207093) | Soil microbial communities from Loxahatchee National Wildlife Refuge, Florida, United States - Lox_Sample_2.2 | ecosystem: Environmental > Terrestrial > Soil > Wetlands | place: USA...
AGAAACAATCCGACGACGCCGAGCAGGATGAACCCCCAGCCCAAGATGCTGAGTACGATTCGCTTCATCGTTTTGTCAGTCTACGGGCTTGCAATCGATTGCGGGATGGAATTCGCGGGGCACCCCGCAGGAATGGGCGATAAATGCCCGGCAACCGCAGGGGGAAGATATCAAGAATGGTCGGGGCGATTGGATTTGAACCAACGACCCCCTGCGCCCAAGGCAGGTGCGCTACCAGGCTGCGCTACGCCCCGACTTTTCAACGACTTACGTTGCGTTCAATCCGTACTAAAAGTCTAAGGCAGGGGAGCAATTTCCTGCAAGGGGAAGTTGTATCTTGCCATCACGCCGAAGCACCTCTGCGCGGCCGCGTCATAGACACGCGCTGCCTCAATCTCATCGTCGAAGTACCCCAAATGAATGCTCCTCTTCCTGATGGTGATGCAGGCTCTCCACTTGCCCTTGGCTTTAGCCCATGAAACGCCTTTGTACTGGGAACTCCCGCGTGACTTGCTGCGACTTCCATCGTGCTCACCGCGAATAGTCTTGCGTAAATTGGCCCGCTGGTTGTTCAGGCCGTTGTGGTCCGCATGATGAACCTCAATCTCTGGGTCGGTCACACCCAAGATGAAGCGGTGCAAAAGCAGGGAGGTTCTTTTGCCTTCAGGTGTTTTCAATTTGCGTATACCGTACACGGTATTTTTAGTTCTACTCGCGCTCCACCTGTAAGCAGACACACGATCATAATCGGCGTCGTCTACGACCGCGACGAAGCCTTGAGTCAATAAGATGCTTTTCATAAATCTGGGTTAACTACGCGGGCATGATATAGCGATACTTGCTGCGACATCCCACACCTCCACTTTGGCGCAGTCCTCGGGGTTCGCATGGATAAAATTCCGTTGACTCCAACCCCATGGGGTGTTCAACCAGCGGAATACACAGCGATTCATACCCTTGCTAATGAGGTTACCGCAAGCCCTGCACCTGGATGCGCTGCTCGGGGCAATGTCTTGGGTCGCGGAGGTACGAATGGAGGCTGTGGCTTCAGGGAGTAGCAATCGGGTTTCTTTGTCGAGCGCAGACCAACCAAAGCTCAATCCTGTCACATCCAGAAATCTGGACTCCCGTGTAGATCGGCCGTGCACTGAGTCGGTTCGTGCCATTGTTATGGGGTTGGGCAAGCAGATGAAATTTGTGCCGTATCGCTCTCTAGCTTCCGACGGGCGTATGATTCCCGCTCCCTCACTCTCCGGGCTTCAAGCCTTGCTTTTCTCTTTCGGGCGGCAACTGTCGCAGCGCTGTCCCATTCCTGCATCGGCTCAAGGTGCACGGTATACACGTTTCTCGTGAGGTTCTCGGGGTTCGGGCTTTTGGTAATCAGCCCCTCAGCTTCCAGTTTGCGAAGGTGCGCACACACTGCTTTTTCGGTCTTGAGACCACATTTTGCGGCGAGGGTTTGAACACTAATATTCGCGGGCCGAGATGCGATGTCCTTATTTAGGGAGCTCTGTCCCTGACCGAGGAATATTGCATTGATGAGATGGTGAAGTAGGGCTACATCTATGGGCTTGAGACGAGTTGTTGCCTTCTGCTTAATCAGGTTCCGCGCTTCGGGTTTGGTCATCTGTCCCCAGATTCCGGTGGTCGATCAGACCATCGTTTCGGATTAAGAAATGACTACTTAACGTTCAATTACCACGCATACGTACGGTGATCCCCTGGACTACCGTATAGCAGGCGTCTGGCTGCTCATGCTTCTAACAACATTGCACTTATTCATTTTTCGGCGAGAAGAGCTATGGTTTCCCCTTCCGTATCATGTTGATCCGTTCGGGCAAAATGTTCACAAAACACATGTGAACTCTTTGACCATAGCTGTTGCCAGCGGAACCCCGCTTCCTGTCGCGCGTCGCGCTCCGTTACGCGCTGCCCTGCCTCGTGAAGAAACAGTCGGCAGGATCAGGCGTAAGCCTACGGCGTGCGGAGAATTCCGCTGGTAAACCTTGTCTCTTCTTTCCGAAAAGCGGAAGAGACTGCGTAGCTAGCTTCCGCAGCCCCTTCCGATTAATGAGCAAGAATCTGTCAACGTCGCAAACTGCGCATCATCCACCCCCCTTCACTCCTGCCGCACCGCAAAAGATGGCTGGCGAGAGGTGGGTAGAATAATGCAATAGGAGTCAAGAACCCTGCGATTCGGAGCGCCCCTCGAAGAACTTTGAGGGCCTCCCACCCTACGGTCGCGTACATCACTAACCGCAAAGCAGTCCGCAAAGCGTCCTTACGTTGCCGATACAACAGCCTCAGTTCCCGGATACACCTGAGTTCCTGAAAAACCGGATCAACGAGATTCGCCACGAACGAGGCCATCTAGTTCTCGTCCTCCTCTTCGACATCAGGGAAGTCCAAAAAGTCTTGATTAGGATCAAGGCCATCGTGGTAGTACCCGGAAATGTCGAAGTGTCCAACACCGAGATCGACTAAGAGGTCCTCGACATCCTCGGTGTCAAAGCAGCGGAATGGGAGCCTTGGCTCCTGACGTTCCAACAGACCGGCAGTGTTCACCGGTCCGCCCCTTCTTCTCTCATCATTTTTCAAACCTCCAAAGTAAAAAATTCTGGCACGCCCCCACTACAGCAAGGAGCAGTCCTATTATCGTAAGGCTACAGTACGCTTGCACCGCAATGCAGTGATGGAACGCACACCCCAACGGACGCGAGTATGTCATCGTACGGGTATGGGGTGCTCTTCACTTAGGCAATCGGCACCGATGCGACTGATTGTAGACATTTAGAAAATCGTGAATAAACATTTGGGCCACATACGCTATGGCGTTCAATTGAGCCGCGCCCTACCATCCTTTTGCGACGCTGTACTCCGACGCAGATAGCCGCCGATGGAGAGGCCCAGGGGTATACGTTTTCGCGCCTGTGACCCACCTACTCCGCCACTCCGTCGCGCCTTACCATCCAATCACACAAAGCTCCCACCGAAATGTTCCCCATAGTCTCTTCTGCACCCATCCTCTGCTGTCGCAAAAGTCTCGTTGGAACTGAGTTGCCAAGTCGCTGATAACATTCAGGCGTCTTGAGGTGTTTTGGGTGTCGCATTTGTTATAACCTATGAGACGAGTCAAGAACTATATTTCCAAGCGTTCGAATCGTCTAGGACGAGAATTCGATCCTCATCTGATAAGCAATGCTAGGTTCGCAGCGGAGGCAATCATTCATGAAGCCTAAACGAGTGGCACTATACGTGAGAGTATCGACCGGGGAGCAGAACGCTGACCTACAGTTAAATGAACTCACTGATTATGCTGGGTTCCGCAAGTGGGAGATAGTCGAATCCTATGCCGATAAGATGAGTGGTGCGAAGGATCGGCGTCCTGCATTGGATCGGCTGATGGCTGATGCTCGGTGCGGACGCTTCGATGCTGTGGCAGTTTGGAGGTTCGATAGATTCGCACGCTCGACATCTCATCTTCTTCGCGCACTGGAAGAGTTCGCCGCGCTGAATATCGACTTTGTGAGCCTCAAAGAGAGCATCGACACAAGCACACCAACTGGCAAAATGATCTTTACCGTGCTGGCGGCAGTCGCTGAGTTAGAGCGCAGCACGATCCGTGAGCGGGTCATAGCCGGTCAAAGGGCAGCCAAGAGGCGCGGGGTACGGTTTGGTCGGCCAACAGTTGAAGTAGATACGGACCGGGTTCTGAAACTCCGCAAGGACGGGCTGTCTTGGCGCGACATCTCGACACTGGTGGGAGTGCCCAAAGACACGCTGATTCGACGCTGTGAGGCACAATGATCGAGCATAGTGCTGCGCAGACTGTGCGAGTGCTCGGGTCATGAGAGTGCGCTGGCGGAGCTTACGCCTCGGGACCCACAAATGTCGCGGGACTGGTCGCGGAATTCTGTTTTGAGATTTCCAAAAGGCACAGTCTACACGCATATAATTCAGTTCGACTCTCGCTGGCTGGTGAACAAATAATCAAGATGAGTTTTGAGAAAAGTTAGGAGGCCAAAAATGGCCGACTTACCCCCTAAGCGCTTCGTTAAAGGCGGCGAACTTCAAGACCATCCGGGCTGGTGGAAAATAGACGAGGAAGTTGAGGGCGAGTCCGAACATTGGAGCTATGTTCGAAAGCCGGACGGAACGTACTGGGAAGTTGCCGCTGTCGATCTGTTTCCCCGGAGCGGCGGGACGATGCACGTAGACCTCGGCGACCAGATCACCCACCCGAAACTGCTAACTCAGTGCGAGGAATACTACGCGCAACTGCGACAGAAGATGGAAGACGACAAGACGTTGACGAAAGGCGACCGAGTCCGCGTAATCAGAACTGGAACCACAGGCGTTATAAAGGACTTCGGTAGCATTCCGGGTGTGCCTATACTCGTAAACGTAGCCTACGATGGCGGAGGCGGGTGCAACCATCGGCCAGAGGAACTCGAAAAAATGAGGGACGGCTACGCACCTCGATGAGCAACAAATTTTAGGTCAAACAGTAACGCTGGTGAACCATGAAGTTTGGTTATACGAGAGAAAGGATTTTGATCTGGGCGAAAACTTACCCAGAGCTAAGTAGCAGATACCTCGAAACTGTCTGCACCGCGGGATTATTGACGTCCGGCAAGCCTATACGCCTTTATCCCATTCCCTACAGATATTTGACGGGTGAAAACGAACAGTTCAGTTTGTATCAGTGGATCACCGCCGACATTCGGAAAAAGGCGCATGATTCACGCCCCGAAAGCTTCCGCATCGACTGTGATTCTATTGAGTCGGGTAAAGCCATTCCCACCACACAAGACGAATGGGGCAAGCGGGCTGAATGGATGTTCAAAGACCCCTCTTGGCATTTCGAATCTGTCGAGGCTTTGCAGAAGGCGCAGAAAGAAAACGGAACCTCTATTGGAGTCGTAGCTCCGAGGGAAATCAAGAAAGTCGAAGTCGTCGAGCGTTCCGAGGAAGAGGCGAAGAGCTTCGAGCAGAAATTGGCCGACGTCAGAAAAATCCACGAAGCAAAACGTGCGCAGATAAACATGTTCGAGCAGTCGATTCCACCCGAAATGAAGACCCTCGAATTTATGAAGTACCGGGTGCAGGTATCGTGGCTTTGTCCCAACCTGGAGTGCGGAGGACATCGGATGCAAGTGCTCGACTGGGGTCTCTGCGAACTTCAGCGTCGGGATGGTGACGATAAGGCACTACAGCGGATGAAGGAACTGTGCAACCTTGATAGATATGATCTGAAGTTTTTCTTGGGAAATCTGTTTTTGCACCCGAGCAGCTTTTTAATTGTCGGTATGTGGTATCCAAAGCGGCAAGCCGACATGCTGCGTTTCACAGGTGGACAGGTCGTATCCTAATTTGCTTCCGCATCGCGTCAACGAGAATCGAGCGGTGACAGTCATTTACATCCTTCTCGAAACATGTGAGGCAGACTGTTCGCTTGCGTGACGCAGCCGCGCGCACAACTTCGATCAGATCAGAAATCCCGGTCGGGTTCTCATCCAGATAGACTCTGTAGCGTCCGAGACATTCCGCCAAGTCTCGTGCGGTGCGTCGATTCTCTTTCGGATTGCCGGCCGATTTCACGTGGACGTACTCAATTCCAGCTTTCGACAATTCTGAACTAAGGATGTTCTTGCAGAATCCCCGCTTGTGGCTCCACGGAGTCTCGCGCACGTCCGCCACGATGCCGACGCCCGCAGCTTTCAACTTCCGTACATATACGTCTACATCCACTCCTTGATAGCCGAGCGTGTAGAGATTCAATAGCCGAGAGTCGCAGCCATCACCAGAGCGGGCGAATGGATGACTAACCATAACCGAACTCAATCGGATGCGCAAAGTTCCTTGGGAGATACGGCACGGTGAGATAATGGCGGCTCCGGTGAGGGCGGGCGGAATCGCGCTGTGATGCTCCGGCTGCTAGTTTCTGCCTCGCGTATGAAGGAGATTTGTCCCTATGTCTGAAGGTGTGGGCTTAATCGTAGCAGCGGTGATCGCTGGTTACGTGGCCTTCTTTGGTCTCATCATTAGCAAGGAGCAAACGGTCTCGGAGTTCCGGCAACGCTGGATTGATGCCTTGAGAGATGATATTGCCGCTGTGGTTTCGCGTGTGGCGGGTATTCATGGGACATCAATCGTCGAGCGCGATAACCCACAACTCTGGAACAGCGTCAAGGCAGATTTCATTCGCTTCCACGAAGTCATGGCTAGGATCAAGCTGCGTCTCAATCCGAAAGAGAAAAGAGGGGAAGAAAAGGACGCTACCGCTGCGGTGTTGAAAGCCTTGGATGATCTTGACGTAACATTCAGCAGTCCGCAGCCTCAGTTTCACAAGCTCGACGCCATCACTGCAACTTTAGTGTCGAACTCCCAAGTGATATTGAAGGAAAACTGGAAACGAGTTCGTTCTGGTGAGACTGTCTTTCGAATTGCGAAGTGGCTCACCTTGACATTGACAGTTCTGGTGATAATTGGATGGGTACTCCATAGACTCAATTTGATCTGATCTTCGTATGCTTTGTTGCCCCAATTGCTTCGATGATAAGTGGCTTAAGCAGAGGACTCCGTAAGACTTACCGCCAGGCTAGGGCGCAATGCTCTGGCCTTTTTTCACTTGTTAGAACTAGCGTCTAGAACGGCTCGGAGCTTGTACGGAGCAGCAAAACAAAGAGTGACCGCATGGTGCGTAGGTAAGCAGACCTACTCAAATGGTCGAGCAAGGGATAGGCAAAAGTACAAATCGGCCAATCCCCAAACCTCAGTAATGTGAGCTGCGTCACGGTTTCGTCCTTCGTAATTTTGCGAACATTCTGACCGTCTCCCCCAGACAAAAGGAGGTCAATGAAAGTCACAAGTAAGTGCCGCCTCGTTAGGGCCATGGCTACGGCTCTCCTATTGTTCCCTGCACTTGGTTTCGCCAACGACGCCAAGACATACAAGCACGCCTCTGAGTATCAGGTAGCCATTCTGGATGAGAATCTCCGTGTTTTAACCGGGAGCGATGTAACACGGGCCAAGAACACAACAGATGCGAAACTCGGCCCCGGTGGCCAAGGCATCCACCTGTTGCATACCGACGCCGGGGACTACCGTGTAGAGGCTCCCGTCAACAGGGGACTAACTTTTCTGTCGGCAATGGGCTCGAACGCCACCCACCCCGCGCAGACGATCCACAACAAGTGGTTTCTGGATAAGGTCCAACCCGGAACCAAGGTTCTGTTCGCTTCGGAGTGTGCGAAACCTCACAAGAAACATCCCAACGACCCGGTACGTTGTACGTTCTTTTTTCCTGATCCCGATAGTTCCGATCACGAATATGAGACACTCGGAGATTTCACGCCGTTTGGCTCGGGCGACGGAAGCAATACCCAGAAGACCGCCAACACTCTTTGTGGTACCGGCAAGCTGAAGCCAGAGGTCGAAGCTCAACTTTGCGGAACACCAACTACACCAGCTCCTCCGGTTCCGGCTTCAGCACCGGAGCGCTGAGTTCCGTCATTAACACGCGCATTAGGTGCACGGGGTAATGCAAGTATGACCGACGTTGGAGTGTCCAGCTTTGAGCAAAATCAATTTAATGATAACGACCCCTATGGCAAGATGGTTCCACTAATCAATGCTGGGACAGCAAAGTATGCAGCTCGGCATTACTCAGATAGCATTTGAAGACGGGACCGTTCTGCCAAAGGAATAAAACCTCTTCTGACGGATGGTGAGTTGATCTAGTATCCAATTGCCGAACCATGCCAACCAAGAACGTGAGACTATCGCGGCCAGCAAAGATGTTGCTCGATCTAGTCCCTCCTGACGGTGTATTCATCGGAAACACCACACTGCAACGGAGGTCGAAACTCGGGAAACGATACTGGCAGGTTAAGAGTGAACTCGTCCGTGGTGGTTTTCTGACACGAGGAAAAGGACGCGGCGGCAGCGTGGCTAGACTCGCTGCTGATAGCGAAGTCCCGTCACCAATTAAGAGAGGAAAAGGGTTCGTCCGCAAGGAATCTGAGCTTTATGAACCCCTCAGGCATTGGCTGGTTGAGGAATGGGGGGAGGGGGTGGAGGCAGGAGATTTCTTCGAAGTTCAGGTGACAGGCACACCGAAGAGGAAACGAAGAACAAGCGGTCAGTGGTCGCGGCCTGATGTCACGGTCGTGCAAGTCAACAGCTATGATTACTTGCCCCAGCCGGTACTCGAAGTCACCACGTTTGAAGTCAAGAGGTTCTCGGATGCTGAAAATATCCGCTCAGTTTACGAAACGGCAGCCCATTCGCGCTGGACCCATTTCTCCTATCTTGTTGCGGAAGTCCCAAGTTCTGATTATGAGTTCTCAGAAAGATTTGTATCAGAGCTCGAACGGTTCAATCTTGGGCTGATTTTCATGTGGAAGGAGAAGGACAAATGGGAGTTCGAGGAACAGGAGTGGGAAACCGAGAGACTGAACCCTGAACCTGAAGAGCTCAATGCGCTATTGAAAGCGTTTTTTCAACAATGTCCCAGGGTCAAGGAGTTTAAACAAGCTCTCGGTTAAGGCGCAATTTCAACCTTCGTCTTCGCAGTATCGAAATAGTCCAGCCACATTTGGTGGTTTAGATGTGGGGTGGTCGGATGCAAAAACTTCATTTCTGAAAAACGTCGCCACTTTCTAAACTCGGTCGCCAAAACCGATGATTTTTCGGCAAGGCGGACGGCGATCACATACCGTTCCAGCAGCTTTTCAAACATCGTGTCTGGGTCGATACTTCCGAACTGTTTCGACGTTTTGATTCTGTTGTTGCGCAGGACTTCTGCGATCTGAGGGGCGCTCAACCTACGCACGTGAAACTCCTCACCAAGGATCACAACTGCCCTTGCTGAAACCGCAAGGATGGCATCAGCGAGTTCTTGAATGCACTCACGATGAGTCTCTACCAGTTCATAGGTCAGCTGTTCAGCCATACCCAGAACGTCAGCCCACAGTTCCGGTGGAAAACTAACGCGTAGAACTCTCTCGGCTGTGATGTCATCTCGCAGGGCAGTATTGCGGTTCGCATTCGGATTGAATAGACATTCGGCAGAATGACCCGCGAGGTTATAAATCATCCAATCCGCCGCACTCATTTCAGTTATCGGAATGCGGGGAGCGTCGTTTATGCCAGCGGGATGCGAGCCATCGGGTTTGCAGGTGACAAACAGATTATCTGTGAGAATTTCAGTACGGATGGCGAGGGCAGTGGCGTGCCCGCTTTCATGGCGCGCGGCGTCTTGGAGAGTAGTCCCGCTCATGCCTGTTCATGCAAGCTGTGGACATCGATCTGCTGAAACTTTGTTGCGCACGTATCCGCAAGAATCTGGCATCTGTGGGGCCGAATCCGGTTCTTTCGAGAGAAGGGCCAATGCCCTAAGCTCTTATTTATGCGGAACATATCCGGCGAACGGCAATTCTCGTAGTCATGTCCGAATGAACTCCGAATTACCTCCGAAAAGGTCCGAGCCATTACCACTGCGACTGAGCTGCACACTGTACACCCGCAGTCACGGACAGTACGGGTGAACCTCCTTGAGCTAAGGAGAAGTTGACGCTGGCTTCATGAAGACAGCAAGCTGACCCTCTGGTGCATTTGCTGCAAGTCTTCCGTCAATAGGTTTGCATATCGCCGCGTCATTTCCAAAGTGGCATGGCCCAAAACTTTTTGCAGGTGAAAAACGCTACCTCCTCGCCGGAGGTAATTGACTGCGAAGGTATGCCGAAAAGAGTGCAATGTGCGAGCAGGAGGATCAAATCCTAAACGTTTGCAGAGCGCTTTGACGTCCCGTGCCATCACATGCCGGTCGAGATTGCATCCTTTCCGAGTGCCAAGCACAAGCATGTAGGGGTGTGGGCAGAACTGCCGAGAGTAGCGGAACAACGCCCGGCGAAGCTCGAATGAGAACGGAACCTTCCGCTGCTTTTGCCCCTTTCCGTTCAGGGTCACGAGCAGATTGTCGAGATCGCAGTCAGAGACATGCATGTCCAGTGCTTCGCTGATTCTGCATCCAGTATCAAGCAGGATGAGAACCAGCAGATGCAATCGTCGCTGATAGAAGCCGTGTGGTTTCCATCCGATCATCGCTTTTATCTGTGGCGCCGTAAATACGGGAAGGACGAGTTGCGGTTCTTTTAACTTTGAGGCGCGATGGGATGAGCCAGTCCATTTTAGGTATGCGTTGACTGCACGTATCCGACAGTTGCATCCACTGGGGCTCAGGCCGCGCTCTCGCATCTGAACGACGAATGCTTTGAGGTCGTCGGCAGTGGGGGATTCAGATGGAAGCCAACGCAGGCTTTGCTCGTACCATTCGATTGTGCGCGGGCTGACGTTGGTGAGGTACTGACGTTCTTTAATGAACTGGACGAAACTCACGTTTCCCTCCGAAGCAGGTGGAAAATTCGGATGGAACGTTTCTAAGTCCCTTGGAATTATCGGAACGGTTCGGCCCTGCGCCCAAGGCAGGTGCGCTACCAGGCTGCGCTACGCCCCGACTGTCAACCGAGCGTGCATGACGTGCGAGAAACTAATTATAAATGAATAGGATGCCAGTAATTTTATAGGCACTCCCCAATGGTGGCATGCCTCGCATCGCCCGCCTCAGATATAATTTTTACTCGAGCGTCATGTCCGGTTCACGTTATGCGCTAGTGACGTATGTCCGCAATCCAATCGGGG
>Ga0335073_10015373_pt1 | contig 10704 bp, 12 predicted proteins | sample Lox_Sample_22_FD_207093 | JGI IMG/M metagenome (GOLD analysis project Ga0335073, IMG submission 207093) | Soil microbial communities from Loxahatchee National Wildlife Refuge, Florida, United States - Lox_Sample_2.2 | ecosystem: Environmental > Terrestrial > Soil > Wetlands | place: USA...
AGCTACACCGGCTGTTCGAGCCGAGCGGTAGCACTTTCGCCCGATACGTTTTGCGCCAGCGGCTGCTCCGGTGCCGCGACACGATCGCCGGGGCGACGGGAACCGGCCGGTCGGTGGTCGACATCGCATTCGGCTGGGGCTTCAACAGTATGGCGACATTTTATCGCGCGTTTGTAAGCGAGTTCGGTAGCCCGCCCGCCGTGCTGCGGGCAGCATCGCGCAAAGACAGTGAGCGTCCCGGGGCAGAGGGGGAAACATCGTGAATGCCGCGCAGCAGGAACTTGTCCGGACGACTTTCGCCAGGTTGGCGGTGATGCCGGAGGTGGCCGGAGCGCTGTTCTATGAGCGGCTATTCGCAATCAGCCCGAGTTTCCGGCCGCTATTCAAGAACGACATGCGCATTCAGGGCATCAAGCTGATGACCATGCTCGCTATGGTCGTATATAATTTGCCTGAGCCGGGTCAGGTTCTGCCTGCGATCCGTGATCTTGCCGTCCGTCATGTCGAATACGGCGTCAAGCTCGCCGACTATGACACGCTGCGGGAAGCGCTGCTCTGGACTTTCGAACAGGCGCTGGGGAAAGACTTCACGCCCGCGGTCCGGGAGGCGTGGACGGTCTGTTACGACGAACTCGCCGATGAGATGAAGGCGGCGGCCGTCGTCTGACAACGATCTTCCCTTGGCGCTGAATGGGACGTCGCGTGGCGCTCAATGAGACGACCTTGCGCCCGTTTCTATTCTAGTTGTTGCGTCGCCCATCGAAAATGGCGCGGCAAGGAGATAAACCGTTCCCTGTCGCTGCGACACGCCCTGCGCGCGCTCGGTAGCTCGCCCGCCTTGCTGCGGGGGCCGTCGCGCAAAGACGAGTGAGCGTCCCGCAGGGCAGAGGAGGAAACATCGTGAATGCCGCGCAGCAGGAACTTGTCCGGACGACCTTCGCCAGGTTGGCGGTGATGCCGGAGGTGGCCGGGGCGCTGTTCTATGAACGGCTATTCGCAATCAGCCCGAGTTTCCGGTCGCTATTCGAGAACGACATGCGCGTTCAGGGCGTCAAGCTGATGACTATGCTCGCTATGGTTGTATATAATTTGCCTGAGCCGGGTCAGGTTCTGCCTGCGATCCGTGATCTTGCGGTCCGTCATGTCAAGTACGGCGTCAAGCTCGCCGACTATGACGCGATGCGGGAAGCGCTGCTCTGGACTTTCGAACAGGCGCTGGGGGAAGACTTCACGCCCGCGGTGCGGGAGGCGTGGACGGTCTGCTACGACGAACTCGCCGGTGAGATGAAGGCAGCGGCCGGCCTCTGAGAAGGCACGCCCCGCATGCCGGTCAGAGATCGTTTTTGGGTGCCAAGGACTGCGCTTTGGCTGACGGTATCGTTTGCTAGCAGATTGTCGCAATCGTCGCGTACGTCGTCATGGTCAAAGTCGCCGACCTGTCGTCCGGACGATACTGATGATGCCAAAAAATGGGAGACTACATTCGCAAGGTGTGCTTTAAGCCGTCACCCCCATTCCACAGCCGCGCGTGCGCAGCTTCGACGGGCGGCGGGCCCTGGCCGATGACGTGCTCGGCAACGGCTTCGCGCTGGTCGGCTGTGCCGCCGGTCCCCGCGCGGGGCTGGATGCCGGCAGCGTTGCCGCGCTTGCTGCTCCAGGCAGCCGGTTCATCAGCTTCTATCCGCTTGGTGGGCGACCGCAAGGCCGTGGTGTCGTGCGCTCGACCGCGGGTGGGCCCGTTTCGATGATGTCAACCAGATGCTCCACTTCCTCAAGAATCTCGCCATGTTCGGGGGGCCTGCAGCTGTTCGGGTTCCGCCCGAGACGTTGGAGTGTCGATGCCCGGGACACGGCACTTCGCGCCTAACCTGCGGCGATCCAAAGGCAGCTTTTGGCACGTATGCGAAGTCAGCGCCTGCGCGTCGGAGGTCAGCTAGATGGTCGAGAGCGGACCCAAGCTGGTCACCGTCGTTCATCGGGATCGTGCCATGTGTGGACGGCTCCGGGCTGGCAAGAGTTTCTTCACGTGCAGCGCTGGTCGGTGCAGCCATGTGTTCGGCCTGTTTGCGCGGTTCACATGACCGCTGGCCATAATGCCCTCCGCGGAGCTGGGTGCCAAGCGCAGCCAAGCACGCACGCGCCAGCTCAGGCAGCCGTGTATCGCTCGGATCGGCGACCACATCGAGCAGGTCTTCGACCCCATGGCGTCCGACCCGCGCCACGATCCCGAACTCGGCAAGATGCGCTCGGATTGAGTTGATCACAGCGGTCTGTTGCCGGATGAAAAGATGACGTGTGCGGTGGAGCATCAGGCAGCTCTGCTGCTCCGGCGCCTTGGTCTCGACGAACCGCATGTTCGCTCTGCTGACGGCTTCGCAGATGGCCTCAGCGTCCGCGGCGTCGTTCTTCTGTCGTTTGACGTAGGGCTTCACGTAGGCTGGCGGCATTAGCCGCACAATATGGCCGAGCCCCTTGAGTTCGCGCGACCAATGGTGCGAGGTTGCGCAGGCCTCGATCCCTACGACGCACCGCGGCAGCTTCTAGAAGAACGCCAGGACGTACCGGCGCTTGAGCTGGCGGCGGATGATCACGTTCCCTTCCGCGTCGACGCCGTGGACCTGAAAGACCGACTTCGCGATATCGAGACCGATTGTCGTCACCGTCTGCATGCTCGGCTCCCTCGAGGACGTGCCCGCCCCATCGGCGACCACTTCGACGGCACTTACGTGCCGGTGGAGGAGCCGTCCACAGCATCACAAGCGGATTGTCGCGCTCGAGAGGTAGCTAGTTTGGAAGCAGCGTAAAATTGGGGCTGCAATCACGCTCATGTGTTCGGCAGGTCGCTATAGCAACCCAGCTCGCACGAGGGGTCGTAGCCCAAACCGGCGTCGAATGAATTGCCATTGAGATAGTTGAAGCTCGTCATATCCGCGCGTTTCAGTGCGTGCCCCCTAAAGATCGTTTGCTGGAAGAGAGCAGCGCCCAATAGCGCTCCCGCGCCCAACGAAACAAAGCCAACCGAGAACTGGGCACTTGGTCTGGTGGCAAAGCTCTTCAGTATCGCCTCGCCAAGCCCGCCACACTGTGCTCCGACGAGGTAATCCTCGATGGCAGCGGCATTCAGTCCATTGTCTTCCAAGTACCGTCGCCGTTGGTCAGAAGGCATGTTTCGCAACTTTACCTCCAGCGCGCGCACTTTGTCTCCGTCACGTTCAGCCGGATTGTGACATGCGAGGCAGGCGGCGCCCGGCCATAATCCATACACATTGGTCTTCGCTTGCAGATCGAGTGTGCTGCCGCCAAGTAAAAGGCTGGGCCACAAGCCCTGAACATCCTGACGCGCCGTGCGCTTATCGACGCATGATACGACCACATCGAATTCCAGTTGATTGACCTTTGCAGCAACGTCGGGTCGGAGACCAATCTTTTCGTCGGTCACATACTCCTTAATCGAACCTGGAAAAGGGAAAACCCCAACATTGGTTGCGCTCAACATCCGGGCGATGCTTTCGACCTTGTCGTGTTCTTGGTCGTGCCAGCCCGCGAGCGTGCACCGATTAAGATTTGTGCCGTCATAGATGTCGTCGTCGATCGGAATGACATAGCCATGAGCGAATTGCGCACTGGCGATGACGTAGGCTAACGCATTGCCAACTGCGCCGGCGCCGACAACGTGTGTCGCCGGCAAAGACAGACCGGCGAGCTCCGGTCCGTCCTCCAATTCGCCCCATTCTTCGGATGACCGGCCTGTCCATAGAGAGAATCCGGCGGCGGTCAGATAGCGCCCTCGTAAGATGCCCCGGCTGCGCTTGAAAATCTCCCCCGATGCCAAGCTGGCCGCGAAGAAAGGTCCGAGCGGGTTTGTCGAGCGCGGCGATACCAGCCTTGGCGCTCGAGAGCCTTCGCCGATCCAGGCGCGCCATCCGTCACCGATGACGACGAGCACCTGCCGGCTGGCGACCGAATGCTGCGGCAATTTGGCGCCGATCATGATCATGTAGTCGACGACCGAATCGGTCGCTCCGATTCGGAATGGTATGCGGTCTTTGACCGCCCACGCGGCGAGCTGCTCAAGACTGGATGGAAAGGCTGCTGGAACGGCGATACCCGGTAACGAGATAAGTGTCGCCGTCGGAGTTGCGACAACTTCGATGCGCGAGATTATTCCGACCTGCCGACAAAGGACGTTGACTAGGCAAGACGTCAAGAGCTGGCCAGCAACAGAGCTCCCCCATTCCTCAGCCACGACCACGCGCACCGACCGGGTTCCCAATAGGGATGCGTTGGCAAGGCCACTCGCCGGCAATAGGTGACGATTCGCAATATCGCCCGGGGTGATCATCGCAGGTCAGCGACCTTCACGTTGCCCGAGCAGATCATGACACGCGTCGCGACGTGCGATAACCCCAGCAAGTGCCAGTAGCCATTCTGCCACTCATGGACGCCGACTCCGGAAGGGAACTGTTCCCCCCCGTGACCATATGACGGAAAAACCAATGAAAGGGCGTTGCGGCTACTCGCCATGCGATCGTCATAGTTGGAGTGCTCTACGCGCGACCCAGGGTGACTATGGATTTGGGCGAGAGGCTTCCACGCGTCAGGCAGTCGGTGAACGATCTCAGCCAGAGCTTCTGCCGATATGTGATAATTGCCCCATGTCATCCGCTGACGCGGTGCCACTATGTAGGCAACCTCGCCATTGCCCATGGCATCGCGTTGCCCGTACCAAAACAGACCACTCTCGCGCTTGCCCGCACGTCGCAGCAGTGCAAGCGTTGCGGCCAACCCCTGCGCGGGGACGCGAAGCGTCGCGTTGCCAGGCTGATAAGGCCGTGGCGGTGGTGGTCTGCGAAGATCGTCTTCAATGTGCATGCTAAGGAAATCTGCCCTGATAAGATGACGCCAATGCCTTGCGGATCGCCGAAATGGTCGTCAGGAACGAATCTGTATCGCGCCAGACGTGGTGCTGCTCGACGCCATGGAGGACCTCGTAGAATTCGAAGGTGGCGGAGCAGCAGATGAGTTGGGTCGTCCCGCCATTCGGCCGCTGATAGGCGATGTGGCTCTGGCACTCCGGACTGGTTAGCTTCGGCACGTGCGACTGATCTTGCGGATACACGTAGGTTCCCGTCTCGGGATTCACGAATTGCGCACTAGGTGGCCACGTTCGATACGCCTGAAAGCCGAGGCGCAACATGAACTGGTCGACCTTATCGCCGATCATGCCGGTCATCGGCACCAGCAAGACAAGCTTGCTCGGTCGCTTCCAGCCAAGCACCTCGATCGACTCCGCGTCGAGCGCGCGAAGCACGCGGGGCAAATCCTCCTCAAAGGCGGCAAGCCCCGCCTTTACGTCGACCGTCGGACTCTCCCGAGCTTTTGCCATCTAGGCGCCGCCGGTCTCGGAGGCGATGCCGAAGTGGAAATCGGTGATGATCTTCTGCTCGCGCGCCTGGGCGAGGGTGAGGCCTAGGTAGCTCATCAGCGACTTGGGGTGCTCTCCGCCGGTCTGGAAGATGTCCTTTGGCTGGCGCGCGATCTTGAGCTCTTCGTAGGACTTGTCCCACACCTGCTGAAGGGTTGCGTCGATGGGCTCCTTGAACGACGCCTTCTCGACCTCATTCACATGGATGACGTGCACCATGACCTCACGCTCGTGCTTGCCGGCATCAGTGTCACCGGCCGCGCCCGAGGCGCCGGGGATACGCTCTGCTACCATGATCAGGAACCTCCTGTTGACAAAATGCTCCAAGGGATTCAGTCTGTTCCACCGATAAGACGTTTCTAATGAGAGACGAATCGTCTTACCTGAGAGACACCTTATCCGCCGCCGAACGAGCCGTCAAGGCCTTGTGGCGCAGCAAACCCATGGAGCATGGATGGCACTGACAATAAATGAGTTCGGCCGCCTACTGGCAGCCAAACGGGACGGGCGCGGGGTTCGGGCCGCTGCCGCCGAGGCCGGGGTAAGTTCTGCGACATTCTCCCGAGTCGAAAACGGCCATATGCCGGACCTCGAAACTTTCGCGAAGTTATGCAAGTGGTTACAGCGCGATCCTCGCGAGTTCTTGGGAATGACCGATAGCGATGTAGTGGGGGTTGCGCCAAGCGGTGTTGTCCACTTTAAGAAGAAGAGGACTGTTAGGCAGGAAACGGCAGAAGCCCTTGGCGAGTTGATTCTCGCCGCCCAGCGCGCCGCACGTGCTCGCGACCAGTTGATTGGCAGCTAAGCCTTGAGACGAGGCTTCAAGACCCAGACTGAAAAGGCGGCGGAGACGGCGCGACTGGCGCTCAAACGGGGCTCATTGGACCCCATTGATCCGTGGGCGTATGCGAATCATGTTGGCGTTGCGGTTTTGGATTTCACGAAACTCGGGCTCTCAGCCAAGTGCATACGGCAGTTGACGGTCGTCGATGCGGAAAGTTGGTCCGCCATGACCTTAAAGGAAGGGAACATTTTGGCGATTGTGCTCAACCCTGCACACGCGCTGACTCGGCAGCGCAATGATCTCACACACGAGCTGGCTCACGTCGATTTGAAGCATGTTCCCACCCGCGTTGACGTGTCCAAGACCGGATTGCTCCTACTCAGCGACTACTCCGAAGAACAAGAGCAGGAAGCTGATTGGTATGCCGGCGCGTTGCTCCTACCCCGTGTCGCACTGGTCCACCATCGTTCGGAGGGCCGGACAGCTGCTGAGATCGCAAAGCTCTATGGAGTGAGCGAGGCTCTGTGCGAATGGCGCTTACGAATGACCGGTGTCGATATCCAACTTCGACGCCGCGCTTCGTAAAATTCCAACGTGGGTCAATGTGGTGATAGGCCTGGTCGTCGGGCACACAAGCCCCCGCCGGGGCGTTCGATTTGGAATTTCCTCCGAGTGCGGGGTTCCCTGTCCGCCGCTCAAGGCTGCTTTTGGCACGAAGCTGCGGTACCACGACACGCACGGATTGGTCCGCAGCTGAATGAGAAGCGGCCATGCCGCTGACGCTTTGCGACCGCCGCACTTGACCCATCTGAGACATTCACAGGTCTTTACCTCGCAGCTCAACCGCAAGCCGAGTTTCGCTTGGACGATCCCATAAGCGCTTCGCTGACGGCCGCGAGGAACGCGTTCACATCGATGGGCTTCGCGAGATAGCGGAAGAAGCCGGCTTCGATCCCTCTTTTGATGTCGCGCGGAAACGCAGCCGCGGTCAAGGCTAGCACCGGGATGTCGCGCGTCTCCGGCATCGCCTTCAGTCGGGCGAGGACCTCGAAGCCGCTCAAGCCAGGCAAGTTGAGATCGACGACGATCACGTTGGGCCGGTGCGCCAGTGCCAAGTCGATGCCGAGCTGCGGCGTCGGCGCGGCGAGCATGGCGACGTCCGGCAAGGTCGCGACGAGCTGCTCCATAAGCTGGACGCTCGACGGATCGTCCTCGACATAGAGTAGGGAATAGCCCCCGGCCGTCGCCCTGGAGGGCCATGTCAATGTCCCCGCGCTTTCGGCGGCTCGACCGCCGCTGGTCTCGGCCGGAAGGTCAACCCAGAATGTGCTGCCACGCCCTAGCTCGCTAGCGAAGTCAATGCTGCCGTTCATGGCCTCGACCAACCTGCGCGACAGCGCCAATCCGATGCCGGTGCCTTCGATCCCAGAGTTTTCGGCACCGAGGCGCTGGAACGGCTGGAACAGATCCTTCGCGCGCTCGGGCGCGATGCCGCTGCCAGTGTCGGTCACGACGAAACGGACGCGACCGCTCGCCATCGAGCGGCCGGTAAGCGCGACCGAACCGCCGGGGCGGTTGTATTTAATTGCGTTCGATACAAGGTTGATCAGAACCTGCCGCAGCCGCAGCTCGTCGGCGCGAACATAGCCCAGCTCGACCGGCATCTTGAGTTCGAGCATTACGCCGTGTTTCTGCGCTAGCGGCAACATCGCTCGCTGCACATACTCCAGCGCGCTGCGCGCGCTCACCGGCTCAATCGACAGTCTGAGGCGGCCCGCCTCGATGCCAGCGAGGTCAAGGACCTCATTCACCAGCTCTACGAGGTGATCGGCGCCCTTGACAATGTGTCCCACGTATTCTCTCTGCTCATCGGTGAGGGTACCTTCGCGGTCCATTTTCAGCAGCTCGGCGAAGCCGATCACCGCATTGAGCGGCGTGCGCAATTCGTGACTCATGCTGGAGAGGAATTCCGACTTGGCCTGGCTTGCAGTCTCCGCGATCCGATTCGCTTCGGCCAGCGTCGCATTAAGCTCGCGGACCCGAGCGACAGCTGCTCTCAATGCACCGACGATAAGAACGTCGGCGATGGCGACGACGACAAAGAATCCTTCGGCAAAGGCGATCTTCTCCGTCGCCTCTTCTGCGAAGACAAAGACCCACGCCAACAGCGCCGAAAGAAAGACCGCGAGATAACCTGCCCGTTGGCCGCAAACGAAGGTTATTACGATGATCGCGGGAAAGTAGGTGATGAACTGAACGCCCGGGAACCAGCGTGTCAATTCAACACGCAACACCGTGGCCACGGCGACGATCGCTGCCGCGACGAGATAGGCGTAGATAGATCCCGCCCGAAGCCGCCACGGGCCGGCGTATATTTTTTCTAAGGCAATCTTACTCACATCCGGCACTCGGTGCCCCCTAAGGCGACTGCGAAGGCCGTCAGCGGTTCGCCAGCTCGTGGACGAGCTTGAGGGAAGACCCTATCAAGTGCCGTGCCGCGCGCCGCCCGCTGTCCCGCTTCTTTTTTATTGCGATCCTACCCGCTGTGATCGCCTCTCTCTCGAGGCAAGACTGATGCACGATAAGGTGCGGGATCGCCATAGGTGTTTTTACTTATAGCCAAAGTGCTCGCTTTGCAGCATGCCGCGGCGAGATCTGTGAAGCGCAGCACCTTCTCGGTGAAATGAAATTAGAGTGTGATGCTGTCGCGGGGTGTCGCTCGATAGGTGAGTCGCAGAGACCATCGGTTGTGAAGACGGAAGTTCGCTGACGAGGTCGGCTTGTGGCACCGAGCTGTCCAAGACAGCGGGCAGAGCTGTGTCCGCTCTGCACTCGCAATTCGGACGTTGATCTGCTCTAGCGGAGCAGAGCCGAGAAACTTCCGACGGGCTAGTTTTGAGGGGAACCGATGATGCCTCTAAGGCGCCGGGTCAGGCGCCCGTTCGGGCGCCTATGCCGCGTAAGCCGGGGCGCTTTATGATCTTCATCCGGCTGATCCCTGACAAAATGCGCATCCTCTACTTCAGTGACATCCACATCGAAATCCGCATGGAGGGTTCGCGGACGCCGTGGACCGATATCTACCCGCTCGATCTGGGGCCCGACCTCACCGGGTTTGCCGGCCAGGTCGAGCTTGCGGTGCTCGCTGGCGATATCGGGACAATTCGCCCGCGAGACGGGGTAAGCGTGCTCGGATATGCAGAGCAGATAGGCTCTTTTCTAGGTTGTCCCGTGGTCCTGGTCCCAGGGAATCACGAGTACTATCGCGGCAACTTCGACATCGACCGAACGGCGCTGCTAGCGGCGAAAGCGCCAGGGGTGACGGCGCTCGACCGCGGCGACGCCTTCTTCCCGCATCCGCTCGGCAGTCTCCGTGTGCTCGGCGCGACGCTTTGGACCGACTACCGGTGCATGGGCGATCAGGAAGCCGGAATGTTCGAAGCCTGGCGGACCATGAATGATCATCGCGTGATCCGTCGCGCGGACGGTCGGGTATTCGAACCTGCGGACGCGCTTCAGGAGCATGACCTTTCACGCGCGTGGCTTGCACGAAAGCTCGGAGAAACTCATGAGGGACCCACTCTAATCGTGACGCATCACGTGCCGCATTCCGCGGCGGCGCACCCCCGTTACGGGCTCAATCCTTCGAGCCCCGCCTTCCTATCCAACTGCGATGACCTGATCGAGGCTGCGGTCAGGATCAAGGCTGTGGGGTGGATCTTCGGCCATCATCATTGGAGCCACAGGATCAACGTGGGTGGTCTCCGCCTGTTTTCCGCGCAGCCGGGCTATCCCGGCGAACGTACAAATTGGCGCGGCCCCGGCGTCCTCGAGATCTGAACCAGCCAGGGATGAAGATCGCGAGTGGCGCTCAGGCCCGTCCGTCAGCTTGAGGTATTGATCACCGCGAAATTTCCAGGCAACCGGCTGGCCGATCTCCGGATCCACCGCCAGCAGATCTCGGAGGATGAGCTCATCGATGATGTGGAGGCCATCGGCGGGCTGCGCCCGGACCCGACGCGACCGCCGCGCCCGGTTAAAGAGGTCCATCGTCACGACCTTCACGTTCCCGCCCCAGGACTCCAAGTTGCGGGTCGGCGACCGACCGCTTCGCGCCGCCGCATTGGAGCCCGCCGGAGAGATCGTCGAACTCGACGAGAAGGAGCTCTTCGTCTCACTCAAAATCGGATGCGGCACCGCGCCGTTCGAAGAGGCCTTCTCGATCATCCCAGGCGGGCCCGTGGATACAAGGGTTCTTCGGGAGGCAGTGTACCGGTACGCCGCTTCGGTGGCGGCTCGCGACGGGCGATATGCGGCGGTGACATCCGTTCTTCGCAAAGAGCGCCCGCGCGTATCGGGCATCGCAACAGGAGCCCCGATCATGCCGGCCGGAGTCGATCCCTCTGCCGGAGCGGTAAGCGCGCTCTGCGGGTTGCGGGACAGCCATATGCTCATTCAGGGTCCGCCTAGCGCAGGAAAGACCCATACCTCCGCC
>Ga0335073_10015374_pt1 | contig 10702 bp, 8 predicted proteins | sample Lox_Sample_22_FD_207093 | JGI IMG/M metagenome (GOLD analysis project Ga0335073, IMG submission 207093) | Soil microbial communities from Loxahatchee National Wildlife Refuge, Florida, United States - Lox_Sample_2.2 | ecosystem: Environmental > Terrestrial > Soil > Wetlands | place: USA: Florida...
CATGCCAGAAGCCTTCATGATTTTTGACAGACAGTCGATATGGATTAACAGAGGTCAACCGAATCGCAAACGGCCAAGGTTCGCGAGCTTCCGGGAATGCTGTGCTAAGCCCAAGTGTAATCCTGTTTCCTGAATGGGCTGGAAGATCGACCGGTAGAGAGCCAGATATCTGAGAGTCTGCGTAGAAGTACGTGTGGAAATTGCGTGAGATATCGACTGCGAGAGGGAATGCTTCTGGCTTGAGATAGCTTATCACGAAAGGGCCCTTTGTGCGGAGCAAAGCATCAATACCACCAAGCTGACGACCTGTTCGCAGAAACTTTGGAGGTGTCTTGTTAATCGATGAGCACCAGTTCTTTGCCCTTGTTTCTCCTCGCTCCCACCAGAATGTGACGTGTTCAGATGCTGAGAGGTTAGTTATATCGAAAGTCTGTTCGTCAATGGAGATGTGCCGAGCGACTTCTGGATTAGTGACATCTATTGAGAATTGAAGAATATTTTCTGTAGTAACCACCGTTTCTGTAATGGTTTCCGAACGTTGGGCGACATTGACTCTTCCGAGCTGAGATGGGTCGACCAAATGGTCTATCTTGAAACCACGCTTGCTTCCAAAGTCCGCTGGATTGGCTACAACGAAACTGAAGTCGTCATGTAGGCTATTCGGAGTCGTATCATCCAGTATCGACTTGTAGAATCTCGTCAAACTTTCTGTAGTCATTACTCCATAGAACCAGTGACCCGCTCCTTTGATCTCGCTAAAGTTCGATGATGAACTTCCAAACTCTCCGAGCAGTTGATACATCAACCTCGAGTGATACACTGGAACATTGTCATCTGCACTTCCGTGTTGCTGCTGCAGTAGAATGTCTTTGGCGTTCTCCATAAGTAAATCCAATTTCCATGTATTCAACGCAGCATCTAATATCATTCGGAGTCTTGGCTCCATTGGCCGCCAGAAAGAGAACGGCACGTATTGAGGTATGGAAAGATAGCTTGAGACCGGTGCTGAACCAATAACGTTATCTGGCCAATGGGTCGTGATGTATGTAGTTCCCTGACCACCATTAGAGTGGCCACTGACGAGCCAATGTTCGGTGTCAACGCCAATGCCGTCCCATTGCATGGTTTTGATCCAATTTGGTATCGATTCTATGGCAGCGCGAATGTCCGCCAAACCCCAGGTGTGCCAGTCATCGCCACTCCAAGGCGTGACGCCAGTAGGAAAGATTACCCAAGCACAGAGATCTGGCAGGGGATCAAGAGCGTGGCCAACAATGAAGTTGTCTGCCTCCAAACCGGCGCCATGCAATTGTAACAAAACAGGAGCAGTCGATTGGCCAGGTCTGCAAGCAGCATGTGGGGAGGGCGGTCGTAGGATCGCGTAAGAAACGATGCCTCCGGGATGAAGATGGGTAACTTTGTGAACATGATACTTCGATAAGTGAAGGAAAGAAACAGAAAAGGGTAATTCAAAGATAGCTCCAGACGGACCTCCGGATTGGTAAATCAATGTCGGCTCGGCTCGATCCACGCTGGCGTCGGAAAGTGTCAATTTGAATGGAACAGGCCTTGTCTGGCCGTTTACAATGGAAATGAACTCCTCCCCTAGAAAGGATGCCTGCGCATTCTGTTGTGCTGTGATGTCAGCAACTAAGCCGTAGTACTTGAAGTCTTTCACTCACTTCTCCGCTCTTGAAGCCAACTAATTCAATTGGATCGCGTCCCTTGTTACAAACGGTGACGGACGCATAAGGGCTTGCGAGACGACCATCAACGATGGTAGAAACAATCGCGGATCCATCTAGTGTTATCACTTCGTCGATCACGGTCTGAAACTCGAAGGTAGCCTTAATTGCTGGATCTCCAACTCCGCCCATAGCTCTAACATCACGAACTAATCTCAAATCAATCGTATGCTCTCCTCCGTCGAGATACAGTACGAGTGGTGCTCGACGAAATCCGTAGAAGTCGCCACCGAATACACGCATTCCGTCGATTGCATATTCGATAATGTTGTCGGTGAATATCAACAATCGGGTTAGAGTCTGATTTTCGTCCACGAAGATCCGTCCTCGTGCCCAGATTTGATACTGGAGTGCAGACCAGCCATACGCAGATTGTAGCGAATTCCAGTCGATGTCGGGAAATTTGAACTCCAGGAAGACCTTGTAGCTTCTATCCGTTACATTTACGCTCTTCGCTTTTTGGATTGACCAGTGAACTTTGCCGTTGGGTGCTAATGAGCTTCTAAAACTCTGGTCTGCATCGTAACGAATGTTAGGGAATCCTCCATGTTTCTCAAGCGGATCTGCTCCCCATGGTGCTTCTACATCTCGTTAAGAAGAACGACACCACTCTGAGTATTGAATCGCATACCTCGTGTTCCTATCTGAAACGGTCCGATCACTAACCAGTCTGTTGGTGCAGCTGGTGACTGACTTTCTCCCATTACCGCCTGCATGGGAGCTTTGCCGCAGGATGCATACGCAAATAGGTTCAAAGCGGAGAAAATATGCAGGAATGGGAGCAGCATGGTAAAAGATCATCCATCGTTGAAGCTGTGCTCCATCTCACGCTCGGATCAGAGAGAGACTAATATCGAGTCGCCATTATCGCAACGCATCAATGTGAAGTAGAGTGTTGCAATAGCTGCGGGACTGCGGCGTGTTAGGGCGAAGCATGCGGAGGGGGATCTAGGGCGCCTTACGTGCTATTTGCGAGTTAGTGTGTTTCTGCCACGCGTTAATTACCGGCTCTGCTTACCAGGGGTCACGTCAAGTTTCCTGAAGAATGCGACCTGGCCATATCACCACCTTACGGTTGTACTCCCATCACACGGCACCTCTCTCTCCTTCAAGCCCCAGCATGACCCATTTGCACGTCTTGCAGAGGTAGTATTGGAGCAGCGCCATCGATATAGCACCCTTCCGCAACCATCTTGCAGCGCATAATAGTGGGGAACATTCTCCGTGCGCGAACCCTCCGCTATCACATAACGGCGCAATTGAATCGCTACAACGAGAGTCAGATGGCGCGAGGGCATTGATTGGCCTTCAAAAGTTGGAGATATCAAGAAACTCAACCCCCGATGTACGTGGACATGGACAGCTCTGGAAGAAGTATAGCCTCCGGAAGGCCTCCACCACACCCGACATATTCGCCGGATGATGGACAAAGCCGTGAAGAGCCATTCCCAAGGCTGTCCTCTGACAGCCGCGACTTCGGACCAGGCATGAGCGGTGGTATGCATAGCGAAAAGTGGTTTCCGAGGAGAGGCAGCAGAGCTGGTTTTTCTAAGAGTGGGAGTTTTGGGACGACAAACCGACATGGTCGTCAAAAGAGTTTAAGCGAGGCCATAAACATCATCAGAACGAGGAAAGGAAGCATGTCCCAGAATGCTCACGAGATTGCCGATGCACTCAAAGCTCCTGTCTCTCCCAAGCTTGTGGTAAGTCCAAGAACCCTAGGCGGATTGTTGGTATGCTAATTGAAGCCAGGCAATGTGCTCTGCATGGTATATTACCTCCATGATCGCGAATACCTCTGCCGGAGAGATCCTTAATACTTTTCCGAAACCCGTCACTCTAACCATTACGCAATTCGCATTGGTTACATCCTGGTGTCTGATATTGAGCTGGCTATCTTCTGTCTACCCAGGGCTCAAGAACCACTTGCCCGTTCTACGTAACGGAATACGGCCACCGAATCGTGATATAATTATGGCGACGCTTCCACTGACTGGTTTTATGATCGGTGGCCACATCCTCACTTCCGACGCTATGTCTCGCATACCTGTCTCTCTTGTGCACACAATTAAAGGTCTGTCGCCTCTGATCACAGTCATTGCGTATCGCTTCATCTTCCGCATCCAGCATTCCTGGCCGACCTATATGTCTCTTGTTCCTCTAACCGTCGGCGTTATCATGGCCTGCAGTACGACGTTTGCCACAAACGCCTTTGGTCTCGTCACAGCCTTTGCAAGCACCATCCTCTTTGTCACGCAAAACATCGTATCAAAGCAACTTTTCAATGAAGCAGCAATAGCAGAGCAGGAAGGCATGGGTCATGGGCGGAAACCTGACAAGCTTAACCTGCTGGCTTACTCCTCAGCACTAGCGTTCGCCTTCACGCTTCCCATTTGGTTTTGGAGTGAAGGTTATGCCATTGCGAAAGATTTCTGGAAAGACGGATCTATCGACATCAATATTAAGGTCGACAGCTTAGATCACGGAAGGCTCGTTCTCGAGTACTTGTTCAACGGTACCTTCCACTTTGTGCAATCCCTAGTGGCCTTCACTTTGCTCTCCATGGTATCGCCCGTTACCTATTCGGTCGCATCCTTGATCAAGCGCGTTTTCGTAATCTGCTTCGCTCTCCTCTGGTTTGGAAATAAGATAACGAAAGTTCAATTCGTCGGAATATTGCTGACTTTCCTTGGACTGTATCTCTACGACAGGACGTCAGACGCCACAAAAGCCGACCGACGTGCAAAATTGCTCGGCCTAAAGGAGCAGCCTACACTTCTACCTCTACACGAGAAACCATTTGAGAGCCCTCCTCCGGTTGAGCGAGGCATATCACCAAATGGTTATCCAATCGGAGACGAGAAAAAGGATGATGATATTGGGGCTTCGCACCGAGGTGGCTCTCCACTTGGAAACGGCTGGCTACCACCGGGAACAAAAGCTCAGGAAACATGGACTACCAAGGACGCTACGCAAGCGTCCCAACAGGTGGTTCCCATGTCGTAATTTTCCGAAGCATTGAAGGTTGGCGTTCAGGTTGTCATATTCGGTCTACAGGAACACAAACATAGAGATCGGGATAGCGGCGGCTTACGTTGCGCTGATTCGCAACACCTAAGTCAATGGATATGTTTTACACTTACTCTACCTCATCATGATAAGATCGCACGATTTGTGTGTGTTTTTTTTTTTTCATGTGAAGTCTGGATAGCCCTGGTCGTTTTGAAACAAATTAGGCCTTCCGCGATGTTTTCGTCAGCCTTCAGTACTCGGTACCCCAAATCCCAGCAGGACAGATTCGCAAAGAACCATCCCAGGCAAAGCAGTCCCAATCCCGATCATCTTGGCGCGTTTAAAGGAAATCCGGTCCGAGGCATTGTCGTGGCTTTATCGCAGATCACAATGACAGAAACCAATTTGGGGCCAGAGGGCATGCCTGGCTGAAGTCCTTCCTACAATTGCGAGATGGTGTGGATTGAAGGCTTTGAAGCCCACTCGAAGGTGCCAATCACGCCCTCGAAGCATTCACCCAGCGTATCTAGTGCACAATCTTCCAAAGGACGTGTATTAAACAGGTTACAATAGGTTACTATGCTGAGCTCTGACGCTACACTACAAAATAGCTATCCTCATACGCCATTTGTACAACTCTGTTTTACTTTATTTTCATTTGGGCCAGCAAGGTCATGAATGAGCTAGAGTCTCGCCTTGATCGTGAAGTTCCCAATCATATCCATAGTCTTGGAGCGCTCTTCCAGTATCGCTTCCTTGATGAGAGCCATAACATCGGCAGCGCAGCCGAACGAAAAGCTCCACCCCGATCCTCCATGTCCATACGAGTGTACGACCATGCTCGACTTCTCGGCCGGGCCCCTGTATCTCAGCTCCCTTTCCACCCGGACATTCCTGCCACGGGCGGGACGCAAACCCTGCGCGAATGGGTACTCCTCGTCGAGTTTGGCGTTCTTGAGAGGTGGATAGAACTCCTCGCATCGCTTCCTCATCCTTTTGACCTCCGGCGAGTCCACGGTGAGATCCAGGTCCCATTGACCCGGTTGGGCGATACCTCCAACCAGCAAGATGTTGTCGTTTCGTGGCAGAAGGAATATGAACTCCGATGAGTCGTGGGTAACGTCGGCGCTGATGGTGAGAGCAGCATCGACCTTTGGGAAGTGCCTCCCGTCGTTGACCACGCGAAGGAGTGCACCTCGAAGCGGGTAGCAAGTGTTATCGTCGGCGAGTTCTGTCCCTGCGATGCCAGTAGCGTTGACAATGGCATCTGCATCGTAGCGCACTCTCAGCTCGTCCTCGATGTGTAACAGATCACCGCTGACTGTCTCGGTAATCATCACCGCTCCTTTGGCCTGGACTAGTTTCATGAGCCAGGCCATGCACCGATCAGTGTCAATAACCGGAGCAAGATGCTCGTACGCGTCAACGACTCCGAATGAGGAATCTACATTGCGTTTCTTGATCAAGTCTGCACCGCGATGGAATCCTCGAACGCCGCTAGCCATGATCTCCTGCATCTTCGAAAGCTGGGCTGCATCCTCCTCGATAGGGCGAAGAAAATAGAAGTCTGACGGTCTCATTCGCACTCCAGCGGCATCCGACAGCTGAGGATCGCTGGCAATTGCGTCCCAGATATGATAGGCTACCATGCACCAGATCTTAGAGTGGGTGAGCGAGTCAAGGTCTGTGTGTTTTCCACACACAGCGGGTGGAAACTCCCATAATGCTCCTGCAATCTGCGAGGTTAGGCGTTGTTGATTGGGATGGTAAGATGCCCATGATTGAGAGATAATGGTAACGTGATATCCATGATCTAGCAACACCCAAGAGGTAATAAGGCCAGTAACGCCACCACCAATGACGAGAACCCTCGGGGATGAGTGTCCTGGAGGATGGAGTGCGGCGCCGTACGGAGACAGATCTCTCCACATCACCAAGGGTGGTGTGCACATATGGTGGGCCATGTTATCGAAAGAACGAGAAATAAAACTGAATGTCCAAGGTACCGATGGGTAGGGTGGATTTTGCCCGTAGAAATGAACGAAAGTGAATGACAGCCCTTTCGTTAAAGGCCGCAAGGACGTGCGTTTATATAAAACAAAGACGAACAGGTGGACAGGATGCGTTTTCTGGTATGAACATGACGACACCATGGCGCAGATAGTCATTACACAATAGTTTCCTATGTGAGGGAATAGACAGCTCTACGCCTCGGACCCTCGGGGAGGTGCGGAACCTGGACATTGAAGCTATGGTTCTGTGGTTAGCTGAAGATGCTAGGGTCAATTTCAGATGCGAAATGATATAGCTTCACGAACCCTAAAGGGGAACTCCACCACCAAATCGTCGAGGGCAGCAGACATGTCAACGGCCGTGTGCATATAAGAACTTTCCATCATAGGCAAACATTTCCCTTTGCCAGAGACAGAACCGCCAGGCTCAGATATCTTCTGAAATCGCTGGCCAACTTGGTGGACGGCGTTGTAATTCGAGACCATAGTACGATTGCTTTGCGCCCTGAGGCCGAAAAGGGAATGTCGAAGTCGAGGCTTCACTGCACTTAGACGAACTAAGGCAAGGCAGACGTCGCGTAGCGCGGTTAGGGGTTTCCCCCGCAATATGACCGCGGCATTAGACCGTGAGGATATACAGGCATGCAGGTAGTTTCATGAATGAGATGTGTACTTAATTATGGTGGCGAGGGGGTAGACGGAGAGGGAGAGGAACTAAGGTAGTCGGGAACCGCGGGCACTAATTGGCAACGGCGCACCGCGGCCCGAGATGTCCCCAAGCCCCCACAAAATTTTACTTGGAATCCCTGTCGGCAGGCGGTTTTCTAGGTCGTCTGCACCGTCTAGCGCCCCTGAGACTGAGACATTGGCCCATCTGCTCGCCCAGTGACAGTGGCTTCGTCCACACGCTTCAACGGCACACTAAGAACCAGGCTTGCCACAGAGAGTACAATTTTATTTATCTAAGCTCCGTTTCCAAACCGTACCGAGGTTCTGTCAACTTCGCTCCCGTTGAGTTCGTGCTAAGCGTCCCGTGTCAAATCCATCACAACCCCCAAGCCACGTTATACACGGCACAGAATCCATCTACGATAAGCCACCAGAGTGTGTTCGCTTCGTACAGGGAGTTCTGGAAAGGATGCATCAACTACTGGTGCATATGCTGTGGGGAACTCAGAGCGCATGTTGCAAGCCACGAGTGGGATGATGCCATGCGGTGTGATAGGAGCTGGCTCGAGCAATCCGAGTCCCTCGGGCTGCGTGCCGAGGGATCCTACGTCCTCTTCGATGTGGCGTGTGGCCAGAATATCATTGCCGTTCTCAGTGGACACGCCCTCTGTCCGCAGAGTGCTTAACCACTTCAAGCCAGACAATATCTTCGACTGAGAATCCTGCGCAGGCCTCAGAGCAGTCCGTATTTGCTGGTCGAGCGGAAAGGCTTGCGCCGTACGTCATACGCACAGCAGAGATTTGGATAGAGTAGTATCCGTATAGTCTTGGCGCATACAGAGGCCTCTGCTCAGGACCAAGAACTCGCAGCACTGATAGAGCAATGCTCAATGCTTGAGAAGATGCCTGTTCTGGCCAGGGCCTGGGATCTTGGCGGCTGAGCCTCGTCCTTATGGACATGCCTTCATTCGCTGGTATGTCGTTTCCCTAACAGTGGAGACATTCGTAAGCCATGCGACTGAGCAGCAGATTTCTCACGGAACATGCCTAGCCGATAGTGAGTAAAGAGCGCACTTTCAGCATTCTGATTGAAGCTTAGATTGTATCCAAACTGACCAGCTCCAGTCTTCTCTCCATCGTTCGTCTTTCGCTACTTTCTTGATCCGAAACTTTGTTGTTTTACTTTCTTTCTCGAAACAAGATCTGTTTCCATCGTGGAGCTGCTTGTTGTCACCCTCGGCTTTGCTGTCCTCGTCTCTGCCCGTCGAGGGCTCGAAGAGTATCATCGTGACCTCCTCTAAAAGCGCCACCTCCACAGCCAGGTGCGCCGCGACCTCAAAGCTTGTGGGGCCAAACTCGAACGGCGTGGCGTTAATGCTCGTACCCACATCTGCCGTCAAGCAGGCGTCGATTCGTACCGTCAGAAGCTCAGGTCGAAAGTCAGTATCCGCGATACCGATACGGTCACGAACAAATCGTACGTTTGTCGACCCAGTTGCATACCACTACTCCTGAGACAACCATTTTCAAACACCAGATACCTGTATTCTCAATCCCGAAGACGAAAGAGGTCCCTCCTACGTACTCGGCGAATTTATCCGTTTCAGTCTTAGCGAAAGCCAGCCTCGTGTGTCTGTGGTTCTTGAAGAATAGGTCATTGACGTGACGACCGGCGCGCCTATCCAAGAAGTATGGTGGGACCTCTGGAATTGCAATACCGAGTTTACTCTGGCAGGGTGGAATGCAGTAATGATACCTCCGATCTGGGCAACATCAACAAGACCTTTCTGAAGAGGAATCCAGCGTAGTGATGTAGATGGTGTCATTGCCTTCGATACAATCTTCCTGGGCCACAACAGCGGACGCACTACGCACCATCACATGATGGTACATATGAACCCCAGCGTTCTCGCAAACATCACCGCTCTCCGGTGGAACCGTCGCGCACATCGGTCGGGCCTCTCAAGATCAGGATCTTATCCACAAGGTCGAGGTCACCTATCCGTACAACTGTTAATGGAAGAAGTCCTGGCAAAGGTACTGGGAATTCCACGGAGATCCCGTCCAGTTCGCTCACGGGTATTGTGCCGACTGCGAGCCTCGCGAAGACATTTTTCCAGGTAAATTGACGCTGAAGAAGTGTGACGTTTCGACATTGACAGGAGCAAGTGGTGACGCTGTAGCAACAAGACTAGACATGTCGATCCATACTTATACAACCTAACGCAGGTATTCACTCATAAAAGGGAATATACCTTCTAAATATTAGCAGCAATCGCGAATTGGCTTAAATGCGGAGACTTGCCATGTGATTGTAACTAGCAACAACGGTGCCAATAGCGCATAAATTTGGCTTTCAACCTAACACAAACCGATTCAACAAATTCCAAATCGCCATCGATGCTACCAATGCCATCAATAATCTAAGCTAGTAGCATTCATGGATCATAGTCCCATCCTGCATCGACTTTGAATGGCGAAGTTCGGATGAATTGACTGGCATCCGAGGCGTATTTGACCTCTTCAAGATATCCTGCCACCTGATCCAGCACTGGGCCAGCGCTGAAGCTCTCATCTTGGCCCTTGAATTCAGGAACTTGGAGCAGATTGTAAGGTTCGGCGCTAGCTTTCATCGATGAATCGTCGATAAGTACGGTGTTGCTCTGAGACCATTTCTGCTGTCCAACGCTCAACGCTCTCGTACCGATCTCAGTATCTTCCCAAACCCAAGACAGCTGCTTGTACACTTGGGCTTTGTTGTCGTACTCGATGGGAGTAAGGCGCAGTTTGTCGCGTGCCCAGATCGTAACAAGCTTGGAATGCTGCTCCTCACTGAATAGCTCTTTGCACATGGAGCTAACATTCTCTGACCGGGCAGAACTCCACACCATGACCTCGTGGTTGGCAAAGATATAGCTAAAAAATTGGTCCAAGTCTGGTCGCGGCTTGAACTTGGTCAGCTGCTTTCTATTGGGACGAAAGAGAAGGACGCCGTTAAGGTCAAGGATGATGAGGAGCCTGCGCGGCAAAAGGCAGCGCTGAAGTGCATCGGTTTTGTTGGATTGCTGCATGTATGCTTCGCTGGGCTGAGGTGGATAACGGTACACAATTCGGCCTTCCTCGTCAACATGGTGACCCATTCGACCCACGAGCTTTCCGGTAGCTGACGCAACTGCTGTAGCATTGCGAGATTGATATTGAGTAGGAACTATGTCATCTGCGGGCTTGCCGAAAGGTAGCTGGTTGTTGGGCAAACTTTGCAGA
>Ga0335073_10015375_pt1 | contig 10702 bp, 9 predicted proteins | sample Lox_Sample_22_FD_207093 | JGI IMG/M metagenome (GOLD analysis project Ga0335073, IMG submission 207093) | Soil microbial communities from Loxahatchee National Wildlife Refuge, Florida, United States - Lox_Sample_2.2 | ecosystem: Environmental > Terrestrial > Soil > Wetlands | place: USA: Florida...
CGGGCGGCGTCTATCAGGGACTGCGGATGCTCGATACGCAGGCCGATGGCGAAAGGTTTGGCCTCGATATGGACGCGGCGTCGTTCCAGCATGCGGAAGGTATCACGGGAGCTGTGCCCCAGCGCGAGCACCACGTGGCGGCTGTGTAGAGTCTCCCCGCTCGCCAGCACCACACCTTCGATCTGCCCCTGTTCGATGATGAGGTCGGTTACCTTGCTCTCGAAGTGTACTTCACCGCCCAACGAGATGATTTCCTCGCGCATCTTCGACACGACGCCTGTCAAGCGAAACGTGCCGATGTGCGGCTTGCTGACATAGAGAATTTCAGCGGGTGCACCGGCACGGACGAACTCCCGCATCACTTTGCGGCCGTAGAATTTCGGGTCTTTGATCTGGCTGTAGAGCTTGCCGTCGGAAAACAGGCCGGCGCCGCCCTCACCAAACTGGACATTGGACTCCGGTGTCAGCGTGTTCTCGCGCCAGAGGGCCCAGGTATCGCGCGTTCGGCGCCGCACATCGCGGCCACGTTCCAGCACGATGGGTTTGAAGCCCATTTGCGCGAGCAGGAGGGCCGCGAATAGTCCGCAGGGACCGAATCCGACGACCAGCGGGCGTTCTTCGAGTTGCGCGGGGGCTCGCGCGACCGGGTGATAGCTCGTGTCGGGTGAAACGCCGACATGGCGATCCCGCGCCAGGCGCTCGAGCACGGAGGCCTCGTCCCGCACCGTGACGTCGACCACGCAGATGAAGAAGATGCCGCTGCTCTTCTTGCGCGCATCGTAGCTGCGCTTGAACAGATTGAAGTCGAGCAACTCGGCCGCGGGAAGGGCAAGGCGCCGCAGGATGGCGTGGCGTAGCGCCTCGGGCGTGTAATCGAGCGGCAGCTGCAGCTCGCTGATGCGGATCACCGGCGTCTTCCTGGCCGGTGTATCCGGCAGAGGAGTAGAATCAATGGATTATAACCGGTAGTTCCCTCGGAAGATGCCCCGCACGAAAAGCAGCGCCAGCTGGCTCTCCCGCCACCTCAGTGATCCGTTCGTCAAGCAGGCACAAAGGGACGGTTACCGCTCGCGCTCCGCCTACAAGCTGATCGAGCTCAACGACAAGGACAAACTGATCCGCCCGGGCATGCGGATCATGGACCTCGGCTCCGCGCCGGGCGGCTGGTCGCAGGTGGCGGGCAAGCTCGTTGGCGACAAAGGACGTGTGCTGGCGACGGACATCCTGCCGATGGACGAGCTGAAGAATGTCGATTTCATCCAGGGCGATTTCACGGAAGAGGGCGTCGTGCGGCAGGTGCTCGACTGGCTGGGGGACAGGAAGTTCGATCTGATCATTTCCGACATCGCGCCGAACATCAGCGGTATCGATTCGGCCGATCAGGCGCGCTCAATCTACTTCCTCGAGCTGGCGCTCGACACGGTGTGCAAGACCCTGAAGCCTGGCGCGAGTTTCGCCGCCAAGATGTTTCAGGGCTCGGGGTCGGATGAGTACCTCAAGGAACTGCGGACGCACTTCGCGAAGGTATCCATCCGCAAGCCCGCGGCTTCGCGCAAGGAATCGCGCGAGGTTTATCTGGTGGCGAAGGGCTTCACCGGGTGATGTCTCACGAGGTCGCCTCTGGTATCTCTCATTGGGAGTGTGCCAGATAGGCGGCTGCCGCGCCGAACCCTTGATTGGCGGCACGCAGCCCTGTAAGCACGCCCTCGGACTCCTGATGATGTTCGCGGGCGGGTCGGTTCCGAGCGCAAAGTCGCCACCCGCCGGTGCGACAGCTGCATCGCCGATTTTACAGTCGGTTGGCAGGATATGCAGATCAGAGCGTAAGGTTCTTTACGGTCGACCTCGGTAAGGTATTCCGTATCGCTATCCCAGGATGTGCTCGAGCGACTGCCAATGCAGCCCGCGAGCCGACTTGAGGAACTCTTACCCCACCGCTGGGAAAAGGCGTCCAAGGTGCACCAATGACAGAGGCGAACAGGTTGAAAACCGGGTACATTCCTTGGGCGGCCATCACAGTCCAGGGCGCGGATGGTGAAGCGCCAGAGGAGTTCCTCGGAGAATTCGAACGAAGATTTTGCCATCACTTCGAGTCGGTGGAAGTCAAACGGCCTTGGTTACCGCGATCCGCTGTGATGCTCTTGTTGCGTAAATCCTCTCTCTCCGTCGGTCTCAAGAGAATCAGTGCTGACTCCCATGAGTGGAAGCTGGTGGTCTGCGCAGTGTCGCCCTTCGCATTTGATTGGTTGCGCGGCCGGAAGATGAATCCACAAGGTGTCGATCTGAGGGGTGCCTGCCGAGAGATACACGCGATATTGACCGGCATGTCCAGGGTGAGCCGCATCTACTGGTACGCTCGCGGATCTCGAAAGAGCACCGCTGCGGTTTGGACGCCAGACGAGCTGCCGTGGAATGAGCCGGCATCAGCAGGAAGGTGACTTCACCAGGGCGACCCTTCGGGCGCAGGCGCCGGTTCCCGGGCGAAGTTTTCGATCTAGCGGGACTCCCTGAACAAGTACGCATGCGCGGCACTGACCGGCAGCAGCTCGTTACGGTCTCTCAGCTTGATCTCGAGCCGACCGCGAAACGAGCGGTAGATGCGGTCGATGGCGCCGACGTTGACTACGATGCCGCGGTGGATTTGCCAGAATACTTCCGGATCGAGCTTTTCTTTCATGTGGCGCAGGGAGGTCGTCAACAGGAAGGTGCTGTGCGGGGTGACCACGCTGGTGTACTTGCAGTCCGCCCGTAGATAGGAGATCTCTGCGACCGCGAGAACCCGCAGCTCGCCGCCGTGAGGCACTGTCAACCACTTCAGGTATTTTGACTCCGGAGGGGCGAACTGCCGCAGAAGCTCGGAGATCCGCTGCAGGTCCGCCGGGGGCTCGAGCAGGCGGGTACGCAGCCGCTCGAGCGCGAGCCGCACGCGTGGGGCGGAAATCGGCTTCAACAGGTAGTCCACCGCGCCCTGCTCAAAAGCGGCAACCGCATACTTGTCGAAGGCCGTGACGAACACGACATGCGCCCTGCCGTTCAAGCGCTCGGCAACCTCGAGACCGTTGAGCCCGGGCATCTGAATGTCCAGGAACAGGACATCCGGTCGCAGACGCTCGACGGTGGCCAGCGCTTCCACTCCGTCCCCGACCTCGGCTGCGATGGCGAGCTCGGGCCACAGGCTCTCGAGCGCATCGCGCAACTCCTGGCGCACGAGGGGCTCATCTTCAGCGATGATCGCGCTCGGTGTTCTCATGAGCGAGGCTGAGATTCGGGGATCGCCTGGTCCATCGCAACGGTGCGCGAGACGCTGGCGCGCAGCGCGGCGATCAGATCCTCGAGGTTGCCGTCCGCGCCGGGGTGCGCGGTGGCGAACTGCTCGCGCACGGTGGACAGCCGCCGCAGCACCGAAACGGTGTCCATTCGAGCCTCGGCCGCCACGAGGCGCGATGTGACTGCACGCCGTTCTTCTTGCGCACGAGCGAGATCATCTGCTCGCAGGTGGGCGAGCAGACGTGCGGCGCTCTGGCGGTTCAAGTAGACCAACAGGGCCGTACCCCAAAGAGCGCCCACGTTGAAGAAATCGTTGGCAACAGAGGCCGGCCCGTGCCCTGGTGCGATGTCACTGAACGCGGCGTCGAGCAACCCCTGCCCGGCGGCGTTCAGCAGCGATGCTCCCAGCACCACCATGGAGAATGCACGCAATACTTTCCAGCCCCGGCACACGGCTTCATCGCCGGCAAGGGCGGCTGCCAGCACGAGCAACGCCGTCACCGCCTGTGCACACAACAGATAGACGAGAAGACGGATCGTCCCGTTTCCTCTCTCCAGCCATTCGGTCAGGGCAAACAGGGCGCCGAGAGACTGGGTGGCGAGCGCGGTCCGCCAGGTGAAGCTCCTCCAGAGCGAGGCGGCGAATCCAACCATGCCCGGCGGGTGCGTGGAGCAGGCAGAAGAATCCGCGGCCACGCTGCATCCTCAGTTCAGCGGTATGGAGACGCTCGCCACCGCGCCGCGCGGCTCGGCGTCCCGCAAAGACAGCGTCGCCTGAGGGCCATAGGTCATGAGCAGCCGCTGGCGGATGTTGGCGAGCCCAGTGCCGCGACCCTGGCGCAGTCCCAAGCCGCGCCCGGAGTCGGCTACCTTGAGCAACAGCCTGTTGCCCTCTCGCGAGGCGCTGATGCGCACGAAACCACCTTCCACCATCGGGCCCACCCCGTGTTTGAGCGAGTTTTCCACGAGCGTGAGCAATAACATCGAAGGAATCGTCGACCGGCCAAGATTATCGGCAACGGACACCTCGTAGCCGAGGCGCGTGCCCATTCGGGCGCGGTAGATGGCCAGATACGCCTGGACGAGCTCGACCTCCTGGGCCAGGGGCACTTGTCCGTCTCGCAACCGCGGCAGCGCCGCGGCGAAGTAGCGAATCAGATGATCCAGCATGGTGACGGTCGCCGGGCGGTCGTTCTTCGACAGCGCTCGTACGACCGACAGGGTGTTGAAGAGGAAATGCGGCTCGATCTGCGCTTGCAGCAACTGCAGGCGGGCCCGTTGCCGCTCGGTCCCGAGGCGGGTACGCTCGATCTGACTGTGCAGCAGGGCATCCGCGGCCGCGCGCGAATAGCTGTGATACGCGCATACGCCCACCACGAGCGAAGTGGTCAGCAGTCCGTCCAGGATGTACCCGACTGACTGCCAGTCCCAGGCGTACACGATGCCTTCGAAGTACTCGCACCACAGAAACATGGGCACGGTCGCCGCGAGCAGCCACGCCACTCGACCCACATAGGACTGTGGCGCGAGATTGACCGCGATCGGGATGAGGATCGGGCCCGGGATGACAGAGAGCAGGCTTATGCGCACGTCGAGCAGAAAGTCGCGCAGAGCCAGACTCAGGTCCCCGGCAGTGAGATATCCGAGCGATCCCTGGATGGAACCCCAGATTATGTATACGAGCGTGACGGCGAGCGCGTAGCCGAAGCCGTTGAAGAGCCCGCGTGCCCTGTCCAGCACCAACCATCGACGGCGGAAAGGCGCAAGCGCAACGGTGTTCATGGCGAATGCCTGACCTCGTAGCGAGATACGGCGGCTCCTCCAGGTTCGAGGCCGCAAAGCGGCCACGCCGAGGCGATAGTAGCAAAGGTCCGCGAAGGCGGTAATGAGACGCCCCGGCGGCAATGCCGGAAACCGACTGCGGCGAACCGCGGAAGGCCGAGGTTTCCACGTTCGCGCCGCCCAAAAGCACTCTCAGCCGTCGGAAGCGCCAGTTCATCCGAAAGTCGCGGCGCGGGCGGCGCCGGACGGCGATCCTGCAGGCTGGGCAGGAACCGGTAGGAACGCCGGTCCGTCCGACAGACGAATCAGCTCATCAAGAAGCGACTCAACAAGCAACTCAACTCGGGAGAACCACGATGAAGGTCTGGATCAAGTCGATGACACCGGTCATCCTGTTCATGGGGCTCGCCCTCGCCGCCCGCCAGGCGAGCGCGGGGTGCGGAATTTCGGACTCGGGGGCCATGAGGCCGATGGTCTACCTCAACGAGGCGGGCGGCGGGGCGCTGCTCAGAGCCGACTATGTCCCAGGGGCCGGCCTGTTTCGGGGATCGTTCGGGCCATTTCGCGCCTCAGCCATCACCGGGCTGTGGAAATTCGCCTTCACCTCCGACGGCACGCACCCTGGACCGCCCGCCGGTGCGCCGGTCGATGCGGGCTTTGTCACCTGGCACGACGATGGCACGGAGATCATGAACTCCGGCCGAGCCCCGGCGAGCGGCAGCTTCTGCATGGGAGTCTGGAAGCAGGTGGGGCCGAGAACCTACTTGCTGAACCACTGGGCGCTCAGTTGGATCCCAGGATATATTCCGGGCGGCGCGACCAGCGGTGGGACCAGCAGCTGGGACCAGGTTGGGGGCACCAACAGCGCGTTCGCGCCGTCGGGACCGACCAATATTCAGGAGACCGTGACTCTGTCCCCTGATGGTAACCATTACACCGGCACGTTCAGGATCACCAACTACGTCTATGACGGCAAGAGCGTGACCGACGCCAATTCGACCGTGGGGCCGCCGATGGTCATTAGCGGTACCATCACCGCCACCCGCATCACCCCGTAGGTCTTCGCCGGACTGCCTCCTCCTCGCCCCGCTTGCCGGTCGCGAGGGGGAGATCCGGCGTATTCTGCCGGAGGGTGCCGGAACCGAAGAAAGCGCAGCAGGGGAAGCAGTAATATCCGAGTCCGGCCGTGCGTGAGATCACTCCGACCGACGGGCGATGAGCAGCGCTGCGATTGCCGCAAGGGAGGCGAAGCCTTGCTCCGGGGCGACCGCGCGGGGGGCTGTTCAACGGTTTCGGCTATGCCATGACGCTCAGCGCACTGCTGATGCTGGCGTGGTCGGTGACGATTTTCTTTGACGAGTCCTTTTTCGGCGCCGGCGCTGCACGGGCTGCCTTCGGGCGCGGGTATGTCCACCTCGGCATCTCCTGGCTTCCGGTGTGCTGATCGCGATCGCGAGCATGAGCCTCGCTCCGCGCGCGGGAATGCGACGCTGGCTCTGGCTCGCAACCTGGGCGTGCCGGCCCAGAGCATAGCGGCGGCAGTCTGATAAATTCACCGAAAGCCCGCAGCGATACGCTAAGTTAACTTAGAGAAATATTGGATAAGTACTTGGAAATTAACAGGAAAATAAGCGTCGCACCGATGATGGACTGGACCGATCGCCACTGCCGGTACTTCCTGCGCGCCTTCTCGCGGACGGCTCTCCTTTATACGGAGATGATCACCTCGGCGGCGATCGTGCGCGGCGACGCGCGGCGGCTCCTTGCGTTCGATCCGGAGGAGCACCCGGTCGCGCTGCAGTTGGGCGGCAGCGAGCCGCGGGAGCTGGCGGCCGCGGCGCGTGCCGGCGAGGAGGCCGGCTATGACGAGATCAACCTGAATTGCGGCTGTCCGAGCGATCGCGTTGCGAGCGGCGCGTTCGGCGCGTGTCTGATGCGGGAGCCTGCGCGGGTGGCGGACTGTGTCGCGGCGATGCGCGCCTCGGCGTCAGTTCCGGTTACGGTGAAGATGCGCATCGGTGTCGTCAGCGGCTCGCGAGAAAAAGTACGGGAGTCGCTCGCTGGATTCGATGACGCGGATTTCGAAGCCCTGCACGGGTTCGTGAGTCAGGTGCGGGACGCCGGGTGCGAAGTTGCGATCGTCCACGCGCGCAAGGCCGTGTTGGGAGGATTGTCGCCGAAGGATAACCGCGAGGTTCCGCCGCTGCGTTACGACGTGGTGCGGCGATTGAAACAGCACTTCGGCGATCTGCCGATGATAGTCAACGGCGGCTTTCGCACCGCGGCCAGCGTGCTCGAGGCGCTCACCTGGTGTGATGGCGTGATGCTGGGCCGCGAGGCCTATCACCGTCCGTTCGTTCTCAGCGAGCTGCAGCAAACGCTCGCGGGTGCGGAGCGTCTCGAGGCGCCGAGCCGGGAGGCGGTGCTGGAGCGGATGGCGGGATATGCGCAACGGCAGGTCGCGCAGGGCGATCGGCTGTCCACGATCACGCGCCACATGCTCGGGCTCTATGCCGGCGAGCCGGGCGCCAGGGACTACCGGCGCCTGCTCAGCGAAGGGGCGAGGGCCGCGGGTGCGGGGCCGGAGCTGATCCGGGAGGCGGCCGTGGCGGCGCGGCGAGCGCGGCAGGTCCAGGCCGCATTGGGGCCTCCGGGCGGCGGCTCCGGCTAATCGGTAGCGCGGCGAGGCCTCTCTGGTATGATCCCGGCCAACGTCGTCGCCTTGCCGTGTAGGGGTGCAAGGGTGGGCGGCTCACTGCACACTCTGGCATGGGCAAGGATATCGAACTCGCCATATTGTTTGCCGACGTCGTCGGCTCGACCCGGCTCTACGAGCTCATGGGTGATCTGCGCGCGCGCGATATGGTGTCGATCTGCATCGAAGTGATGCGCAGCGCGACCGAACAGCGGCATGGCACGGTCATCAAGACGATGGGCGATGAGGTCATGGCGACCTTCCCGAGCGCGGACGAGGCGCTGAATGCCGCGGCGCAGATGCAGCAGCAGATCTCGACTCATGCTCAGCTCAAGGTTGACGGCCAGCCGGTCGCGATCCGGATCGGCTGCCACTTCGGGCCGGTGGTCCTGGAGAGCCGCGATGTCTTTGGCTCCACGGTGCATACCGCCAACCGCATGACCAGCCAGGCCAAAGCGGGTCAGATCATCACTACGGCGGCAACCGTCGAGCATCTCGGCCCGGAATGGCGCGCCAACTGCAGGTTGATCGACACCGCTCCCATCAAGGGGCAGGGGAACGAGGTTCCCCTCTACGAAGTGCTCTGGCAGACCGAAGACGTCACCAGCATGGTGCCGGCGATCGCTCTCAAGGGGCGTCAGGCCGCGGCGCGGCTACGGCTGCGTTGGCTCGATCAGGAAGTAGTCGTCGACGAGCACCGCCCCAGCGTCACCATCGGCCGCGCCGAGGACAATGACCTCGTCGTGAAAGGGAATCTCATCTCCCGCCTGCACGCGCGCATCGAGCTCAGCCGCAACAAGCTGGTGCTGATAGATCAGAGCACCAACGGTACCTTCGTGCAGACGGAGGGCGGCGAGGAATCCTTCGTCCGCCGCGACAGTCTGCAGCTCAAGGGCCAGGGCATGATCGGCCTCGGCCGCCTGCCGGAGCCCGACTCCGCGCAGACGATCCGCTTCACCTGCGAGGCCTGCTAGCCGAGCCGGCTTTGGGCGGCGGCGAGCTCCGCGAGCAGCTCCGGCGGCAGCCGCGAGCTGTATTTCTCCAGGTAGGCACGGATGTCGGCGAACTCCCTGTGCCAGAGCGCCGGATCCACCGACAGCAGCGCGCGCAGGGAATCCTCGCCGATGCGCAATCCCTGCACGTTCAGCTCCTCCGCACGCGGCAACAGCCCGATCGCGGACTCCACCGCGCCGACTTTGCCGGCGCAGCGATCGAGCATCCACGCGAGCACGCGCAGGTTCTCGCCGTATCCCGGCCAGAGGAATTTGCCCTGCGCATCGCGGCGGAACCAGTTGACGTGAAAGATCTTGGGCGGCCGCGCCAGCTTCGCTCCGACGGCGAGCCAGTGCCGCCAGTAGTCCGCGAAGTTGTAACCGCAGAAAGGCTGCATGGCCATGGGATCGCGCCGCACCACGCCGACCTGGCCAACGGCCGCCGCGGTCGTCTCCGAAGCTACGGAGGCGCCGACGAGCACGCCGTGCTGCCAGTTGCGCGCCTCGTACACGAGCGGCGCCACTTCGCGGCGCCGGCCACCGAACACGAGCGCGGAGATCGGTACGCCACATGCGTCCTCGGCATGTGCCGAATAGCTCGGATTGCGCTTGGCGGAGACGGTGAACCGTGAGTTGGGATGTGCCGCCGGTCCCTTCGTCGGGTCGTAAGGACGGCCCTGCCAGTCCGTGACCGGAATGCCGGCCGGCAGGCCTTCCCACCACGGTTGGTTGTCTGCCGTGAGCGCGACGTTGGTGAAGAGCGTGTCGCGCCGGATCATCTCGTAGGCGTTGCGATTGGTTTCGCGGTTCGTGCCGGGCACTACGCCGAAGTAGCCGGCCTCGGGATTGATGGCCCAGAGACGTCCGTCGGGGCCCGGATGCAGCCATGCGATGTCATCGCCGACGGTGTAGACCTTCCAGCCGGGAAGGGAGTCGGGCGGGATCAGCATCGCGAGATTGGTCTTGCCGCAGGCGGAGGGGAAGGCGCAGGCGACGTAGTGCGTCTCGCCCTGCGGGCTCTCCAGTCCGACGATGAGCATGTGCTCCGCCAACCAGCCCTCGGTGCGAGCCTGCCAGCTCGCGATGCGCAGCGCGTGGCATTTCTTGCCGAGCAGCGCGTTGCCGCCGTAGCCGGAGCCGAAGCTCTCGATCGCCAGCTCCTCCGGGAAGTGCATGATGAAGCGCCGGTTGGGATCGAGCTCCCCGATCGAGTGCAGGCCGCGGACGAACTTGCCGTCGACCGCGATCCGCTCCAGGGCAGCGCGTCCCGCCCGAGTCATGATCATCATGTTGATGGCGACATAGGCGCTGTCGGTGATCTCGACGCCGCAGCGCGAGAGCGGTGAATCGATGGGTCCCATGCAATACGGGATGACATACAGCGTCCGCCCGCGCATGCAGCCGGCGAAGAGCGCGCGCATTTTGGCGTGCGCTTCCTTCGGGTCCATCCAGTGGTTGTTGGGGCCGGCGTCTTCCCGGGAGCTGGTGCAGATATAGGTCAGATGCTCGACGCGCGCGACGTCGTTCGGGCTCGAGCGGGAGAGATGGCAGCCCGGGAAGTGCTCCGGGTTGAGCTTCATCAGCTCGCCTTCGCGGATCAGCTTCGAGGTCAGCTCGCTTTGTTCGGCATCCGTCCCCTCGCACCAGCGCACTCCGGCCGGCTGGGTCAAGGCTTGAACCGACTCCACCCAGTCCGTGACCGCGCGGGAGAGTTGGGACATCGGGATCGGCAGGGGTACAGCAGTGGCCATCCTCGGTTCCTCTTGTCGTGTGCGGCCCGGCCTTCACCGAGGCCGTTCATCGAACGTGGGGACCATCGGCTCCTGCCGGGTCCAGAGTGCGTCCCAGTATAGCCGCGCCCCCCGCCGAGCCTCATAAAGTACGATAAAACCCTCGCTTTTGTTCCATAATCGCACACAGCGGAATTCACGGGAAATCAATCACCTGGCTGCGCGGCGGCGCTGCC
>Ga0335073_10015377_pt1 | contig 10702 bp, 8 predicted proteins | sample Lox_Sample_22_FD_207093 | JGI IMG/M metagenome (GOLD analysis project Ga0335073, IMG submission 207093) | Soil microbial communities from Loxahatchee National Wildlife Refuge, Florida, United States - Lox_Sample_2.2 | ecosystem: Environmental > Terrestrial > Soil > Wetlands | place: USA: Florida...
GCGACGACGCCGGGCTCGTCGTCGGCGGTGTTCGTGCCGGCGGCCGGCAGCGCGGTGGGGCCCTTCTTCCCGGACTTGATCAGCTTCCCCCAGCGCTCTTCCCACTCGGCGACGTCACCGCCACAGGCCTTCACGTAAGCGATCAGCACCGGCAGCGTGGGCAGCCTGAGCCCGCCGGCCGCAGACGCGAGGGTCCGCATCGTGTAATGCGACTTCTCCGCCATGTCGGGGTAGTCCAGCCCGCCCTTGGAGCGCAGCACCCGCAGGTCGCGGGCGAACGCGCCCACGTTGTCGGTCTCGATCGCCGCGATAGGGCCCTTGGCATTCGGCAGCGGGTCAGGCAGCGCGCTGTCGCGCTGCCTGATTACGTTGCCGCCCGCCCGATCCCACGAACCGGTCGTGCGGGCACCGGGATGGACCCCGCCACGCGGCACTTCGCCGAGACGGCCCGCCCCGCCACCTGGCTGGGGCTCCCCCTGGGGCGCTTGGGGCGGCTGGCCGCCCGGCCAGCGCGTTCCGGGGCCGTACTGGCCGGGTCCGGGCTGTCCTGGACCGTTTGGACCGGCACCGGGATATCCGGGGCCATACTGGCCAGGACCCGCGCCAGGCCGTCCAGGACCGCCCGGGCCCATTGGCCCGGGTCGTCCTCCGGCCCAGCCCGGCTGCGCCTGGCCATAACCAGCGCCCGGGTGGCCGGGCCCATTCGGTCCCGGGTTCCCTGATCCGAATTCGTACGCGCCCTGTCCGTACGGGTGCCCGCCGGGCACATAGGGACCCGCGCCGGGATACGGCTGCCCAGCTGCGCCATTGCCGCGCATCCCCGGTCCGTACGACCCCGAGCCCGGTTCTCCCGCCGCGAACTCGTCCGAGCCCGGCTCTCCCGCCGCGAACGCGTCCGAGGCGAACGCCCCTGGCCCGAACCCCGCGCCGGGCCCGGCCGGTCCCGCCTGCGCGGCCCCGTACTGCCCAGGTCCGTACTGCTCAGCGCCATACGCCTCAGGCCCGTACTGCTCAGGCCCGTACTGCTCAGCGCCATAGGCCTCAGGCCCGTACTGCTCAGGCCCGTACTGCTCAGGCCCGTACTGCTCAGGCCCGTACTGCTCAGGCCCGTACTGCTCAGGCCCGTACTGCTCAGGCCCGTACTGCTCAGCGCCATAGGCCTCAGGCCCGTACTGGCCGGGGTGGCGCTGCCCAGGCCCGTACTGCTGAGGCCCGCGCCAGCCGGGCCCGTACTGGCCCGGCTGGCGCTGCTCAGGACCGTACTGGTCCGCGCCGTGCTGGTCAGGTCCGTACTGGCCGGAGTGATGCCGCTCAGGTCCGTAGGTCCCGGGCCCGCGCTGGCCGGATCGGTGCCGTTCAGGTCCATAGGGCCCGGGCCCGTGCTGTTCAGGCCCGTACCGACCGGAGTGGTGTTGCTCAGGACCGTACTGTTCGCGCCCGTACTGCTCCGGCCCGCGCTGGCCAGGGCCGTACTGGCTGCCGCCACGCTGGTCGGGTCCGTATCCATCGGCGCCGTACGGGTCGGGTCCTGGCTGGCGCGGACCGGTTCGCCGCTGGCCCTGCTCCGGACCGCGCTGGTCGCGGCCGGGACCGTACTTCGAGCCGCCCGGGGCGCCTGGCCTGCCCGGGTCCGGCCGCTGCCCTCGGCCCTGGCTGGAAGGGTCCGCGTCATAGCCGGAATCGGGCCGGGCGTCAGGTCCTTGTCCGTACCTGGGATCTGGCCGTCCCTGGCGCCCAGCACGGCCGGCGGCCGGTCCTTGCGCGGGGCCGCCTGAACGAGGGCCGCCGGGCACCGGACCGGCGAACCCGCCTGGGCGCGGTCCACGCGGGGGAGCGGGGCGGCCACTGGGCGGAGCCCACGATTCGTTCGGGATAAAAATGTCATCCCGCGCCGAGGGACGAGAGCGACCCGCGCTCTGCGGTCGCGGCCGGCCGCCGCTCGGACGCGGCCGGGGACGGGCGCCGGTGGGAGGGGCATCGTCCTGACGGGGCCCCACGCGGCTGAAGCCGCCGGTGTCGCGCGCCTGCCGGCCTGGCCGAGGCGACGAACCCGCGCGAGGCGGCGTGGTGCGTTCTGCGCGGGGACGCGACGGTCCTGATGGCATGTCCGCGGGGCGGAGGCCGTCACCTGAGGGGCCAGGGTAACCGGGATCGACTGGGTAGGCTGCCGCGTCGAGATAAGCGTCGTCGGGGTACGCGGCGCTGGCCGTGGCCCGGCCCCCTGCGCCGCGGCCCGGCCCACGGTCCCGACGTTTCACCCGCTACCTCCTGGACACCGCAGCCGGCCCGCGGCACTTACCCAAACGAGTGTAGGTCGGAGGAGCACCGGGGAAGGGCCGGACGAGTAATTGCCCTGATTCGACAGGCGTTTATTTCACCGGGCAGGCGCTGCTTCGCGTCGCTGGTGCGGGCCTTGCGTGCGGGACTACATTTGAACACAGGCACGAGCGCATCGCCCGCGCCCACGGCATTGCGACGTGAACGCGTCGCGCGGGAGTTCCGTTCGGAGCGGCCATGGCATGGATCGTCTGGCTGATTGTGGCGGCAGTGCTCGGCGTGGCCGAGCTCATGACCACCACGTTCGCGCTGGGCATCATCGCGGTCGGAGCGCTGGTCGCCGCTGGCGCCGGCGCGCTGGGCGTCGGCCTGCCGTTCCAGCTGCTCGCGTTCGTGGTGGCATCGGGCGCGGGCCTCGGCTTCGTGCTTCCCGTCGCCCGGCGCCACGTCAAGCAGCCGCCACTGCTCAGGACCGGTTCCGCCGCCTTGGTCGGGCGGCCGGCCGACGTGCTGGAAGAGGTCACCAGGCACAGCGGCCGGGTCCGCATCGGCGGCGAGATATGGTCGGCGCGCTCTTACGACGAGACGCTGGTCATCCCCGTCGGCCATCGCGTCGACGTCATGCAGATCGAGGGCGCTACCGCCCTCGTGTACCCCCGGGAGTAGTCATGGTCATCGCGGAGATCATCATCGCCGTGGTCGTCGTCCTCGCCGTCATCTTGACGGTTTTGACGGTGGTGCGCTCCATCCGCATCGTGCCGCAGGCACGGGCGCGGAACGTTGAGCGCTTTGGCCGGTATCGCAAGACACTCGAGCCAGGGATGAACTTCATCATCCCGTTCGTCGACCGGGTGAAACCGCTGATCGACCTGCGTGAACAGGTCGTCTCGTTCATGGGCCAGCCGGTGATCACCGAGGACAACCTCGTGGTGCAGATCGACACGGTGCTGTTCTTCCAGGTGACCGACCCGAGGGCGGCGGACTACGAGATCGTCAACTACATCCAGGCGATTGAGCAGATCACCGCCACCATGCTGCGATCGGTCATCGGCTCGATGGACCTGGAGCAGACCCTGACGTCCCGCGACAAGATCAACACGCTGCTGCGCGGCGTGCTCGACGACGCTTCCGGCAAGTGGGGAATCCGCGTCACCCGGGTGGAGATCAAGGCGATCGACCCGCCGAAGTCGGTCAAGGACGCGATGGAAAAGCAGATGCGCGCCGAGCGTGAGAAGCGCGCCGCGATCCTCACCGCGGAGGGCAGCAGGCAGTCGCAGATCCTCACCGCCGAAGGCGAAAAGCAGAGCAAGATCCTGCGCGCCGAAGGCGACAAGCAGGCCGCGATCCTCCGGGCGGAAGGCGAGGCGCAGGCGATCAGCCAGGTCTTCGACTCGATCCACCGCAACGACCCGGACCCCAAGCTGCTCGCCTACCAGTATCTGCAGACGCTTCCGCAGCTCGCGAACGGTGCGGGCAACACGTTCTGGGTGATCCCCAGTGAGGTGACGACGGCGCTGAAGGCGGTGACAAGCGCGTTCAGCGGAAGCGCCGAGGCCGGGCCCGCCGGCGGCAAGCCCGCGGCCGTCGAGCAGGGTGCTGGCGGGTCAGCCGCCGCACAGCAGGGGGATGGCGCGCCTGGCGCCCTACCGCCCGGCGCCGGCGCGTCAGGCTCGAGCGGGTCGAGCACCGCTGACGCCGCCGCCGCCGAGGCCGAACGCGAAGCGGCCGAGATCGCGGCCGCGGCGGTTCTGCCGCTGGGGGGCACGATCCCGGTGCAACCGCCCGCGAGCAACGGCAGTCCCGGCAACAACGCCTACCCCACTGAGTACGACGCGGAATAGCGGCAGCGCCTAGGCCGAATCATCGTGGGGATTTTGTCGGGAAAAACCCGGACAAAATCCCCACGATCTTTGTGTTGACTTGGCATCGCCAAAAGATTTAACACAATCTTCCGGCGCTCGTGTGCGCACACGTTTGAATCTGTTTGCTTTAGGAGAACAGTGCCACGAGGATGGCGACTAGGCACACGATGATCGCGATCGCGGCGATCGTCCGCTTGGACGGCATGGAACGCCGGGTGCGGGGGGCACGGTCGGCCACGGACACCGGCTTCACGACCGACGGCGTCCAGCCAGGCTGCGCCGCACTGTCGGGGACGGCGGTCGCGGCGGGCGCGACAGCTTCGGGTGCTGCGTCAGCGTCAGATACGGCCACAGCCGCGGGCTCCGGGTCCACAGCCAGCACCGAGGCCTGTTCGAGAATTGGGGCCGCTGCGGCGGGAGCAAGGAACGAGCGCGAAGGCTCGGCCGCGATGCCGCTGGCGACCCGCCCCAGGGCGGCCATGATGATCGCCGGGTCGTGACCGTCCGCGGCGATGCTGACCGATCCGATGCGCGCACCCGCGGCCGCCGCGTCAGAACCTCCCGCGTCCCGCGTCGGCAGCAGCGTCAGGGCCGGGGACCGGGTCAGCGTCCGCCACCGTTCTTCCCACTCGGTGACGGTTCCGCCGCACCCCCGGACGTACGCGGAAAGCACCGGCAGGTCAGGCAGGGCCGGGCCCGCCTCCGCCGCAAGGATGGCATCGCACGGGTAGTGCGCGCGTGCCGCGAGTTCGGCGTGTTCAAGCCCTGACCCGTTCCGCAGCTGACGCAGTTCGCGCAGGAAACGCGACGGGTCGTCATCCGGCGCGCCACTCGGCACGACCTCGCGCAACTCGGCCTCCCGGTACTCCACCCAAGTCCCTCCATTCCATTCGTTCCGCCCGAACGAGGGATTCGCTTCGCAGATTATCGCGTCGTCACAACTCGGCACGTAACATCCGGACAATATTTACATGCGCATTAACCTCGCCGAATTGGACGTTTCAAGCATATTCGGCGACATACCGCATGACGGAGGCCGAAACCGGGCTAGCCGTGGATCGCGAGCCCGATGGTGAACGCCAGGCCGAAGGCCAGCTGCAGCCGCCCCGTCTGGCCGAGCGTCGTGATCAGCGCCGGCCCGGACGCGCCGCCGCGCACGGCCCGCACCGGCGCCACCGCCAGCGGCAGCGCGAGCAGCATGAGCAGGGCAAACGGCCGATAGAACGCGATCAGCGCGGCGAGCGCGAACGGCACAAGCAGGAACAGCAGGTACACAGCCCGCGAACGCGCGTCCCCGATCCGCACCGCGAGCGTCCGCTTGCCAGACTCGCTGTCGGAGCGGATGTCGCGCAGGTTGTTGACCATGAGCAGCGCGCAGGACAGCAGCCCGGCCGGAACGGCCGCCGCCAGCCCGAGCCAGCTCAGCCGGTCCATCTGCACGTATGCCGTGCCCGCGACGGCCGCGACGCCGAAAAAGACGAAAACGGAAACCTCGCCGAGCCCGCGGTAGCCGTACGGCCGCGACCCTCCGGTGTAGAACCAGGCCGCGAGCACGGCGAGCGCGCCGCCGAGCAGCAGCCACCAGGACGTCACCGCGGCAAGCGCCAGCCCCGCGCAGCAGGCCACGAAGAAGCAGCCGAACGCGGCCAGTTTCACCTGCCCAGGTGACGCCAGCCCCGATCCGACCAGCCGCATCGGCCCGACCCGCCGCTCGGCGGAGTCGGAGCCGCGCACGCCGTCGCTATAGTCGTTGGCGAAGTTCACCCCGACCTGCAGCGCGAGCGCCACGAGCAGCGCGAGCGCCGCCCGCCACAGCGAGAACTTGCCGTATCCGGCCGCCACCCCTGAGCCGATCAGGACCGGGACGACGGCCGCAGGGAGAGTCCGGGGCCGGGTCCCCGCCAGCCACTCGCGCGCGTTTGCCACTGGGAGATTTTATTCGGGCCGCAGGGGGCCGGGGGACTGGTCCCCCCGTCGGAAAGCAGAGCAGCCGACTCAGCCAGGCTCAGGCGACAGCCTGGTATGCAGCCGGACCACGTGCACTTTCACGCCCATGTCCAGGTTGCTGTGGGTGCCGTCCGGCGCCCACCCGGCCGCCTCGAGGAACTCAAGCCGCCCGTCGTCGGCCGCGAGCGCCCATGTGCACGCCGTCTGGAAGCCGTCTTCGGCGAGCGTGTCGGCGACCGCGTGCAGCAGCCGGCCGCCGTGCCCCTGGCCGGTCACGCCGGGCAGCACGTGCAGTTCGTACAGCTCCGCGTCGGTGCCGGGCCACAAGTCGCCGTCAGTGGCCGGCCCGGCGGCGGCGAAGCCCGTAACCGAAGTCCTGTCGGCGTCCACCGCCACGTGCACCCGGTGCCGGCTGGTCGGCGGCGTGGTGATCGCCTCCAGCCAGCGCCCGGTCCACTGCTTCTCGGCGGCGGCGCTGGTGAGCTCCGCGAGCACGTCGTCTGGTACCAGCCCGCCGAACGTCGCCCGCCAGCTCGCGACCTGCACGCGCGCCAGCTCAGGGGCGTCGGACGCCCGCGCCGCCCGGACGAATCCCGCGGTCACTTCTCCGGCGAGGCGAGCCGCGCGAGCACCGAAACGTCCCGTGCCGCTCCCCTCGCCGCCGACGTCGCCAGCGCGGCGTACACCTGCAGGGCCGGGCTGACCGGCCGCTGCCGGTCAGCGGGCCGGTACGAGCCGAGCGACTCGAGGACTGCGGCGCGCCGCCGCGGCAACTCGTCGTCGGGCACGTCCAGCCGCAGTTCCCGCCGCGGGATGTCGATCACGATCGTGTCGTCCTCCGCCACGAGGGCGATCACGCCACCGGAGGCGGCCTCGGGGGCGATGTGGCAGATCGACAGCCCGGAAGTCCCGCCGGAGAACCGCCCGTCCGTGATCAGCGCGCAGGCCCGGCCGAGCCCCTTGCCCTTCAGGAACGACGTCGGATACAGCATCTCCTGCATGCCGGGCCCGCCGCGGGGGCCCTCGTACCTGATCACCACGACGTCGCCAGCGGTCACCCGGCCGGAGAGGATGCCCTCGACGGCATCCTCCTGCGACTCGAAGACCCGGGCCGGCCCGCTGAAGGTGAACAGCTCCTCGGGGACGCCGGCGGTCTTCACGATCGCGCCGTCCGGCGCCAGGTTGCCGTACAGCACGGCAAGCCCGCCGTCGGCCGTGTACGCGTGCGCGACGTCGCGGATGCACCCGGACTCGGCGTCGAGGTCGAGCGACGCCCACCGGGCCGACTGCGAGTACGCCTTCGTGGTCCGCACCCCGCCGGGCGCGGCGTGGTACAGCTCCACCGCCTCGTCGGACGCTGCGCCCGACCGCAGGTCCCAGTCCGCGAGGGGCTGCCCGTGCACCGTGTGCACGGTGCGGTTGAGCAGCCCGGCCCGGTCCAGCTCGCCGAGGATCGTGTGGATGCCGCCGGCCCGGTGCACGTCCTCGACGTGGTACGAGCTCGACGGGGCCACCTTGCACAGGCACGGCACCCGCCGCGACAGTTCGTCGATCTCCTTGAGCCCGAAGTCGACGCCCCCCTCGTGGGCGGCGGCCAGCAGGTGCAGGATCGTGTTGGTCGAGCCGCCCATCGCGACGTCGAGCGCCATCGCGTTCTCGAACGCGTCCCTGCTGGCGACCGACCGCGGCAGCACGGACTCGTCGTCGTCCTCGTAATACCGCCTGGTGATCTCGGCGATCAGCGCGCCGGCCTTCTCGAACAGCGCCTTGCGCGCGACGTGGGTCGCGAGCGTGGTCCCGTTGCCGGGCAGCGCCAGGCCGATCGCCTCGGTCAGGCAGTTCATCGAGTTCGCGGTGAACATGCCCGAGCAGGATCCGCAGGTCGGGCAGGCGTTCTCCTCCATCGTCAGGAGCTCGTCTTCCGACACCGACGGGTCGGCGGACGCGATCATCGGGTCGATCAGGTCAAGTTTCCTGTATTGCCCTGGGGGGACGACCCCCCCGGATCCCCCCGCGACCGGGGGGCTCTCCGCCCCCCGGACCCCCCGACCGGCCTCCATCGGGCCGCCGGAGACGAACACGGTGGGGATGTTCAGCCGCATCGCGGCGATCAGCATGCCCGGCGTGATCTTGTCGCAGTTGGAGATGCAGATCAGCGCGTCGGCGCAGTGCGCGTTGACCATGTACTCGACCGAGTCCGCGATCAGCTCACGCGACGGCAGCGAGTACAGCATGCCGCCGTGCCCCATCGCGATGCCGTCGTCGACCGCGATCGTGTTGAACTCACGGGGCACCGCGCCGGCCGCCTTGACGGCGTCGGCGACGACCCGGCACGAACTCGGTGAAGCTGTTCGCCGCCGCGATGATGGGCTTGCCGAGGTCCTCTCTCGCTACCCCGGTCGCGCGCAGCAGCGCGCGCGCTCCCGCCATGTTCCTGCCGTGCGTGACCGTGCGCGACCTCAACGGTGGCATGCCGACTCCCTTGCCGGAAGGTACTCCTGGCCAGTTTCCTGGGAGTTCAGCCTACCGGTGTGAAGGTCCTTGCCGGCCCGACGTCAGGCAGCACGCTGCTCGCCGCGTCGTAGATGGCCTGGACCTGCTCCCTGCTCAGCCGCGGCAGGTCACGCATCCGGCCGCGGCGCCTGAGGTACTTGCCCAGGTCCGTCCCCGTGAACACGTCGACGTCCCTGATGGTGGCGATGCCCCAGGGAACCTTCGGACCGTAGATGGCCATCGCCGCGCGGACGGGGACGTCGTAGCCGACCGCGACCGACAGCCGCTCGCTGGCCTGCTGCGCCTCCCACTTGGCGTGCTCGAGCCGCGGCTTCTTGTTCTCCGGGCCGTGCCACAGCTGCTTGCCGTTGTAGGTGCGGATCGGCACCCGCTTGTGCCAGCGTTCCGAGTCGATCGCGTACACGCCGGTGGGGCCGACGACCAGGTGGTCGATGACTTCCCGGCTGTTCGGGATGGGCCGCGCGTTCAGCGTTTGATACCCGGCGCGGCGCATCCTGGCGAGCTGCCGCCTGGTGCGCCGATGCGCGGCGGCCTCGCTGCCGCCGCGCTCGATGTCCCCGGCCGTCCGCGACCGCCACACAGTGTCGATGATGCCGGCCAGGATGGCGAGCGAGAGCCCGACCTGCCAGTTGGCGACGATCGTGAAAATGACGCCGACGACGATCACGAGGATCACGCGGAACCGCCACATGCGCAGCCGCACGTCGGGCGGCAGGTCGCGGACGCTCAGCCGCCGCTGGCCGCTGTCCCACGCGGGCGGGGTGACGGACACCGGCAGGTCGCCGGACGTGGTCCGCTCTTCCGCCGCCGCGGTGTTGTCCGCGGCGGCGTGCACGGGCCGCGGGCCCGCGAGCTGCTGGTTCCACACCGGCCGCGCTACTTCCAGGTCGGCCGTGGGAGGCCCGTCGTCGTCGGGCGGGACCTCGGTGGTCACCACGCCCTCGAGTATCGCGATCCCGTCGTCCCGCCGCGCCTTGCCGCTCACGCTGGTGGCCTCGCCGATCTCGGCGGACACGTCGTCCACGCCCGAGTCCGCGTATTGCACGCCCGCCGCCTTCGGCGGGGTGGCCGGCTGCCGTCCGTTCACCGAACGCCGTCCGCCGGCCGGCCGCCGGGACGTGGCCGGCCGGTCAGATACCGAATGCCTTGTGCCGTTGACGCCGGCATTCTGTTTCGTTCCCTCGGCCGGGTCAGCGTCAGGCACCGGCGCCACACTAACCTGCACGCCATCCTGCTCAGATGTCCCGGGCAGCGCTGATGACCTGGATTTCTTGCTCCGGGGCCAAGCCATCCATCTCACCACCTCAGCGTACCGATATAGCCGCGGCCGGGAGCCGCGCTCAGTAATCAATTGTCCCCCTATAAGCCGGCCTTTAAAGCGGACATCCGGCCCTAAAAAGGTGCAGGTAACTTGCGCCGAACATTGCACGAGCGTGATAAAACGAGCGGAATGTGGATCCGTGACAGGCGAGTAGGCCGCTGGCGATTGCGCACTGCGGCGAACGCGGTGGCCGCCGTGGTGGTGTCGGCCGCACTGCTTGGCGTACTCGGCTTCGGCTACGGAACGATACCGGCCCTCGGCCCAGCGCTCGACCCCGGCCGCGGCGCGTGGACGTCGGCCTCCGGCGGCCAGCCGACGGGCTCGCAGGCGCTGAACGTGCCCGGGCTGACGGCGCCGGTCTCCGTCTCGTTCAGCAGCCAGGGACTCGCCTCGATCGACGCCGCGAACACGCACGACCTTTTTCTGGCGCTGGGCTACGTGCACGCGAAGTTCCGGCTGTCGGAGATGGACCTGGAACGGCGCCTGGGGGAGGGCCGCCTCGCGCAGCTCGCCGGGCCGGCCGACCTGAGCAGCGACGAGTTCGAGCTGCGGCTCGGCCTGCTGCGCACCGCGCAGACCGAGTGGGCCCGCACCACCGGCCCGGCCCGCGCCGCGCTGCTCGCGTACGCCCAGGGCGTCAACGACGACATCGCCGCGGTCCGCGCGTCCGGCGACTGGCCCGCGGTGTTCACCCTCACCGGCACGTACCCCGCGCCGTGGACCCCGGTGGACAGCCTGGTGATCCAGGGCGTGCTCACCCAGGAGCTCGACTACACGACGG
>Ga0335073_10015378_pt1 | contig 10702 bp, 8 predicted proteins | sample Lox_Sample_22_FD_207093 | JGI IMG/M metagenome (GOLD analysis project Ga0335073, IMG submission 207093) | Soil microbial communities from Loxahatchee National Wildlife Refuge, Florida, United States - Lox_Sample_2.2 | ecosystem: Environmental > Terrestrial > Soil > Wetlands | place: USA: Florida...
GCTTGCCGTCGGCCGCCAGGCATGCCAGTTTGGCGCTCGTCCCCGTTCCGCAGGGCGATCGGTCGTAGGCCTTGCCGGGACAAAGCACGAAGTTGCGGCTGTGATTGGCGGGAGATTGGGGTGCGCCAAAAAGCTCGATGTGGTCAATTTCCGCGCCGCCCGCCCCCGTCACCTTGTTCGCAAGCAAGGCCTTTCGGATCGCCCACGTGAATGCTGTAAGCTCGTCAACCTGCGATTCCTCCAGCGTCCTTCCATGCTCGCCCACGAGGAAGAACCAGTTGCCGCCATAGGACACGTCGCCGGTCACCGCGCCGTAGCCCGCTACATCGAGCGTGACGTCTTTCCGGTAGCGGCTGGCCGGGACGTTCGCAATGGTCGCTCGGTTTGCCGAGTGCATCTCCACTCCCACAATTCCAGCCGGCGTCTGGATTCGAAGCGGGCCCGGCCGGGTACGTCCAAGATGAGCGAGCGTCGCCGCCAGGCCGATCGTTCCATGTCCACACATGCCCAGGTAGCCGACGTTATTGAAGAAGATCGCCGCGGCATCGCAAGCCGGCTCGCCGGGTTCCTCGGGCGCGTCCGGTTCCAGCAGCCAGGCGCCGACCAGCACGTCGGATCCGCGGGGCTCGCAGAGAATGGCGCGGCGCAGAGCGTCATGCTCGGTGCGCAGCCGCTGCAATCGTTCGAGAAGCGGGCCACCGCCAAGATCGAAGCCCGATTCCGCGGCAAGAACCACGCGTGTAGGCTCGCCGGCGGTGTGCGAGTCGACGATGTGCAGCGCGCGGGGAATTGTAGAAAGAGCGGAAATGGTTCAATTCCTTTGGTGGCGGCTCACGGCGGGTGAATCGCCGGAAAGCTGAAACGAAGTATACGATATGGGATACAATCCCGACATGTTGGATTGCCCCGCGCAGACCCCACGCGCATTTCGACGGCGTACAGTATCTTGCAGAGGATTCTCGCTATGAGTCCGTTCACCCGGCGCCAGTTTGTTCAATCTGCGACTGCAGTTGCAGGCGCTACCCTGATCGTTCCGCGCAGTTTGCGCGCCTGGGCGCAGGACCCCGTTGTCGATTCTGCGAGCGCCGCCAACCACACCGGCTACGAAGTTGTTGCGTGGAAAGTCAAGCCGTTTCCGATGCGGCAGGTTCGCTTGCTCTACGGGCCCCTGCGCGAGGCACAGGAGCGCGACCGGGTCTACCTCTACATGCTGCCGAACGACCGCCTGCTGCACTCGTTCCGGCTCACCGCCGGCCTTCCCTCGACGGCGCAGCCGCTCGGCGGATGGGAGGCACCGGACGGCGAACTGCGCGGCCACTTTGCCGGCGGCCATTATCTTTCCGCCTGTGCGCTCATGTACGCGAGCACCGGCGACGAGGCACTGCGGCGCAAGGCTGACGAGCTGGTGGAAGGCCTGTTCAAGTGCCAGCATCTCGACGGCTATCTTGGCGCATATCCCACCGAGTTCTACGACCGGCTTAAAGCCTACAAGCAGGTCTGGGCGCCTTTTTATACCTACCACAAGATCATGGCCGGCCTGCTCGACATGTATGTCCACTGTGGCAACACGCTCGCGCTGATCATGGCGGGGCGCATGGCCGACTGGGCGGCCAAATGGCTCGAACCGCTCACGCCCGAGGAGTGGGCGCGGATTCAACTTGTCGAACACGGAGGCATGAATGAAGCCTGCTTCAATCTCTATGCTGTGACCGGCGAGCCCCGCTTTCGCGATCTCGGCTTCAAGTTCGAGCACAAGAAATTCTTCGATCCGCTCGCCGCCGGCGAAGACAAACTTGCCGGCCATCACTCCAATACCAACATCCCCAAGGCCATCGGCGCCGCCCGCGGATACGAGGTCTCGAACGACGCGCGCTACCGCACCATTGCCGAGAATTTCTGGTACGAGGTCGCGGAACATCACGCCTATTGCACCGGCGGCACCGGCGCTACCGTACCGCTAAGCAAAGACGACGCCGAGGGCTGGCACGCGGCCGACGACCTCTCAAACCAGCTGGTTCCCAATGCCGAGGAGTGCTGTTGCAGCTACAACATGATGAAGCTCACGCGGCATCTCTATGGCTGGACCGGCGACGCAAAGTTCATGGACTACTACGAGCGCCTGCTCTGGAACGTGCGCCTTGGCACGCAGGACGCGCACGGCATGCTCATGTATTACGTCTCCATGCAGCCCGGCTACTGGAAGACCTTCGGCACGGCATACGATTCATTCTGGTGCTGTACCGGCAGCGGCGTCGAGGAGTATGCCAAGCTCGTCGACACACTTTACTTCCACGACGACTCGGGCATTTTCATCAATCACTTTGCCGCCAGCCAAGTCGACTGGCCGGAGAAAGGTGTGCGCATCACGCAGCACACCGATTTTCCCGAGACGCCGTCAGCCACACTGGCGATTCATGCCGAAAAGCCTGTCCGGCTCGCGCTGCGTGTGCGGCAGCCTTACTGGTGCGAGGGCATGTCGATCCGCGTGAATGGCGCGCCGGAGAAGGGAAGCTCGGCCAACGGCTATTTGTCAGTTGAGCGCGTTTGGCAACCGGGCGATCGTGTCGAGATCACGCTGCCTATGGGCTTTCATCCTTCGCCTCTGCCGGGCAATCCTTCGCTCGAAGCCATGATGTACGGCCCGCTGGTGCTTGCCGGCCAGATGGGCCGCGACGGCCTGACCTACGACATGATTTACGGCATGGCAGGACCGTCCTACACGGGCAAATACACCGATGCTCCGATGCCGGCCGTCGAAGGATCGGGCAAGAGCGCCTGGGCTGAGCCGGCTGGCGAACCGCTGCGCTTCCGCGCGGCTGTTTCCACCGGATCCATGCAGATGAAGCCGCTCTACCAGGTGCTCGATGAGCGCTACACCATCTATTTTCAAACGGACCGCAAGGCGTAGCTGGTGACGGCGGATCGACACTCGAGCGAGAACTTCTTGATCCGCGTGGACGGCCGCGCGGTCGAAGCGCGGAGCGGCATGACGGTCGCCGCTGCGCTACTCACAGCTGGCATTCCTGGCCGTACGTCGGTTCGCGGCGAGCCGCGCGCTCCGCTGTGCGGCATGGGCATCTGCTTCGAGTGCGCAGCCACTGTCGACGGTGAACCGCTGCGCCGCACGTGCCAGGTCGTCTGCCGGCCCGGTATGGTCGTCGTGAGCGAATGACTTCCCCGCTTCGCGTTGTCGTCATCGGGGCCGGTCCCGCCGGCCTGGCCGCAGCGACCGTTGCCGCAGAAAATGGTTGCCAGGCCACGCTTTTCGACGACAACATGGCACCCGGCGGCCAGATATGGCGCGGCTGCGATCCCGCTAAAGCGCAAGCATCTCCCCACGGCCACGCTTTCGCGCGCTGGATGCGCCGATTCCATGCCAGCGGCGCGATCTTTTCTCCGACATCCTCGGTCGTCGACAATCCTGCGCCCAACGTCCTGCGTATGGAGCGCGACTCCAACGGTTCCATGGACATCGAGTTCGATCGCCTGATCCTCGCACCCGGTGCGCGTGAGCGTTTCTTGCCCTTTCCCGGCTGGACGCTTCCCGGCGTCACCGGCGCCGGCGGACTGCAGGCGCTCGTCAAAGGCGGCCTTCCGATCGCCGGTAAACGCGTCGTGATCGCCGGTTCCGGCCCTCTGCTGCTTGCCATTGCCGCAAACCTTCGCCGCTCCGGCGCGCACATTCAAGGCATCTTCGAGCAGGCGTCATGGCGGCAGCTCGCCCGCTTTGCGCCCACGCTCGCCGCGCACCCGGCAAAACTTGTTGAAGGCGTGCGCTATCGCTGGCAAACCCTTCGCTCACCTTACAAGCCCGGCCGCTGGATCGTGCGCGCTCTCGGCCGCGAGCGCATCGAAGCTGTGGCCGCAACGAATGGGGTGCGCACCACCACCATCGCGTGCGATTACCTCGCCTGCGGATTCCATCTCGTTCCCAACCTCGAACTGGCACAACTGCTGGGCTGCCGCATCGATGCGGGCTACGCCGCCGTGAATGCCGTGCAGGAAACGTCCGTGCGTGGCGTCTACTGCGTAGGCGAAGCCACGGGTGTGGGCGGGCTCGAAAAAGCCATCGTCGAAGGCCGCATCGCCGGTCTCGCGGCCGCCGACCGGGTAGTTGAGGCAGCGCGCCTGCTCCCGCTTCGCCAAAAGCACTGGCGGTTCGCCCTGGCGCTCGACCGCGCTTTCGCGCCGCGGTCCGAGCTGCGTGGACTGGCCACACCGGAAACCATCGTCTGCCGATGCGAAGATGTGACGCGCGCCGAGTTGGAAACCTGCGCCAACGGACGCGCCGCCCGCCTGCACGCTCGTTGTGGAATGGGGCCCTGCCAGGCTCGGGTCTGTGGCCCGGCGACCGAGTTTCTCTTCGCATGGTCGCCGGCAAGCGTTCGCCCGCCGCTCTATCCGGTACGCGTTTCGACGCTCGCCTGCAACCAGGCAACGCGCGCGTCCATTCGCGAAGATGAGCGCAGTGTCATGACCTAAAATCGGCGCAGGCGCCGCCAGACCGTGTTGCCGCCGCGAATTTCCATGCCCGATTCCCGCAATCCAGGGCCGAGCTCTTTTCCCCGTACCAGGGCCGCAGCCCCGCGCGGCACCAGCGTCGCCACAGCGTTCCAGCGTATCCGCGAGCTGATTGTCAAGGGCAGGCTTTCGCCCGGCAGCTGGCTCCTCGAGAGCGACCTCTGCGGCCATCTCCGCATGAGCCGCACTCCCGTTCGTGCCGCCCTTCACCAGCTTCAGCGCGAAGGCTACGTGATCGAGCACCGCCAAGGCAGCAAGTCGCGCATGGTGGTTGCCCCGCTCACGCTCGCTGACGCCGGCGAGCTCTATCCGATCATTGGCCGCATTGAAGGCCTGGCCGGGCGCCGCGCCGCCGGGATGTCCGTCGTGAAACGTGAGAAACTCGCCGCGCAACTCGAATCCGTGAATGGTCGGCTGCGCGAAGTCGCGCGAAACCAGAAGCTCGCAGGCGCGAGCATCTTCGATCTCGACCGTGAGTTCCATCGCCTCATTGTCAGCGCCGGCGCCGGGCCGCGCCTCAAGCGCCTGCATGAGGCCATCGAGCCCCAGACGGAGCGCTACTGGCGGCTCTATGCCAGCTCCATTCTTGGCAACCTGCACCTTTCGGTCGCCGAGCACGAAGCCATCGTCGCCGCCCTGCGCGACGGCGATGCAGCCCGCCTCGACCACGCGCTCGAATCCAACTGGAAAAATGGCCTCGGTCGGCTCGCCGGCGTGATCGAAATGTTCGGCGAACGGGGAAGCTGGTAGCCACCGGGCGCGGCTTGCCGGTCCGGCCCTGTTCTCCTCGTTCGACGCAGGCGTATCCTGATCTGTCCAGCACGTTCGGGCATGAGGTGCCATCATGGCCAATTTCCTGCTCGCCGTGAACGGCGAAACGCTCCACGTGGAAGGATTCGCTGAAGAAAGCCTCCTATTCGCGCTTCGCAATCGCCTGCAACTCACCGGAACCAAATTCGGATGTGGCGAAGGCCAATGCGGCGCTTGCACCGTACTGCTCGACGGCAAGGCCACACGCTCGTGCTTGACGCCGCTCTCTGCCGCAGTCGGGGCGAAGATTACCACCATTGAGGGCCTGGAGCGCCACCAGGTTTTGAGCCCCGTACAACAGGCGTTTCTCGATGAAGGCGCGTTTCAGTGCGGCTACTGCACGCCCGGCATGATCATGTCCGCGACCGCGTTGCTCAGTGGAACCCCGCATCCCACCGAAGCACAAATCGTCGACCACATGGATGGCAACGTCTGCCGCTGTGGAACCTATCCCCGCATTTTCGCCGCCATCCAACGCGCGTCAGGCGCGATCGCCGCGAAAGGAGGAACCGCATGAGCGCCACTTTGAATGAATTGGACGGCTTGATGCGCGAAGCGCGCCAGCACGCGATCGATGCGCCGGCAAAGTGCTTCGAACTTGATCGCCGCGCGTTCCTGAAAACCCTTGGCAGCGGCTTACTCGTGGGCCTCGCCGGCGTGCCCGTATTCGCGCAGGAATCAGGCCGCGGCTTTGGCGGGCACGAACTCCCGACCGACCTCAGCGCGTGGATTCACATCGCAGCCGGCGGACAGGTCACCGTCTTCACCGGCAAGGTCGAGGTCGGCCAGAACATCCGCACTTCGCTTGCTCAGCTTGTGGCCGAAGAACTCCGCGTGCCCTTCGACTCCATCGCGATGGTCATGGGCGACACCGACCTCACGCCCTGGGATATGGGCACCTTCGGCAGCCGCACCACGCCCACCATGGGCCCGCAGCTTCGCAACATGGCGTCGGCCGCGCGCGATCTGCTCGTTCGCACCGCCGCCGCACGCTGGAAGGTCGATATCTCCGCGCTGATTGCCGGAGACGGCAAGGTGACCAACCCGCACACCAGCCAGTCGCTCACCTATGGGGAAATCACGCGTGGCGATAAGTTTGCTGAAAAAGCCGGCGACCCGCCGCTGACGCCCGCATCCGAATGGAAGGTCGCCGGAACGCCTGTGCACAAGGCCAATGGGCGCGACTTCGTAACCGGCCGGCATCAGTACCCTTCCGACATCGTTCGCCCCGGCATGTTGTTCGGCAAAGCCCTGCGCGCCGAGCGATTCCGCGCTTCGCTCGCCTCGCTCGACGCGTCCGCCGTCGAAAAAGTCCCCACCGCGCAGGTCGTTCGGGATGGCGACTTCATTGGCGTCGTCGCTGCCGATCTTCATTCTGCCGAGGAGGCTCTCGCCGCCATTCGCGCCAAGTGGAATGCCCCTGCGCAGATTTCCAACAGGGAGCTCTTTGAAACGCTGAAGAAGGGAAGCAGCGACGGCGGCGACTCGAAACCCGAATTCGTCCTGGGCTCAATTGCGCAAGCCATGCAGACTGCCGATGTCAGGCTGGAGCGCCACTATACGGTCCAGTACATCGCACACACGCCTCTCGAACCCCGCGCTGCGGTCGCAGAGTGGAATGACGGCAAACTGACAGTGTGGACCGGCACCCAGCGGCCCTTTGCTGTGCGCGACGAGCTGACGGAAGCTTTCCACCTGCCGGCGAGCAAGGTTCGTGTCATCCAGCCCGACATGGGCTCGGGCTACGGTGGCAAGCATACCGGCGAAGCCGCGCTCGAAGCCGCACGCCTGGCCAAGGCTACGGGCAAACCGGTTAAAGTGCTGTGGACCCGCGAAGAGGAATTCACCTGGGCTTATTTCCGCCCGGCCGGCTGGATGGAAGTGCGCAGTGGCGCCCGCCGCGACGGCACGCTCATCGCCTGGGAGCACCACAACTGGAACTCCGGCCCTGCCGCCATCCGCACTTCCTACAACATTCCCAATCAGCTCATCCAATTTCACGCGTCCGACTCGCCCCTGCGCCAGGGCTCTTACCGCGGCCTCGCTTCCACAGCGAACCACTTCGCCCGCGAGGTGCACATGGACGAGATGGCGCACGCCGTTGCGATGGAGCCGCTCGAATTCCGCCTCAAGAATCTTACCGATCCGCGCCTTCGCGCAGTCTTTGCGGCCGCCGCGGAAAAATTCGGCTGGGGCAAAGCGAGGTCGTCGCCAAATCGCGGCTTCGGCATCGCCGGAGGCTTCGATAAGGGCGGATACATTGCCGCCTGCGCCGAGGTCGAGATTACACCTGCGAAGAAGATCAAAATCCGCCGCATCGTCGAGGCATGGGAGTCGGGTGCAGTCGTCAATCCTGACGGCCTGCGCAACCAGGTGATGGGCGGTTGCGTGCAGGCCATCGGCGGCGCCATGTTTGAAGCCGTCCGATTCGACAACGGGCGCATTCTCAACCCCTACCTCGCGCAATACCGTGTGCCGCGGTTCAGTGACATCCCGGAGATCGATGTCGTGCTCATCGACCGCAAAGATCTGCCATCAGCCGGAGCGGGCGAAACCGGTCTGGTCGCGCTCGCGCCTGCGGTCAGCAACGCCGTCTTCGCCGCCACTGGCACACGCCTTCGCGCGATGCCGATGGCGCCGATGATGGCGATCGAGGGCGATGTTGCGCCGGCATTCGAATCTTGACGTGCGCCTGAAGCAAAACCGCTTCGCGGGCCAATTGAGGATCGGCCGGGGCCGTGCACAGGACGGCACTGTGATCCTCTGACTGCTTCCTATAAACTGGTTTCTTCGCGAAATGAGGCCTCCGCCTTGTTTCAACTTCAAAGGACGCCCTTGATATGACCGCAAATCGCAAATGGCGCATGGGCATGGTCGGCGGTGGCCCGGGCGCATTCATCGGACCCGTGCACAAGATGGCCGCTGAACTCGATGGCCGCATGGCACTCGTCGCCGGGGCATTTTCTCAATCCGCTGAGAAATCCCGCACCGCCGGCGAATTCTTCAAAATCGATCCCGCCCGCGCTTACGCAAATTACACTGAGATGCTCGACACGGAGCGCTCCCGGCCCGATCCCATCGATTTCGTCGTCATCACGACGCCCAACTCAACCCACTTGCCCATCGCGAAGGCAGCGCTTGAGGCCGGCTTCCCAGTCATGAGCGACAAGCCGGCGACGATGAGCTACGCCGAGGCGCTCACTTTGCAAAAGGCTGTGGAAAAGTCGGGCCTTCCTTACGGCCTGACCCACACCTACGCCGGCTACTCGCTGATCCGTGAGGCGCGCAACCTCTGCATGTCGGGCCAGTTGGGACAGATTCGTAAAGTGGCAATTGAATATCTTCAGGGCTGGCTCAGCCAGCCGATCGAAACCACCGGTCAGAAGCAGGCGGCCTGGCGCAGCAATCCTGCATTGAGTGGCCCGGGCGGCTGCATCGGCGACATTGGGGTTCATGCATTCCATTTGGTCGAGTATGTTACTTGTCTCAAAGTAACTGGGATCCACGCCGCGCTGCGCACGGTCGTCGCCGGCCGCAGGCTCGACGACGATCTGAACGCGATGATCCGTCTCGACAACGGCGCAATCGGCACCCTCCTCGCTTCGCAGATCGCCACCGGCGAGCGCAATAATGTCCGCCTGCGCATCTACGGTGAGAACGGGTCCCTCGACTGGCGTCAGGAAGACCCGAATGACCTTTACATCCGATGGGCCGACCGGCCGGACGAGGTCCGCCACGCCTCCGGCGGCTATCTGGGCGCCGATGCCCGCGCCGTGACGCGTCTGCCTGGCGGCCATCCCGAGGGCTACCTTGAGGCCTTTGCCATCCTTTACCGCGAGTTCGCCGACGCGCTCGACGCGTACCACGCGGGCAACACGAGTCCGATTCCACCCACGCTGCCCGGCATTGAAGCTGCTGTTCGCGGCATGCGCTTCATCGAGCTCGGCATCGAGAGCAGCCGCAAACAGTCCTGGCTTGAGTTCTGATCGCCAGCGCGATCCATCGCGACCCATTTTGGAGAGAAAGACATGAAAACGATCAAAGGCCCGGCGATCTTTCTTGCACAGTTCGCCGGGGACGAGGCGCCCTTCAATTCACTGGCCGGGATGGCGCAATGGGCTGCCAGCCTCGGCTTCGTCGGCGTGCAGATTCCCACATGGGACAGCCGCCTCTTCAATCTGAAGCAGGCCGCTGAAAGCCAGACCTACTGCGATGAAATCCTCGGCCTGCTCAAGAGCCACGGCCTCGCCCTCACCGAGCTGTCAACGCACTTGCAAGGACAGCTTGTCGCCAGCCATCCGGCTTATGTCACCTTGCTCAATGGATTCGCACCGCCTGCGTGCGCCAACGACGCCAAAGCACAGCAGGAATTTGGCACCCAACAGCTCATCTGGGGGGCGCAGGCCAGCAAGCGCCTCGGCCTCGACGCCCACGCCACGTTTTCAGGTGCGCTGGCCTGGCCTTTCTTCTATCCGTGGCCGCAGCGCCCCGCAGGCCTCATCGATGAAGCCTTCACCGAACTCGCACGCCGCTGGAAGCCCATTCTCGATGTCTTCGACGAATGTGGCGTCGACGCCAGTTACGAGCTTCATCCCGGCGAAGACCTCCACGACGGCGCGACATTCGAGCGCTTCCTCGACGCCGTCGGCGGACATCCACGCGCCAACATCCTCTACGACTCCAGCCACATGGTGCTGCAGCAGCTCGACTACCTTGCCTTCCTCGACCTCTATCACGATCGCATTCGCTGCTTCCACGTGAAAGACGCAGAGTTCAACCCAACTGGCCGCTCCGGCGTCTATGGCGGCTATCAGGACTGGATCGACCGCCCCGGCCGCTTCCGCTCGCTGGGCGACGGGCAGACCGACTTCAAGCAGATCTTCTCGAAGATGGCGCAATATGGGTATCCGGGCTGGGCCGTCGTCGAGTGGGAGTGCTGCATCAAGCATCCCGAAGACGGCGCACGCGAAGGCGCAATCTTCGTCCGCGACCACATCATCCGCGTCACCGAGAAAGCCTTCGATGACTTCGCCGGCTCCGGCGCCGACCGGGAAAGGAACCGCCGCATCCTGGGGCTCGCGTAATTCCCTGCGAAATTCTCTTCTTTGCTGCCCATCCTTTTCGCGAACTCTGCGAAAAGGATGGAATTTGCCGCGACCGCACGCATCGACAACGCAGCAGGTCCTCTAACTCCACACGCCCGCCGACTTATAAATCTCAGCCATATATTTCATATCCCGCAATCCCTCTTCGCCCGGCGATTGTGGCTCCGACCCCTGCAAAATGCAATTTGAAAAATGCTCTGCCTCGGCCTGAAACTGCGACGGATCGCGTGCTGGATTGGGCTCATCGATCGCCTTGCCTGAAACCC
>Ga0335073_10015379_pt1 | contig 10701 bp, 10 predicted proteins | sample Lox_Sample_22_FD_207093 | JGI IMG/M metagenome (GOLD analysis project Ga0335073, IMG submission 207093) | Soil microbial communities from Loxahatchee National Wildlife Refuge, Florida, United States - Lox_Sample_2.2 | ecosystem: Environmental > Terrestrial > Soil > Wetlands | place: USA...
CCCGCAGAAGGGCGGCACGCCGGCCGCGCTCGATGCGCTGGAGCGCGGGCTGACGCGCTACGCGCGCGTGCTGCGCGAGCGCTTCGGGCGCGACGTCGCGAACGAGCCGGGCGCCGGGGCCGCGGGCGGCCTGGGCGCGGCGCTTCTCGCCTTCCTGCACGCGACGTTTCGTCCCGGCATCGAGGTGGTCATGGAGACGCTGGGCTTCGACGCGGCCGCCGCCGGGGCCGACCTCCTGCTCACCGGGGAAGGGCGGCTCGACGAGCAGTCGCTGCACGGCAAGGCCATCGCCGGCGTGATCCGGCACGCGGCCGGACGGCCAGTCGTGGCGGTCTGCGGCGCGGTGACGCTCGCCCCCGCCCAGTGGCGCGCCTGGGGCCTGTCGAACGCCGTCGCCGTCACTCCGGCAGGACCGCCGCCGGACGGGCGCACCGCGCAGGCAGCGCTCACCGAGGGCGCTCGGCATCTCCTGGCGAGCGGGCTCTGATCTGGTTTCGCCCGGCCGGGAAATCAGGATCGATGATTCTGGGTCGCGGTGACGAGATCTCTCTCCACGCCGGCGAGCCCGAGCCGAGCGGCATCGCCGAACCGCGGCGTCCACGAGGGCTTCGGCGCCACCGGAAGCGCCCGGGTCAGCGACCCTTGGACTGGTTCAGCGCGATGGCGGCGCGCACGAGCGCTTTCAGCGCGGCCTCGTCGATCGCGTCGCCCTCGTGGAAATCGATGGCCCGCCGCACGGTCCCGTCCTGGTTGAACAGGTGCGCGGGGTCCTTGAGCGACTTGCCGCGCGCGAAGGTCACCTTCACGTGGTTCTTGTACGTCTCGCCGGTGCAGATCATCCCGTCGTGCTTCCACACCGGAATGTTCCACTTCCACTCTTCCACCACGCCGGGATCGGCCTGCCGGATGAGCGTGCGGATGCGCGAGAGGAGCTTGCCCCGCCAGTCGCCCAGCTCGCGGAGCCGCGCGTCGAAGAGCTCGTCGAACGAGTCGCCCTTGGTCGGATTCTTGTTCATGCCGTCTCCCTCCGTCGCCGTCAGGACTTCGGGGCGCCGGACGCCCAGCCCGGGGTCTCCACGCCGAACAGCTTCGCGTACTCGCCGGTCAGCCGCTGCCAGCCGCCGAACTTCATGGCCGCCGGTCCGGCGATGCGGCCGATGGGCCGGCCCTCGAGGAGCCGATCCATCACCTCGAGGCACACGTGCCAGCCCGCGGCGCCCATGGCCACCCAGGCGCGGTCGATCTGCGCCCACAGCGTGAGGCGGGTGCCCTCGCCGCGCGGCTCCAGCTCCCAGCGGATGTCGCCGCCGCCCCACTGGTACTCGAGCGCCTTCGCGGCGTCCGCCCGCTTCACGCGCGTCTCCGACACCAGCGGCGCTCCCACCGTGGAGAGCTTGGCGGTGCCGAGGGTCCCGAGGTTGCGGTCGGCCTCGAACGGCGCCCACTGGCGCAGCTGCTCCGGATCGGTCAAGGCCTGCCAGACCTTCGCGGGAGGGTGCGCGAGATCGCGGACCAGCACCAGCGTCCACGTGGCCCCCTCCTTGCGGACCTCGGCGGACGCCGGACCCGGCGTGTAGGGCTCAGCGCTCATGGGGCTTCCTTCCTTTCGTGGGGGACGTCTTCTCCATCCGATCCAGGTGCTTCTCCAGGGCGTCCACGTGCTTCGACCAGTAGCGCCGGAAGGGCATGAGCCAGGCGTCGAGCTCCATGAGGGGCTCGGGCCGCAGGCGGTACAGGCGCCGCTGCGCCTCCACGCGCGCCTCCACGAAGCCCGCGTCGCGCAGCACCCGCAGGTGCTTGGACACCGACGGCTGCGGCAGCCGCAGCTGCCGCTCGAGCTCCCCCACGGAGCGCTCCGAGGCGAGCAGCAGCCCGAGGATGGCGCGGCGGTGGGGCTCGGCGAGGATCGCGAAGGCGGACTCCATGGCAGTCATATTGCTCAGCATGCATATTCAAGTCAAGGCATGAAGGCGGGTCGGCGAGCGCCGCGACGACCCAGACGGGGAAAAACCCTTGCGGGTGCGCCGGGGCGTGGGCATGCTCCTTCTCGCCGTGCCGACGCCCACCGCTCTCCTCGCGCTCCTCGCCTTCGCCCAGCCGCCTTACCAGCAGAAGGTCCTCGAGAACGGCCTCACCGTGCTCGTCATCGAAGACCACGCCCTCCCGCTCGTGACGGTCGAGATCGGCGTTCGCAACGGCTCCATGACCGAGAGCCCGGAGTTCAACGGGCTCAGCCACCTCTACGAGCACATGTTCTTCAAGGGCAACCAGGTCATCCCCAACCAGGAGGCCTACCTGGCCCGCACGCGCGAGCTCGGCATGGTCTTCAACGGCTCCACCGAGACCGAGCGGGTGAACTACTGGTTCACCACGACGTCCGACCGCCTCGAGCCCTCGCTCGAGCTGATGCGGGATTCCATCGAGCTGCCGCTCTTCGATCCCGCCGAGCTCTCGCGCGAGGAGAAGGTCGTCGTCGGCGAGATCGACCGCGACCAGTCGGACCCGGGCTACTACTTCCACAAGGCGCTGGACGACCGCCTTTGGAAGTACCCGAGCTACAAGGATCCGCTCGGCAACCGCCAGACCGTCCTCTCGGCCACGCCCGAGAAGATGCGCCTCATCCAGCACCGCTATTACGTGCCCAACAACTCGGTGCTCGTGGTCGCGGGCGACGTCGACTCGGCCGGCGTCTTCGCCGACGCCCAGCGCCTCCTGGGCGGCTGGGCCCGCGCGCCCGATCCCTTCCTCGCGCACCCGGTCGTCATCGAGCCGCCGCTCGCGAAGAGCAGCGTGGTGGTCGTCGAGCAGCCGGTGCAGACGGTGAGCCTCGCCTTCGAGTGGGAGGGGCCGAGCACGCGCGGCGACGACGTCTCGCCCACCTACGCCGCCGACCTGCTCACCGCCATGATCGAGCAGCCCGCCTCGCGCTTCCAGCGCGACCTCGTGGAGAGCGGCGCCTGCGTGCGCGCCGACCTCGAGTGGTACACGCAGGCCTACGTGGGGCCCATCACCTACGGGCTCGAGGCCGCGCCGGGCCAGGTGGAGCGCTGCCTCGAGGCCGCGCGCGCCGAGCTGCCGGTGCTCGCCCAGCCCGGCACGTTCAGCGATCAGGAGATGAAGGACGGCCTCACCCGCGTGGAGATGGAGCGCGCGCTCGAGCAGGAGACGCCCTCCGAGTTCTCCCACATCCTGACCTTCTGGTGGAGCTCCACGGGGCTGCCCTACTACCTCGGCTATCCCGCGCACATCCACGCGGTGACGCGGCCGCAGATCGCCGACTACCTGCAGCGCTACGTCCTCGGCAAGCCCTACGTGTTCGGCGCGATGCTCTCGCCCGAGGAGGCGAAGCGCGAGGGGCTCGACCAGGCGCACTTCGAGAAGCTGCTCGGCATCGCCCCCGCGGAGGCCCTCAAGTGAAGCGCCTGCTGCCGCTCATGGCGCTCTTCGCGTGCGCCACGCCGGGCGCGGCCGGGGCGGGCGCCGAGAATCTCGCGAAGCCGGTCGAGCAGGGCGTCACCGAGCTCGACGCCGACGGACTCCACATCCTCGTCAAGCGCATCCCGCACGTGCAGCTCGTGGCCGCGCAGCTCTACGTCGAGGGGGGCGTGCGCAACTGGAGCGCCGACGACGAGGGCATCGAGCGGCTGGCGCTGGCGTCCGCCATCGAGGGCGGCGCCGAGGATCTGCCGGGGTCCGCCTTCCACCGCGCGCTCGCGCGCCTCGGCACGCAGATCGGCGCCGAGAGCAACGAGGACTACTCGGTGGTCGAGGTGAAGTCGCTCCTGCCCCGCTGGCAGGCGAGCTTCGACCTCCTCGCCGACGCGTTCCTTCACCCGGCGCTGCCCGCGTCCGAGGTCGAGGTGCAGCGGCAGCTCCAGCTCTCCGCGCTGCGGCAGGAGCAGGAGGACCCCGACGCGCAGCTCGCCGTGCTCTCGCACGCGCTGTTCTACCGCGGCCTCCCCTACGCGAACCGCGCCCTCGGCACGCCCGCCACGGTGGCGAAGCTCACGCGCGACCAGCTCGCCGCGCACCTCGCGTCGCTGCGGCAGAAGTCGCAGTGGCTCCTCGTGGTGGTGGGCGACGTCGATCCCGGCGAGATCGCCGCGTGGGCGCGGAAGACCTTCGCGGCCGTGCCGAAGGGCAGCTGGCAGCCGCAGCCGCTCGAGCCGCCGCACTTCGACGCCCCGAAGCTCGAGGTGGTGAACCGCCCGCTGCCCACCACCTACGTGATGGCCACCTTCCCCGCGCCGAGCTGGCGCGACCCCGACCTCGCCGTCGCCGCCGTGGCAATGAACGTGCTCAAGGAGACGCTCTTCGAGGAGGTGCGCACCAAGCGCGAGCTCTCCTACGCGCCGGCCGCCGGCCTCTCGCTGGGCGGGGCGGGGGAGGGCTTTCTCTACGTGACGGCCGAGGACCCGAACCTCACCTACCGCGTGATGCTGGACGTGCTCCACGGCCTCGAGGCCGGCCGCTTCCAGCCCGCGGTGCTCGAGGGCGACAAGCGCGTCTTCCTCACGAACTTCCTCATGCGCGACGAGGCCACTGACGGGCAGGCGGCGCTGCTCGGCCAGGCGCAGCTCCTCGGCGGCGACTGGCGGCTCGCCGGCACGCTGCTGGATCGCGTGCGCGGCGTCACCGCGGCGCAGGTGTCCCGGTTCCTGAAGGGCCACGCCAGGGACATGCAGACGGTCGTCCTCGGCGACGCCGCCAAGATCGACCAGAAGCTCTTCGGCTCGACCTGAGCAGCCTCAGTCGGGCGAGACGAGGCTCACCGGCCCGAGGTTCAACTTCGCGAGCGCGGCCTCGCTGGCGCTGCGGGGGCCCACGACCACCACCGGCCAGCGGTCGGGGGCGATCAGCTTCTTCGCCACGCGGGCCACGTCGGCCTTCGTCACGGCCGCGACCAGCGCGGGGAGCCGGGCCAGGTAGTCGAGTGGCAGCCCCTCGAGGACCAGACCCACGAGCCGCGAGGCCACCGCGCCGTTGGTCTCGAGCTGCGCCGGCAGGCTGCGCGCGAGGGCGGTCTTGGCGCGCGCCAGCTCCTCGTCGGTGACGTTGCCGTCGCTGAAGCGGCCGAGCTCCTTCTCCATCTCGGCCACGCCGTCCGCGGTGTGCACGGCGACGATGCCGCCGCGGGCCACGAGCTGGCCGGCGTCGCCGTCGAACTCCACGTGGGAGAACACGCCGTAGCTGTACGCCTTGTCCTCGCGCAGGTTCAGGTTGAGCCGGCTCGTGAACAGGCCGCCCAGGATGTCGTTGGCCACCCGCAGCGGCACGGCGTCGGGATCCTTCGCCGCCGGCACGCGCCAGCCGATCCACACCTGGGATTGCGAGGCGTGCGGCACGTCGGCGAGCGCGATGGAGCGGGGTTGGGGCTCGGGGAAGTGCTCGGCGACGCGCGCGGGCAGGGGGTGCGCCTTCCAGCCCGCGAAGGCCTGCTCGACGAGCGCCTGCGCCTCGTCGGGCGTCACGTCGCCGACCACCGCGATGACGGCGTCGTTCGGCACGAACCAGGCATGGTGGAAGCGCGCGAGGTCCTGGACCGAGATGGCGGCGATGGACTGCGGCGTGCCGCCCGAGGGGAGGCCCCAGGGGTGGCGGTCGCCGTAGAGGCGCCGGGCGAGCTCGTCCTGCGCGAGCGCCGCGGGCTGGCCGCGCTTCTCCGCGAGGTGGGTGAGCAGGATGCCGCGCACGCGCTCCACGTCGGCGGGCCGGAAGGCGGGCTGCCGCACCACCTCGGCGAGCAGCTTGATCGATGGCGGCAGCAGCTGGCGGAGCGCCGACAGGCCGATGCGCATGGAGTCCGGCCCGGCCGAGGCGGAGATCTCGGCGGCCAGCTCCTCCTTGGCCTTCGCCAGCCCGAGCGCGCTCTTCCGCTTCGTGCCCTGGTCCAGCATCGCCGCCACGAAGCCGGCGAGGCCGCGGCGGTCGAGCGGCTCCTCGTCGATGCCCGCCTCGATGCCGACCTCCACGGACACGAGCGGCAGCGCGTGGTTCTCGACGACGAGCAGCCGCGCGCCGTTCGACAGGCGGCGCTCCACGGGCACGGGCGCCTGGAACGGCGAGGCGCCCGCGAGGGGCGCGGGCTCGTGCGCGCGGAACGGCGAGTCCGGCGTGCCCGGCGGGGCCATGTTGAGGTCCTGCTCCGACGCCGGCGTGGGCACGGGCTTGGGCTTGTCCGCGTCGTCGTCCTTCTTCGCCCCCTTGGTGGTGGCGCAGGCACACAGGCAAGCGAGCAGCGTGGCATGGATCTTCATGGTCTACCTCGCGTCGGCGGTGGGCGCCGTGGGTTCGGTGTCGAGGATGAGGCGGTGCTCGGGGTCGAGGTACTTCCGCGCGAAGGCCTGCACGGCCTCCGGCGTCACCGCGGTGTAGCGGGCGAGATCCTTCGAGAGGTAGCCGGGATCGCCGGTCCACATCTCGTAGCGGTCGAGCGTGTCGGCCTTGCCCCCGAAGCCCCCGAGCCGCTCGAGGCCGCGCAGCTTGCCGGCGAGGATGTTGCGGACGGCGCGGGCCACCTCGTCCTGCGTGACGCCCTTGGCGCGGATGTCCGCGAGCACGGCCTCCACCACGGGCGCCACGTCGGCGACGCCCTTGCCTTCCCGGGGGATCACGTCGAGCTCGAAGAAGCCGCCGAGCCCGAGCGTGGGGTTGCCGGCGGCCACGCTGGAGGCGAGCGGCTTCTCGAGCACGAGCTTGCGGTAGAGCCGCGAGGTCTCTCCCTGCCCCAGGATGCGCGCGAGCACGTCGCCGGGCGCCTCGTCGGGCGAGAACGGCTTGACGCCGGTCCAGAGCATGCTGAGCATGGGGACCTTGGCCACCGGGTCGTGCACGGTCTCGCGCACCACCGAATCGATGTGGGCGGGCGGCGCGGTCGGGCGCGTCACCGGCGGGCCCTTGGGGATCGGGCCGAAGTACTGCGCCACGAGCGCCTTGGCGGTGGCCGGGTCGAAGTCGCCCACGATGGCGATCGAGGCGTTGTCGGGCGCGTAGTAGCGGTGGAAGAAGTCGCGCAGGTCGGTCATCGAGGCGCCCTGGATCTCGGCGATCGTCCCGATGACGCAGTCGTAGTAGGGGTGCGGCTTGGGCCAGAGCAGGTCGCACTCGCGCAGGTCGGTCGAGCCGTAGGGGCGGTTCTCGTACGACTGCCGCCGCTCGTTCGAGACCACGCCGCGCTGCACCGCGAGCTTCTTCGGGTCGAGGGTGTCGAGGAGGAACCCCATGCGGTCGCTCTCGAGCCACAGGGCGGTCGGCAGCTCGTCCGCCGGCACCGTCTCGAAGTAGTTCGTCCGGTCGTAGGTGGTGGTGCCGTTCCAGAGGCCGGCGCCGATGTTCTCGAGCACGCGGATGGGCTGGGGGCCGATGTGCTTCGCGCCCGAGAACATCATGTGCTCGAAGAGGTGGGCGAAGCCGCTCTTGCCGGGCGTCTGGTTGGCGGCGCCCACGTGGTACCAGACGTCGACGGCCACCTCGGGCAGCCGGTGGTCCTCGCTGAGAATCACCGTGAGGCCGTTGGGCAGCTCGTACTTCTCGAAGGGGATGGGCGGCACGGGCAGCGGGGGCATCGCGGCGGCAGCGAGGGCCAGCAGGGCCGGGAGGGGCATGGCGGCTCCATAGCACCGCCGCTTTGCCTTTTCGAGGTCTTTGGGCTAGGAATGGCGCCCCTGTCGCGCGGGTTACCCGCGTCGGCACTGGAGAGAATGCGATGATCTTCACCCTCGTCCTCATCGTCCACGTGATCGTCTGCCTGGTGCTGTTCGGGGTGATCCTCATCCAGCAAGGCAAGGGAGCGAGCATGGGCGCCGCCTTCGGCACGGGCGGCAGCCAGACCGTCTTCGGCGGCTCCGGCGCGGGGAACTTCCTCACCAAGACCACCTGGGTCTGCGCGGTGATCTTCTTCTCGACCTCGCTGATCCTCGCCTACCAGTCGAGCTTCCGGCGGTCGGTCGTCGACACCGGCACGGACACGGGCACGACGGCGCCCAAGGACACGAAGGCGGACAAGGGCACGAAGACGGACAAGAAGGGCGCGGCCGGGACCGCGACCCCGAGCGCGACCAAGACCGCGACCCCGACCGGGACCGCGACCAAGACCCCGACCCCGGCCGCGAACACGGCCAAGACCCCAACAGAAGCGCCGACGCCGGCTCCGGCCGCACCCGCGAAGAAGTAAGCCGCCCTACCGGCTCTTGCGGGCGGGCCGCGTCAGGGGTTCGGAGGGCCGACCAAGGGCAGGGACTCCACCGGTCCGCCCGCCACGGGGACGCGCAGCCGGCGGGTCATCTGGGTTTGCTCGAGCCACCAGAGCGTCGAACCAACGAGCTGAAGGCCTATCGCCCAGGTGGCAGGGGCCAGGCGCACGGGATCCCCGCCGTCGACGGACACCTTCATGACCGCGCCGCTGCCGGCGGCGTCCGGCGAGCCGGCCGCGCCCCAGAAGACGTTGCCCCCCGCGACGAGGAAGCCCCCGTTGCCTCCCGTGAAGCGCTGGCCGCCCGCCAGGACCACGGGCGATCCGCCATTCAGCGGCTGCTTCATCACGGCCCCGCGCTCCCCGTCCGCCCAGTAGAGGTTCCGGGAGTCGACGGCGACGCTGAACATCACCCAGGGTGCCAGGCCCAGGTCGAAGGCGCGCGGCGCCGTGCGGGAGCAGGGGAGGGCGACGACCACGGCGTGCGGGAGCGGGCTGCCCCACCAGGGAACGAAGCCCCAGGAAGGGTTCGCCGGAAAGGGCGTGGCCTTTTGAGCGCAGATCTCCGGGCCGATGTGGAGGGGAGCGAGCAGGGGGTTGGCAGCGGGGGTGGGGCTGCTGCACCTTCCGGTCGCCGGGAGCGGGGGCGGCGGAGCGGCTGCGGCTTTCACAGGAGCCGTCTCGGTCGCTGCGGTCGCTCCTGCGCCGGACGGGGCCCCACCGGCCGGCGAGGTCACGGTCGCGTGGACGGAAGCGCCCGGCGCGGCGCCGGCGGAGGGCTGACTCCAGACCGGGGTACGCGCAGCGCCGGAAGCCAAGGAACCGGATCGCGCGGGCCCCGCGTCGAGGGCGACGCACCGGCCGGCGTCGCACCCGAGGCCCGTGCCGCACAGGAGCTGCCCGCAGCACCGCTGGTCTCGCTGCCCGCAAGGAGCCTCGTCGGCAGGAGTGCCACAGGCGAGGCACAGCCCCGCCAGGGGAAGCGACCACCAGAACGCGCCGCGCGTCATGGGCACTTCATCGTCGCTCTCGCGCGGGACGAGATCAACCCGCGGTCGCCTTTCGCGGAATGGTTTTTCCCAGCCCTCGGCAGCCCGTTCCCCTCCCCGAACCCGTCCGGGCGCTTGCGACCGGGGGATCGACGCTGGCCCGCTTCCTGCTCCTCCTTCGCTCGTCCACCGCCGAGGAGGAGCCCATGACCGAGCCCATCAACACCGCCGACAGTCTGAGCCGCTACATGGAGGAGGTCGCGGCCTACCCGCTCGTGACCGCCGACGAGGAGAAGCGCCTGGCCAGGCAGTACCGCCGCGCCAACGACAAGGCCTCGGCGGAGCGGCTCATCACCGCGAACCTGCGCTTCGTGGTGAAGATCGCCTACGAGTACCGGAGCCACGGCCTGCCCATGCAGGACCTCATCCAGGAGGGGAACCTGGGCCTCATCCGGGCCGTGGAGAAGTTCAACCCCGACAAGAACATCCGCCTCATCTCGTACGCCGTGTGGTGGATCCGCGCCTTCATCCAGAACCACATCCTGCACTCCTGGTCGCTCGTGAAGGTGGGGACCACGCAGGCGCAGCGCCGCCTCTTCTTCGGCCTCGCCCGCGCCCGCCGCGAGATCGCGCGGCACGACGGCAGCGAGCCGGACCCCCAGCTCGACCGGCGCTGGATCGCCAAGCGGCTCAAGGTGCGCGAGGAGGAGGTCGTGGAGATGGAGGCGCGCCTCTCCGGCCGCGACTGCTCCCTCGACGCGCCCCTCGACTCCGAGGACCACCGGACCACGCACGGCGAGCTGTTGCCGCACCCGGGCGTGTCGCAGGAGGCGCTGCTCGGGGACCTCGAGGCCACGCACCTGACCGCCAAGATGGTGCAGCAGGCGCTCACCCGGCTCGATCCGCGCGAGCGGGCGATCGTGGAGCTGCGCCTCATGGCGGAGGCGCCCATGACGCTCACCGACGTGGGCCGCAAGTTCGGCTTCTCGCGCGAGCGCGCGCGGCAGCTCGAGACGCGGGCGCGCAACAAGCTGAAGAGCCTGCTCGAGGCGGCGCTGGCGGAGGCGCAGCTGCCGGTGGCGGAGACCGCGCAGCTGGCGACGGCCTAGGGCTGGCAGATCCCGTTGGCGCCGCGGCTGCCGCTGCAGCAAGCGCCGGCGGGGGCGCCGACGCAAGAGCCGCCGACTCCGAAGCAGCAGGTTTCGTTCGTGCACGAGACGGACTTACCCGAGACGCCGGTGCCGTCGGAGTCCTGGCCGCAGCCCTCGGCGGTCTGAACGCAACAGCCCCCCGTGAGGGCGGTCAGCGCCAGAAGTCCCAGGGCAGTGCGAATGTCGTCCTCGTCCTGCGGGATTCCAGCACGCGCCCGCCGATGGAGACAAGAGGGGGTCGTTGGACAAGGGCCAGCGCGGCTGGTAGGTCGGTCCGGTTCACGGAGGGTACAGATGCCGATGGCGACCGAGGGGGTCGAAGCATTCTGGCGGATTCTCGCCGAGGGCGAGCTCGGGGCGCTCTCGTCGC
>Ga0335073_10015380_pt1 | contig 10701 bp, 7 predicted proteins | sample Lox_Sample_22_FD_207093 | JGI IMG/M metagenome (GOLD analysis project Ga0335073, IMG submission 207093) | Soil microbial communities from Loxahatchee National Wildlife Refuge, Florida, United States - Lox_Sample_2.2 | ecosystem: Environmental > Terrestrial > Soil > Wetlands | place: USA: Florida...
CCTCTGTTCGAGCGCACCGCGGCGAATCTCAATAAAAGCGCAGCCTGGAAGCCGCCGGTCACGCCCCGCGAGATCGCCGGCGCCGTCCGCGTGCGAACCAATGACGGCGACCGCATTCTGGAACTGATTTCCGAATCGCCCGATCCCAAGCGCGCGGCCGCCATTGCCAATGGACTGGCCCAGGAGTTCATTCAGCAGGATTTGAAATCGCGCCTCGAATCCACCCAGACCACGTCGGCCTGGCTGTCGCAGGAGCTTGCGGACCTGGCCGCCAAGTTGCGATCGTCCGAGGACGCGCTCCGCAAGTTCACGATGAGTTCCAACCTCTTGATCGACGGGGCCGACGATACGGCGGCGACCAGCAGATTTCGCGACGTGCAGGACGAACTGGTCAGGGCGGAGGCGGATCGTATCTCCAAGGAGTCGCTCTACGACAACGCCCGCGGCCTGCAGAGTACCGCCGATGGCGTCCTGCCGGATAATCAGGCGGATCAATATGAGCTGCAGTTAATGGGGCTGAACAAGCAGTTAGCCGAATTAGAAGCTACTTACACGCCCAGCTACTATAAGATCCCGCCGCTCAAAGCGGAAATTGCCGCCATCCAGAAAGCCCTGGCGCGCCAGCGGCAAACCAGCATGCAGCGGGTGGAAAGCGACTACCGGGCCGCCGAGAGGCGGGAAGCTCTTTTGCAATCGCAATTCGATACACAGTTCAAGGCCGCCGCCGGCAATACCGCGAAGATGGTGGAGTATTCGGCCCTCAAAAACGAGGTCGATACGAACCGGGCCATCTACGCCCAGATGCTCGAGAAAGTGAAGGGCTACAGTGTAACCGCGGCGATGCAGCCGAGCAATCTTCGCGTGGTCGACCCTGCCGAACCCCCTCTTTTTCCTTCGCGGCCCAACAAGCCGCTGGCGACAATCCTGACGTCGCTCGGCTTCTTTAGCATCGGCATTCTGTGGGTGTTGGCCCGGGCCTCCGCCAGCAGCCACATCACCAAGCCTGGCGAAACCCAGCGATATCTCCATTCGCCCGAGTTGGGCGTGATTCCCACCGCCACGCGGCAGACGCGCGCGGGCGACCCGACCAATTCGGCGGACCAGCAGCAGTTGGAGACGATTGCCTGGCATACCGGACCCTGTATGGTCGCGGAGTCATTCCGTTCGACCAGCGCGTCCCTGCTATTGTCCAGGCAGGGCGGGGAAAGGCCGCGAGTGTTGGTCATCTCCAGCGTGAGCCCTGGAGAGGGCAAGACTACCGTCGCCAGCAATATGGCAATCGCGCTTGCCGGGGCGGCGGGACGGGTTCTGTTGATCGATGGCGACCGGCGGAGAGGCCGCCTCCACAAAGTCTTCGGGTGTGACAATAGCCGGGGCCTCAGTGAGTTGCTTCTGCGGCAGTCCTTGGGAGAGAACCTGGTTCCGGAGGGCTTTGTCCAGCCCACCATGGTTCCCAACCTCTTTCTGCTTCCCAGCGGCAGAGCGGCCCTCCACACTTCAGACCCGTTTTACTCTGCGCGCATGGAAGGGTTGGTGGATCACTTCCGCACTAAGTTCGACTCCGTGATCATCGATACCGCGCCGTTGCTGCATCTGCCCGACGCCCGTATTCTGGGCCGGTTGAGCGATGGAGTCATCCTGGTGCTGCGCGCGGCTAAGGTGAGGCGCGAAAGCGCCGCGGCGGCGGAGCAGCGGCTTTATCAGGATGGGATTCCGGTTTTGGGAACTGTTCTCAATGACTGGGACCCCAAAAAGAACGGGTACGGCGTATACCCGGACGATAAGAAACATTACTCTTACTTCGCTACATAACTCATAGACAGGAGGACAATGTGAGTTATCCGAAACTGCTTCGCGTCGATACCGGTCCCATACGGAGTATCCAATATAGGGCGCTTCACCTCATTTTTGACCTGGGTGCGCTTTCGGCGGCGTGGTATTTGACCGGCGAAATCCGGTTGCTGCTGAACCCATACATGTCCATCGTCATCGCCCCGCAGGACATGAACAGCGTGGCGCCGCGGCTCAGCGCGTTGCTGCTGCTCTGGATTCTGGCGGCTTTATGGCGCAAGATTTACCGCACCCCCCAGGACCCGTCCTTGGTTGCCGGTCTGTTGCGGGTTGCCGAGTCGGCCACCCTGGTCAGTTCGCTGCTTATCATACTCACGTTCTTTTCCCGTCAACTCGGCGCCGGCTTGTCCCGTTCTTTTGTATTGCTGTTCGCGCCCGTCAGCTTCGTGCTGCTCGCCCTGTCTTACCTGAGCGTCTCGGCCGCCGCCCGGGAAATGGAGCGCCGTTGGCCCGATCACAAACGCATCGCCATCTTGGGCGCCGGCCGGCTGGCCCAGGACGTAATCAAGGCCATCCGCCGGTCTACCGATCCCGGCGCCTCCTTGTGCGGGCTGATCCTGCCTGCCAGCGCGGCCGCTACCGGCGGCGCGACCTTTCCCTTACCGGTCCTGGGCACTACCCACGAGCTGGCCGAAGTAATCAACCGCGAAAGCCTCGATCGCATCATTGTCGCCTGCGACACCCTCACCGAGCCCGAAGCCGATTACTGTGGCGAAGTAACCAGGAGGATGGGTGTTGTCGTGACCCAGCCCCTCCGCACTCGCGATGCCCAGTTACAAGTGCGGTATCAGAACGAATATGGCCTGCATCTCATCGACCTAGAGGCGCCGCCATCCACGCAATGGCGTGACCTGTTGAAACGGTCGAGCGATATGGTCCTGTCGCTGGGGCTGATCACGATGCTCGCCCCGCTGATCCTGTTTATCGCCGTCGTGATTCGCATGACCAGCGACGGCCCGGTATTGTACCGTTCGCGGCGCGTCGGCAGGGGCGGCCGCCACTTCATCTTCTGGAAGTTTCGCACCATGTACGTCCGCGGGCCGAGCCGCGGCGAACTGGCGCAGGCGAACGAACGCTCGGGCCATCTGTTCAAGATGCGGCGGGATCCCAGGGTGACGCCGGTCGGCCGCGTGTTGCGCCGCCTCAGTTTGGATGAGTTGCCGCAACTGTTCAATGTTTTGGCGGGCGATATGAGTCTGGTGGGGCCGCGCCCTCTGCCGGCGGAGGATCTCGATCCCGACGGCATGAGCCGGGAGTTTGCCAAATGGGCCCGCGAGCGTTCGCACGTGAGGCCGGGGATCACTGGCTTATGGCAGGTGCGGGGACGCAGCGAAGTGCCGTTTGACCAGATGGTGGAGCTCGATCTCGAGTATGTCCGGAACTGGTCGCTTCGCGTTGACCTGTCCATTCTCTTAATAACGCCGATTGTGGTTTTGTCCGGCCGTGGAGCTTATTGATTTATGCCCGCCACGCAGCTGATCAAGCAGAGAATCCTGGATGTCGGCGTCAGCACGACTGACTATGATCAGTTAGTAAGTTGTTGCGCCGCGTGGATTGCGGCCCGCCGTGTACAAGACGGTGGGCCGGTTGCCAGGTACCTGTGCTTTCTTTCCGTGCACGGTCTGATCTCGGCCAGAGACAATCCCGAAGTGCGGCGGATTTTGAACGCCGCGGACGTGGTGGCGCCAGACGGGATGCCGGTGGTGTGGGCGCTGCGCTCGTTTGGCTTCCGGAATCAATCGAGGGTCTACGGTCCAGTCGCCATGACCCGGCTCTGCGAGAGCGCCCAGACCCTCGGCCATCGCATTTTTCTGTATGGCGGTACCGGCGAAAGCCTGGCGGAGTTGAGGCGGCGTCTCGCGGAGCGGTTCCCCGCGCTGGATATCGTGGGAGCCTTCGCTCCTCCATTTCGGCCGCTTACAGCCGAAGAGGACCAGGCCGTCGTCGACCTCATTCGCCAGTCGGACGCCGATCTGGTCTTCGTCGGCATCAGCACCCCCAAGCAGGAACGATGGATGGACGAACATCGCGAGTTATTGCCCGGATTGATCTTCGCCGGTGTGGGCGCCGCATTCGATTTCCACGCCGGACGCGTCCGCCAGGCCCCCGGGTGGATGCAGAGGCGGGGCTTGGAATGGTTGTTCCGTCTGGCAATGGAGCCCGAGCGTTTGTGGAGGCGGTATTTGTTGGTTACCCCCCGTTTTCTGCCTTTGTGGGCGGCGCAATGGGCAGCCAGCGTTTTGAGCAGTAATACAGCAGAAAGAACTTAGGAGGATTACGTGATACGGAAGCGAGTGTTAGTTACTGGCGCCGGCGGGTTTATCGGCCATCACCTCGTCAGAGATCTCGTCAACCGCGGATATTGGGTCCGCGGAGTCGATCTCAAACGCCCGGAATTCGACGCAACCGACGCCCAGGAGTTCGAACTCATGGATCTGCGCCGGTGGGAAAACTGTGTCCGGGCTACCCGCGACGTAAACGAGGTTTATGCCTTGGCCGCCGAAATGGGCGGAATCGGGTTCATCGAGACGCACAAGGCGAGCATCGTTCGCGATAACACCTTGATCAATATGCAGACCATCGAGGCTTCCCGCCTCAATGGAGTCGAGCGGTTCTTGTACACTTCCAGCGCCTGCGTGTATCCCGGGTACCGGCAGAAAGAAACCGCCGCCACTCCCCTCCGCGAAGAAGATGCCTACCCCGCCGATGCCGAGGACGGCTACGGCTGGGAAAAGCTTTATATGGAGCGGACCTGCCGGCACTATCGCGAGGATTTCGGGCTCGATACTCGCATCGTGCGGTTTCACAATATCTTCGGCCCGCTTGGCAGTTATGATGGCGGACGCGAAAAAAGCCCCGCGGCCATCTGCCGCAAAGTGGCGTTGGCCGCCGATGGAGATGCCATCGAGGTCTGGGGCGACGGCCGCCAAACCCGCTCCTATTGTTACATCGATGACTGTGTGCAGGGAATTTACCGCCTGATGCGCAGCGACTACCACGAACCGCTGAATCTGGGTACCGACCGGCTTGTCAGCATCAACGGATTGGTGGACCTCGTGGCCGGCATCGCCGGCAAGACCATTCACAAGCGTTATGACTCGAGCAAGCCGCAAGGGGTTCGCGGCCGCAACAGCGACAACCGGCGTTTGCGCGAAGTGCTCGGCTGGGAGCCTTCCATCTCGCTGGAGGACGGCCTGGCGGAAACGTACCGTTTCATCGTCGGCGAGTTGCGGCGCAACGGTCAATTGCCGGCTGTCAAAACCGCCTAAGATGCTCGTTCAAATCAGAACATTCCTGCGTAAGAAGTTGGTCGCCAATGTGGTGTCTCTCTATGGCGCCTATCTGGTGAATTATGTCGTTCCGCTGGTGACGGTCCCCTATCTGGTACGCACTTTGGGGGCCGCGGGTTGGGGTCTGGTGGCCATGGCCCAAGGCTTCGGCAGCTATTTGAACCTCGTGGTGGAATACGGCTTCAACCTCTCGGGAACCCGGGAAATTGCCCGCCACAGCGATTCGCCCGGCCGCATCGGCGATCTGGTGGCCGGCGTGACGGCGGCCAAAATGTTGCTGGCGGGCGCGAGCGTAGTCTTGGCTGCGGTGCTCCAATTCGCGGTTCCCGTGCTGAGGGCAAACCCTCGCGTGCTGTGGGCGGGCGTGCTCGCGGGAATTGCCTTGGGGTTGAGCCCCCTGTGGTACTTCCAGGGGCGCGAGCGTATGCAGGTGGTCGCAAGCCTCGACGTGGCCAGTAAGTGCGCCGCCGCCGTCGGCGTGTTCTTCCTGATTCACCACCCCGCCGACGCCTGGAAAGTGCTGGCGTTGCAGGCTGCCGCTTGCGTGCTCTCCAGCGGCGTAGGAATCGTTCTGACTTACCGCGAAGTCTCCTTCCAGCGTCCCAATCCGGCGCTGGTTCTCTCCGCGCTGCGGACGGGCTGGTCGATGTTTCTGTTCCGCAGTTCGGCCATGTTGTACACCTCGGGCAATGCATTCCTGCTCGGGCTGTTCGCGCCGGCAACCGCCGTGGGGTATTTCGCCGGTGCGGAGAAGATCAGCAAGGCGTTCATGGGCCTGCTGAATCCGCTCAACCAGGCGCTCTATCCGCGCCTGAGTCACCTGGCCGTACACAATCCGAAAGAAGGCGGCCGGCTGCTCCGCCTCAATGCGCTGCTGGTAGGGGCCGGCGGGCTGCTGCTCAGCCTGTGCGTGTTTTTCGCGGCGCCGCTGCTGGTTCACATCCTGTTAGGCCGGGCATTTGCGCCGGCGATTCCGGTTTTGCGCTTCCTCGCGGTCTTACCCTTCTTGATCGGCATGAATACCGTCTTATCGACGCAATGGATGGCTCCGCTGGGAATGGATTCCATCCTGAATCGCATGATTTGCGGAGCCGGTGTCCTGAATCTCTGCCTGGCGTGCGTCCTCGCGCCAACCTGGCGCCAGATGGGAATGGCATGCTCCGTAGTCTGTGCCGAGCTGTTTATTGCGCTCGCCGCCATCGTGGTTCTGGCGCGTGGGACCGCCCGGCGTCATGCGGTCGCGAGTTCTTTACGACTCTCTGATATGGAGCAATCGGCATGAGTCCGCGAACCGCCTCCGTACGGCGCCAGAGGCAGCCGATGCCCCTTCCGGACCTGCCGCCGTCCCCTCTCGTCTCCATACTCCTCCCGAATTACAACTATGAACGGTATTTGCCGGAAGCCATCGGCAGCGTCCTTCGGCAAACCTATCCCTATTGGGAGCTGATTGTGTGCGACGACGGGTCTACCGACGATTCCTGCGGCGTGGTTTCCCGCTATGCCAGCCAGGACCGCAGGATCCAATTGATCCAGCAGGCGAACGGCGGACAAGCTTCGGCTCTCAATAGCGCTTTCGCCGCCAGCAAAGGCCACATTTTGTGCATCCTCGATGCCGACGACACATTCCGGGCGGAGAAACTGGCCCGCGTGGTGGCGCAGTTCCAGAAGCGCGACGATGCCGGGCTGCTGGTTCACGCCATGACCTTGATTGATGCCAATGGGACAACCTTGCACCGCATCCCGATCCTTGGATCCTTCGAAGAAGGCTGGATCGCCGACCGCGTTCTCCAGCGCGGAGGTCGATGGCGTTATATGCCGTCGAGCGGCCTGGTGTTCCGCCGCGAGTTAGCGGAAATCGGATTCCCCATCGCGCAAGGGCGCTTCATCGAGGGCGCCGAAGGATTTCTTTTTACTCTCTTTCCTCTACTTACTAAGATTACGTACATTGCCGACGAGCTCTCCACCTATCGGATTCACGGCTCGAATATGGGCGGCCGGCTGGGCGTGGATGCCGCCGCGGCCCGCAAAGGCGCCCGCCTGATGACACAGGTGGTCGAAGGCGTCAACGAACGCCTGAGCCAGATGGCGTCCCCGGACTCCTTGGACGTCGAGGCGAACCTGCACATCTCTCTCGAACTTCTGATCGCGCACCTTTTGGAAGGAGAGCCGCGGAGCCGCTTGTATCGCCGCAGCTATGCGGCGGTCCGCGCGATCCTGCTTGACGATCTCTACGGTACCCGTCAAAAACTGCTGTTGCCGCTTTTGTTCGGCACGGCCACCCTGATGCCGCGCCGGTGGCGCCGGCCCTGGTTGAATCTGGCCATTTCCTCCGGAGCGCTGAAACGTACGCTGGTCCGAATGTTTACCGGCTTCCGGCGTCCGATCCGGCTGAGCCCGGACGTGCTTTAGCATGAATATCGCCGTTTTCGATTACCGCGTGGTTCCCACCAATCCCGTGGGCAGTTGTCACTTGAGGATGTTGTCCGGATTGTGCGACCGGCACAACTTCACGGTATTCGCCGTGGAGTTTCAAAACCCCAGTCCCGAGAAAATCCGGTGGGTGCGGATTCCGCTGCCGCTCCGGCCGTACGTGCTGCTGTTCGCGCTTTTTCATTTGGCCGCGCCGGTAGCCTATGCCATTCAGCGTCTGCGCGGGACGCGATTCGATCTGGTGCAAATGGTGGAGTCGAATCTTTCTTTCGGCGATATCTCGTACGCCCATTTTTGCCATCGGATGTACCTGGCGCGGCATTGGCGGGAGACCAAGGCTCGCGGCCTGCGGGGCTTTCTGCGAGGCCTGGCGCACCGCGCCGCGGCTCTCATGGAACCGGCCATCTATCGCCGCGTGCGGCACGTAATCGCGCCCTCCCGGGGCCTGGTGGCGGAACTTAGCCAGACGTATCCCGTCACGCAAGCGAAGATCCGCGTCCTTCCGAATTCGGTGGATGTGGACCGTCTCCAGCCGCCGGGCCCCGAGGAAAGACGCCAACTCAGGCAGTCGCATGGATATTCCCCCGAGCATCTCGTGCTGGTTTTTGTCGCGCTGGGTCACTTTGAACGCAAAGGACTGCCGCTGGTTTTCGAGGCCATGAAAGAAACCGGCGATGATTGGTTGAAACTCGTGGTGGTGGGCGGCGAGCGAAGTTCGATTGCGGAATATCGCGCGCGCGCCCGGACAGCGGGAGTCGCCGGCCGGGTCCGGTTCGCCGGAATGCAGCGTGATTTGCGCCCCCATTACTGGGCCGCCGACGCCTTCATCCTGCCGTCCTGCTACGAAGTATTTCCCCTGGTCGCTTTGGAAGCTGCCGCGGCGGGCCTGCCGCTTCTGGTCACCAGGGTCAACGGCGTGGAGGAGTTTCTGCGCGACGGCGAAAACGGCCTGGCAATCGATCGGGTTTCCGCCAGCGTCGCGCGGGCCATCCGGCGGTTCTCGGCCATGCCGGCCGGTGAGCGCCGGCAAATGGGTGTGCGCGCGCGCGAAACCGTGATGCAGTACGGGCGCGAAAATTTCGTATCCGCATGGAGGAGTTTCTATGACGCGGTGGTCTAAGCTCCTGCTCCTCCTTGTGGCCGGCTATCTCACCCTGACGCGCTCGTTCGCGCACTTTGGAATTCCCGCGGCGAACCTCTTCGTCGGCGAGATTGCCATCGGGGCATTCTTGCTGTTCCGGTCCCATGAGGTCCTGGAAAACTGGCTTGCCAGCCTGCGGCAGCCGACTCGCCTGAGCGGGTTCTCTCTGGCTTTCGCCTGCTTCCTGGCGTACGGGCTCTTCGAGTTGATACGCGGATTCGGCAAAGGAAATGCCGTTCTGCTCACCCTGCAGGACTTTGCTTTCAGTTACTACCCCATCTGCTTCTTCATTGGCCTCTGGTTGGGCAGCGCCGATCCCCGGCTGCTGCGCAAGGTCATCCGCTTCGTGGCATGGAGCAACGGCATTTACGGCATTTTGTTTATCGTCGTGCTGAACCGCTTTCTGGTCGCCGTGCCTGGTACAACGGATGTTCCGCTGTTTGGCCAACCCGCCGGTTCTTCCATCGTGATCCTTGGTTTGATTTGCCTGGAGCCGAAACTGTCGCGCGTCTGGCACCTGCTTCTGATGAATCTGCTGGTGATGCTGGGCCTTCAGGTTCGGGCCGAGTTTCTCGGTTTCATTCTCGGCGTAGCTTTGTGGGGCCTTCTCGCTCGCCGCTTCGATCGCATCTTTGCGGGCATGGCGGTGCTGGCGGCGCTGCTGATTGCCGGCCTGCTTACCGATTTTCGCATGCCGGCTCCCGGTACCCGCGGTGGAGAAATCTCGAGCCGCGACATTATCGGGCGGGTTGTGGCGCCGGCTGATCCCGAACTCGCCGCAGAATATACGGAAAATGCCCGATCGGATGCCGGCACCGCTACCTGGCGTCTCGTCTGGTGGCAGAAAATCTGGGACGATGTCCACCGCGATACCGCGACCGCCCTGTTCGGCGAGGCCTACGGATTCCCGCTGGCCGACCTGGTGGGCTACCGCGAGCGCGACCTGCGCACTCCGCATAGCGTCTTCTTCTATGCCCTGGGTTATGGGGGCTGGGTTGGGGTGTTAGTGTTTTTCACTCTCCAGTTTTCCCTGGGCCGCACGCTCTGGGCTGCCTGGCGACGTTCCGGCCTGACATTCGGCCCCGTTGTGTGGATCACCTTTCTTTCCGGAGCTTTCTTCGGCAACGCCTTTGAAACACCCTTTGGAGCGGTTCCCTTCTATCTTCTGACCGGGTTGGCCGCGGCGCCCCTTTGTTTACAAATCCGAAAGCAACATGCGTATCCTGCTGGCACATACGTTCTACAAACAGCCTGGCGGTGAGGACCGGGTATTCGAGGCCGAATCCGCGCTCTTGCGCCGGTACGGCCACGAAGTCGTCGAGTACCGGGCGTACAACCGGCAGATCGACGACATGTCGCCCGCTGAAGCCGCGGCCAAAACGATCTGGAATCGCGAGGCGTACTCCCGGCTGTCGGGAATTCTCGAGCGGGAGCGGCCGGACATCTGTCACTTTCACAATACCTTTCCACTCATGTCGCCTTCCGCCTTGTTCGCGGTCAAGGCCAAAGCCATTCCGGTGGTCGCGACCCTTCACAACTATCGTTTACTGTGTCCGGCGGCCACATTTCTGCGCGGCGGTAGAGTATGCGAAGCTTGCCTGCCCTCCGTGTTCCCGTGGCGGGCGGTCGTGCACGGCTGCTATCGCGCCAGCCGACCGGCGTCGGCTGTCACCGCCTTGATGCTCGGCAGCCATCGTCTGCTGCGCACCTGGACCCGCATGGTGGATGTGTATGTAACTGTCACCAGGTTTGCGCGCGATCAGTTCGTGCGCGGCGGATTGCCGCCCGGGAAAATCGTGGTGAAGCCAAATTTCGTGACCGAAGATGCCGGACCGTGCTGCCGGCGCGAAGACTTCGCTCTCTATGTGGGCCGCCTCAGCCCCGAAAAGGGTATTGCGACGCTGCTGGCGGCATGGCGCCGGCTGGCAATTCCCATGCCCCTCAAGATTGCCGGTGACGGACCCTTGGCCAGTACGGTTGCCGCGGCTG
>Ga0335073_10015381_pt1 | contig 10701 bp, 8 predicted proteins | sample Lox_Sample_22_FD_207093 | JGI IMG/M metagenome (GOLD analysis project Ga0335073, IMG submission 207093) | Soil microbial communities from Loxahatchee National Wildlife Refuge, Florida, United States - Lox_Sample_2.2 | ecosystem: Environmental > Terrestrial > Soil > Wetlands | place: USA: Florida...
AGCTGATGTATGAACTTGGGCTGCTCGAGGAATTTCTGAAGCGCCCACACCAGCGCGTGAAGCAAATCGGCGGCCAGGTCGGCAGCGAAACGATAAAGATTGGGGATTTCACACACCTCTCCACCCACTGCAAATTTCTTGTCCTTATGCCGCAGTGGGATTTTCTGAACTTTCTGATCGAACAGGGCAAGAAGTACTCGACCTTTCAAGTCAGGATGCAGGCCGAGGTAACAGATTTAATTGAGGAGAATGGCCGCATCGCCGGAGTGCGCGCAAAAATCCCCGATGGAGAATTGGAAGTCCGCGCAGCTCTCACGGTCGGCGCCGATGGAAGAAAATCGATAGTGCGCGAACGCGCCCGCCTGCAAGTCACCGATCTGGGCGCGCCCATGGATGTTCTTTGGATGCGCATCAGCCGCCGGCCCGGTGATCCCGGCCAAACCCTGGGACACGCCGAGCCGGGCGGTCTGCTGGTCATGATCGACCGCGAAGACTATTGGCAATGCGGGTTTGTCATCGCCAAGGGAGCCTTCGACGAAATCAAGAAGCGCGGCATTGAGAAATTTCGCAACGACCTCGCCCGCCTTGAACCCTTCTGGGGCGATCGCGTGCACGAGTTGCGCGACTGGAATGACGTCAGCCTCCTCACCGTGAAAGTGGATCGCCTCGAGCGCTGGTCGCGGCCCGGCCTTCTTTGTATTGGCGATGCGGCTCATGCCATGTCTCCTATCGGCGGAGTCGGAATTAACCTGGCAATCCAGGACGCGGTTGCCACCGCCAACATTCTGGGTCCAAAGCTAGCGAGTGGCTCGCTCCGCGACGCTGACCTCGAAGCTGTTCAGCGCCGCCGCGAGTTCCCTACGCGAGCCACGCAGAAACTTCAACTGACAATTCAAAACAGAATCATCGTGGGCGTGTTGACCAGTTCTCATCCGCTCACAGTTCCCTGGCCGTTGAGGCTGGTGAATGACTGGCAAGTCCTGCGCCGCATCCCTGCGCGTGTAATCGGCATGGGTTTCCGGCCCGAGCACATTCGCACTCCTGAAAACTCGCGCGCCCGCGGCGCATGATTTTTTTGCACAGTCTCTTCCGGCGCGCGATGCTACCATCCGTGGATGCGAACGGCGACAGTTCTTCTGCTCCTGCTTACCGGCACGGTTGGCACGGCGCAGAACCCTCTGGCCAACGATCCCAAGGCTGCCAAGGCTGGCGAGTACGAGTTCCGCATCAACTGCGCACTGTGTCATGGTCTGGGCGCACGGGGCGGCGGACGGGGCCCGGACCTCACTCGCGCGCAGAAAAGGTTTGCCCGCACAGATGCCGAGATGTTCCAGGTCATCAGCAACGGCATTCCCGGCACGGCCATGCCCGCCAACGGCACCAACGGCCAGGGCGTAGGCATGACTGACGAAGAAATCTGGCAGATCATCACCTACATCCGTAGCGTCGAGGTCAAAGCGCCCGCCAGGCCGCTGGGCAACGCTGCGCATGGCAAGGAGCTTTTCTACGGCGACGCCAACTGCTCGCTTTGCCACATGGTCGCGGGCAAGGGCGGGCGATTTGGCCCCGACCTTTCATCTGTCGGCGGGTCGCGCACGCGGGAAGCGATCATTGACTCTGTACGCCATCCCAGCCATCGTCTCGCCTGGGGGCTGACCGAGGCCACAAAGGAATTTCCTCAGGAGTACGAGACCATCATGGTTGTCACCGCGAACGGGAAAGAAATCAAGGGCGTTGCCCTCGACGAAGATAACTTCACTGTGCAAATGATGGACCAGAACGACCAGATTCATCTGCTGGAAAAAGACCAACTGCGCTCGTTTAAAAAGAGCCGTGAGTCGATGATGCCGAAATACACCAGCGATCTTTTGAGTGATAAAGATCTGGAAGACATCGTGTCGTTTTTGGTCAGCGTGGGGGCGAAGTGAGGGCAATGGTTCGTTTTCACCTGCGTCTATGCAACGGCGGGTCTGCACGACAATATGAGCAAGTGTGGAAGAGCGGCCCTTTGAGAGCGGCGTCCAGCGGGCCCAAGAGAGAACCGGCCGTTAGGCCTTGCGTCCCGCGGTGGCTAAAGCCCGAACGGGAAACCTCGCAACGCAGCGCTAAAGCGCCGCTCTTCCACGGTGCTGCACGCCTGCTCGCCGCTGTTCTGATTGCATTCACATCATTCGTGAACCCGTCGGCAGCTCAGGTCACCCCCGACCGCCTCATCCATTCCGCCAAAGAACCGCACAATTGGCTGACTTATTCCGGTGACTATTCCGGACGCCGTTATAGCCTTCTCGATCAAATCAACACGGTGAACGCCCGCACGCTCACCGCGAAGTGGGTTTATCAGACCGCGGCCACGGGAAAACTGGAAACAACTCCGCTCGTGGTTGACGGAATCATGTACGCAACCGCTCAAGACGACCGCGCCTTTGCCCTCGATGCCCGCACCGGCCGTCCCATCTGGATGTATCAGCGTGAGTTGCCAAGCGATATCCGCCCCTGCTGCGGACGCGTCAATCGCGGCCTGGCCATGCTCGGCGATAAAGTCTTTGTCGGTACCCTCGATGCCCACGTGATCGCGCTCGACGCCAAAACCGGCAACGTTATCTGGGATGTCATCGCCGCCGACTATCAGAAAGGCTACAGCTTTACCGTCGCACTGTTAGCGGTGAAAAATCTGATCGTGATTGGCGTCTCCGGCGGTGAATACGGCATTCGCGGCTTCATCGACGCATACGACGCCTCGACCGGCAAGCGCAAATGGCGCTTCTACACCGTGCCCGGCCCGGGCGAGCCGGGTCACGACAGCTGGGAAGGCGACTCCTGGAAGGTCGGCGGCGCGCCTGCGTGGAACACCGGCACTTACGATCCTGCGACCGATCAGATATTTTGGCCAACGGGCAATCCCTCGCCCTCCAATCGCGGCGAAGGACGCGCCGGCGATAATCTCTACAGCAACTCTCTGCTTGCCCTCAATGCCGATACCGGCAAGCTCAACTGGTATTTCCAGTTCACCAGGCATGACGAGCACGACTGGGATGCAACCCAGGTCCCCATCCTCATCGACTCCGGCGGCAAGAGCCTGATCGCGCAAGCCAATCGTAACGGCTTTTTCTACGTGCTCGACCGCACCACTGGCAAACTGCTTTTCGCCAACCCGTACGGCAAGATCACATGGAGTGATTCCAAAGACGCCGATGGACGTCCGGTGGCGAAAAAAGACGCTTCGCCGACTCTGGAGGGCCACACGGTTTGCCCCGGAGCACTGGGCACGACGAATTTCATGGCGCCCACTTACGATCCGCAGACCAATTTGTTCTACGTCACCGCCCGCGACCAGTGCGACATCTTCAGCACCGCCCCGCAACCTTACGAAGCCGGCCACGCGTACTACGGCAGCGCTTACTTTCCTTCGGAAGATGCCGAACCTTACCGCGGATTCCTGAAGGCCATCGATCCTGTCACTGGCGAAATCAAATGGAAGTTCGAGCACACTTCGCCCACGTGGTCCGGCGTGCTCTCAACGGCTGGCGGATTGGTCTTCACCGGCGACGCTGAAGGCAACTTCATCGCCATGGACGCCGCCTCGGGCAGGGTTCTGTGGCATTTTCAGATGGGCGGAGCCGTTTATGCCGCGCCCATGGCGTTCGCAGTCGATGGCAGAGAGTACGTGGCGATCGCAGCAGGCAGCGCGATTTATGCGTTTGGATTGCCGTAGCTATAGAGTGTTCCTTGCGGAAGGTTTGTTAAATCTCCCTCTCTGCTAATTCCTTTTTTTGCTGCCATTTACATGCCAGTCCATTTGCAGGTTGACCAATTAAAATGACCATGATCTAATTATGAAGTCATGAAGGAAGTAGCCATCTCCGAATTCAAGGCCAAGTGCCTCGCACTGCTCGATCAAGTGCAGAAAACAAAGAAGCCGATTCTTGTGACCCGCCGAGGAAAGCCGGTCGCAGAAGTCGTACCTCCGACTCCGGTTCGCGCGAACGACTGGATCGGGTCAATGAAAGATGAAATGGAAATCCTCGGCGATTTAGTGGCTCCGGCTAGCGATGCAGATGACTGGGAGGTTCTGCGCGATTGAGGTTGCTGTTGGACACACACATTTGGCTGTGGAGTTTGAACGACGAAAGTCGTCTCGGACATCGAACGCTCGCCGAGCTGCGCGACCCTGCCAACGAACTGTGGCTTTCGCCTGTGAGCACTTGGGAGGCGCTAATCCTGTACGAAAAAGGCAGGTTCAACTTGCACGCCGAGCCATACGAGTGGATCGTACGCGCCATAGCTCCCTTTCGCGAAGCCCCCTTCACCCATGAAATTGCCGCAGCTTCTCGCCGCCTGCATCTTCCCCAGCGCGATCCCGCTGATCGTTTTCTCGCCGCCACAGCCAAGGTACTCGGCCTCACTCTGTTGACGGCCGACGCCAATTTGTTGGGGCTTGGCGAGATTGCCACCCTTGGAAATCGATAAGATTCCGGAAAGTGCCCTCGAGGCTTACTCCCGCCACTCGCTTCCGATTGACGCCGCCACCTTTCCGTACTAATGTGGAATTACACCGGAAAGGAGGTGGTCGAATGACAAGTTCTGAAGGCAGTAGTAGAGGTACTCATAGACCAGGTGAGGTGGCTGAGACTTAGAGCCGGTCGCTCTAAGCGGGGCTTTCGTGTAACGAGGGCACTCTTGCCCGCGAATTGCGAGAGCTACAGCCCGCACACTACCGGTGAGTAAGGATTGATTCCGCCTGACGAAGGTCGGTCAGGATCGCTGAAACGACAAGTCGTCTTTCAGCAACCCCGGAGTTGCCGTAGAGGCCACGTAGAGTGACCACCTCTTGGTCAATCCCAAACAGTCCACCGGGCGGCCCGCAGGCTTCGTGCTTGCGGGCCGTTCTGTTTATGGTGGTGGCTTTGCGAATGACTTGCCCCTTGGCCTTCTCCGTCCCTTCGCAGTATGCTTGCCCCAATGGCCTTCCTCGATGATCAGGCGGAGCGCCGTCGTCTCGCCCGCACCTACGCCAGCATGACCGACGACGAATTGGTGCACCTGGCCCGGCATCCCGAATCACTGACCGATACTGCCCGGGAAGCGCTTGAAGAGGAACTCGATTGCCGTGACCTCGACGACCCGGAGGAAGAAGAAACTCCAGCGCCACGGCAGGAAATCGAACTCCAGAATCTCGTCACCATCCGCCAGTTTCGCGATCTGCCCGAAGCCCTGCTCGCCAAGGGAAGTCTCGAGTCCGCCGGAATCGAGTGCTTCCTGCGCGACGACAACCTGGTCCGTCTGGACTGGTTCATTTCCAATTTTGTCGGCGGAATCAAACTGTGCGTAAAAGCACAGGACGCCGCCAACGCCCGCCAGATTCTCGACGAGCCTATCCTTGAAGGGCTTTACGTCCACGGTGTCGGGCTTTACGAACAGCCGCACTGCCCGAAATGCGGCTCGCTCGACGTGAACTTTCAGGAACTCGACCGGCCCATCGCCTACATGAGCGCGTTTCTCAACGTGCCGATCCCCGCCCAACGACCGGCGTGGCACTGCCATGCATGCGACGCGGAGTGGGAAGATCCCGGCCATGACGAAAGCTTATCGTCCTGAGCGAGCTCCGGCTTCACGATGAAAGAGCTGCCGGGCATACAGGTTGACTCAGTTGCCAGGCGGAACTAAGATTCGCTGCAAATGACGGATGACCAGTTTCTAACCGGCCGGACTATCTCCCACTATCGCATTCTGGAAAAACTGGGCGGCGGCGGAATGGGTGTGGTGTTCCGGGGTGAGGACACGAAGCTACGCCGATTCGTGGCCCTCAAGTTCCTTCCCGAAGGCATCGCCGGCGATCCCGCCATGCTGGAGCGCTTCCGTCGCGAGGCGCAGGCTGCATCCGCTCTCAACCATCCCAACATTTGCACCATTTACGACATCGACGAGGTTGAGGGGCATCCCTTCATCGCCATGGAACTGCTCAAGGGGGTCACCTTGAAGCATCGGATCGGCAACCTGCCTCTGCCGCTGGACTCGATCCTTGCCATTGGCGTTGAAGTAGCGGACGCTCTCGATGCGGCGCAGTCGGAAGGCATCATCCACCGCGACATCAAGCCGGCAAATATTTTTGTTACCGAGCGTGGACAAGCCAAAGTTCTCGATTTCGGCCTTGCCAAAGTCGTCTCCCGTAGCAGCGGCGAAACGCTCACCGGAGGCGCCACCGGGGTAGATATCAACTTAACCAGCCCGGGTACGGCTCTGGGCACCGTGGCTTATATGTCGCCGGAACAGGCTCGCGGCCGGGAGGTGGATGCGCGCAGCGATATTTTTTCCTTCGGGATCGTGCTTTACGAAATGGCCACCGGTCGGCAGGCGTTTCCCGGCGTCACTTCCGCCGAGATCTTTGACGGCATTCTGAATCGCGCGCCGGTCCCTCCGCTACGGCTGAATCCGGAAATTCCAGCGGAACTGGAACGAATCATCAACAAGTCGCTTGAGAAGGATCCCGGCCTGCGTTATCAGCATGCCGCCGACTTGCGCTCCGATTTGCAGCGCCTCAAGCGCGACACGGACTCCAGCCACCGTGTTGTACCGGAGGTCGCTTCGGGCGGAGTCTCGGGAGTGGCCGTGACCGCGGTCTCTGCCACGCAATCCAATGCAGCGCCCCGAGTCAGCAGCGCGGCCCGGCCGGCGCATACGAGCAGCTCCGCGGTAGCCGCCGCTGCCCGGCAGCACAAGTGGGGAACCGCCGCCATCGCGGCTACTGCGTTGATCTTGATCGCAGCTGCGGGATACGGAGTTTACTCCATCTTCCGCCGCCCGGCAGCGATGCCCTTCCAGAACTTCAGCGTGAACCAGGTCACCACCTCCGGGAAGGCGGCCCTCGCCGCTATTTCTCCTGATGGCAAATATGTGCTCAGCGTCCAGAATGACAACGGTCTGCAAAGCCTGTGGCTGCGCAACGTGCCCACGGCCAGCGACACCCAGGTGGTCCCTCCTTCCGCGTCCACCTATGCCAGCCTTCGGTTTTCTCCGGATGGAAACTACATTTATTTCCGCAAGGCCCAGAATACGGTCAACAGCGATTACAACCTGTACCGCGCGCCGGTGCTGGGCGGAACGCCACAAACCGTGGTTCGCGATATCGACAGCGAGGTTACCTTTTCGCCCGATGGCAAGCGCATGGCCTACGTGCGGGCAAACGATCCCGAGCTGGGCAAATATCGGATACTGACGGCCGATCTTAGCGGCAACAATGAAAAGATTCTTCTGATTTCATCCAGTCCCGACATACCGACCGTCTTGACCTGGTCTCCTGACAAGTCGGAGCTGGCTTTGAGCTTAGTTCAGCCGGAGCAGGCTCTCGGAGGGATCGATCTGTTGAACATCGACACTGGTAAGACCCGTAGATTTGAGACCTTCAATGACAGACTCACCGATGAGTTGACATGGCTGCCCGATGGACGGGGAATTCTCGCCCTTTTCCAGCAAGCTGGGCCCGACTTTAGCCGGCAGCAGATTGGGTTCATCCCCGCGAGTGGTGGCTCACCTCAGCCCATCACCCGCGACGCCAACCGGTACGTGACACTAACCGTTTCGGCCGATGGCAAAGCCATAGCCACGGTGCAGCAGAAGACGACGGAAAACCTGTATCTGCTTTCCGGGGCCGGCGCCCAGAACGCGGGGATCGAGCCCCTTTTCTCTGAGGGACAGGTTGTAGGTTCGTTTGATTGGGCGCCTGACGGTAGCTTGCTGGTAAGCGACGGACCCCATCTTACGCGTGTTAGCGCCGACGGGAAGAATCGCTCCCAGCTTATCGTGGACCCCTCCGCCGGCATTTTCGATATTGCTCCATGCGGCAATGACCACATGATTTTCTCTTGGGCCTTCCATGGAGGCGAAAACGTCGCCAGTTTGTGGCGCGCCAATCCGGACGGATCAAATCCGACAAGAATTACGAATGGAAAATTGGACGTGGGGGCCATTTGCTCGCCGGACGAAAAATGGGTCTACTATTTCGACCGTGCCCAGCGCCAGCTTACTCGCATGCCTCTGGACGGTTCCGGAAAGTCCGAACCGGTGCCTGGAAGCGGAGTACCCAACAGCTTTCTGTCTGCCGGCATGGCACTATCAACGGACGGCAAAATGCTTGGCTATGTCCTGTCGATCGTCGATCCCAAGACGCAGGACGGGAGCGAGATGATCGCCCTGCTGCAGATCGGTGACGCGGCGCCGCGCCTCCTCACGCCTCATCCGGGCATCGCCCGGGGCGGCCTGCAATTCACGGCAGACGGGAAGGCCGTGGCTTACCCCGTCCACCAAAACGGTGTCGATAACATCTGGGTGCAGCCGCTCGATGGTTCGCCCGGCCGCCAGATCACCCACTTCGATTCCCAGCAGATTAATTTCTTCCGCTGGTCGCCCGACGGGAAAACCTTGGCCATCCTCCGCAGCCACTCCGAATCTGACGTCGTGTTGCTGCAGGAAACAAAACAGGGCCCCAACTAGCCTAAGTCCGCCCTTTCGAGTCCCTTGCGGATCACATCTTGCGTATCCTCGGCCAGCTGCATCGCCGGCAATTCCTCCGTTGCGAACCACCGCGCTTCGGCGGCGTCACCTGCCGCTTTCAATTCTCCCCCAACCCTGCGGCAGAGAAAATCAATCAAAACATAATGGTATTGCACCCGTCGCGCCGCATCGCGCAGCACGCGGTCATACACGCCGAGCAGTTTCACGGGCTCGACCAGCAATCCGGTCTCCTCGCGGGCTTCGCGCGCTGCAGCTTCGCGCACCAGTTCGCCGATTTCGAGCACACCGCCGGGAATCGACCACTGATCCTGCAGCGGAGGATGGGCCCGCTTCACCAGCACCACGCGACCATTCTCGATGATGATGGCGCCCACACCAACCAGGGGAACCTCGGGAAATTCGCGTTGCATGTTGCGAGGATTCTACAGCACTGTTTATCGACTTCTCTAAGCACGTTTTTTGCGAATGGCGTCATCCTGAGCGAAGCCGTTTTCCAGGCGGAGCGAAGGATCTCGCGCGGAGCTGTGAGATATTCTCGCCCAAGATCCCTCGCCGCGCTGGAGAAAGCGCGAGGCTTCGGGATGACGCCGTCAAGGGGAGCGGGCGCTTCTCCGTGTCTCTATGGTTAAATAAAGTGCCCATGCCCCTCGAAGAATACAAACGAAAACGCCGCTTCAACGAAACTCCGGAGCCTCAGGGAGAAATCGTCAAGAAGCCCGGCCATCGCTTCGTCGTTCAGAAGCACGAGGCTACGCGGCTCCACTACGACTTCCGCCTCGAGATGGAAGGCGTGCTCAAGTCCTGGGCCGTGCCCAAAGGGCCGTCGCTCGATCCGGCAGACAAGCGGCTGGCTATGCAGGTGGAGGACCATCCAGTTTCGTATTTTGATTTTGAAGGCATCATCCCGGAAGACAATTACGGCGCCGGCACCGTGATGGTGTGGGACGTGGGCACATGGCAGCCACTTTCACCCATCGCCGTGCAAGGAAAGTACGTGCCAGGCACCGACGCAGAAGCGGCCACGATGCTCGCCAAAGGAGATCTCAAGTTCCGTCTCGACGGCCAGAAGTTGAAAGGAGATTTTGCCCTCGTCAAAATGAAGGGCCGCCGTCCGGGAAGCAAGGGCAACGAGTGGTTGCTGATCAAGAAGCACGATGATTACGCGGTCGACGGCTATGACATCGACGCGTACGACGAGTCTGTCCTCACCCACCGCAGCCTGGCCGCGATTGCCGGCGATGCGGGATCGGCGGAATGGAAGAGCCGCCCATCCGGGCGCGGGAAGCTGAAAGCCGCATGGCTGGCCGATGCCGTGGCCCGGCTCGACCAAAAAAAAAACAAAAAAATCCAGCGACGAAAAAACAAGAAAGCAGCCTAACCCCCGAGCACGCCAAAGCCGCAAAGAACGGGAAACATAAAAAACAAGCCTTGGCTGAATCGGCGAGGGTAAAAGCGGCTACGACCGCCAATCCGCAACAAGCGAGTCGATCTGCGTTCTCAGCGGTGAAATCTCTGGCCGAACCCGTCAAGCGCCCGATGCCCTCGATCATTCACCCTATGCTGGCGGAGCCAGTGGACAAGCCTTTTGACGACCCTGATTGGCTGTTTGAGGTTAAATGGGACGGCTACCGTGCCGTCGCCTTCCTCGAAAATGGCAACGCCCGGCTGGTCTCTCGCAATCAGAACGACCTCACTGCTCGTTTCCCCGAACTCAAGGTCCTGCCGCAGTCCGTGAAGGCCAAAACTGCCATCCTGGACGGCGAGGTTGTCGCCCTTGACGAACAAGGCCGCGCCTCCTTCAGCCTGATGCAGCAGCGCACGGGATTCCGCCCCGGCGGCCGCCGGCAAGCCTCAAGGGCCGACGTACCCGTCCTCTACTATGTTTTCGATCTGCTCTACCTTGACGGCTACGACTGGCGCCAGATGCCCCTCGAGGAACGGAAGAAGAATTTGAAGTCGCTGCTCCTCAACCATCATGCCATGCGCTATTCCGATCACTACGAAGCCCATGGCATCGACTTGTTCAACATGGCCCGCGAAAAGGGTCTGGAAGGCATCCTGGCCAAGAAGCGCCAGAGCATCTATCAAGAGCACCGCAGCAGCGAATGGCTGAAAATCAAAATTCGACAGGAACTGGATGCCGTGATCGGGGGATACACCGAGCCCGAAGGCTCCCGCGCTCATTTTGGCTCG
>Ga0335073_10015382_pt1 | contig 10701 bp, 10 predicted proteins | sample Lox_Sample_22_FD_207093 | JGI IMG/M metagenome (GOLD analysis project Ga0335073, IMG submission 207093) | Soil microbial communities from Loxahatchee National Wildlife Refuge, Florida, United States - Lox_Sample_2.2 | ecosystem: Environmental > Terrestrial > Soil > Wetlands | place: USA...
TGTTGTGGCTGGTTGGCGCGTGGTCTGTGTGTCAACGAAAACAAAAACCGACGTCGGCTGTACTGGCTGTACTGCGCCCTATAAGCAGCTTAGCGTGCTAAGTCCACAGTATTTAACAGCATCCCATAGGTGAATTGGTTCCTCCGGTGCCAAAGACACTTTGGCGCGTCTCTTGGCCATCGACGCGTCCTTGTAGCATTTCACACTATTCAGGTCTTCACCGTCACCTTTCACTTCGGCGCAAGCAAACAAAACATGACCACAGCTCCAAGTGACCTCGATTTCGAGGTGGACTTCGACATCGACGATACCGATCCTCACAATCTCTTCACTTCACCAGACAAGAAGCACGCAAAGAAGCCATCATCAGGAGCCAATGGCGCTCCAATTGAACCTCTCGAAGACATCCGAGGCCGTGCAAAGGATCGCGAATCGCGCCAGACCGAGGAGGAAGGGCGTGAAGCTGCGCTACGGCAAGAACTTGAAAATATTCGCAAGATCAATGAAGTCCTCGAAGGCGTCCATTCATCCCTCGAGAAGGCTAAGAACAACATGGAGGTAATGCTACTGTACCAACAATGTAAATATTTTCATCAGCTTACTTCTTCCTGCAGACTGTGTCTCGCACAGTGACCAATGCGTCAACTCTCCTCCAAACCTGGACCCGTATCTTGAGCCAAACCGAGCACAATCAACGACTCATCCTGAATCCCGCTTGGCAAGGTGCCACTCAAGATCTTGCCGATGTCGAGAACGAGGAGCAGAGGAAACAACAGGAAGCTGCGCGCAGACAAATTGAAGAGCAGCAGCGACGAGAAGCAGCTACTCGAAAGGCCGAGGAAGATGCTAGGAAAGCAGAAGCCGCTGCAAAAGCTTCAAGCAGAGGTTCCAGGGGCAGAGGAAGAGCGGTCACGAGGGCAGGTGCCAGCAACTCTGGAAGAACCACTCCTAGTGGATACGTCGCCGTCGGTGGCCAGCGAGGGGTTGGCAGAGGGAGCACAAACAGCTCGAATCGTGGAACCAGCGGCATTGGGAAGGGTTTGCGCGGGAGAGCTAGAGGTTTGGGTTGAGAACAAAGCAACATACTATGTCTCAAATTCGTTGTTCTGCCCTATTTGTCTTGTGAGCGCAGCTTACTATTTCCCGCGCTCAATGATACCCCTCTGAGTTCTCAATGTTTAACGTCCGCGTCGGAATCGGTTGTGCTGTGGCGTCCTTATGAGTCCATATCATCGATCGCAGTCTGTCTTCCTCATGCCCTTCCGAGAGAATCGCACTCCAGTAAGAATGTGCCGGGTGAAATTGCTTTGAATTTCTCTTCGGGGTTTCTCTATACATTCGGCTCTAAAATCAGTAATAAGCTAAAGTCTTTCAACTCTTCATCATTCATGAGACCACACTAGTTTCCTAACCGTTTTCACATCCGCTTACAGGAGCTTGAAATTCCTATTCATGTGTTGGGTTCATTTCGCTCAGCCTTATTCGATGGTTCCCGGTCGCGAATTATAGGGCCGCTCCACCTGCCGTAGATGTTGGCGTTGCACGAAATTTTAGTATAAAGTGTGTCATATAAGAGAGTAGAAACCTCACTACTATGTACTGCCCGAATCCTAGTATCGACAAGGAGATCGTTGCAGCTCTCAAGAAATTCAAACTCATTGACAGACACGATTTCAATTGGGCGCACACAAGGACATGTCAATTACATAACGCTTCAAAGAGGAAACGATTTTATGATGGGTTTATCCGACAGCACTTAACTACTTGAATGAAGTGGCTGCGCTACGTTTGTAGACGCCTGGCTGCCGCTCTCAAAATATTCCTAAACTTATTTCCGTGGCACTTCTCGTCCAAGCTCTCCAATACAGTAAACCATGTCTTTCATCCTCTATTGCCCGCCTTTTCTCTTGTTCCGCCCTCTTTTGTTCGTCGCTCTCCCAAGACCCCGATCGTGAGAAAGCCGTAAACGGGTTGTCGACTGGACAAACATACGCAACCCGCTCGTATACCTGGAATTCTAGCTGCGCTTGCCTCGGCAGCTCCCGTAATAATAAGCCGCATGGGCCATGCGCTGTGTAGCATGTCATAAGAAACACATACTCCCCATGCTTCAGCCTTTGGATCATCTCCTCCGAGATTGGCCCATCGAAGACGTCCCAAACAGCCAGAAGTGCTTCCTTACTAGAGCTTGTTCCGTCTAGCTCGTCTTTCCTTAATTCCTTCTGCGGGAACATCCATTCTGGCAAGCCCCGAGGCAGGTAGCTTTCTGAGACAGCAAGATATAGTTCGTTTTCCTCGTGCAGCGTAGAAATACGCACCGGAAGTACAGGCCCAAGAGCGTAGATATAAGCGCCCCTTTGAGCGTTTCCGAACGGATTGATGTCATCTCGAACCAGCCTAATGTCCTTGATTTGAAACGAAGGGCCCTGCCATGTGTTCCGGATCGTATTGCTGTACATGACGGCTCCGGTGATTGACGCCCACGACCAACTGGGAGCAATATAACTTGGGATTCGTTTACTTTGCTTGACCGGCCGCGAACGCCATAACCAATCCCAGCACAGTGTCTTCCTCCAAAGGCCCGTGAGGTACTCGTCCTCTGATCGCAGTCGATACGTAGCCTCCGCGAGACCAGAGAGCGCAATAAGCCTGTCTGATGCGAAAGTAAAACTAAGCCGCGAGTACTCCTGCACGATTAAGTTTCTCCAGTGCGTTCGGTTTTCCTCTAGTGAGAGATTCGCGATTGGCTGCTTGAGCAAACTAGTATTCCGTACAGGCCGTACGCTTGTTGCTGAGCACTCACAGGTGCAGATAGATCGGCACTCATACGCCATCTCGGAAGAGCCAAAGTGAAGAGTGCGCGGCGCGAGGCAGCGCTCCTGGAAAACCCAGCCTCGGGTCGACAGCCGACTTTGCGGACCCCAGTAAGCTTCTTTCGCCTCTGGTGAGGACATGAGGTCTGATTTATTCGCTTTCGGGTCTTCCTGTGTAAGCCAGTCGTGGTAAGGTAGCATGATCGCCAGTTTGCCCCTTTCGCGCACTCGTATCTCGCCATGGAGCTCTTGTCCGTTCTCATCTGTCGTAGAATACGGTACTGAGAATGTCGGGCGGATCACACGGGCAGGAGGTCTCAAGAATCCAGCGAAGGAGTCTTCCGCAGCGTCGGCTGAGATGGTCACGTAGGCGTTTTCGTAGATTTTTGCCATGCACGCTGACTGCTCCGCCCAGTCTTGCTCCGAGTCCTGGACAATACATATGGAGTCTATCCAGATATATTTGACCCCAAGTGCAGACGTGACAGCAATGGCATCCACAAAAGTCTGAGGGAGATCCTGGGATGATAGGCTACGAATATGCGACTTTAGATTCTCCCACGTCGTACGCAAGGGTGTACGACCACCCCAGCAGTAGCTCAATGCTACATAACGCTCTGCCTCGCCAGGTGAGGAGACATGGAGACGCATCTCTTGAACATCGATGACTCGCTTGGGCAACGTAGTCAAGGCGGCCGGCGGGCATTCTTCGTGTTTCCCTACTGCAGCCGTACATTCGAAAAGCCACTGACGAGCTAATCCGAGGCAAGAATCTGAAAGTCCGTAGGCTGGAATATCGTAACCCTCACCGATAATGCGCCAAGGGCTCGTCTTGGGCTGATCTGAACGGCGTCAGCCAAGCCAGAGCGGTGTTTCGAGCAATACGTATAGAGCCAAACCATACGGACCGCAAGAAGTATAGAACTGCAGCTCAGCCTTCTGGAACCGAAAAGGGTACGACTCTAGAAGCAGGGACATAGGACCATGGGTACTGGCGTCGCTGCGCGATTCAATACGTATTGAAGCGAACATCCTGTCAAATTCATTGCCGTATATGGCGGTCAAAGCGTCCTGCAGAAGTTTACAGGAGGGGCATCTAGTAGCTGACCACGGACATTCAGTCATCGCTTTTCTAAAATCGGTCATGTTAATCCGAGTTCCAACATCTTCGGGCACCTCAAGATTAAGACATAGCTCGCAGGGGTATCTATACAGAGATTGAGACATCTTATAAAATAATGGGTATCACTATACGAAGGAGTCGAGTCGATGGAAAAGGGCGAGCATGGACGAGATGGCGCTTGAAGGTTATCCGTGGGGAGAAACCGCTCATCTTTGTAATAATATTAGCGTTGACCTGGCTGTAGCGTTGACCGCACGGATACTCTACCTTCAGTGATTATGATACGATACGCCTTACCCCGCAAGCGTGCGTGCACACGAAAAGGCGGAAGCTGATTGTGCAAGCGACTGTACGCGTCGATTGTCGTCGTATTAGGTCATGGTGTTTTGTTGCGCTTCTCGTATCTTCTGGCTCGGCTTCGCTGCTCGAGACCTGCGTGTGGCCGTTTGTAGGTGAGCAAAATTGAAGCCAAAGTTGAGACATACACTATAGCCTAATTGGAGCGAGAAAAACGGCGGATTTGAGTCGCAAAGGTAGGTGAAAATGGTGACAATAATTGGCGTTTTGGCTGGGAAAAGGTCCCATAAAACACCATCGTCCCAATAGAGTAAGGTAACATTATCCATAGGGCGGTCTGGCACAGCAATCGACACACAACCGCAACGATACAGCTTACAACTTCAGCTTCCACTAGAATAGCCATCTCAGACCTCCAGCACATTGCGGAGAGTACAGCTAGCCTCGCAACGATCACATTTGTATACACAAGTGAAATATTAGTTCTCGACCCGCGGCAGAGCCAATCGTCTGAATGGCAGCCTCACCAGACCAAAATCCTTTCGAGTGCATTCCTGGAGCACCTCGAATATACACCCTCGTTGAACCGAGCAGCCGCACGCTTATCATCACTCCGATGTACCCTTACGTCAGGCTGGACACGAATAGACACTTCCGGCTGCTCGAGCTGTTTCCCGAGTCGTATGTCAATCCTATTTTCGGGAAGATAGTTCCGAATTCGAGTTTATATATGTTCGGAGCTCTATCTGAGCATCACCTCGACGAGGATGTTGATTTCCATTGTCTCTCATATGCATGGGGTCAAGATCGCAGTGGACAGATGCGACAGATGCTTTGGATAGAGTTGATGGGGGAGTATTTACCCGTCTCTATCAGCGAAAATCTGGGCAGTGCCATCCGCTCATTGCAACTTCCAGACAAGCCTAGACTTCTCTGGATTGATTTTGTCTGCATCAATCAAAGTAACTTGGAAGAACGTAAACAGCAAGTTGAAATTATGTATGAAATCTTTTCCAAAGCCTCCAAAGTCGTCGCTTTTTTAGGCGACGAGTCGGACGGGAGCGACAACGTACCGGAACTACTTGACACAATCCGAGCTGCTAACTGTCGTTTTATGAAAGAGTTTCCTGACCGGAAGACACAAGAATGGACTGTAGAAGATCTGGGAACGCTTGGCCTGCTTTCAATAAAAACTGAAGAGTGGAAACATCTTGAGAAATTCATGTGTCGTCCCTGGTTTCGGCGAGTCTGGATCATTCAAGAGGCCCTTGCAGCAAGGTCTTTAGAGGTTATCTGTGGAAGATGGCGAGGTAATGGAGAGCAGCTGTTTAATGCTCTGACATTTGCAATTGGGCGACGTTTACCTATCGGTGGTTTTTGGAATTGTTCCCCAGATCGGCACCCACAAGGCGCAGCTTGCGGCTTGCAACAACTGATGTTAATGGTGGAACTTGGCCTTTGCAAGATCGTAAAGAAGCTAAAGTGCATTCGAGAAACCCCCTGGCCATTGATAGACATTCTTGAGAGATCACGCCCCGCGCTGTCCTCTGACCCCCGAGATCGAGTGTACGCTTTGCTGAATATCTCTGCCGACCAGCAGCAATTGGCTATTCAACCAGACTACAATGCATCTGTTTGCGACACCTTCATCAGAGTCGCTCAAACTTTGACCCAGTCGGGACATGGCCCTAAGGTCCTGTGCAACGCCTGTGGCCTGGATACGAGCCTGGATTTACCTTCATGGGTTCCGAACTGGTCCTTGTCCCTGGATGGACTGCCCTTTGAAACTTTAGCTGAACAGACCAATTACATCATCGAGGACTGGAAGCGCAGTGCTGGTGGCAGCGCCCACAATATTAGACTAGGCGTAAAAGCAACAGAGATGCTCGTTGATGCGTATGTTGTTGGTGCCATAACTGGCCTTTCGGACATTCGCCATTATAAAGAGGAGCCGGCTGGCAATGTCGGCTCTGAGTCGTCAAAACTGGAAGAACCAGCACCACAAACTTCTGGAATAAGAAATTCAAGAACAGTTGCTGCTGAGGCGAAGAAGGCAGAAGTTACGAGTTCTTGTCAGGCGTCTCCTCAAGATCAAGAATGTAATGCAGACACGGATGGCTTGTCAAAATATCCACCTCTCTTTCGTCTGGCAAATGACGTGATGGAGTGGTTAAGGATATCAGGAAGATATGACGATGAAGACTACACGGAGATAATTTGGCGATCTCTTACTTGCGATCGAGCATTTCATAGAAGACCCAGAGCTCCGGCTGAGTATGGGGCATACTTTCGCGCCTATTATGAAAGAACGAAACTGGTGTACGGTTCCTCTCACGACGACAGGCTCAGGAAGATCATGGACATAAAGCAGAACATCCTCGCAAGATCTGGCGTGGCAGACCAAATTCCATCTGATGAAGCGATACTAGACATGATGGAAAATTATATTGAGATGGAGGAGGAGATGTCCCGGCGGTTTCAACGAGCGGCGATGCGGTTTTGTTTTCAGTTGCGCGGTGCCATTACAGGAACAGGTTTTGTGGCAATGGTACCTCATGCGACGGAGACAGGCGATGTAATAACCGTCATGAAAGGCGTACCAGTCCCAATGGTCCTGAGACCCGTCTCCCGGGGAGAAGTATCTGGCAACGAAAACACTAACAGTAAGCTTGACGGAGGCAATGCGCCGAGAAATCGTTTCAAAGTCGTTGGACAAGCATACGTGTATGGAATTATGGATGGAGAGGTATTAGAGGACTCGGGGTATGAATGTGAGACTGTTATCATTGTCTAGAATGTGGATTCGCATGGAATGCAATACTTTTCTTTAACTTGATAAAGGGATATATCGCAATAGCCTAGTTGGACGCAAGAAAAATGGCGGATTGGCGTTGACATTACCATAGAAAACAGTACTACAAGCGGCCTGAAAGAGCGTAAGTAAGCCATCGGCGTTTTCTCAGATTAAGTTACTCTATGACGTTCTTGATACTCTAGCCCCATACTCAGCCTAAGTCACAAGCAGTCCCTACTCCTAGGGCCAGTCTGTAGATTTACTGCCAAAAACGGTGTTGATGGAATATTGTAAATTGCTAGTTTTAATTTCGTTCCTCAAAGCTCTTTCGGGCAAGCCGCGATCGGTTTGCGTCACCTGTGAGGTTTAATGGTGATACATTTTTTACATTCTCGCTCTCCTCACATCGCTTTGTAATCCTAGCGTAGCAATTCTCGTCCTCTCCTAGAATATGCATCACAACTTCCCTAAACAACGATTTCGTACGCTAGAATGTGATCTGGAACCCCTGCTGAGAGATTCGGGTCAGATAAGTTCAGCAATGGAAGAAGTGAACTTTGTCAGACACATCATGATAGATGTAGAAGGCCCTTCCATTCTCGAAAACGGCTCGATCCGGTCAACCTGCCATCAGGTCGCTTAAAAGGGTACCCATATGAACACATACTCAATTTGAAACTACGTTATGACCAACACTTCCGAGCTTCTGTTAGGCCGACGTAAACCTCATCCAAATATATGAGGTACAGTACGTCGAAGAGACCTGCTCAGACAGTGATTCTTAGCTTACTGTGATCTACTCGTTGAACTTCTTGCCTTGGTAACAACCAGAGCTCTCAGTTGTAGGCAACGTATGCGTATGCAACAGAAGCTTGTATTTGAGAAACTCAAGAGACAGCTATCAACTTCTCTGAAACATGTTTTGATGCGGAGTTCGCCTTCGGTCGGAACTCTCTACGCCACCACTTGCCACGATCTACATGGTGAACAGAGCGACCCAGCTTGAATACAGAACGAACTTTTCGACGAAGGCGTGGGGTAGTCAGACCAGCTCTATGCATGCGGAGACTTTCACAGTGGTTTTACTTAAATATGTCGGATCATTGCAGGGGCAGACCTGGAATCCTGCAAGTCAGAAACATCGCGACGCAGCGCTTTGCGACACACAAACCCCGCATCACCGCTATGCGCAAGTCTAGGCGGAGGACAGATGGCAAACTTGACTAAATTCTGTCTGCTCACAGTCACGCCTGCAGCAGAACAACGCCAGCTCCTGGGTGGGGGTTGGATGCTGCGATCTGGAGACATGTACGTGAGCATCGGGCGGCGCAGATCTCGTGTTTCTTGGGCCACTGCCGTCACTGCAGCTGCAAAGCGCCCCCAGTCCGCAGCGCCATTCCGAACGCCAAGCGGTGGAGCCTCTCTCGCCGCTTTTTCACGCAAGCTTCGCCCAAACATGGAAACCTTCCAGAAACCCAATCGCTGCGCTTCTAGCGCCAGGCGACTCCGAGACGCGAATGGCATCGCCGGCCCCTTATTCGCAGCCCATCCCCAGATGCTTGTCTGGTGCATGCCAACGGTCTGGATCTAACTGAAAAGCAAAATCCCGCTATCCGTTGATAGCCGTCACAACCTACCTTTTGTGAAGGCGCAAATCCTTCGCGTCCGATCTGGCTGACAACCTGTTTTGATAAGGCTCCCTGCCTCGGCGGATCCGTCTTGAGGCGCCGTTGAGCCGTGATGACACTGGGTCAAGCTTCGTCTGATGGGCCTCTAGTGAGCCTTGTGTTGGCTGCCAACTGGTCATATAAAGTGATGAGACCAACCGCTGGTCATTTCGGCAGGATGAAAAATGGCATAATTAGCGATCCACTAGGTCTTGAACGGCAGTTGTCGCTTTTGTCAAATCCCGTCCTCGACAATGCGCAAACTCGCTTTGGCCGCCGTGGCGAAGGGACGCACCTACCAATGCTACCTTATTGCTTGTCAGAACCGCGGAACCGAATGCAAATGATACCTCGCGTCGCAGTGATTCCAGATCTCGTATTGGCAAGGGTGCGGAGAAGAAGCGAAGTTATTCTGATCCAGTAAAGTGCGTGTATGGGGGGATGGTTTGAATTTTGAACTGCACCGCGTGATCTGGGGCAGCAGACGAACCATCTGCTTCGAAATACATAATGAAAAGCGCCATCTACCAGGGAATTGAGCCTCACGACGCGAGCATGGAAGTAGATTCCTTCTTGGGATCGCCACATTCAGTTGTGGAGGTGCCTTGGTTGGTGGCTTGCAGGCTTCTTCGTGTTTGCCGTCAAAGCTCCGCTGCAACGAGTGAGATAGAGTACGCCTCGGTCTGTGCAAAGCATTGACATTACAACAATCCTGCGACGATTCATGCCTAAGGAACCCGATTGCGACTTCAAGAGATAGCTGCAACCTGATCTCCAGCATTGAATTCCAGAAAAGATGTCGAAGGTTCGAGGAGAATTCTTTCAAAGGGAGTCTTTAGGCTCTCGTTTCTCGGCTATCTACCTAGGTACTCTCGGTAACTACTCTACTTACCGCCGGGCCCCTCACGAGCCGAGAGTCTAAAAGTAATCGAAGGAATCTGCAGCTTGAACGAGTAATTGAAACGTTTTGTATTCATCTCGATAATTTAATTTGTTTAATATTTCTCTTTTGGGTCTGCTGCGTCCATAACCATGCCCGTGCCCGTGGTCGTTGGTGTAGCCGATGTAAAAAATGCGTCACTGAAAGTCGAGGATGCAGTTGAGCCAATGCAGCTGATGCTACAAGCAATCAGAGAAGCTGCAGAAGATTCGGGTTCATCCGCTACAACTCTCATATCACGGATCGACAGCGTTGCTATAGTTAGGACATGGACGTGGCCATACGAGGATCTTCCCAGTCTGCTCTCAGAAAAGCTCGGTATTAAACCGAAGTACAAGCACTACACCGAACATGGAGGGAACCAGCCAGGTAAGATCTTTGACGATGCAGCTCGCCAGATCTCAAGAGGAGAGAGCAAAATTGCGGTGGTGACGGGAGGCGAGGCCTTGGCTTCATGTGTGTATATCAAACTTCAAGCCGTAGGACGAAAGATTCATGATGATTCTAGTAAGTGCCTGTGCGGCGGCGGGTAAGCTTCCGCCAGACGGCTGGTCGGCTCCTGAGACAAACGTCGAGGCCGTCTTCTCTCCAACGAATCGCGACCTAGGTGATAGTAGGTTCAAACCTAAAACTCCCCCCAACCTCAAAATCGGTGAGATCTGGGCCCGTCTAAATTAGAGATCAGACCTAGGCGCAATTCACGGTATCGGGGCTCCCATCCACATCTATCCTCTTTTCGAGAATGGCTTCAGGGCCCATCGCCAGCAATCCTTTGCGGAGAACAACACCGAGTCAGCGAGATTGTACGCGGACTTTGCCAAAGTAGCAGAAAGCAATCCGTACGCGTGGAACTACGGCAAACCGGCAGCCACCGAACAGTTCATTGGAACCGTGTCGAAGAAGAACCGAATGATATGCTTTCCTTGTAAAATCTTCGAATCGGTTTGTAGTTCTGCGTAGACTAACATTCAACCAGATCCACTGTTGATGAATGCGTTTAATACCGTCAATTTGGCATCTGCTTGCATATTGACTTCCACTGACCATGCCAGAGAACTAGGAATTCC